>Ga0307508_10000748_pt1 | contig 38504 bp, 44 predicted proteins | sample 9_EM_MG_FD_203089 | JGI IMG/M metagenome (GOLD analysis project Ga0307508, IMG submission 203089) | Populus trichocarpa ectomycorrhiza microbial communities from riparian zone in the Pacific Northwest, United States - 9_EM | ecosystem: Host-associated > Plants > Roots > Unclassified | place... | reverse complement strand
AAGAGGACAGCTCTTGCATATCGGTCCCAGAGCAATCCCCACGTTGCAAAGTCACGGATGGACCTGGATTTCCCCCCGACAGAGCTTCCGGACACGGCGAGTTCAAGCCCATCTCCAAGCGAGAAGGTTTCGGCGTTGGTGGGGATGAGCGCAACGTGTTCGAAATTAAGCTTTTCAAACTCAATGAATTGGCCAAGCAGGACGTCTTTCCAGTGTCCGCTGGGGAATGGGGGTTTCCCAGCATAAATCTCGTCGAGGCTCTGGATAGTGAGCCTGATATCTCTTTTGTAGATGATGCGGAGCCTGTGGGTTTGGACGGTTGTGCTGTCGAGGGCACTCCATGGCGGGCTCGTACCATGCGCGACCCAATTCCAGGCGAAATGTGAAACATCGACGCCTCGCCGCCCAACTGTCCCCGAGCGAGCAATTGGTGACGCACTCCGCCCCCGACGTCGCCGGTTGCCACGGGGGCCAGTGTCTTCGAACCGGATGCCCCGTGGGCGGTCATCGTCGCCGGTTCTGTCCACCATCCCTCCCCCGGCAACCTCATCAGCCTCGTCTCGCTCCCGTAGCTCATCTCCACTACCGCTTCGTTCGACGCCTTGGGAACCTCGGCGCCGTTGCTCTGCGTCGGCACGATCAGCCTCGTGCTCATTGAGGTCAGCAAAGTACTGTGCGAACGCATTGGGGTCAAGACCGCCATCGGGCTTGGCCAAAACGTTGACGATTTGGGACGCAGCGTCCGCTTTTGTGACTGATCCTTGCCGAAAGCTGTCAACAATGCGTTCACATTCTGCTTGCCTTTCTTGGCTCATTCTCCCCCCACTTTCTTGTGCTTGGGGGCGGGAAGCCCCTGCCGAAATGGTGCTGCCAGAACCCCCGACACGAACATACTCATCGGGCCTTCCCCCATCAGGCATCAAGCCAACTAGTCGTGACAGTATGGATGTTATCCGTCGATATTTATTCTAGACAAAGAAGTAGCGGGGACAAGTACAAGACCTAGCGAGGTCAAGAGACGTGGTGGTTGGCGGTCCGTGCGGGACTCACTGATCATGCGTGATAGTGCAACCGAATGCGGGCGTGAGAAAGAGAATGCGATTCTCAATAACGGCGGTAATTGAGCTACCTTATGAATCGGCGATCCGTGAACGGTGACCATCTGCGCGCAACTGCGCAGCCACCGCTGACGTACCAATTTAAAGGGGCTCAATAAAGGGGGTCGGACGCGTGCGACGCGTCGGCGGCGCGATATGCCTAACGACCTCTCCCGATTAGACGGGTGTAATCCTAATTAAACATCGATGTATGCATTCCAACACGTTGCAAAGGTGCTGTTTTTTTTTTCGATTCAATGATCCCTGGCTGTTGCAGCCATTGAATGACATTGCACACAACGACGTGTTTTCTCATTTGGGAAACCTGGTTCAGTGTATTTGCAAGGTTTTCGACAGTCCCGATATCGTTGTGGGAGAGCCGGGCGATCACCTCGCCCCTTTGGGCCTCTCAGATGCCTCCACGTTGGTAGACTTTTTGACTGCCAACCGAGGGTCGATTCTCCAACTGCGTGGCCCTGCAGCTGCTACTTGTGCAAGCACATTGCACGATGTGCGTAGATAGACGCCTCTAATTAGGATTGCTTACTCAGTCTTATACCATAGCAATTGCGAAAATGTAACCCAAATATCTACAGTCAAGGACTGAGGCTCCTTCAAGACCTCTGCTCGGCGTCTGATGAACTACCCTCGTCGATGTGGTTGACGAATGTTGATGTCGACTGGCCTTCACAGCTCGGTAGTGGAGGCGAGGGCTTCGTTGTTCTCGGGAAGTGGAACGACGAGACAGTCGCCGTTCGGTCGCTTTGGGCATTGGACAACGAGAGTGTCGAGAATGAGCGTATCAAGGTGGGTGCGCTAGCTGCCTTGCGAATATTTCATGCCCTATTCAACCTGTTCCCACACAAATCAGCGCATATACCGCGAAGCCATCACGCACTCGCTGCTCCGCCACCCAAATATCATTCCCCTTCATGGCGTCTGCCGGACAAAAGATGGTAAACCTCCCTTGACTGTGCTACCCTACATCAAGAAAAGATCCGCGAGCTATGCCATGAGCACTGGTGTTGTTTTTACACGCGCGAGCTTCGCCCGGATTGTATGTGGTGCTACACCAAGCGTAGAAGTGACTCATGGGTTTAATTTACTCCATCATGACAGGCCGTTGGAATCGGACGAGCACTTGAATATCTTCACACGAGGGAACCGACAATCACCCATAGTGACATTCATCTAGTGTGTTCATTGGATTACCCTCAGACATTTTTAAGTGACTCTATCGCCAGGGGAATGTTTTGATTGAAGATGACGGAACGCCACTGCTTTCTGATTTCGGTCTCAGTCGTATTCGCCATGAGGTGATACGAGCCCAAACTCTCCTCCCTGCCACCATCGGACACGCTCACGTCGTCGCTCCCGAGCTTGGTAAACACCTTGCATCGAACGCACAAGGGCCAGATGGCATCCCCCTCTGGGCCCTCACAACTGAAGCCAGTGACGTGTTCTCTCTTGCCATGATGTTTTGGAATCTCTGGAAATGCAAACCTCCGTTTCCTGACTTCAGTAGTGAAGCAGCGATTCAAAAAGTTTGCGAGGGGCAGCGACCCGAACGGCCTGACCGAAATGTGGGCATACTCGCTGACAGAATGGAGTTGTTCTGGAAATTGATTCAACGGATGTGGGCCCAAGAAGCAAACGAACGGCCAGCCGCCGCCGCGGTGCTCGTTGAGCTAGAGCAGATCTTCGGGGATCTAACGGTCACCTTGCGGCAAGTTCCTTGCCCTTAGAACCGATGATCACTTGGCTACCATGCTGTCTTAACTCTGTCATCCAAAGGATTGCTGGGTTAACACGGTTGTAGCTGCTGAATAGCGACTCAAATGTTGGTGTGTCTCTCTCTTTCCTGTAGCTCCCGAATCTTTGGTTTACATGACTGTAAGCCGGTCATTATTGGAACAAATGTATGTACATACATCTGTAGCGTCGGCACGTTACCCTGTAACTTGCAAGATTTTTATTTCGAACCGTTTTCTGTGCACAGATAAACGTGACATCATTTCAATGATTCTTGTGTCATTGATTGGCAGTAGGCCAAAAAAGGACCAAGTCACAGCGAGCGCCGGCGCTAGCGCATTCTCCCCAATAAATAGCAGCGCGTCACTTGATTCAATTCCCTCTCATTCCATTTTCGCCTTCGTATCGTTGCTTTTTATCATGAGGACAGCAACTGTCCTGCCTGGTTCTTCTCCAGGGCAGGCCCCTATTTTCGGGCCGTCATCCTTGCCACAATGATTCCCTGAGCCGAGGTTATCTTATCTCAACTACCCACCCCTTTCTAATAACTCTTATCTCTTACCAATTACAAATTCAAAACTCGTGCATATATAGACGCCCAAATTGTCACATGCATGCATATAATTTTTTGTTCACTTTCACGAAAATAACTCACGCCACGTCATAGAAATTATCATCCATCCATCATCATCGCCATCATCACTGTCATGCATATAAGTTGTAATGCCAAGCGTTAGTACCAGTACCGGTGTGCATAGCCTCAAGCAGCGCAGCTCCTTAAACGCGATGCAAATGCACATCGTAGAGTCCATGGGCCCAGGCCAGTGAGAAATATATGCTAATAATAATTAGATACAAAATCGATTGCACATCAATCACAGGTATTTAACACGAGCCAGCGGGTTTTGATAAGGAATGGTGCATTGTGAATTATAAAAGCAAAGATATCACATCCAAATGAAAGCCATACCCTTTAGAAAGGTAGACCACCAACACAGAGTGCTCAGCCTTGGCACTCTTGTCATTGCGCTTCATGTCGATGTAGGGCTAGCATGCGTACGTCAGCAGCAATCCGACACCATCATGATACAATTAGGCATACCTGAAGCAGCTTAACGGCATTATATATCCATACAAGCCATAGGAACAGAGGGAAGAAAATTATAGATGGCACGAACCAATATGCAGCTCTTCTTCAGTCGCCGAACACACACATGGTCCTAAATTGGGGAAGTTGCACCCCCACGGAATGTGTATAATAAGGCCTGGCGTCAATAAGGAAGAAAGTAAAACCTAGGGAAAATGAATAAGCCTCATTGCCGCCCATACATTAGAGTCTATGGTTTTACCTTGATCTTTCTGCAGGCGAATCAAGAAAACATGCGAGAATACGGCGATAACAATGAAAGTCAGACTGAGTGGAATCGTTTTCGACCAATGCAACGCCTCCAGGCGGCGCTTGTTGTCAGAAGCAGTGGAATGCACGAATCCTTGGTGTATTGAGTCGATTGACGTCGTAACGGAGCGATGGCAAGGGTCGTTCTGGTTGACTGACGGTCTCTCCAGAGCCGGAAAACCTAGAAGAGAGGTAGAGAGGGCAGATTCGTTGTGGTCAATATCATTCAACCGCCAAGAGGAGCCATACATCATGTGTATGTGTCGAACGTTGGAGTGGATAGATTATTCTGCCGACCGATTGGAAAATGCTACCACGATGGGTCGACGCAGGAATCGCTCGGGGAGAGAACAGGCACTCACGGCGTTGGTGGGTCGTTGGGGGTTGGCGGCAGAATCATTATGCGTGCGTGAATGATTCTCCCCCCAAGTCAAATCCATGGCCACCCTTGCCCGATTTTGGGCGTCTAATTCGAGCCTTTATAACACCACCTACTGTATCAGAGTAAAGTAATTTCCACGCGCAAGATCATATTGCCATGCGGGGTAGCAATCAAGAGTCCGCGGCGGTACCCGAAACGTCACGTGCATGGGGCTGGGCGCCTTCTCTAGTTTTCTCCTCTCTGAGGTATCTGACGGTCCGAAACATCAATGCCCCTTTGAGCACAAACATTTTTTTTCGAGTTTCATAAAAAATACATATGCCACGAAACCCCATACCAATAAAAATCAATCGGTATCGGCGGCAAGCGCCATCGCCGGCTCCCTTTGCCCGGCACACATGCAATTTCTTTTTTTGGAAAATTTGAGCAACAATTAGAAAAGTCATCGAAGACGGCACGCAGTGATGATATAATGTGATGGCTAGTATTCATGTACTATAGCTATACTACTGTAGTGTTTACATGTATTGGGTTCATCTTATGGCCAGCTGTTGTGTCTATCTTTTCAATCCCAATATGGCGGTGATGACTTTTAGCACGTGTTACACTTACATATATGCTTTTGAATCGGACATTCGACGATCTCGATCTACCCTCCCTAGATTTTCCGATTGCACAACACCGACAAAATACTGTAATGAAATTGCGCAATGTGGCTTGCTGTCACTGTCACTGTCAAAGACAATTACATGTAATTGATTGATCGTAGAGTGAAGTTTCTGTTAATATTGATGGGAATCGAGCTAAGCTCTAAAGCTAACCAAGCCAATAGCTGAAATGTTGTGCTTAATACATGTATGTCCTGTACTTTTTTGTGGATTTTTTTACTCAATTCGATTCGATCCGGCGAGGGCCCGAGGACGGGGAAACGAAAAAGCGTACTAATTCATCATGATATCACCCTCGATTCAATGTACTGCATTGGGGAAGATTGTTTGATCTTTGTGTGTCATATTCTTCTTTGATGGAGGCGCTGCATGATGAGGAGTGCTTGAAGTGTAATGCCAAGCGTCAGCACCAGTGTGCATAGCCTCAAACTTTGAAGCAGCACAGCTCCTTAAACGCGATGCAAATACACATCGCGGAGTCCATGGGAAGTGCTGATCATAATCAGATACATCATAGCTGCAATTCGATATCAAGTCCAGGGCTGTAGGGAATTACCCCCCACGTTCCCGGCAGCAAATTCGGCTTGGCCTAATTCTAATGATGCCTTATTTGGGACGAGGAGATTTACTTTCTTTCAGTGCTGCACAGCACAAGAACTTGAGAAGATGAATGATTGGTTTATAAAGGCGGCGCTTGATGTGATGGCGTCTGTTTCGGGGTTGAGTCAACAACCCGAGGCGCTGTTGGCGGAACCGAATTAAATTGATCCGCCAGGGCAGGGATTGGCAAAAAGAAACAATTGGAAATGTGTACAAACAAGGGGAGGCCGCACTCTTGAACACGTTGTGCTCGTTCCCTGTAACTTGCCGCTGTCCGCAGCTGTGCTACTTGGTTTGCGGCACGGCCCAGTGTGGTCAATTGTGAGTTACCAACTTAGCGCTCACGCTACTTCTTTCTACTAACTTATGAATTCGTCAACGCCGTCCTCAGCGTCTTCTACGAGGTACTCGTCTCTTGTCGTCCTCCTACATCGTTACTCACAATGAGCCATTATTGTTGCGTGGATATTTCTCCGACGTCTTCTTTTGAATTCCTTCGGCGCGTTTCGTCAATTTATTGCACCTGTTTTACGTCCTCCCTGACAATCCCGAACTGGCGCTCACCCTGTCCTCTTGGACGTCGGTATCTTGCCTGGGTTAACGCCACTGTATCTGTATCGCTCGTCCTCTAACTCTGTTCTGCCTCAAGTTCTCTGTTCTCTGTATCATCTACATCCTCAGCGCTATCTACTTCCTCGGACGATCCTGCCACGTCAACCCTGACACATTCTCCGAGCACTGATACTGTTTCATCCATTGCGTCTTCATCATCCTCAGCCTCTCGAGGGTCAACATCGTCTATTGGATCCACTTCAGAATCGGATCCACCATCCTGCACTACTACATCTCAACCTCCTACTTCCTCACAGCCATTATCTCTCACCACGTCGTCGTCAACGACGTCGGACTCGTCAACTTCGGCATCCTCTACATCTGCGTCATCACCCACATCCTCCCCAACCTCTGACACCATATCGACCACGTCGACAACCTCCTCTTCCACCCCGACAAGCATGTCGTTGTCTAGCGCACGTAGTAGTCGTTCAACCCACACGTACGTTCGCTGATCCTATTTAATATCCTTTCAAGTGGGGAATCAGGCTGCACAACTATCATTTTATTTATCGCACGTGGCGACACGCCAAGTCACATAAATATGGGACTTTGCCCGTCCTATGCGCCGAACGTCCAAGATGATCTCTCACATAAATTCTTCTCTCTATCCTCGCCTTATCGTGAGGGCCACTTGTTCCTTCTGATAGTCATCTAATTGATTTCCTTGTTTTATTTGCCCACTTTGTTTGGTTCCATTCTTCACTTCCGCACTTATCAGCAGCACGAGCTCTAACACTCCTTCAACCTCTACATCAACATCATCTTCTCTGCAAACCTCTAGCTCAACGTCACGTAGTAAGACTACCTTACCAATTACGTCGTCGACATCTCCCACTTCTCCATCCACAAGCCTTTCACCATCAACAACATCGACAACATCAACATCACCACCAACAACAACAAGTTCTACCTCATCATCCACCAATGATCCAACGAGTACCGTAAGTTCGACGACCCCACCGTCGTCAGGATCGAGCAGCACGCCGCCCACGACACCCGTCTCGTCCCCTGGGTCGACATCTCCCCCTTCATCGACATCCTCCTCAATACCGCGGAGTATAATGACGGATATAACGACGACACTGTCTAATGGTCAAAAAGTCACGGTCACTACGATGATCGTGGACCCTTCTGGCCTGAGCGGACCCGAGGCTGGGGTGGGGAACAATTTTTTCAATAAGACAGGTGCTGTAGCTGGCGTGTTCACGATCGTTGGCATTGCTTGTGCTGCGATCGTCGTTGCGCTCATTGTCGCGTGCCTGAGAAGACGAAGAAGAAGGCAAGATGAAGCAGAGGAAGCAGCGATTGCTGCTGCCTTTACCGGTGGAGGTGGAAATAGCGGTGTTGGTCGTGAGACAGCCGCTGGTATGGCCGGTATTTTCGGCCTGGGCGGTGTCGGACGACGTGCGAGGCGACCGTTGGAAGATGAGATTACAGATGATGGAAATGAAACCCCGCCTTATCCTCGCACCGGATCTCCCCATCAAACGCATGCGCGTACGCTCTCCGCACCCCAAATGGCTTACCGCACTGCGCCGTCCCCTTCTCCGCTGCATCTCGCTACTAGTAATAGCTATGATGACCCCTTCGCTACCCCCCCTTCAACTGGCAATCGCCCACGTAATCTCTCGTTTGGCTCGCATGAAACCCCGCCGGGTGCTCTAGGTGGAGGTGGGGGGATGAATCAACCTGGGGGCGCACCTGCTTTTGCGTATGCTCAGGTGCACAATAACGGTCGAGGCGTTCGGGCCGAAGACCCAGAGACAGCGTACGATCCTTACGTTCCCTTCGTTGTTCCTTCGCCTTCTTCGCCTCAGCGTTCTCCGGGTCTTTCTCCTGCTCCGATGGTACCGCCTCGTTCACCCCGACGTATTTCTGAAACTAGCACTGGTGCTTTATTGTCCGGCACAGGCAGCAGACCAGGGACAGGCAGCAGACCCGGGACAGGTTCAGGGTCGGGGTCAGGCTCAGGCTCAGGACAAGAATCTCCAACGCGCAGCACTTTTGGTGTGAGGTCAGGGTCTGGAGCGGGTGTGTTAGGGCCTATGATGGCTGCTGGAGCAACTGGGAGCGACCTTTCGCGCTCACTACAGCATCAATTGTCTACCAGTTCTTCATCACGGAAATCCCCCCAAAGGACGGCGGGTGGATCCACTAGTCCACTGAAAGTCCGTGGAACTAATAATGGTACTGAAACTGGGTTCGTTGGCGGCGGTCCTCTACGGAATGCATCGTCTTCGCGCAACGACGGTATGGCGGAAGAAGATGATGTGGCCGCACGTTCGAGTGGAAGTGAATATAGCGCCCATCCCTCCTCTTCCTCCGGTAAAGGAGATGATGAAGATAACAGGAGTGATGATCATCTCCACGGCCATTCGTTACCCCCGAATCCGAATCCGAATGCGGCTGGGAACTTGGCACCGTCGGGACACGGTCTCGTCGATCAGCGGTTAGACCCCCTGACTGTCCTTGCGAGACGGGGTGCGAATGCAAGTCGGAGTCGGAGCGCCGCGGCATCTGGTCCAGGTTCAGGTGGTGGAACCAAAACAGTTGGTGGGAATCCCCTACTTGCTGTCCCAGGGATTGAGAATTCGGATGAAATAAGAAACTCGGGCGCGTTTAGTGTTGATGATGGAGAGGATTATTCAAGAAGAGTGCTTTCCGTGAGTCATTTCTTTTCTCTCTCTACCGACGACGACGAGGATTCTATTTTTTTTTCCTTTTTTCTTTTGGTTTGGGAAAGTAATACTGATTGGAGATGTATTCCTCTTCTCTCTTTGACAGGTTACGAACCCCGCACCAGAATGAGAACAATCATCCTTTCACGACTTTTTAAAGATTCACGAGACTGAAATGAACACAGAATGACACCCTCCACAACGGAAAAAGAGGACGATTACAAATCTCTCTCTCATGCATGTATGCATGCATAATACATCCCCCATTCTCTACGCGCACACAGCTTTTTTCTTGCTTTTCCCTATGCATTGCTCTGCTGCTTCCTATCTGGCCATTAACGTTTGATTTTGAGCTTTTTTTTTTGGCTTATATGTATCGCGTCTTGTGGTGCTGGGATATTCAGTCGGTTACTAGATTAGCTATTTACCTATAGCGCTTTTGATTTGGTCGAAATGTGAAGGAGTCACCAGCCTGAGGATCGGACGGTGCCGCACCGCGTCGTGACCAGACAAAACCAAATAACGCTTTGAAGTTCGAACTCGGCAAGCAGAATCGATTGCTTGCCTGTCGCATCGCATTAATCAACGGCAAAGAAAGGAAGAAAGAAAAAACGAACAAACTAATACTACTGTACTTCTGCACTGCATCTCTGGGACCTCCAGACATTCATTCTCCAGACTCTTTGCAGAACTCGGGGGATGCGAAGACGGTCACAATATGTCGCGAACCCCAACGTCGACGCCAACTTGGATGATCATCAGCATTATGATCATCATTTGCATCCGGGCACTCTGAACGTTTTGGTACCAGTACATGGGCGTGGACATGGGCTGGGGCCGGGGCCTCGGGATTCTATTTCTGTGCCACCAACACCACCGCCCAAGTTTGTCGGTGCGAGTGCAAGCGCAATTGCAGGGGCTAATAATGAGGTGAGATAAATCAGGACTTCGGGTTGCTGCCGGTGGTGCTGCTGACTAATTCGACTTGTAATTATTCCAATCTTGGGATACCAACCACCTCCCGCCGACCAACACCAATCTATAATGCATGTCTCCTCGGTTTGATGTTGGGTTAGCAGAGGTAGACTATTATGTGTCTATGGATGACCGGATATCCCACCCTCTTTCCAATCCCAATTCCAATGCGCGGAGTTTGTCCAGTACGGCTTTGGATTCTAGAACATAGAAAAGTCTTGTTTTCAAAACTTAACCGATCGTTTGCATCCTTTTAGCAGCTACTACTATGGTCACCAGCACCAGCACCAGCCGCAACGTCGATCTCCCCACTCAGTACCCGATGGAAGCAACAAATCATGGCGCCGGATTAGTTGTTCACAAAAATGGTACTTTCCCTCAAACAACTTCAAGTTGGTCTATAGTAGAAGATGACGATCGTCTCCCAATACTCGGTTCTGGTTCCGAGAACAATAACAGCAACAGCAACAAGTTCCGATCTGCACGTTCAAGCCTTCCAAGTCTCGCTGCGTATTATCCTCGAATAACGACTCCGACCAACTTCGTTTCACATGTTTCACAATTGACTGCTGCTCATGGAACCGGAACTGGTAGCTTTCCTCGGGCAACCTTGGACTCAATGAGTCAAAAAGCTGCTCATTGGACACGCAACTTCTCGCCTTCCTCCCTCTTCTTCTCGAACAGACATAATCGCAAATCCTTTACGAGATTAGACGACAAGTTTCCTCATGCCCGAACGACGTTGCATAATAGTGTTTCAAGATTAGACAGTGACGATGAAGGCATGTACTTGAACGGATGGACGCGCAGTAAATGGATACTGATCACCACAATTATTGTTGTGAGCTCCCCCTTGTTATTTTATCTCGCCTGATTAGGATTATTGGGTATGACACACCTCTGTTTTCAGCTCTTCTTTTCTAGCTTAGCGGCTCTTCTAATCGTCAATGGTTTCTGGTTTCGACGTGAGCATTTGAAGACAAGTCCACTCCAAACTGCCTGAAAAATCTCCCCTCACCCTTTCTAGTATGGCCTCAGTCTCAGCTTGTCCTGGTGGCGCACTGGATCATTCTACTCTATGCAACCATTGCTTCGGGCTGTGTACTCTTCGCATCTTCAGTCGGGATAACTGGGGCTTTACTCAATTCACGTCCTATTCTAACGTTTTACAACCTCCTGCTTTGGCCATCACTTCTCTCGACTGCGATCGTTGGATATTCCTCCTATAAAAGTCGCGCATTCAATCTCAGTGGCAAGATAAACCAAATGTGGACACAATCTTGGACTGATCAAGATAAAACTCTCATTCAAGAGGTTGTACGTGATATTTTGTTTCTTTCGTCTGGCAAGGATCGTTCAACAAGGCATCAAACTGCAACTTTTCTCGTTCTTACTCTGGTCTCGTTCGCGGACTTGTTTATTAGCTAGAGTGCTGCGGACTTTACAACCCGCTGCACCAGGCAGTTCTAACCTCAAACTGTTACCCGAGATCCATGGCGCCTGGGTGCAAGAATAGACTGGAACACTTCGAGCGAGTTCAGCTTGGGCTCATTACCAGGCTATCGTTTGCCGCCGTCGGGTTGATAGTGGCAAGTATTCTTGTGGCGGTTATCTGTTCAAATCACGTCAATGGGTATGTGTTTTTTGTGTGTTGGATTTGATTGAAGAAAATTGCACACGTCGTCGTTCTGACCACGAGCACGAATATGTGTATACAGGCTGTTTGGAAAGGGACTCATCCCTCGTCAGTATCGGTTTTTGTGAGTCATCTTTTCATCGGGCACCCAACAGCTGAAGCATAACGCTAACTGTAACTATGATCGTTATTATGATTATTAGGGTTGCGAAGACAAGTGCTCGTTTCGCGCCAGACGATGTTCCCGTTTCGCAGTCCAGTACCTTGTTTGGGAAAGGTTGACAGGCATGGTCGAGCATTACATTACAGTAACAAACATTCAAATCCACAATATTTCAAAGGGAGTGGGAAGGGGCGGATGATTCCTCTAGCTGAGCCTCACAAACCCTTTGTCCTCGCTGCTTCCTTCACCCCCAGCCCTCCACTCTCAACCCTGCAGTTCTCATACATTAGCATAGCATGTATCCAGTGCGTCATAGGCTTATCAGCGCAGGAGCGCACTATAATATGATTACATCATCGTCATGTCTCATGTATCGAGTGGCAGGATCGCCTACTGTGCGGTAGAGACGGGCACAGAGACAGAGATGAGCGAAAAGATGGCTCATATCGTGGCCCTCTTGTCGATGCCGCTGAGCAGGCATCAGAGGCTGGAAGGCAACTGGAGGCCGTGCCCAGGCTCGTTGAAAAGTTTATTTTTATTTTCTGGCCCTGCAGAAGAGGGTCGCGAAAGGGGTTTACGTAATTACGATGAATTGTCTGATTGGTCTATTCGGTCACTCCCCATTTTACCAGACCGTCATATGATGGTCTGGTCACTCCTTCGCCGCGCGGCGAGTATGTGGCGGCTAGGTGACGATATCAGACGCATATATATGCCCTGCGATGACCTACCTGCTTCACTTCACTCGATCACCAACTACGCCCCTGATCCAACATGTCAACCACAACGGAGGACATCGAACTCGGGAACCTTCACGCGGATCCAACAGCTGGTAGTGCTGAGTTAGCGCCTGAAGAACCAGTTCGGCCACGTCGTTATCCGCGCTTAACCCTTGTGCGATTCCTCAGTTCGATTGTGCCTATTACTGTGTGCAGATACATGACTGAGCACGTGCAGCCTCATCTTCTCGCCGCACATCCTATCAGACAGACAGCCTGAGAGCCTGTTTAATCACAATACCTGGTGTGTAAGGATGTCGTGCAGGTACTGCTGAGGCTCCTGATAATGAAATCAGCATGCATTCTCATCACCCAACGGCGAAGACATCTCCGTCTTCACGGTGAACTTCGACCCCCACGATGCATTTCGATTCGCGCCCATATCTGCACCTGCATCCGCGTCGATGTTTCAATATGCAACAAAGGTATGGTATTGGAATAGTGGGTAACTCTTTTCGTGAACCTACAAAAAAACAGACTTCGTATTGGCGGTGATTGTTCAAACATGCAGAGTGCGCTTCAATAGGACGACAAAGAAGGAAGAACGCTGCAGAGATATCAAATGAGTTTGTGCGGGTGATAAAACAGTAAATCAATCAGTCAAAAAAAAACACGTTGATGAAATCGAAATCGAAAAGAAAACGGCTGGCAAGAGATGAGATCGATGATAGTACTAGAAGCGTGGCGTAAGATAAAGCGGCGTTCGCACATCGAGGGTTCTGTCTGGAGTCAATCCTGGAAAAACCGCAACATGGAAGCGTCCATATTGTACAAGATTTGGGGAATTTTGCTTGCAAGCCTTGAGCTCTTTTCATTGGGACCATGGCCTTTTGTCGTTTTGGCAGAGCAATGCTTGTGATCAAACTTGCAAGATCTCTGCTTTCTTTCTAGAATGTATGGATGAGAAATCTGGACAACCGACATCAGTCAGCGCTGACAAATCAGACGAGCAAATAAAACTCACAGGAGTCACCAAACACGTCGAGACTGCCTATTAGCGAACGGGAGAATCAAGATTCATGCTAGCAAACATGCTATGCATGTCGTGTGTTATTACTGCGTCCGTGTCCAGCACGGGCCTCCCAGTCCGAGCGTCTATACCACTGCCCGGATTGCGTTGTTGCCTAGGTTTCGTGCTACCCATAAGATTGCCGAGAGGCATATCGCTAAGGGTTGGGAAAATCGGCATCATCGCCGAGACTGGGGGACTCGATTCGAAAGGACTTTCCTGTCCATCCCCTTCAGGACCTCCTTCGTCAATCGTCGATTCGCCTAATCCTCCAGGCCCCAAACCACGACTGGTCATGCCCAAGGTTGTCAGATCCAGAGATTGCGCACGGGCAGCAGCGATGTGCTGCTGACGTTGACTTGCCGCGAGCTTCTCGCGCAGCTTGGCTTCGATAGCCGAGTCGCTTCCTCGCTTGTATGCATCATCCAGCGCAATCGGACGCGGCGGGGTGAGGCCGTGATGGAAAGCACCGTGAACATTCGTCGGGGTGGATGCATTGATCCAATGATCGTTCAAACTGTACTCGTTGACGGTGTTGTATTCCGACAGGGACACCGCATATTCGTGTAATCCATTGTTGTTACCTGCGCCGCCAGATCCCATACTTGAGCGTGAATAGAAGCTGGCATCATCAAATTCGTCTTGCTCAGGGACGCGCTGCTCTGGAGCTCGATACCGTTGCGGAGAGTTGAAAAGAGCCTTTACATCTGGCGTAGAGCTTGCCATGCGAATGCGGCGGTCCAGTCCATCTGGTTCTGTGAGAACAAATACAAATATGTACCCAAAAATCAGTCAGATCATTACGTTCAACCGGCCCAGGAGTGCTGTGCCCGTAGCGAGGGGCCAAGCGGATGACTTACCCAAAGGGGTCGGGAGCAGTCTGCTGTTGAAGTGTGGGAAGGCATCCGTGAATGAGTCGACGCGACGATGAATATGGCCGTTCCCAAAGACGTGTCCACTTCCAGGGGCGAATTGACTTGGTTGCGGCATTGCCGCAGCAGCGCTTACAGATGCAGGAGCCTGCCCAACTACGCCGGGCGTTGTCGCCGCGCCGCTGCTCTTGCGTTTGGCATGCAAGACGCCGTGGTTCCCGAGGAAGGCATCAAAGTGTTCGCGTGCAAGCGACAAACAGTCGCAATTCGACCTCTGGCAACGGAATTTGAACGAGAAGGGGTAAGCTGGCACATTGTCCATTGACGGGACAATGGAAACTTGATACTCCCGTTGGATTTGCTCGGTGAACGTGAGGAACTCCTGGGAACTACACAACCGTGGAAGATCAGGGTGGGCAGGAATGGTGAGGTCTGCTTCATAAGGGACGTGGTCCTAGATTGCGAGATCAACGGGGTGATAGCGGCAAAACGCCAATTTGAAGCTTACGAGAAGCATGGCGCCGGCCTGATGCACCTGGCTTTCAGGACCGAAAATTGTGACAATATCTTGATATCGTAATATTTGTTAGACGAAACAAGCCAAGAGGTCAAGTAGCCGTTGACGCACCAAGACCATCACCGGGGAATGTGATTTTGCAGTTCGTCTTGTTCTCAATATCACGCAAGAATATCGCTTTCTCACCAAAAAGAGCGCGGTGATAGCGGCGTGGAACAGGGATCTATCGCATAGAAATAGTAAGCGCCTAAGGAAGAATTAAATCGTTTCTCGACGTGGCGACCACGTACCGCATCCACAACGAAATCCTTGTCTTTCGCAGGAACAAGCTCCATGATACCGGCCCGGAGATGTTCCAAGTTGAGTGCGTTTTTTGCCGGTGTGCGAGCGAGCACATTCTCTTCATCGTCCAGTGCAAGCTGGCGCATTTCCTCGGCCGAGTTGAATTTGACGTAGACGCCATATTTCTTCATGATTCTTTGGATGCTGCGACCTGCAACGCCTATGATACGCTTATGATAGGCTTCAGGAACATGGAAGGCGAGTTCGGCGGGTAGCTCGTCTTGTAGAAGGGTGAGTCCACGCAGGACGTTGAGCGCTGAGGAGCCAGAGACGTCGATGAGGAAATTATGATCATTTAGCGACTCAAACTTGATCTTGACGGAGGTGTTGGTCATGATCTTGTTGAGCTTGCCGTTCTTCTTGCCGCTGATGAACTCTCGATGTTCATTGGCAAGCTCGAGCTGGAAGCGAATCTCAGTTTGGAATGCCTGGCAATGCGCGGAAAGAAACCTGGTTAGAACGACCGGTGGCTTGAGAAAAATCAAGACCGACCTTGATGATTTCGAGTTCCAAAATCATCGCGACAGCCGCACGAACTTCACTCTCAAGACCGTGCATTTCAAACATGCCACTCTTGCAAACGACCTCAGCGCCGCTTCTACTACAAACAGCACGCAAGACGCCTCCCATCGCCGCAGGATTGATCCCATTTGCACTAGGGACTAGCACGTTGTAATGGAGGGGGAGAAGCCAGATGCACGCAATGTAGAATTGAGATGCGAGGAGCATGACCGCACGCACGGTGCGCTCAATCGCAATGCGGGAATCACCATAAATCGTACAAATCGTCTGGCCTGACCCAACAGATGGGAAGCTGATATAGGTACCGTTGTCGCGCTGGATAGCCTTGACGTTATCCAGTCGGTGGGTTAGCATCCAATCCAGCTTACGCGACAGTATCGCCATATCTCGTGAAACGATTGTCTTGCTCTAAAACGAACCAAGATTCTGGTTAGCAACACGACTCCAACAACCTGGACGAAAATGGTCAAACACCAAAAAAGAAAAGTGTGAACGCACCCTGACTTTGACCGCAGCCAATTGGAACAACGCATCCCTCGCGCGGCTCACATTGAAGAACTCGCCAGTGATCCAAATTATGTTCGGATTGTACCCGAGCGGCGGAGTAGCAACGGCATTCCCACTTCCATTGACATTCGGCAATGACGGAGGAGACGCCGAACCCTGTCTGGACTCATCTGCAGGGGTTCCGCTGCCATTCGGGGACCCGTTCGATCCACCAGGAGTGGGATTTGCCGTCATCGTGCCAGGTGCATGTGTTGCGGATGAAGTGGTCGGAGCGCGAAGAGGGAGAGGCGGGAAATAAATGTTGGTCGCTGTCTCTTCTTGGATTTGCTGTACCGCACGACGGCGTCGTCCAGCAAGGATACCATGAAGCTTGCAGTCTATGTCAACTTGTTCGGCATGCAGGCCGCTCTACGAACGTGCGCGTGTGAGCATTCATAGACAGGGATCCGACGAGGCAAGCGCGAAGGGTTGGAGCAAGGATATCCATGACACATAAATCGCGGACCGCGGGGATGACAAACGACAACGTGGGAACCAACAAGAGTCACCAGCGCAGAATGCGGTGAAAAAATGAGACCGTCGATTCCCGTTGTGCCGTCAGCAAATGAGGAAATAACTCGGATAAAAGACGAAATTTTCGGCGGCGCGTTCGCCGTAATCACCGCGGCGGCATCATTTATGCTTGTCAGACAACAAAGCATCGCCTCACATGATGTCACGCGCGAGCAGCCGAATGCATCGCCAGCCGAGGAACCGAGCGGCCAATGGAGCTTGTGGAAAATACAAGAACGAGGTCACAGAGAAAGCATGGGAAAGGGAAAACTGACGGAGCGCAAAGAGGGAAAGAAAACTCACCAATTCATCGAGCATAACGAGGAGTCTCAACCTCGCCACGTCGACGGTATCGCCGGGTCCAGTGATGATAAGCTCACATGTCTTCTCGCCTTCGAGCCCTGCTGCCTGCGCTGCAGCATTAGCGCCGCCGAAGCTCCCGGACGTCACACCACCATGCCCAGCACCACTTCTACCAAGTGATGATGATGACCACGTCGAAGGAGTATTCGGGTTCGAATTCGGATACGGGTAGGCGGAATAAGCAAAGGCAACAGAAGATGAGGAGGAAGATGTCTTGAGAACTGAGATATTTGCTCTCGTTTGCGCAGCAATTTCATCTAATCGCTGGATGACGGGCTGCTTCAGCGCGCCACTACCAGTACCAGGCATTGGCACGCTCGAGGTTCCTCCCCCATTCCCAGTCCGATTACCACTACCGCGAGTGGCAGTGGGAGGCTCTAAGATCTCCGACCGAGCCACACGTATCACACTTCTATTTTGCACAGGCGCATCTCGCAATATGAGTCCTCGCGCACCCATCACGCTTGTTTGAGATGAGCCCGTGATCGTAAAGTTGAAAAAGGCCGTCCCGCGTGTGTGTGGACCGTTGTGCAAACTTGCATTTGCGTTTGCTGAAATGACACCAGCTCCAGCAACTGCACCTGGCACCCCGGATACAGCGAGCGAAACAAGCGTAGGGGTTGAGAGAGATGATGGGACTTGGTTGAGAGCAGGATTCGATATTGAGGCGTGCAGGCCACCGACGATAGGTGTGGTGTTGGCATTTGGGGCAACAGGATTCGGGATCGATGGGGACGGAGAACTGATAGACGATAGCATAGGTGATGAACCACTCGCAGCCGTGCTCGACGTTCCCAACAAAGTAAGGGAATCCTCGGACGAATTCGATGAAGAGCCAGAGCCAGAGGGGACACCGCCACCGTTGTTGGCGGTACGGGAAAAGGTGATGTGGGTACCAGGGTATTGCGTCATGGCATGCAATGTCAATCGGTGGAGATGCTCCCATACGAGTTCAACTCCGGAAAGTGTACTGTGATGACGATGAACGACGTTGTTAGCGCTATTCGGGTGGGGAGGCGAATGATTCGCGTGAGTGGGAACATGAGAATGAGGGGGAAACTGCTGTTGCTGCTGCTGAAGCGGCATGCCATTCTGTTGTGTCTGCTGAGCATAGGCGGAGACGAGGTCGCCACCGCTGCCAATGGCGATGGCCGGGTTTGGGAAACCTGACGATGACGATACTTGTTGATTAAGAGGCTGGGAGGAAGCAGGCAGACGCTGGTGGGAAGGGTATGATGATGGTGTTGCTGTAGTGGGAGATGGAACGGCGAAAGGATACACATTGAACGACGTTGTGTATACGTCCATCTTGGTGAGACTTCTATTTCACCGAACCGTTGGTTGAAACACGGGCTTGAAGGGGGTATGCGCGTATTGAATGCAGGGTTATATGGGCGGCGCCAAGATACTCAGACAGGTAGAAAGGGTAGGACCAGAAGGAGAATGCTGAGGGAGCGAGCAAAGAAAAAAAAAACACGTCGCCAGGGCGGGCCGGGGGAATCGGCCTCGGCGTCGTGTCTTAGGGCGACCAGCGGTGCAAAATGAGTTACGAGAGATTAGTATGCACCTGCTGGTGGCAGGGGTATAGATAAAAGAATCGTGCTGGAGGTGAGGGGTGATGTGAAAGTAAGCGCGTTTGTGACGGGGCACGGTATAAGCGCCCAACGCAGAGCAAGCAATCAAGGACTATGCGTTGGGATGGGAGGGATTTTAGAGTCGCACACATATATAAAGTCCTAAGGCTATATAGGCAATTTCCCCAATCCCGGTATCCCGCTCCCTTACATCACTCGCTTTTCCGAAGTAAACTCTGCTCAGGCAAAGGTGATTTTTGCCGCTAAGATAGAGCAGCTGACCCAGCGGCAATGGTATCAGTTATTCGAAAATGGTGATGAAGCAACAGGTGTGCTTGCATTTTTTTTCCTAATTATTTTGTCGTGCCGTCGTCCATCTGCATCTCCTGAGGCGTGGAAAATCACGTGATCCAGCGGAGATTTGTGTTTCACGCGCATCAACGTAAGCATGACATATGCGGCACGCTGCCAGGACGTTGCCGACGTTGCCGACGTTGCAACACACTGCCTCAGCATTCAAGGTGATCTCCCGGTTCCTTGTCGCGGTACCGCCAGTGACGTGGCAGATTTCTCGTTTTTCTTTGTCAATTTTCCTCCGTTCCCAGGCAGTGGTGCCATAGCGACGCGTGCCTTTTCTGACTCTCTCATTCTTGCCGTTTATTGCCCCGGTTATGGCGCCCACGCCTCGCCTGTTTCCATCGATCCACATGGCCATATGCGCGTGAATTTCCCTGATGGATTGTTAATGCGCCGTTGCTCCTGTCTCGCGTATCGTGCCACGCCACCACACTGCTGTCGACCAATCCAGGCGCGGCGCACAGAGCGCTTTCATTTCGAAAAAGGGACTTGAATGGAACTGGCCATAAATTTTGGACGGGTTGATGGGACCGTTCGTTTGTTATTGTCTTATTTGGTTCATTGGTCTGATGCTCCAGACCGCACCAATGCCACCCGTCCTTCCATTTCGCTCTTTTTTGCCGTCTCACATGTTAAACTGCGCAAAAAAATATGCCGCCGACGCACAGCGGCAGCGGACAAATGTAGGGTAACCTTGTACCAAAAGTCAAAAAATCCGCGGAGCGCGCACGCGCGCTGGTTCTGTCCCTGGCTTCTTGGCGGATATGCACTGTATTTGCCATATATTTTGCAAGTAGCCGCCTTTCAAAACAGCGCGCGCGAGCGATATTAGGGTACCGTTGCCCGAAACCCGAAGGCAATCCACAGCTGCAGGTGTCACCGACATCTCCAGAGACACACTGATCGAGTATCTGCATGGGTACAAGTATAGAGTCAGGTTAGCCATCACGGACGTCGGATCAAACCGCTCCACAATTCTCATTTGACAATTCTTTCATCTCCGTACATCTAGGGGATTTAGCTATTCTCCTATCTCTCGACTTGGGGCCCCGCGACGTAGCATAACTGCATTAATACTGGAATCTGTGCCTTGTCCAAGAACATTTCTGCCGCTGCCTATCCACCGACATCATCCTCCAAGGCCGCATGGCTTCGACCCTCTCAAATGATACCTCTGGTCGCACTGCGTGAAGTCATTTGTCTCACCACACTGATCCGCAGCTGGGAAAGCATGTAGGGGAACCCTTGGCTTCGAAATTTGATGGGCAGTTGGCACTCATCCTCTTCTATAGCCCATCGCCCCCCCGATTGTTTGGTCGATTGTCAAAGGTCGCGTCGATCTTCCCCTGCCTAGAACATACCCAGAAACGGGCATACAGCTGATGCATCCTGAGTCTCATTTGTCACATACTTCACTTGAAATATATACTATTCTCTCCTATCCGCGGCTCTATCCAAATCCAAACATCCTATCCATAATTCGTCAGATTCTGCACCAACCAGCGAGACCAATCGAACACTTGAATCACCTGCCAGTGTCATGGCTTTTCATCGCCGATGATTGCGCTTCGGAAGCTTTGAGGGAATGTTGGGAGTCGCTAGTAAATTAAAACACGTCTGTTCTTTCTGCTGAGGGTACCGGTGCGTATTTCGTGCAGTAATTCGAAGCAATCCCCTCTGGCGTGCCCAACCATGAAAATATGTCAAGAATGTTGAACTTTTACGATGATAAGTAGGCATGGCTGGTAAAATGACGGGCATGGGTGTGGAAGGGGTCTGTCGGAGAGGTCTGAGTCTTACCCCTTCACTGACGCAGTGGAGATGGAGATATTAACTTTCTTTTTCCCACCAGCACTCGCCAGCGTGAGACGTGCTGGTCATAGGTAGCAAGTTAGTGCGCTGTGTCGTTGTACGGTGGTATTGGAAGTTAGGTTTAAGACACAGAAATATGGATTTTGCTTGATCCCATCTCCCATATGACGACTATCAAACCAGAAACCAGTACCGCCGCCAGGCGCGCGTCATGTCTTATCAATGTGCTGTTTGTACAAAGTGATAAGATCCAGGCTTTGTTTCCCCCCGGAGGCTCCAGATTCTCGGGAATCCCTTGATCCGATCCATCTCACAGCGCAAAGCTCGCCTTCAGGAATTTAGACAGGTTCCCAAACACAGCTTTGCCCGCCTTTAGACTGGTGCACAAGAAGAATTTCTTGTCATCCAGTAAGGCGATGAGTTCGTCCCGTTTCAATGATATTAGCAGAGCGCAATAACGTCGTGAGTGAACAAGTGGGATTAAATCATCCTTCGTAAGGTTCATGAGGGCTCGAACTGCCCGATCATGCACCTCTATTGTTCGGGTTCAGAAATACGCACAGATCCAGAGGTTCGTTACAGTTTCTCCAGAACGACAGGAGACAGCTGGACCGTGAAGGTATTGGCTGGATTTAAGCAACATGTAAGAAAGTTGTCTAACATGACCGTCAAGTCTCCTCCGGGCTTCCAGAATAAATCCATCCAGGCAGATGGGGGCTGAATCCATTACATGTACTGTAGGATAATTTTACACTATTCCACGCGAGGCCAATCGTGGCCGAACATGAGATGCGTTTGAACAAGAGAGCGACGTGGGCTAGTCGCAGTTTGCAGATTGAGCGAAGCCGTAATCTCTGTTGAGCCTCGCCGCGGGACTTCTCGTTGCCTGAGGCGGGAGCTGGGGCCGAATGTTATGAAAGCTGATGGAGCAGAAGCAGGCTTGGGTGGTTCTCTGAACGAACAACCAGAACAGACGACGAATAGCAGTCCTGTTGAGGTGTTGAGGGTTATTGACGCCGTTGTGGGAAAGCCCGTATGACTATGAGACGAATAAGTTCTTTGCCGTCATTATTACTTTCGCGACCTCTGCGTTCACACTCATCCTTATGTGTGACGCGCTTTTATTCGACAAATGATGGTGCTAGCAACGGCGTCCTTGACGGAGCAAGATCTGGAGAACCCAGTTCCAGCCCACCCTCGAAAAAACGACCACCTCTCATTTCAACGGAGATGTTAGAAGAGGCTGGTCGAGATATCGACATGGAGGGGGTCTACGCAGAAGCGTTGTCTATGGAAAGAGGTCTCGATGCGACAGCTCCCACTTTAGAAGATGTGTATGACCTCGAATCCACTCTGGAAGAATTCCGAGGGGACGATTCAACGAGTCTCGGGCATCATATGCTCAGGAATCGTCGCGAAATACTGGAATACTTTAGATTAATTGAACTTGAACTACCCTCGTTACAAGGTACGCTACACTAGTTATTGACCAATGCTCTCCCGTTCTGATTGTATGTTACCTCGACCCTCGACTTAGCCTTCCGGAAACCATTCAACCCACCATCACCCACAACTTCCCCTATAATCGCTCGAACTATGACTTATGGAGGGATAAAACATCCGGTCCAAAGAAAAGCAGCTCTTGTTGTACCTGTCGCGCGGCTCCCATTAGCGAATGAGACGGCGATACACAAGTTCCAGCTCCTCTCCGGTGTGCGCTGGTCTTTAGAACCACCGAGAGACTCTGGCGTAGGGAAGGAGGAAATGCTGAGCGAGGGGAGCCTTGGGTACTTCAAAATCTCACACGAGGCGTTCCCTGAACTTTCAATGAACCTTAAGTGGTGCTCTGATGCTTTGGACAGACTTCTTGTTGAAGCTAACGTGCGCCCGCGTTTCTGTGAGGAATGTGATCATGGATTGACAAAACCTTTTTTCCCCAACTGAATAGAGCGCAGGTGAGACTTTTGCAGACGTGCCTCTGGATACAAGGCATCTCTCGTCACAAGCACGAAAGCGCCGTAAAGGCCAACAACGCATCGAGCTCAACGGAGGCGAAAGGAAGCGACCAACGATTGCCGACTTCCCAACAGAATGGCTTCCAAAACCCAAGCAAGTAGCTGGTATTCGTGAATTACTGGCACGAAGACAGAGAACGCGGGCGGCTATGGCAAATTCAGTCCTCTCACAGCGAACCTCCTGGCGTCAAGGGCAGATATCTTCGGATAGTACCGCGGCCTAGAAACTGCTACGTCCTTGTAGAGTTAGATAGTCCCATCGCTTTAGACAGATGCAGAAATGACATTCGGTCATTCGGTCATCGCTCGCATTCACACTTGACACTTGTTAAACAAAGCACGAGGACAATCGCAAAATAGATACATAAATTCAGAAATATTTGGCTACAACATAAGCGACTGACGGATTGTGCTCATGCATCGTTCGCACCCCAGATACGAACCTCTCGGCCAGACGCGCTCCATATTTCCTTTACTCCATGGCCAAATGCAAAGTCGGTCACGTCGCCACTCTCGAAGCGAGCTAGCTCCTCCCACGTCTTGTTAGCAATCACTCGCAGGTCCGTACTGCCAGCGACGGCCAGGAATTGTGCGCTGAGATCATACTTGATGCGGTTGATCTTGTATGGTGGTGACCCTTCGGCTGAAGCAAGCGACACACGGTGGATGACCTTCGGTTTTCGCAGATCCCATATCGAGACTGTCGAAAGCGATTCGGGGGAGGCGAGATGGAATCCGTTTTCGCTGAATGACGCGGTATGCACCGAATATGCACCAGCTTCTGCTGACAACTCGGGGGGTGCAAGCTCCACTGCAAGCTGACCAGTACGAATGTCGAATATCTGCACAGCGGACTTTGCCGTGCCGAGGGCAACAAGGACGCCATCGGGATGAATCGAAAGTGACGTATATGGATTCGCATTTGCCGGGCTCTGGAACAACGATTGGAAGGTGGAAAGCGAATGAAGGGAGTATGTCTTGTCTAACGACGAAGCACCCAAAATAGTGGACGTGGGATGCACAGCGAGGCCAGTGATCTCGCCCTTGTGCAACTTGATGGTGTGAGCCGGGGCGTATTCTCCAGAGGACGAATCATGAGACCAAACGCGAACAGTCTTGTCGGCGCTGCCGCTTATGACGAGGGTGTTTTGGTTGTTGGCCTCCCGCCAGGCAACATGGTTGATTTTTTTTGTGTGCCCTTTCAGAGTCGATAGAACCTTACTGCTCTCGCTATCGTAGATTTGTACGATTTTGTCGTTCCCTCCCGTGAGGAACTGCGATGGCTGCGCAGTCGACAGTGCAAGAGCTGTGATACCAGCTGGAGATGATGCGTGCAGAGATGGGATAGTGTTTTTCGAGGTGTAAGTGCGGACCTGCGCCAGAGTCGCGTATGTCGGGGCTGGCTTAGCCTTCTTTTTACGAATCGCGGACAGCCTGCAATCCGAGTCAATGTTGAATAACACACGATGCACAAGAAATCTCACGTCTTCTGGGTCTCAGCAACTTCAGAGTCTACATCAGCAGGAAGGGGTCCTGATTGTTCTTGCGGAACAGCCTCCGTCATTTCTACGTCAGCAGCATCAGTCGCAGTAGGCGGTGCGACACCCATGGCAGCTTGAACGCTTGCCAGAGCTCTGTATTAAGAGAAAGATGAGTATACATGATGAAGACCACCGTCAACGACATGACATACTCTCGCGCCGCGTCACGTTCCTTTAGAAGTCGAGCTGCCACGCGCTGTGCAGCATCGTACTGGTAGAGAGAGTGACTAAGCTCTTGTCGCACAGAATTGTACTGCTGCTTCAGTGAGAATTGTTCCAACACAAGGGCGTCCCACTCATTTTGAAGCGTGTGCAACAAGGCAGGAATGGAGGTGAGGGATGGTGGACGTGGAGCAGCGGTGTTTGGGGCTAACACATATGCGTCAGAGGCGCAGAACACGTAGAAAACGAGTGAGTACATACAGGATTTGATGGCAATGAGGTCCTCAGAGGTCAATTTGTCTCCACTGATTGGGTCCGTGCCATTCTCAGCAATGTACTTTTCTATGAGTCGGCGCTCATAGACGTGTCCAGACTTGCCCGAGACCACGGGAACCTGTGGGGGCTCTCCTGAAAGCGCGCAGAACATCTTTATAACCTATTCTTTGTACTGCCGGGAACAGCGACAGCCCAAGCTCAAGAAGTTCAGCGTCAGGCAAATTCCGAGTGAGACTCAATTAGGAAATTTGAACTTTTTTTTGCCTCCGGATGGCCACTTTACTACCACCACCTAAACGTCAGAAGGTGTACCATGAAAACGATGGGAATAAACCTGTGCCGCAGCCTGAAGAGCGTGTACCTAACATTGTGGTGCAATTCGTCTCGGAAGATGATGAAAATGTGCTTCTTGGACCTGCAGTCACTTTACCAGCCGATTTCTCGCGCGATGGACTCGAAGCTTTGGCGAACAAGCATTCAAATCAAGTGTGTTTATCTCAACGCAATGACTTTGCAATTTTCTCAAACAGCCCATTCAGGACGAAGATCCAGTGCCATTTCAGTTCCACATCCGATTGCCAGAATCCGCCATAGATCCAAATAATGCGGGGGCTCCTACTCGCCTAGTCATTACCAATACAATATTAAAAGATGTTCTCCAACACTCTAGTAAAGCGTTTACTCCGGAAGATGTCATCACCATCCACTGCTCCCCTCAGGCCGTCTTTCGCGTTCGCCCTGCTACTCGCTGCTCTTCTACATTATCTGGGCACGGACAGCCTATCCTCTGCGCTTCTTTTTCTCCCACTGGTCGATTGCTTGCGACGGGAAGTGGTGATGCCACCGCCCGGTTGTGGGACTTGAATACTGAACTGCCGTCGCATACATTGGAGGGCCATAAAGGATGGGTTCTTTGTGCAGAGTGGGAGCCAAGAGAGAGGAAATTAGCAACAGGAGGACATGATAACCAGGTTCGTCACGCGTATTTGGCAAGGTGATAGTGTTTGAATGTACTATTCGTATCATAGGTTCGACTGTGGGATCCTAGGACGGGAAAACCCATCGGCGATGCCCTCAAAGGACATACGAAATGGATCACTTCACTTGCTTGGGAGCCATGTCACATGTACGTGTTGGTGGCGAGGTTCCCTGTAATGCGTTCTGTTTCAAGCAATTGTGCCTCCCCACCTTCCTGTCGCCTGCTGTTACAGAAACCCAACAAACCCTCGACTAGCTTCCTCGTCAAAAGACAATACCGTACGAGTGTGGAATACCGCTACCCGAATGCCCGAACTTGTCCTGGGAGGGCATACTGCAAGTGTGAACGTCGTGCGGTGGGGCGGGGCGGGGCCAGGGAAGACTGGAGTCTTGTACACCGCCAGTTCAGACCGTTCGGTCAAGGTCTGGAACGCAGATAAGGTAGTTTCACGTTATGAATCGAATTTAAGGAGTCTACACTGATATCATGGGCGTCTCAGGGCACACTGATACATACGCTGAAGGATCATGCACACTGGGTAACCACTCTTACTCTCAATACGGACTTCGCTCTTCGAACTGGGCCCTATGATCACCTAGCAAAGGAACCAAAATCTGATGAGGAAGGTACATTACTCTCATCCTTCAGATGCGGGTCATCCGCTTACTTGTATTCTTTCCACTCAGCTCAAGCACTTGCCCGCGCTCGTTACGATATTATAGCCGCCAATTCTTCTGAGCTTCTCATAACTGGATCAGATGACCACACGCTTTTCCTTTGGTCGCTTTTCTCGTCATCTTCGGTCTCTGCCGGTGACGGGAAGTCTGGTGGCAAAGTGAAGCCGATAACGCGACTCTTGGGACATCAGAGGCAAGTTTCCCACGTGGCGTTCAGCCCGGACGGCCGATGGGCAGCTAGTGCTGGATTCGACAACTGCCTGAGAGTTTGGGAGGGCCGTACCGGCAAGTGAGTTGGAATCAGTGTGATCATATAGGGATGTTACTCATAATACCAAGGTATATCGCCACTTTGCGGGGACATGTTGCGCCAGTGTATAGACTGACGTGGTCGTCGGATTCAAGACTGCTCGTTAGTGCAAGTAAAGATAGCACCCTGAAGGTGCGTTGTGCTCGCCCCCCACCTTATTGTCCAGCATGGGCATAGGAGCGAACTCACATGCTGGCGAGTAGATCTGGAACTTGAAAACGTACAAACTTCACACCGATCTGCCGGGACACACGGATGAGGTTTATTGTGTGGACTTTGTGGCAGATAAGATCGTGAGCGGCGGGCGAGATTGCACGGTCAAGATGTACGTGATTTGTTTCCGTATTTCAGGAACAAGTTCCAACCTGACGTTTTCGCATTTGTTAGATGGAAGAATTAGCCCCCATGCTTTCTTTCTCTGTTCCCATCTGTTGTGATGTTCCTCTGATCGCCTAGCTAGCGACATTGTTTCACCGCTGCTGCAGTGCATGGGCAATAGTACCTTGTTACCCCATATTATGTACATTCAAACTCACTAGACGAATGCCGTCATTCATGTACCGGAGACCCGTAGAAGTGCAAGATACTGATACTATTGGTACAGCTAGATCCATATTGTACATCGTGCATGGCTTGTTTCAAATTACAGCAACATAGGGTCACTGTGGGCGAGACCTATGTCCCGCGTTTCCTTTTCAACGTTAACTTCACTTGTTAATGCCGGACCATTCACGCCTGCCTGGCTGCAGAGTTGCCTCGTCGCCAGCAGCTTTACCATACGCCATCTTCATGGCTCCAGTTGCCATTCCTGTCGCAGCGTTGAAGCTGTCCGTTATAGGAGACGTTACGTTGGCAACCGTCGCGTTCATGGTGCCCTTGATAGACGAGTCATTGTCCTCCTCATCTTCATGAGCAGCAACCCAAAGTTAGCCAGGCGGAAAACAGCAAAGAACCAAATACATGCACGCGCCTTTGTGAAGTGGATCAATGTTACAGCTCTCGATGATTCCGGGTCGTGCTTCGACAACCCCAGCCATCGACCTTTTGGCCTCACGATAAGCGTGTATATTGCCCCCAGAAACACCGTGAGCATCCTTGGAAGGATCTTTCACCTACGGCACAGGTATAAAATGATTCATCACTCCAGAAGGCGCATGAAACGCACAAAATCCGCTTCGTATGGGTCCCCAACACCGAATGGTGCTAGGTTACCTGTGTCGGTGTGTACGCCGGCACCCTTCTCATATGGGACGGTATCTTATCAGCAGAAAAGACCTGGCACCGTCAGTTCACATCCTTGCGGACTCGCCTGAGTATGGCTTTCAGTAATATCTTTGAGGGGCATGATGAGTTAAACTTATGAGTAAATCGGTGCTCGCCTTTATAAGTATTTTCTAGTGGTGGAGCTCGTCAGGGTCATTTGACCCTCGGCGACGTCATTTTCCAGCGACCGTGTGATCGTGACATGTCACGCGAATGATCCCAACACCAGATCTGTCCCATCTCACGGCAGCGGATTACGAGCATATTTATGAACCGGCAGGTCTTTAGAGGACGATGTTTCGTCATTTGGACTAGCGAATCTCTCATAAACGGTGCCACTTTTATGCTCAGAGGATACATTCATCTTGCTCGATGCACTGGAAAAAGATGTCGACGCTCTACGAGACCTCAAACCGCGCATTTGCCTTGAAATAGGGTCTGAAAATGGTTGTCGCTCTGCGGGGTGTGTAGGGCTGACGTCTGATTTTACTCGCGCTATTGTCGCTCGTTAGCTCAGGCTCAGGCTGCGTGTCCGCGTTCCTGAGCGACGTCCTCGGAAAAAGAGAGTCGCTATATCTCTGTACGGACATCAATAAGCATGCCTCGTTGTGCACCATCCGCACTGGTATTCAAAACAATGTAGGTTCCCTATTTGGTCGCGCGATATTTTGGATCTCCAGAATGGCTCACTCCCTGCCATTATAGGTAGAGCTGAATGTTATCCAAACGTCATTTGCACTTCCGCTGTCCAGAAGACTCTTTCATAGTGTCGACGTGCTGATTTTCAACCCGCCCTACGTGCCAACTCCAGACGAAGAAGCGATCGCTGCTCAATCGCAAGGTGGGACCTGTGATACCATTGCGGGATCATGGGCGGGAGGGGAAGACGGCATGGGGGTGACGAATATTTTCCTTGACCAGGTCGAGGTAGGCCGCAATTTGAACTCTAGAAACGTTTCATTTTGAACCTCTCGGAACGTGCAGACACTATTATCTCCGACTGGCTATTTCTATCTTGTGGCCGTAGCGCGTAATAATATCCCGAGGATACGCGAGCAAATGCAAACCCATCATGGACTCAGAAGCGAGGTAGGCATTTCTCGTACGACCTATTTCTTCTCCCCCTGAATACACAATTATTATTATTCTCGTGATAGATTGTTCTGCAACGTCGAGCCGGAAGAGAGCATCTTCATGTGTTAAGGTTCGGCCGTAGCGACAAGACACCTGATTATTCTGTGTCCTAGCTAGATGGTGTGCCAAAGGACTGCCCCTGGGAATCATGTACTCAACAACAGTGACGGATTTTAAGGCGGCTTCATGGGTGTACATTGTGCACCGCTGGTTGTACCCCGGGGACTGCACCGGTCAGACGTTCCCGCTCTCATGTGAAGGCAGCACGCACGAATCGTCATCTGTGGTGTCGCAGCGACTGTATTCTATCGCCGTGCAACGCCCGTCGAACCTTCTCTATCATTCATTATCATTCATACCACCGCGCCTGCGTTTTGATGCAACAGCGCATAGCAAAGGCAACTGCATTTGGTTTGGTGCTGGTGTTCGCAGGATTTAAAGAAACGTCGGTCACTCCTTCAGTTGTCGGTGGAACCCAGCTGGCATCACACCTACGGCCAGTCTGTGTTGATAGATCCTTCCCATCTTCCCTTGCATCGGTTCTCTCAGGCTATTTCTTCTTCACTGCCTCGCCACGCCACAGATATAAATTGCAAGATACATTTGCGCGTGTCGGACGGGACATGTGCATCAGGAAACCGTTTTGGGCTCCCATGAGCACCCTGAGCAACCTGAGCACCAAACCAAAGTCCCCCTCCAAGAGTGGCCCGAGCTCGGTGCTCTGGTTGCTCTGGTTGCTCTAGATCTGTTTCTAGGCTGTTTCTAGGGTGATTGTCGGCAACCGAGCAGAGCAATCTGAGCATCCTGAGCATCCTGAGCAACCCCTGCTTGGCAGCTCAGTTTGCTCGGACAGTGCTCGGGTTGCTCATGAGAAAGGCCTGCTCAATAACCAAAGTCCCTTGGGCCGAGCAAAAAGTGATTTCCTGATGTGGGCGATGTCAGCCGTGAGCCACAGCTGTGTATAAATGGGTGTTGGTCAGCGGCCTTAACGGATACTGGTACAGGATTGTCTGAGCTTGTTTGATACTGTACCCTTTCGACCGTAGGTTCTTTTGACTTGACTCATGGACAGCCTAGCCAGTTTATCACCTAGTTTTTCATCTCAGTTCTTGGCTCTTCTCAATTTTCAATTGGTTTAACCATGAACGGCATAATTTCTCCACCAACAACTAGTGAAAACAGAAACTTACATATAACCTGCTGTAAACTGTACATGGCTAGTTTAAGCAAACGTCAAAAACGATTTCTTTGAAACAAGAAAGTTGCCTAATTCCATCAAATTTCCGCAAACAAATTCATTTTTCAGGAAGAAACGGCAGGGAATGACATTCATCAATGGAGGCGAAAGTAAGTGCCACTCGCAGTTATTTGTGCGTCAACATTCGCAGGAGGATTTCGGCAGTTCGATATTTCATGTCAAATTTCGTGTATCCCATACGCCCTTGGAATCTATTACCCAATACCGAAATGGTTAACCATTGCCCCAAGGCGCTTTATCACAAAGCGAACGTTAAACTCACGAAGACTCGAATCCAACCGGGAACTTCTCTTCCAAAAGGATCATTTTTAGAGAACGAACATCGCCGCCAATAGTGTCAAGTAGCAAGCTCAAATCACCCTCCACAAAGAACGTATGTAAAGAGGTAGGTAGGTTCGCTCGAGACTGCATCCTGATGAAATTTGCTATGTCTGAGGCGGAGAGTGTGCCGTCGGGGTGCTCTTCGGAGTTTGGGCCAGTGGCGCAGTTGAGTAGGGTTTTGATGGTCTTCTCTGAGGAGCCTTGGTGGCGCGGGAAGTGCGGGTCGTCATGTGGTGATAGCTTTGGCGATGATGGTGGTGATGACAATATGGCGTCTCGTCGTTCAGCTTCAAGTGGTTGAGTCAGGTTTCAGTTCTTCCTAGTTCACAGAGCTAGAGCTAGATCACTTACAGACGCTTGTGTCACGCTCAGTCGCTTCGTGTGGCGAGAAGGACCTGCATCACGTACCAAGTGAGCACTACAGTAGCTCTGGAGAAGGAGAAAGTCAAAGCATTCTACACACTTAAGGTCAATGACGTTCTTGTTAAAGTGTTTCTCTATGCCATCCGTGATGTCAAGAGTTAGGGTGTATGAGGTATTGAGGGTTCTGCGAATGGCGCGACGCAATCGCTCCAACGGGATCGCGCGTCCGGTTCGTTTTATGAGACCGTGGTTAGCTAGCGCATCTGTATGAACATATTAAGGGCACATTCGCGTTCCAATGGGAGGAAACCGGGATCGTGTGAGAAACAGTGCCCAACATGAACGCAAGAAAAACACAAACACGTACTGAGGTAAGGGCACGGCGATCGCAAGTCAGAACCCTTTTTTGGAGCCTGATAGGTTCCCTCGTGTACTGGATCGCAATCAGCGATAATGGCACGTTTGGCTTTGGCTTTCTGAAGCGTGAGGATGTTGATCAGGAAAAACGCGAATTCCAAGACGTTCGAGATTAAGAAATAGACGAGAACTGAGGTGATCAAGATCAGGGAATATATGAGATCCAAGGTGAGGAAGGTCGTGATTGTCGTGATTGTCGTGAGGGTCTCCACTGCTGATGAGGTGGGCGTTAGGATGAGCGGAAATGGCGTTAAGATGAGCGGGGGTGGCGTAGGCGTCGAGATGGGTTGTGGTAAGCGTTTCACCGCGGCGACGAGTTTGTGGATTGTGTGGTTGAGTGGAAGTGAGGCGTTCCGTGCGGCTAGAAGGGCGATAGTGAGCGTGTGGACCACGCGAATGAGCATGAGGAACACCATGATGAGGTTGTCAGGAATGGGCCCTCAAAGGGCTCAAAATCCTTATGGTCTTGCCCTTAATATTCCTACTTGACAGGATGTTTCGAGATCCAAGGTTCCCTGGAGGTTTTGAAATTGTTTCCTCGATTTATTACAAGGGACATAGAAAATTTGGCAACAAAATGGAAGAAAAGCTGTGAGAATCAGACTTATTAGCGGTGTTCCCCGCTCGCTAGGCTGCCGATCCTGAATGTATGCCGGTATCCTTTTGAGAAGCCGTTACTCGCTCCCGAGCAACGAAAATCTCATACAAAAAGTGATCGACCTAGCTCGGCTTCATCAGTTGTGGAGCGATTCCCGTATTGGAATAAAACATGTGAAGAGTCGGCGCCGCTCTGATTAGTCATCTTGCGAACTGATTGAGGTATTCATTATATGATTTGGCCCCTACCCTCACTCTGTCGTTTCACGCCCACATCGCGATGCTTGATAGATGCTGACTATCCCAGGTGCTCGCTTAGATTCCAGAGAACACATCGAAGCAGCGTCACATAAGTGTGAATGTCGGACTTTGTCTTCCGAAGTCATTTGGGTGTAAGAAATGTACAGTACACCGCTCGGCCAAGCGCGGGCTATCAGCCACATGATCCCATAAAGTGTCCTCTCAAAGATGTCAATACCCTTACCTTCCATAATATTAATCCACCGAGTGCACCAACTGCCCACCAACTGCCGCCATAACTGCCGCCATGCCGTCGGTCCGCCGACAATCATCCACAACCTTATTCTCACTCTCATCCCCATCCTCATCCCCATCCTCATCCCCATCCTCATCCCCATCCCCATCCTCATCAGAGGACGAGGCTGCCGACACGCCGACTGCTGGGCCCACGACGGCCGCCCAACGTGCTGAGTACCCCGGATCGAGTGCGGGGGTTAAGAGTCTCGAGTGTGATATCCACTGCAGCGAACACCACAAGCACCCAGGCGATCACCACCACAGGAATCTTGTGGTATGCATCGACGGAACTGCGAATCAGTTCAGCGCGATGGTTTGTACTTCCAATCACTCTCACTTCTTTGCCAACCTAACCATCTCCTTCATCTCAGAATTCTAATGTCGTCGAGCTATATCGTATCTTGGAAAAGAACAAGAATCAGCTTACGTACTATGACAGTGGTATTGGAACATACGTGAAAGATTCAAAATCATGGTATTCTTACAAGGCTTGGATGCAAAGCTTTTTTCATGCGGTTGATATGGCAATTGCGCTGTAAGCTCTCGTTAGCAACCTGCCAACCGAGATATTTCTCGGAGTCATTCTTCGGATGTTGACTGTCTAGTATCGGCAGGAATTTCAAGGACAAGATTTTGGGCGCATATCAGTGGTTGTCCGATGTCTATACAGATGGCGACCATATCTTCTTGTTTGGTGGGTGTAGTATGCTCGATAACAACCACCCGTGTTGTTTACTTTCAGATGATTCGTGGTAGGGTATTCTCGGGGCGCATATCAAATTCGTGTCATAGCGGGAATGATAAATCGGGTGAGGTCCTTCCCAGTGCGGTGTTTCGTTACATGCTTTTTTCGGTCGCAGACACGGACATGAGCATTGACGCTGCACTACTTTTCAATTTCAGGTTGGCCTGCTCCACAAGGGAAATAACAACCAGATTCCGTTGTATGTTCTCACCAAAATGGTCATCTCTTACGTGGCTGAGATTACTCCACTAGCGCATATGAGCTCTATTCACAAAGTGTCGATAGCCTTGATTCGAGTCCCGGGGATCCTCTAGATCAGGACTTAGGACTATGTACACGCTTCAAAAAGATGTATTCACGTAATGTGAAGGTTCATTTTGTTGGCGCATGGTGGGTGTGATGTAAATTCCGCCTGTCACTTGCATGTCGACAGCTCAAACATTACAGGGACACCGTCTCTTCGATTGGAATTCTTCGAGGAACAAATCTCCCCGAAACTACGAACGGTATGGAGCATGTGTGTTGGTTCCGACACGCCCTTGCCTTGGATGAGCGGCGCATCAAGTTTCTGCCCGAATATATCCGTGGTGGAAGTGGGCCCACGAACAAGGACACACTGGCACATCGTGCCAAAGAAGTTTGGTTCGCCGGCTCGCATTCGGACGTGTAAGCCCACCATAAAACGCTCCTCATCGCGTATTGATCGACTGAGCCTCCAGTGGCGGAGGAAATAAGCCCAACCCGGAAGCGGCCAATTTTGAACCGGCTCTTCGTTGGATGCAGTATGAAGCAATGAAATGTGGTCTGCTCGTCGACCTCCAAGACGCCGATTTCAACCATTGGTTTGGGCGGAAGAAGCCCGATCCGCCGACCATTTCTATGAATCCTTTTTGGTCGTGTCTCGAAGAACTTGGTTTCCCTCATTTATCGTATGAGGACCCCGACGGAACGTTGTGGCAGTAAGTTCGCATTGGACATGCTTTATGCTTGCGCTCATGTTGCAACCCGCATGCACCGATAGGCCCCATCGAAAAGAGCCCCGTCAAATTCAGAAAAATCAAAAAATCCACGATTCAGTCTATGTGTTGATGAAAAACCCGGACTATAAGCCAGCGGCGCGCTTCCCCGACGGAACTCAATGGGATGTAGGCGCACTAAAAAAGAGCGATTGGACAGAGAAAGATCCACACACCGAGATCGGAGAAATAGTGCGTCAATTCATCTCCGGCGAACGGACCGACATCAAATCGGATGCAGATACGCTTCAGAGATTATGCAACACTCGTGGGTCCATTGCTCTAGCTCGCGACATCCAGAAGACGCTTACATATGCTAAAATTTTTAGCTGTCGGCATACGCAGCGCGGCGTCTATATTGCTTGCCGACGAACGCAGCGTGGAAATTTTGGTAGATTGGATTTTGCGACATTTTTGCCGGGCGAAGAGAAAGGACGAGCATGAGTGGGCTATATTCCGAATATTATTCGAGGCGTATACCAAACACCCCGACAAAGGACTAGAGCCTGAAATGGCTGATAAACAAGGGGCCGCCACTAGCCCTACCAAGAAGAAATCATCTGGCTCGGCTCATCAGACAATTTGGCTGAAGCACTTTGTGGCTACTTTGGATTCGGCATCACCCATCGTACCACTAGTAGCACCGCTAGGATTAAAGCTCCTTGAGAAGTTGTCTGACAGCAGTAAGTTACCCTTAAGATTACAGCAACGAATTTGCACTCAATAACGATACACATTCTTCAGAGCCACCTCAAGAATCAATCTTAGCTAAACATCCCCACATCAATATTCTTCGCAGCGCCTTTGATTCCGAGTTTAAACGATATCAGGCCCACATTAAGGACGGAACACCGCCGTCGCTTGACATCAGCGACAAGATATTGTCTGCGTTAGCACAGGCATTGACCGTCGCTGGCCTCCAGACCGTTCGAGTTATGGACAAGGATGAGTTATTCAAATGGTCACGAAACCTCATACTTGTGAACTCACGTCGTTCACCGTTGCCCCCACGGGCTCATTATGCCGTGCTGCATTGTTTCTGCGAGATTGGTGAGCCTTCCGCATTGCATACTGATCTGAAATTTAACGGTGGACGTTGTTTCATTTCTAGAAAAATCTAATCGTGAGGCGCTTGAAAGGGGAGGTGATAATGATATTGCTCCTAGTACCCTCCTCTATGCCGCATTAGTCGACTCGTCCCCAGTGTTGCATAGACCTCAGTCAGAGCCTAGTCTGACCGCTATTGACTGGTCACGTCCCCGACTCTTGCCTAAGCACAGGAGGGTTGCATCGAGTAGGGCGGCGGATTGGATCGGATCGGATACGGATGATGATCCGATACAGTAGATACCCATATCAGTCCGATAGACAAATGTCGCTTGCTCAAGGATGTCGGGAACTGCACGCCGCAGATTGTGATCGGGATCACGGTGCACCGAATTGGCAATAGTCTCGACTGCAGATACATAGGAGGTTCTGTTATCGCATCCCATGTACAACCATGTACAACACGAATGAGGATAAGGTTGCGCACCATCCGTATTGTCAACATCGACGTCACCACCGCCTATATCAAAACTTCGTCAAATTTCATTGTGACGCCACCTGAGACAGATAACATACTCTGAACCTGATCATAGGCCTCGGGCGGCGGTCAAGGTACAAGTTGAAATGCATGCATCCCCGGTCCGGAGCCAAACACCCTAACAAAGCCGAAGATCTTCTCAGCTGTGGTGAAAGTTGCTATGAGCCTTTATAGGTCTACGCACAGACAAAAAACTCACCGCCGGGTGCGGGTGTGACTGAATCATCTTGGAGGGCAATCAAATTTGTCATGATGTGACCCCACGGCTCATGCATTGCGGCCGGGGCGTTTGGAGGTTCGCAGGTGCAATGCAAATTTGAGCTGTGCTGCCTTGCGCCAGTTATTCTAGAATTATTGATGTGTTACCCATCTGATGATGATGATGATGATGGTGTTTCATATTAACGTGCGCTTCTGTGCCAAAAGGCTTATGACGCACGGAGGAGACTATCTAAGTGGGCAAGGTACTGGATGTGATGTTAGAGGAATTATTGTTATGATGTGCGAAGGGAGCAACGGGGACCGATTTGGGTGAAGCTCGGCTCGAGTGACAAAGGGAGGAGACTCGTGAAGGGACAGGTGTTTGTGACGTGGGGTATGTGTTGTAATGAAGTGAAAAGCAAGAAATTGAAGCAAGAAACAAGAAATTGAAGCGAAGGGAAAAGGACGCATATGGCAAAAGGAATGCATGGTGTTGGGCATATGGCGGTATTAAATTAGGGTGCTTATAGCTTGGGTGGCCTGTGTGACGGTGTTGGGGGCGTGAAGGGGGAAGCGGCCCGTGGCGGCGATGAATTTTAGGGTGATTGGGACGACATCTGCATGCGAGAGGAGGTCGCTACATCCTTTACCCCCATCTGTCCAACCACAGCGTCATTCAACCCTGAACGTCATGCCAACCTGTCGCTCCATTACAGTATGTCATTGGACTCCATAGGCTACTCATATGGGCATGGAGTGTTGGAACACGCGTTCAGGAAACAGAAAATCATCAGTTTCGGGTAATTTGATTTTATGAACGGCCCCAATGCGAGACACAATCACAAGTTACAAATGCCACAGTATTACAAGCTCATTGCAGTTACTAAAGGGGATGGAAAAATCGTCGGTTGTGGCCTCACGATTTAAAGTTCGGTTGACCCCGTGTGAAAAGGGCCCCAAATCGTGTCAACTCAAAGTCGTGACCGCATGACCGCGGTCCCCACAGTATATATAAAGGTACCAAAAAGGTTCTGGGTCAATTCTTTATAGGGCCACTTCAGTCAGACTCCTTCCCAGTCTTGCCTGCTCCGTTGCTCTGTCTCGTTAGTGACGGCAGTGCTGGGTCCCGTTTATAGTAATTGTAAACAGTAGTATACAAAATCACATGAGTAATATTATTACAAATTCGGCTATTCGGCTATTTATATAAGATTACCTAAACTCGAGGCTCGCAACTTCGCAGGACGACTGGCAACAAATTTGTTGTCCCCTGTTGTGCCCGGGCCTGGTTTCGAGTTCCCACCCAGCTGTTGCACCACGCCTATGCATATCAGGCGCGCGGGTGACAGTGACTATTATGGCAGGTATTTCGTGCCAAAATTCAGATGGTTGTATATAAATATGATGGATGAAAATATATACATAAAGCATCGTTTGTAAAGACGGAGACCGCTACCCGCGCGCTCACCGACGCCGGAGGCCAGCGTTGTGGCGCGGTGATTTCCCGATTGGGAAGGCTCCCGCCCGTTGTGTGGAAAATCATGACAATTGTAGAATTACCGGAATATTTTTGAAGTCCCTACTGTACCTATGACCTATAGCTAACATCTTCAATTTATTTTTCGTATGGTTTTACCATCCAATCTTGTGTCATCGTCGTCCGGACCCTGATTTCTTTATTTGGAAAATGAACATGCGCAGGCTATATGTGTGATGAGTACAGTGAAATTTAAAAAAGGCGTCGGGGGCAATAATTGGGCCAGTGGCCGGTGGGCGCAGTGATCGTGATCGGTGGCGGGCGCAAATATCAGACCCAGACAGCACGTGTTCATTTTCCAAATAAAGAAATCAGGGTCCGGACGACGATGACACAAGATTGGATGGTAAAACCATACGAAAAATAAATTGAAGATGTTAGCTATAGGTCATAGGTACAGTA
>Ga0307508_10000747_pt1 | contig 38530 bp, 32 predicted proteins | sample 9_EM_MG_FD_203089 | JGI IMG/M metagenome (GOLD analysis project Ga0307508, IMG submission 203089) | Populus trichocarpa ectomycorrhiza microbial communities from riparian zone in the Pacific Northwest, United States - 9_EM | ecosystem: Host-associated > Plants > Roots > Unclassified | place... | reverse complement strand
TAGCAACGCGTGTATCAGCAAAACGGCGCTTCCAGCACGATAAGCTCGGCCGCGTCATCGAAAATTTTCCCGATTTATGCCCGGAGATTGCCCGCCGTCAGCGAGATGTACACGCCGATGGTCAACCGCCCGCTCTCGCCGCGGGAGCGGGTCTTGAAGCAGGTGGCGATTGTCTCCGTGTCATTGACGATGCGCCTAGCTGCATCGAGGAACTCCAGCCCCTGTATGGTTGGACGCGTTCCACCGTTGGAACGCTGGGAACGCTTGGCGCCGAGTTCGTGTTCAAGATCGTGCAAGCAGCGACTAACTACCGACCGCCGGACATTGATCTCATCTGCAGCTTGGCGAACGCTGCGGTGCTGGGCTACTATGATGGCCCATACCAGATTTCTAAATTCGATTCTCACGGGTTACACCACGCTTGAGTACGCGTGGTTTGTGTGGGCACGACGCGCAGCGTCCGAGATGCATTGCGCATTTGCGCAAATCTTCACATGGAGAATGTTTTTTTGGTGCTCGCCCAATCATCGAGTCGCTGGCGCGATCGTGTTTCCGATTGATACAGTTCGGGTTGTAGCCCCCCACAGCCAGAACTCCGGAATTAAGTATCAATGGACCGCCGCATACATGATCTTTTCTGTCGTGGCCTCCTGCGGCGAGAATTCCTCCACGACCCGCCCCTGCCGATACACAAGCACCCGATCCGAAATGCTGATAATTTCCGGCAGATAGGACGAGATGACCACCACTGATAGACCGGCACTGGCCAACCGGTCGATAAGCTGATGGATTTCAGCAATTGCGCCGACATCAACGCCCTTTGTCGGTTCGTCAAATATGATAACGCGCGGCTGCTGCAAGAGGGATCGTGCAATGACAACCTTCTGCTGGTTGCCGCCGGATAACTCAACGACCCGGGCGTCGCCATTGATCGCGCGGACATTGAGCGCCTTGACCCAATGCTCCGAAAGCTGCCGCAGCTCGGCCATGTTTACAATCTGGCTGCGATTGAGGCCAGCCGCGGCAAAATTGACCTGCAGATTTTCCATGATCGACATCGTCTCAAAGAAGCCCTCGATCTTGCGGTCCTCGGTGACGTAAACGATCCGGTCTTTGACGGCCTGCCGGGGTACCCTGTAACGGACGGGCCGGCCCTCGAATCTTATTTCGCCGCCGTTTCGTGATTTCCTTTTGAAGATACCCGCTATGATCTTGGCGGTTTCACTGCGGCCGGAGCCGATCAGGCCGAACAATCCGGTTACCTGTCCCGCATAGACCGAGAATGATGTATTCTTGACCACGCTGCCCATGGAGAGATTTTGGATGCTCAACACCCGCTCTCCCCGCGTGCGTGCTTTCCTCGTTCCCGCGTCGGCATAGACTTCATGCGAGAGGGTTCGACCGACCATTGCTCGGATGATCTTGTCGCGATCGAAAGCCGACGCCCTGTCCGTCACGACATGCTCACCATCTCGCAAAATCGTAATTCGATCAGAAATCTCAAGCGCCTCTTCGAGAGCATGCGAAATGAAGATGATCGTCACGCCGCGCGCTACGAGGCGCTTTATAAGTGAAAAAAAGTGCCCCTTCTCTTCCGGTGTGAGCGAAGCTGTCGGCTCGTCGAAAATAATGATCCTGGCGTTGGCGCGCACCGACCGAGCAATCTCGACCATCTGCCGTTGCGCGGCTCCCAAGGAAGCGACGTCTCTGGTCGGATCGACCGGAAAATTGAGCGACTGCAGAAATTGCTGTGCCGCGATGTAAATGCCCCGCAGGCGGTTAAAAAACTTTTCTTCACCCAGATAGAGGTTTTGCGCGACCGACATCGTCGGCACCAGGCTCGTCTCCTGAAACACCATGGCGATGCCATGGGACATGGCTTCCGCTGGAGAAGAAAAGCTGACGGGCTCGCCGTCCAACGTCATGACTCCGGCCGTCGGCTCGACAACGCCGGCCATGATTTTCGTCAGCGTGGATTTTCCCGCACCATTTTCCCCGAGAATGGCGTGAATTTCGCCCCGCTCAAGTTCGAAATCAATGTTCTTGACTGCGGGATTGCCGCGATACTCTTTCGTGACTCCCTTCAATTGCAGAAGCAGCATCGGATCAATCTTCCCTGAATTCATCTATGCTGAGAGAGACTACGAGATTGCCGCCCTTGCTCGCGGCCAGCACCCGATCCTCCCATTGGAGGCAGCTGGTTATTCCGTGACGGCTTCCATCGGCCCGGCTATGAGCGCTGCTCGTCGGTTGGTAGTGCATGTCGAGATGAACGAGCAGGCCATAGGAACGCGTCGGCGCCCAGGCCTTGAGCGTGCCCATCGTCCTGATCGCACCAAGCTGCAGAGGTTCCAGAAAGCTCTTTCCCGACGAGAGCGATGGAGCCATCCAGAAGTCCGGCTTGACCGTTTCCATCATGCGCTTGCGATACTCGTCTTCCCGCAGAACGAATTCCATCAACTGTCCCCGCGGCGCGAAAATGGCGAGCCAATAGCCGTTCGATCCTGCCGCAATCCTCGCGGGATAACCGGGTAAATCATCCAGGACCACTTTCGGTACGCCGCCGTTCGACGGTCGGCCGGTCCCTATCAGCAGAAGACGGTGCTTCCAGCTTTCCGACACCAGAAGTGTGCCTTCCTCACCGGTCACCGCAATTCCATAAGGAAAGGCCAGCCCGCTCGCGAGGCAGATACCGCTCCCGGACGACGGCTCGAATTCCCAGACCGAGCCACTTTGATTGCATTCGACGAGATCACGCTTCCAGCGACTCGGCCGGTTGTTTTGCGAGCCGCTGCAAACATAGAGCCGTCCCTGCTTGCCGAAGGCCATCGCCGTCGGTGCCAACGGGACGTCGGACTTCAGCCGGGAAAGCGACTCGAGCACACCTCCGAAAACGATCTCGCCGCTGTCGAGTCCTACCGCATAGCCACCGGCTCCATCACTCGCAACCGCCGTAATCTCGCTGTCGAACTGCGCGATTGCGGCGGGTGCTTTGTGGTTGGCGCCGATTTCCATCGCGTTCAGTGTCGGACCGCTCGAAAATAGCAGCTTGTTTCCGTCTTTCGCCAGATTGTCCGGCCGTTCCTGTCGGAACATCGCCGGCGCGGTTTCAAGCGCCTGATTGGGCCTCAATGCTCCATCCATCGGGGGGACGGTGACGCCTGTTCCCCGTTCGCCGCCAAATGCCCGGCTCAAGACTTGAAACAAACTGCTCATGCCGGCTTGCCCCAATAGGAGTCTTGCGAAGTCCAAGTCGGATCGGCTCCGGGAATGCGATATTTTCCAATACGATTGTTGGAAATTCCTCCCAGGTACAGGTAGCCGCGATGCTCACGCATCGAAGTGATCATGGGATGGTTCTCGCCGCGGAGATCCCAGAGGCTTTCCAGGATTTCGCCGGCCAGATTGAATTTCACCACACATCCAGTATTGATATTTGGCGCCATCCATTCATCGGACGCGATATCGCGGGACATACGTTTGCGAAAACCCGGCATGCGCAGCGCCAGGTCATGAGCCGGGCAGCGCATACCCGCCAAAGCCAGCCAAAAATTGCCGTCCGATGCGCGGTTGATGTTGTCCGGAAACCCAGGAAGATCCGGAATGACAATCTCGATGGCGCCCGCCTTCGGCCCGTCGAACCAGTAACGGCTGATTTTGCAGGCGTAGGTTTCGGCGAACAGAAAGGACTGTCCGTCATAGGTCATGCAAATTCCGTTGGGAAACATGAGGCTTGGCAGGATTGTCCTGGTGGACCCACTACGAGGATCGTAACAAATGATCCTTCCATTCGGCCGGCTTTCGTGCCCGTCTACCGCCCATTCGTGCATTTCGTATCGCGTCGTTGCCTCGCTGAAATAGATGCGACCGTCCGGTGCGATGTCCAGATCGTCGGCGAGGCGTAGACGGGAATCGTCGGTAACGGACCAGCGCGAACGATTGGTCTCGTCGGTCACGACACTCACTTTCCGGTCCGGGGTCACCATGTAAAGACCCATACCGCCGTCGCAGACAAGAAGGTTGCCGGCTCTGTCGAAGGCAAGCCCCAGCGGCTGCCCGCCGATATGAGCGTAGACTTCCCGTCTCTTGTGGTCCGCGCCGCTGAAACGAACGATGTCGCCATGGCGCGTGCCACAATAAAGGTTGTCGTCTCGGTCCAGGATCACGTCTTCCGGCGACTCGATTTCTCCTTTGCCTATGACCTCCACATTCCGCAGGCGCTCGTTGAGCGCGTACGGCGTTCCGGAATCCGGTTCGCAGGATGGAGCGGGCGGAAGAAAATTGTAGCCGGGAGATACATAGACGTCGGCGAGTAACTTATGTTTGTTCTTTAGCCATTTAATATCTATCGCAACTGCGAGCAGCAGGATCGCGCCCATGATGACCGAGGGGGCGCCTAGCGGAACGCCTAAACGCACGAGCCCGTTTGAAATAGTCAGCACGATCACCGCGCCGACGAACGCCTTGAAGACCGAACCTCGTCCGCCGCCGAGGTTGTTTCCACCTAATAAGGCAGCGGTCAGGGCAAGCGTCTCCATGCCAATGCCTACGGAATTGCCGCCGTTGCCGAGACGCGCTGCATAGAGCACTCCACCAATGCCCACCAGCACACCCGAAATCACATATGTGGACGCAACGATACGACGCACCGGCAGACCCGCATTGTGGGCGGCTCGGCGTGAACCGCCAACCGCGGTAACCCGCCATCCAGGCCCGGTTCGGGTCAAAGCAACATGAATGACGACCGCAAAGGCGAGGAGCAGCACGAAACTCAGAGGAAGTCCGGCAATAGTGCCGTCTGAAAGATAGGTCCACGCGTCTGAATCGACGTAAGACGAGGATATCTGCAATCCGAAATTGAGAGTTATGCTTTCGACGAGCGCGCGAACCACGATCATAGTGACGAGCGTCGTGATAAACGCACGCAGCCGTAGATAGCCGATCAGAACTCCATTCACCAATCCGACGGCTGCCGAAAGCGCGACCACGGCGGGGATGACAATCCAAAGCGGCCACCCCAGCCAATTGAACAACGCGAGCGTAGCGACGTTGGCCAGCGCAAAATTCGATCCCACGCTGAGATCGATGCCTCCCGCCAGAATCACCACCATCATCGCCAGAACGACGAAGGTGAATTCACCGAGCTGCCGGGTGGAGTTGGTGATTGCGGCCGCGGTAAAAAACTCGGGTATCAAGCTGCCGAATACGGCAATGACGATAATCAGTCCCACCATCGGGATCAAATTGTCGATCCAGCGTTTGGTCAGGATTTCACCGACAATCTTTGTCGGTATCCATTTGTACCGCCAGGCGGTCCAAGCTTCGCCGAGCGAAGCTTGGTTATCCCTGGTAATAGTCGCCTTGTCGATCATCGTCACTTCAGCACGTTTCCGACATAATCCGACATCGTCCAGCACGACTTGACGGAACTCTTGTTGAGTTCAGTAAGCGGGGTGATTTGCAGCGATTTCATCGACCCCGCTTTGGGGCGGGTCTGCAACAGCCAAGAGGTCGTATCCACGAGTTGCTGCGCAACGGTCGGGGAGTCGTAGCTGTAGTAAACGTCGAAGCTTCCGTTGGAAATAAGATCGCATGATTTCCTTTCACCGATCCCGGAGGAAATGACGAGCACGTCACCGGTCTTCCCAGCCTCCTTCACCGCAGCGACAATGCCCTGATCCTCGTCCTCCCAATAGCCCAGGAAAGCGCAGAGGTCGGGGTGCTGTTGCAGCGTGGTCGTTGCGATGGCGTGCGCCTTCGACGGATCCCAGTCAGACCCCTGGTTTGCAACTACCTTGATTTCAGGATGGGACTTCAATGCCGACTCCATGGCCTGCGTGACAAAAATGCCATTGGCCGAAGTCACTGCACCTTGAACGAAAGCAACCTTGCCCGACTTACCCGAGCCCGCGCCACACTTGGCAATGGCAGCCGCGGCCATCTTCTCGCCAAGCGACGACCAGTCGGGACCGACAAAGCCGTCGGTCTGAACGACCGACTGCATCCCCACCTGAATGACGTAGATGCCGGCCGCCTGTGCCTTTCTGTACAGTTTTGCGAAGGCTTGCACGTCCGTATTCTGCACGATCAGAACGTCAACCTTCTCATCGATCAGGGTGGTGAGGGCCTGGGCCGTCGCATCGATGTTGAAATTGCCGTCGCGGATAATGAATTTTACACCGAGCGGTTCAAGGGCGCGCTTGAGGCCGGCCGCCCAGCTTGCCGTAATGTTGACGGCCATGGTGATCGGAAGATACGCGACCGTCTTGCCCTTGAACGATTCATAATAGGGCGCTCGCGTTGGGTCGTCCAATGCGCCCGCCGGCCTCATAGTGGCGGCGAATACGACAATCATTACGCCTGCCAGTATCTTGCTCATCTTCAACATCTTTTCTTTCCTCCCATTGTGCTGCAATAATCCGATACTGAGTTTTAGATATCCCCCTGCTGCGAAACTTGCTCGTCACGCGGATTAACAATTCCGTCGATCACGATTGCCAACAGCAGCGCCATGCTCTGGATGAGCTTCTGACTGGTGTAAGAGAGGTCCATGATCGTCATCGCATTCGTGAGGATGCCGATCAGAAGCGTTCCAACGAGAACGTTGTGAATGCCTCCCTTTCCCCCGCTCAACCCAACGCCGCCGATCACCACAACCAATATGATGTCGTAGGGAAGCGTCGTGTAAATGATGCGTGTATTCATCTCATTGACCGCCGTTGCCATGATGATGCCCGCGAACAGGGCCAGCAGCGCAACGAGAGCGTAATGCACTACGATCAGAGGGCGGACAGGCAGTCCGCCATTTCGCGCCGCGTTTGGATTGTCTCCGATCGCAAACAAAAATCGTCCGAAATAGGTATATTTGAGGAACAGGTGAACGATCGCGGCCAGAGCAATAAATAGAAAGATCGAGACCGGAACACCGGCAATCCGTCCACTGCCAAGACTGGCGATCCAGCCGATCTCCTTCGGTGCCGTAACCGAAGCGCTGCTGAATACGAAGTACTGGCCGAGGCCGAGTACCACCGTTCCCAGCGCAAGCGTCGCGAAGAGAGGCGGAATTTCTACGTAGGCGATCAGCACACCATTCATCGCGCCGCAGAGCAACGCCACGCACGCGCCAAGCAAAATGGCGATCGGCATCGGGATTTGGTTCTCGACGAGAACGAAGAAGAGCGCAACCGATACGGCCATGACCGGAACCATCGAGAGGTCGATCCCTCTGCCAATCACGACCGTGGTCATCCCTATGCCCAGGATTCCGAGAACAGCCACGTTGCGGATCAAAGCCAAAAGATTGCTCGGCGTCAGGAAGCCATTCAACAAAATCGAGAACACTACAAAGAGGATGCCGGTCAGAAATGCGACGATCGTCGCCTGACTTAATTCGAATTTACATTTGGCCGCAGGTTCGACCGCCGCGATCTTCATCTCAATTCCGGGCGTCATCGTCCGCTCCCTCTTGCGCTCGAGACAAATATGCAGGAAGCGAACACCAACACGGATGGTTCTTCGATCGATCGCATCCGATCTCGTCGGCAAAGAAGCGTCCGAGACTTCGACCATCAATACGCCGCAGGATCTCGGCCAGGATGAAACCCATGGTGAGAGGATGGTAGGCGGTACGCGATCCAGGATCCCAGAAAGGTTCGGCCGCAGCTATTCGTTCGGCCATGTAGGTGTGGTCGGTCAAACAGTCCGGCTTCAACGGCTCGCGTAGCGCAGGAACGCCTGCGGTATGGTCGAGCACCATCCGTATCGTCGTTGCTGCTTTGCTGGCCGCGCCATATTCGGGCCAATAGTCCGCAACGAAGCTATCGAGTTCGATCCGTCCGCGTTGCGCAAGCAGATGGATGCAGAGAGCTGTTGCCGCCTTCGTGGCTGAAAAGATCACCGAGATGGTGTCGCGATCCCACCGCCGGCACGTTTCCGCTTCGGCGAGTCCGCCCCACAAGTCAGTGATAACACGCCCTTTGTAGATGATGCAGAGCGATGCGCCGAGTTCGTCTCGCTGGGCGAAGTTTGCCGCAAAGCGCTGCGCCACCGGCGCAAACTCCTCATCACACCAACTTTGGATAAGACTCTGTCCGAGTTCCTTTCGGAACGCGTACGTGTCCTCTTCTGCGAACGCGAGCAAAGTCCCCTCCCTGACTTCGATCTCCGACCGGAGATCAGCGCTCTCTTGTTTTCTTTTCAGAACGCTGTTAACTCACTCGATTAAAGCAAATGAGTTAGGCCAACTTATCAACCCTAATGACCGGCGTCAACAGCCAGGGGACCCATGGAGAAATCGTTCAACGACGGATCCGCCACAACATCGGCGACGACCGCCGATCCTGACGAGATCGAACTCCTGAAAGAAGGCATCGCCCAAGCGAACGTCCCTTCGCTGCTGATGGTGCTGGTCCAAATGACGGGCGACTTGTCATGGCTTGAGCCGCCCTACGCGCCTCGCCGCAGCCGAGGGCTGGACGATAACGACACCGGTGGTTTGTCCGAAGCGATCCAGCGCGAGATCCGCGCAGCAGCGAGCGACGCGATCTTCACGTGGCGCGGCGGCAAACCACCCGCCCTATCGAATCCAGACAACGCGCTGTTGACACGGATGCTAAGCGTCGCGATGGGCGAGGATGTGCCAACGGGCTATGGCCCGATCATGGCTGCTGATATGGGACTAAGCCCTCACCGTATTGGTGAGCGCGTCAAGTCGCCCGATGGATTCAAGGTTATTGTCATCGGCGCGGGGATTTCCGGGATCTGCGCGGCGATCAGCCTGCGCAATGCCGGGATCGACTGCCACATATTTGATAAGAACACGGAGTTCGGCGGCACCTGGTGGGAGAACCGCTATCCCGGCGCCGGCGTCGATACGCCGAACCACATCTACTCATTTTCTTTCGCCAGGAACGACTGGTCACGCTATTTCGCCTTGCAAGGCGAACTCCTGACCTATTTCAAAGGGGTCGCGCAAAACTTCAACCTTCGCGACATTGTTAGTTTTGGCACCGCCGTGAAACGGGCGGTTTGGAACTCGGAAACGTCGACATGGGACGTGCTTGTCTGCAAGGCTGACGGCACCGAGCAAACCCATCATGCTGATGCGGTCGTCAGCGCCGTGGGAATCCTGAACAACCCTTTGGTGCCAACAATCAAGGGGATCGAAACCTTCAATGGCCCGACTGTTCATACGGCGCAATGGCCGGAGTCGCTGGACATTACGGGCAAACGGGTGGCGCTCATCGGCAATGGCGCCTCGGGGATGCAGGTGGCTCCGGCGATCGCGGGGAAGGTCCGGCATCTCACGATCTTCGCGCGGTCCAAGCAATGGGCGGCTCCGTTCCCGCAATTCGGAAAGTCAGTGCCGATGGCCGTGCGAAAACTGCTGCAGAGCGTGCCACTTTACTACGAATGGTATCGCCACCGACTGATGTGGACCTTCAATGACCGCATCCACGCCTCACTGCAGAAGGATCCAAACTGGCCTGATCCAAAACGCTCGCTGAATGCGGTCAATGACGCTCATCGCCGTTTCTTCACCGATTACATCATCTCGGAATTAGGCGACAGGAGAGACCTGCTCGACAAGGTGCGGCCTGATTTTCCGCCGTACGGCAAACGGATATTGCTCGACAACGGTTGGTACCGGACGGTTGCCCGGGACAACGTCACACTCGTATCTGAACGCCTTGCCGAAGTGCGCGGCAATACGCTAATCGCCGCCGACGGCGCCGAGTTCGAAGCCGACATCATCATTTTCGCCACCGGATTCAAAGCCTCGGAATTCCTCGCTTCGTACGAAGTTATCGGACGCCGCGGGGTGGTGCTGCGCGACTTCTGGGAAACCGACAACGCACGGGCGTATCTGGGCTCAGCCATTCCCGGCTTTCCGAACTTCTTCACGCTGCTCGGACCGAATATCGGCCTTGGTCACGGTGGCAGCATGATCAAGGCGATTGAGTTACAGACGAGCTACATTATCAGCATCCTCGAGAATCTCTTCGCCAAGAAGGCACATTCTGTCGAAGTACGCGAGGACGTCTTCGAGGATTACAACCGTCGCATTGACGAAGCCCACAGTAAGATGGTTTGGACTCACGAGGGTACTGAAAACTGGTATCGCAACTCGCGCGGCCGCGTCATCGCCATCACCCCCTGGCGAAACGATGATTTCTGGCGGATGACACGCGAGGCGAAAGCCGACGACTATCTCTTTGACGCCGCTGCGACGAGACCGGCGAAATCATGAGAAACCCTGCATTCCATATGGGAGGATGGAGATGATCGAGATCGATCCCTTGGTTGAAGGACATGTCATTCACGATCCCCGCATTCCGGCCCATGAAAATGTGGTGACCAGGAATCTAATCGACCGGCTGTCGCGGGAAATACCGGAAACGGTCTTCGTCAAATTTGACGACAACGAAGAGGAATGGACCTACGCGCAGTTCCAAACGCTGATCGCGCAGACGGCGCTTGGTCTGCAGCAGCAAGGTGTCGGCATGGGCGACCATGTATTGGTCTGGCTGCCGAACGGACGTGAGCACATCCGCGTCTTCTTTGCGTTGAATTACCTGGGCGCCGTTTACGTGCCGATCAACACTGCCTACCGTGGACATCTTCTGGAGCATGCTATCGATCTTTCGAACGCTAAACTGGCAGTCGTTCACGCAAGCCTTTCCGATCGGCTGGCCGCGGTCGAAACGGCGAAGCTGCAGAAGCTGATCCTCTGCGGCGGCGCTGCGCCAACTCCCCTGCGCTCCGATCTTTATGAAGATGTGCTGCTGCCGATTTCGGGCCGTGTCACGGCGCCGCCCCGCAGAATCGAACCTTGGGATCCGATGGCGATCATCTTCACCTCGGGCACGACGGGACCATCAAAGGCGGTACTGGCCTCTTACCTGCACCTCTACACAAATGCCGGGCCGGAGACGTGGCCCTTCGTCACCAGCGAGGACCGCTATCTCATCAGCGCACCCATGTCACATATTGGCGGCATGGCGCCGATGTTTGTGATGCTGGTCCGCGGCGCTTCTTTCGCATTGGTCGAACGTTTTGACACGAGCACCTATTGGGAATCGGTCAATCGTACCCGGTCGACGTTGGCTTTTCTTCTCGGCGTCATGGCGACGTTCCTTGAAAAACAAGCCCCCAAACCGACCGACCGCCACAACACGCTGAAGAAAGTTGTCGTCGTACCGATGACCGGCACGATGTCCGATTTCGGCGAAAGGTTCGGCGTCGACATCTACACGATCTTCAATATGACGGAGGTTTCGAGCCCGATCGTATCGCAAGCGAACCCGCAGAGTCCGGGCACCTGCGGCCAGCCCCGCCCAGGCGTCGAAGTGCGCCTGGTTGATGCCAACGATTGTGAGGTACCCGTAGGCACCGTCGGCGAGATGATCGTCCGGACTGACCGGCCCTGGGCCATGAACAGTGGTTATTACCGAACCCCCGAGGCCACGGCCAAGGCATGGCGCAATGGCTGGTTTCACACCGGTGATGCCTTCCGTCGTGATGGAGGGGACAATTTCTTCTTCGTCGATCGCACCAAAGACGCGATCCGGCGGCGGGGCGAGAACATATCCTCAATGGAAGTCGAAGCAGAAGTTCTGGCCCATCCGGACATCATCGAAGCCGCGGCCATCGCGGTGCCATCCGAATTCAGCGAAGACGAAGTCATGATCTGCGTCGCCGCAACTGGTGGCAAAACGATCGATCCGGCGGAGCTGATCGAGTTCCTGAAACCGCGCCTCGCCTACTTCATGGTGCCACGCTTCGTCCGCACGATGGCGGAACTGCCCAAGACTGCTAGCGCAAAGATCATGAAGGAAGAGCTGCGCAAGAAGGGTGTTACCTCTGATACTTGGGACCGCGAGTCGATTGGCGATCGCCTGCGTGCCGAACGGTTCTAACCGGAGAGATGGAGCGCGTACCATGAGCAAAGGAAAGCTTGCCGTCGTCACAGGAGCTGCCAGCGGCATCGGTATGGCCTGTGCAGAAGCGCTGGTGGCAAAAGGCTATCGAGTGCTGATGACCGACATTTCGGAAGGTCCGCTCAAGGTCAAAGCCGAAGCTCTCGGCGCCGGATGGCGCGTGCTCGATGTCACCGATGAAGCAGCCAACGAGGCGCTGGCCGCCGAGCTATTCGCGGACGGCGGTGTCGATGCTCTAGTCGCCTCCGCCGGCGTTCTGCAATCGCCGTTACCGCCGCATGAACTCTCCATGGCCGATTGGGATCGCGTAATCGATGTTGATCTGCGTGGACTTTATCTCGGTTGCCGGGCTTTCGGAACCAGGATGGCCCGAGCCGGGCACGGAGCGATCGTCACGATTTCGTCCTGTGCCGGATTGCGTTCCACCCCTCTGCATGGCTACGGCCCGGCGAAGGCGGCGGTGATTTCGCTGACAACGGGATTAGCGGCCGAATGGGGCCGATCAGGCGTGCGGGTCAATGGCATCGCCCCGGCTTTTACTCTTACGGAAGCGATCAAGGAGCGGGCTCGGATCAGCGAACGTGATATCAAAGCATTTTCCCGGGACCACCTGATCGGCCGCGCGATCGAGCCGCGCGAGATTGCCGAGCCGGTCGTTTTTCTCTTGTCGGATGCGGCGAGCGCAATCACCGGGGTGACGATTCCGATCGATGGCGGACTCTTGGCTGGCGGAGCCTGGGCAAGCTACGGCGGATATCGCGCACCCTACATGGCGAGGAACGAGACTTGAACGAAAACGGATCAGAGATGAGGACAAAGACGACGAGAGCGACAACCGCGGCAGAGATATTTTCGCTCGCCGGTCGTGTCGCCGTGATTACCGGTGCCGCAAGTGGGCAAGGTCTAGCCTCGGCACAGCTCTTCGCCACGGCCGGAGCACGGGTCGTACTTCTTGATCGCGACGTGCCCCGTGGCGAGGAGGCAGCCGCCAAGATCGCAGCGACCGGAGCAGATGCAACCTTCTATCCGGTGGACCTGGAGGACGCCGAGGCCGTTGCCTCGGTTTGTACGACGATCCTCGAACGCTACGAGCAGGTCGATGTCCTGTTCAATAATGCGGGGATCGGCTTTAATCCGAAGTATGTTCTGGGCACGATCTTCGATGGCACGATGGCCGACTGGAACGGCGTTCTCGGCATCAATCTAAACGGTGCAGTGCTCATGACGCGTTGTCTTGCGCCGTCAATGCGAAAGCGTAAATCCGGTTCGATCATTTTCAACGTCTCGATTGCCGCTATCGTCGGTATTGTGGGGACCGATGCCTATACCGCGAGCAAGGGAGCCTTGACGGCCTTGACCCGATCGCTGGCGGCGCTGATGGGACCGGACAATGTACGCGTCAACGCTATCGCCCCCGGGGCCATCCTAACTCCGATGCTGACGCCGATCCTGGAAGCTGGCGGAATGAAAGCGCGGCTGCAAGGCACCCCGATGCGCCGGCTAGGCCTGCCTGAGGAGATCGCCAGCACCGCGCTTTTCCTGGCGAGCGACGCCTCCAGCTTCATGACCGCTCAGGTCGTGGTCGTGGATGGCGGCCGCTCGGCAATCTGATTATTGCGGCTGTGCCGGTGAACACCCCATAAACAACTGGGGCCTCTTCGGTTCCGAGAACGTACGAAGACTATTCGGTCGAGGCGGCACTTAGAGGATCAGACGGGTTGTCGCCTGCACAAGCGCTTACCATTCCAGAAGTTAGAACGTTGATGAGATTTTCAAGAGCTTCCGGGTGGCCCCAGAGTGCTCCACCGTCCGGGTGACGCTCGAACGCCCCCTCGCGGGCGGCGAGGCTCGCATTCAGGAAGAGATACATGAAGATGAGCCGTTGATTGAGAATTACCTTTGGAATAGCTGGTAATGCGAGGCGGATGTGGCGAATGCAGCGCACATAGCTGCTGTTCCAGCGATTGCCGATTGCCTCCATGAACCTCTCGCGGTGGTTCAATTGCATGGCCGAGACGAAACGCATATGGCCGAAACCAATCGGCGGGCTGACGATCTGTTCGGAATCGCCGGTACCCAAGGTTTCGACATTTACGATAAGCCGGATGATATCTTCGACACAAATGGATTTGCCGGAACGTTCCAACAAATCGAGCTCTACATTGCGAGCTCTGTCGCTGCGGCGAGCCGCATCAACCACCAGCTCCTGGATCAGGTCGTCTTTGGTACGAAAATAGTAATGAACCGCAGCGCTGTTCTTCGCGCCCGCCTCGGCCGCAATGTCGCGAATGGAGACACCGAAGATGCCATGCTGTGAAAACAGCCGCATCGCCGCGGTCTTCAGCTTTTTGCGGGTACCGTCTTCCACCGACATCGCTTCAGTTTCAAAGTTCAAGATAAAGGGCAACGTTGCCCGACCCGTCAGTCGTCAAGTACCCAGGATTCTCCAGGCCAATTCCCTTACGAGTCAAAGAGACCGACAACGACCTGCATGACCCGGGTAGTCAGCCATTCTGGCGAACCACCCTTCCAAAACAGAGTTACCAAGGCACCAGATCGGCAATACGGACGGGCTATAGCACGAACCGAATGAGTGCAAGGAGATTACACGTCGACCTGGCTTCGCGCATTGCTCGGGAGCAAGCTAGATCGAAACGGCGCCGTCGACATCAACAATTTGACCCGAAATGTAATCCGACCCTGGCAGGCAAAGCAGCAGCACACTCCCCGCAGCTTCCTCGGGAGTGCCGGCTCGCCGGAGAGGAACCCGATTTCGCAGATCATCGAGAGCTGACTTCGGCAGCCCGACGCGATGCATTCGACCGCTGATGTTAACAGCGGTTTCGCCGCGAATTTCCTGCGTTAAGATGGCGTCCATGATGCCTTTGATGCTCCTCTCAATCTTTTCAAGGGCTGCGACGACGCTTTAGCGTGGGCACGGATGTGCGCAATCGCGCCATGCAGGCGTTCTGGGCGATGCATGTCGAGGCGATGAACTGGAGCGGAATGGGCGTACGCGAATATGCTGCGGCGCTGTCTCTGTCGCCCTATGCGCTCCGCAAATGGCGTGACCGGCTCGACGACGGCGGGGTTGAAATCGACTGGCGTGCGCATCTTCACCCCTCCGCCCGCCCCGTCGTTAGCACTAGTGCTAAGGAATTGGGTTCCGAAAGCAGCTTGAGGGGATCTGCAGATGACGTTCCGCGAGCACCAGCGACGCCCGCCTGGCGCTTCTTCAGCGACGAACAGAAGCTCGCAATCGCGATAGAAAGCGGGCAGCCGGGAGCGACGGTCTCCGGCGTTGCGCGCAAGCATGGGATGGTCACGGGGCTTGTTCCGCTGGCGAGTAGAGTTCGGCGTGGCGCAGAAGAAGCGCGCGAAGCTTGTGCCGGTCGCGCTCGCCGACGGCATGGCGGCAACGCACTTTCTTCGTGAACTTGTGCAACCGCCGGAAGGAATGATGGGCGTTGACTTGGCCGACGGACCGCGTGTCTTCGCCCCGTCGGCAGCGATCCCGAAGCCGCGCGGGTGCGCGTCGAGAGCGGGGGAATTGCGCCATGATGATCGTTCCTGCGGGCGTGAAAGTGCACCTGGCGCTCGGTTACCCCGACATGAGAAAGGGCATGGACGGGCTTGCCATGCTGGTACAGGAGACGCTGAAGAAGGACCCGTTCTCGGGTCACCTGTTGCCTTCCGCGGTAAGAAAGCATCGATGCTGAAGATACTGTTTTGGGACGGCAATGGGCTTTGCTTGTTAACCAACTACGTGCATTCATACTGCACCTCCTTCAGCTTCAGTTGAGGATTTTAGCACCATTTCCGTCTTGAGGGTGGCAGCTCGATCGACAAGACGATTCCATCGGCTGCATTGCTTGCGTGGCAGGTTCGATGCGGGAATCTCGTATAGGTGATAGTGCGCATTGTAGGCATGCCTGGTAATGAGTCCATGTTCAGCCCACCTGAAGAGGGTCGTTTCGTGAATGTTGAGACGCGCAGCTGCTTCTCGTTTTGTCAGCATTCCGCGATCTCGCAGTCGGTCATAGCGCGAGCGCAGGCCGTAGCGCTGGACGAGATACGCGACCCGCAAGGCCGTGAAGCAGGTATCGTGGCGGCCACGCCGCACCGATCCGCCCGGGCGATACCCTTGCTGGTTGAGGAGTTCGGCGATCTCAGAATAGATGTTTTTGTCGAGGAGCTTGTCGACCAGGTCGACGATACTGGGCTGCGTCTTCACCTGCTGCGCGGAAGATTTTGGGCTCACGGTGGTGAGCGTTTGGATTTTGCCGCCCTTGAAGCGAACGTGAATCTTGGTGGTTCCTTCTGCCGGCATCTTGATGAGGGTGACGTCCTCAATGAGGTGGGCGAGCAGCCGCTTGCGTTCGCGGGCCGGCGTATCCGGATCTGCCCAAAGCTTGCTGAAGTCGGCTGTCATGGTGATCAAGCGCTCGCGGACAGCTTCATCGAGGATGAGCTGGTCCTGCTCTCGTCCGCGCTCTCGATCTTCACGGGCTTTTGCCAACAGGCGGAGCTTCTCGTTCCATTCACCTTCGAGCGTGTCGGCGACGAGACGATTATTGGGGTCGACCAACATGAAGCGGCGCTGAGCGAGATCTGCTTCGATTTGGGCCCGTTCGATCGCGCGGCAGCGCAGCTGGTCTGCTTCCGCATACCGGACCTCGATCTCCCTGCGAATCTCGAGCACCAACTCGACGGCGGTCGGCGTCATCTGTTCGGCAATCAGCATGCCGATGGCCTTGTCGATCGGAGGCCCGGCGATTGACTGACAGTTGGGCTCGCCGCGATAGCCGTGAGCGCGATCACAGACGTACCAGGCATCGAGCCGTCCGCGCCGGGCAGTGTAGCGGATGCGGAAATGCTTACCGCAGAGCCCGCATACTGCCCGTCCCTGCAGCAGCGCCGTACCTTCTCGCGGAGGCGATGCGCGCGCCACCTCATATCCCTGACCATTGGTCTCGAGAATCTTGAGATTCTCCTGGAATCGTTCCCAGCTGATGTAGCCGGGATGGGCATTTGGAATACAGGCCAGCCAGTCATCGTGGTCACGCTTCCGCTGCACGGTCTTTTTGCCGTCGATGGCTCGTCGATAGCGCCGCCGTCCATAGACGTAGCAGCCGGCGTAACGTGGATTGTTCAAGATACGTATTGCCGTCGATGCGTTCAGTGGTCGAAAAACCGTCGTCTCGCCGTTGCGCAGACGCGCGGGAAACAGAAGGCCTTCCTTACGAAAGGCTTTGACGGTTTGGCAGGCGGAGCCCACGCGAGAGAACGTGTCGAAGAAATGGGCGATCGTCTCCCTGATTTGCGAGTCAGGATCGAGCGTCACGTTGCCGGATTGGTCATAGATCAGGCCGGTTGGAAGGGTGCAACGATACTCACCGCGTCTCACCTTGTTAAGTATCCCGCCGCGTAGCCGTGCTTTGATCATGTGCAACTCAGCTTCGCTCATTGTTCCCTTGAGGCCGAGTAGGAGCCGGTCATTGAAGCTCGTCGGATCGTAGACGCCATCCTCGTCAAGGATCAGGGTGTCAGCGAGGGCGCAGATCTCCAGCAAACGCTGCCAGTCGGCATTGTTCCTCGCGAGCCGGGAGACCTCCAGGCCCATGACGATGCCGGCGCGACCCATGCCGACGTCGCTGACCAGGCGCTGAAAGCCCCTCGCGCCAGGCGGCCGATGCACCGGACTCGCCCTGATCATTGTCAACAACGATGATTTGCTCGTCGCGCCAGCCAAGAGCAATTGCGCGGCCGCGAAGTGCATATTGCCGCTTCGCGCTCTCGACGTTCTCGATGACTTGTCGCATCGAGGACTGGCGAATGTAGAGGTAGGCACCTCGTTCGAGGTGCTGAGGCTGGACTTTGAGGGACTCCTTCATGGCGTTCTCCGGTCGGGTGCGCTCATTGCCATTGTGGCGAGCACGTAAACGACAGTTGTGCGCTCGTCACGCGGCACTGGTGGAGTAAGCGATGCGACTGACTGGGGAACGTGGCTTGCGGCGGCCAGCGTCTGCGCCCACCCCCACATGCCCCGGCGCAGAAAGAGCATGAGGCCACTGCGGACCGTAGGCGGCAGCGCCTCGCCAAGCCCCGCCATGCGCAGCACCTCATACTGGGCCGCAATGGCGGGCGACGGGATCGGACACGCCGGCATCGTGGCGTGTTTATCCGGCAGTTTTTTTTAATGCTCGCTCGATCGTCCTGGGATGAACCTTGATGCCGAGTTCGTTGTGGATCAACCTCGCAAGCTCGCGAGCGCGAACCGGCTCGCCTGGGACCAGCCGTGCCTGCAAGAACGCCAGGACCTCGCCTTGGACCTTGTGGGGGGCGCGGGGACCTGGTCTCTTTGGGACCAATCCGGCAATCCCCGCGACATCGAAGTTCGCCTTGGCCTGGTAGTAGGTCGGTCTGGAAAAGCCATACTCGTCGGAAACCTCGGTCACCGAGGCGTTGTCGATGGAGACACGACGCAGCATCTCGTATTTGACCTGCACGGCGTCGCGCGGATCGAAGAACTCGCTTCCCTGAAACTTTGGATCGCGCACCTTCTCGGGCGTCGGATTGAGCGCGCCCTGTTCGAGAAGAGCATCGGTCTTTGTGCGCTTGCTGTCGTGCTTCGCCGGCACCCTCGGCTCCGAGCGTACGAATCGCTATCGTAAATATATTTACGCCGCACACGACACCGGCGTCAAGGCTGAAGCCGGAATCTATGGCATAATAAACACCACTTTTATGCGACATGGTACACCAAATGGAGACCCTTAGCGGCATCAATCACCTTACAATCGCGGCGTAATTGGCTTTACATTTTGCGTGCGATCCGGAGCCTCACTTGTCAGAAAGGCGCTTCACTAGACTGGCCAGTTCCATCAGGTCGACAGCACGCAAGAGTGCCCGTCCACGGCCGATGACGACCTCTGGATCCGGGCCTACAAGATCAGTCCATTGCGGAGGAACCGACCATACCGTAGCGCCGTCATCCTGCAGCAAGAGGCGTTCGCCATACCGGTTATATCGTTTGCCGACACAGGGGAGCCGTCGCCCGAACAATGGGTGGAATGGATGCGTGACCCGCACAAACTGCAGCGATGGACTCGAAGAGTCTGCATTCTCAGTTGAGATACAAGCGGATCGACCAGGGCCGCTTTGCCTGGCCGGCAATGCCGGGTTACGACGGTTCGATCACATTGACGCCGGCACAGCTTGGGATGCTGCTCGATCATCCATGTTGATGCCCCTCCTGTTAGGCTCACAGATTCTTAGATCAAGTTGCGCAATGACGTGGTTTCGAAGATCGCGGACAGCGTCAAGAATGGTTGGTGTATTCGGGAAGAGATAGGCGCCGCTTGGCTGGCGATCAATCAGCAAACGCTTACTTCGGATCTGAACATAGAGCCAGTTCACCGGGATCTTGAGCTTGCGGGCCAATTCGGGTGGGCTGAGGAGTGCGTCGTCATGCTCCCATCGGTTGCGCTGGGTAGCCACCTTGATGGCAGCGGCACGGCGGAGCCGCCCAACGGTGATGGGCAGCACCTTATCGGCGCAATGGGGAGAGCGGTGGCCTTCGTGGGTAAGGATCGCGGCGATCTTGTCGTCGGGGACGCCGTCGCGGGCAAGCGCCAGCAGGCGCTCCCGCATTTCCGTACCTCGCGTCAATCTGGTGACAGAGTTGACGCTCATCTTCACCTCGAGCTCCGTCACGGCGCCTCCTCGCCAGACGATCCTGGCCAGGGCCAAGTCGTGCTCACCGCGGTCGAGCACGACCTTTTCGATGAGGCATCGCAACAACGCCTTGCGATGCGCATCCGAGATAGTCTCGTCACCCCATATCCGCGGGAGGCGGCCGGTGAGGCTGATGACCTTGTCGTTGAGCTCCTTGCTTATGGCCACTTGTGTGATGGCTTTGGGCGGCGTCTGTCGGGCAAGCGCCTCTTCGGCGGCCCGCACGTCGTTTAGCGCCACTTCCCATCGGCGCTCGAGTTCCGAGGCAACCAACCGATTATCTGGATCAGCTCGGTTGAACTGCCGTTCGGCGAGCGCCGCCGTGTACCGCTTGCGCTCGAGCTCTCGTTCTGCACTGGAGCGTAACGCATTGTTCATCTGCTGCTGCACTCGGCGGGAGCGCGACAAGGCATCGAGTTCGGCCGGCGCTAGTGCGATTAGGAATGCGTCGCCAACCGCGGCATCGATATGGGCGGCGCGGATGTGTTGGCAGGTTGGCTGACCTTCCTGGGTACGCAGGTGATTACATACATACTCGCCGCCGCCCTTGTAGCGGACGTACATCTTATGGCCACATCGTGCGCACCAGGCAATGCCGTGGAGCAGGAGCTCGCCATTGCGAGGCGCGCCGCGGGTTTTGATGCGCATGTATTCGGCTCGGTTATCTCTGATGACGCATCTGATTTTTTCATAAATTGGCCAGTCGATATAGGCTGGATATCGATCTTTAACGACGATCCGCCACTCCTCCATCGGCCGCGGAGCCTTTTGTGGTAGGGCACCCTCCCGCTTGGGCGGCTGGAAGCGGGTTCGTCCATAGACAAGGGCGCCCGCGTATGCGGGGTTCTTCAAGATCGCCGCGACAGCAGCCAGCGTCGCGCGCGTCCAGCACAAATCGCCATACCGATCACGACGCGGCAGTTTCAGGTTACGCTCGTTCAACGCTCGCATGACCTTGGCAACGCTGCGCAGCTGCAGGAACAGCTGGAAGACGAGACCGAGCCGCCCCTGCACGGCCATGTCGGGATCCTTAACGACCACGCCGCTCGGGTCTCGCATCAGCCCGATTGGCAGCATAACCGCAAGTTCGCCGCGTTCGGCTTTAGCCAGCAGGCCGGCGGTCAGCCGGCTGCGGATTGTATGTAGCTCAAGCTCGGAGATCGAACCCTTCAGCCCGAGAAGTAACCGTCCGTTGGGAGTGCCCGGATCATAGACACCATCGCGGTCGGCGATCAGGCAGCCACGTAGACCGCAGATATCCAGGAGCGGATACCAGTCGGTACAATTACGCGCCAAGCGGGTCACGTCGATCGACAAAATGAGTCCGACTTCACTCAGGCCAACACGGCCAACGAGCTCCTTGAAGCCATTACGTTGTGCTATAGAAGCGCCGCTCAACCCGAGATCCGCATCGATCACGTCGATGGCCGCCTCACGCCATCCGAGTTCGCGGGCGCGCTGGCGAAGCGCGTATTGAAGGCGCAGGCTCTCCTGATTGCTTACAACCTGGTGGGGCGTCGACTGCCGGATGTATACTACGGCTTGGCGTGCCAAGTGGCTTGGTGTGACCAGCTCGGACTTCATGAGGGATCTCCGCCAAAATCGCGGCGACGTCTTCGACGATCTGGCGTCGGAGCGCGGGCGTCAGCGTCGACCAAAGATCGGCTGGATCCATGCTCATGTGCGTCGGGACAATCCGCTGTCGATAAAAGGTCGAGTAGAGCCTCCATACTCAGCTTAATCTGATTTGCTTCTTGCTCATAATATTCGATTGCGGTTGCCTGAATTAGGAGACTGCTTTCCGTGCGAAACTCAACTTCATACGAAGCGGGAATGCCTCGGCCTCGCTGGCCGATCTTCCTGATCACTCGAAATGAGCGGCCGTACAAAGGATGGTGGGGGTCTCGAACTTCGACCACCTCCGGAAATGATTCGTCAGACTCACTATTAGGGACATTCCTCAATCCCCTCGATCGAGGGCATCGACTGGCGCGCACCAGAGCGCGTGTGGAAGCCGGCGCTCGCAGGCTGAATCGCAGAAACCCGCATAGAATATAGCGAACTCGCTTCTTCGAATCAGCGCATTCGAGTAGAATCGGACATGCAGATCGATCTCAACAATCTCCGATACAGCGCTGTTGCACCGTCTGGTGCGCGAGATGGCCGTTGTCGTCGATAGCCGCGACGGTGAGATCGAGCGCCTCCAACTCATCATCAAGAAGTTGCAGCGAGCGCAGTTCGGGCGTCGCTCCGAACGCCTGGATGCCGATCAACTGGCGCTCGGGCTTGAAGACCTCGACGGCGACATTGCCCGCATCCGGGAAAGCCGCCCGATAGCCATCGCCGAGACCTACGACGGACGCCCGAAACGCAAACCGCTGCCCGATCATCTGCCGCGCGAGGACGTTGTGCTCGCGATCGCCGGTGATACCTGCGGCTTGTTGTGGTGGTGCGCTCCATGCGATCGGCGAAAGCGTCAGCGAGATGCTGGACTGGGTGCCGGCGCAGCTGCGTGTGGTGCGCATTACTCGCCCGAAATACGCCTGCCGCACCTGCAACGAAGTCGTACAAGCGGCGGCGCCAGAACGGCTGATCGCTGGCGGACTGGCCACACCGGCGCTGCCCGCGCAGGTGCTGGTCAGTAAATATTGTGATCACACGCCGCTTTATCGGCGGTCGCAGATCTTCGCCCGCCACGGCACGGACGCTCGACGCTGGCCGGATGGGTTGGCGGCGCATAAGCCCTGCATGAGGGTCGAGCCCTCGCGCAAGCGCGCCCAGCCGGTGCAGCGCCCTCACTCCGTCCCTTCGATCGCCGGCAAGGCCAGAGGCCGCCAACAACGGAGAGACAACATGAGCAAAGAACGCTTTGATATTCATCAACACCTGGCCGACCGGATCGTATCGGCAATCGAGGCCGGTGCGGGCCAATGGTGGATGCCTGGCACCGTGGAACCGGTGGTCGCCAACCGGTCAATATCGGTTCTGGGGGGACAGAAGACCGCCTACGTCGTTTTTCATAAGGGGATCGAGGTCGATGCCGATGGTGGCGACGAAAATGACTCCAAGCGCTGCCTGTTCGCAGGGCGACGCTCGTGTTCAACGCCGATCAGGTCGATGCTTTCGGTGAGGTGCTTCCTGCCACTCCCTTTGACGAGATACGCGACGTCGATAGTTTCATTGCCGAGCGTAAGGCAAAGATCATCCACGGCGGAAACCGGGCTGCTTCATTCTCAAGCTTGAAGAGATCCACATGCCGGAACGGGCATGCATGACCGGATCCCTTTGCGATATCGGAACCGCAGGCTTGCGAAAGCTTGGGCCTCCAACATCAGCCGATGAGGATGTCCGCCATGCGTTCGCCGATGATCACGGTCGGCGCCATGGTGTTTCCAGTAGTGATGCGCGGCATGACTGAAGCATCCGCAATCGAAACGCCTTCGATTCCGTGGACCGCGAGCTCACCGTCCACCACCGATGTGTCGCCCTTGCCCATTTTGCAAGTACAGCTCTCGTGGAAATACGTTACGGTTGCATTACGAGCGAAGTTGGCAAGCGCCTCCTTAGACAGCGGACCAGGCATGACCTCACGCTTGGCGAAATTCGATAGTGGCGCCGAATTGCCGATTTCGCGGCAAAGTTCGATGCAGTGGACCAACGCGGTGAGATCTGCGTCCTCGCGGAGAAAGCCACCGTCGATTTTGGGAGGAACCGAAAAGTCTTTCGACGTCAACTTGACTTCTCCGGTGCTGCGCGGTCGTACAATGCCAGGGGCGATTGTCCATGAACCGGCCGGCACTTCGTATTGCTTGCCCGTCACCTCGCTCGCATAAGGCATTTCCTCTTGGAATGGCTGCATGTCAGGCGTATCCAGCGCGGAGTTAGATCTCCAGAAGAAAGTGGCCTCAGCGCCGCTGTTCGCTGCAGGGAGCGGGGTCTTGTATTCCCAGATGCAGCCACCCGCCAGAATGTGATCTTGGAAGTTTTGGCCGACACCCTGCAAGTCATGGCGCACTTCGATGCCTAGGGGTTTGAGATCCTGCGCGGGGCCAATACCCGACAACATTAACAGCTTGGGTGTGTTGATCGCGCCTGCGGACAGAATCACCCTGGATGTGGCAGTAACCGTGTGCACGGCCCCATCCTTTACAAAAGTCACGCCCTTTACTCTCGTGCCAGTCAGTTCAAGTTTTTGGACCGTAGCTCCGGTCACCAGCGTGATGTTCTTTCGCTTGAGATTTTCCCACAGATAGGCCGAAGGAATGTTCAGCCGACGTCCATCGCGAATGCGCACGTTCGCCAACGCGACACCGCCATTGCCCTCCATCATCTCGCCATTCATGTCTTCGTATGCCGGGATGCCCACCGTGCCACAGGCCTCGACGAACGCAGACGCAACAGGGTTCACGTCCCGAACCCGATCGACATAAATGGGGCCGCCCGTACCCCTGCGGTCCGGATCAGGCTTTCCGTGCCAATCCTCGATCCGCTTGTAAATCTGCAGCACCTTCTTGTAGCTCCAGGCGTCGTCGCCCGCTTCTGTAGCCCAGAAGTCAAAATCGTTCTTATGGCCGCGCGCCCAGATCATGGCGTTTATCGAGGAGCCGCCGCCAACGACCTTGCCCATGGGCAGGATAAGCGACCTCCCATTGACCTTGGCGTTCGGCTCGGCTGTGAAGCCCCATTCGCGGTCGGTGCGTATGTTGCTGGTCCAGAGGCGCGGGTTGAGCACCGCCTCGTGCTGGTCGGTGCCGCCCGCCTCGAGCACAAGCACATTCGCATCAGTTTTGGAAGCGAGGCGACCGGCCACAACTGCGCCGCCGGAGCCCGAACCTACGACGATGTAATCGTAGCTCGCTTTCAGGTTTTGAGAATTGTAGCGTTGAGTGATCGCCGCATCACCCAGAGTCTGGGCCGCTGCTTGTACGGCGGTAAGACTGGCCCCAGCGGCCAGCGCCAGCTTGATGAAGCGCCGGCGGTCAAGACGACCATGCACAAGCCCTGCCTCCAGCACGTTCAGGTAGTCGCCCTTAGCGAGAGCATCAGTATCGATCGGATTCATGTCATTCCCCTGCAGAAAATTGTCGAGCGTAAGATCTGGGCTCCAGGCCCGGTCCGGGTCTAAAAGGGCAGCGCGCGCGGCTCGCGCTGGGTCGCTATCCATCGCTGCACGGTGTATGCCTCGATCGCCCCCTTCGGACCCCATCTACCGCCGCCGCCCGAAGCTCCCAAGCCGCCAAATGGTGCGTGCGGCTCGTCGTGAACCGTGCTGTCATTGACATGCACCATGCCAGCATGGATGCGCTCGGCCAGCATCTCGCCGATCATCGGATTGGCGGTCACGATCGAAGCACTCAGCCCATAGGGCGTGTCGTTCGCCATCGCCACGGCCTCGCCGACAGTGTCGAACGGCGTGACCGTCACGACAGGGCCAAAGATCTCGTCGATCCACACCGCCATCTCGGACGTGACGGCGGACAACACGGTCGGCTCGTAGTAGGGACCTTTGCTATTGCCACCGCAATGGACCTTGGCTCCTTTCGCTACCGCTTCATCGACCATGGCCTTCACGCGCTGCAGAGCACGCTCATTGATCATAGGGCCGATGACACAGGTCTGATCCGCCGGGTTGGTCGGCGCGAAGTTTCGTGTCTTGGCGACCAGCTTCTCAAGGAAGGTATCGTAGACAGGACGAGCCACCAGAACCTTGTCGCAGGACATGCAGATCTGTCCCTGATGGAGGAACTTGCCGAAGAAAGCGACGTCCACCGCGCGATCAATGTCGGCATCCTCCATGATGATCGTCGGGTTCTTCCCACCAAGCTCCAACACCATCGGCTTGAATATCGGCGCGCATGCCGTCGCCAGCATCTGGCCGACCTTCGTCGAGCCCGTGAAGCTGATGACCTTGACGCGGGGGTCCTTGATGAATGCCTCCCCGACGATTGGTGCCCGGTCACGTGATGTCGTCACCACGTTCAGGACGCCGGCCGGGAAGCCCGCATCAGCAAAGAGTTCGGCGATCATCAAACCGCCGGTGACGGGACTGTCCTCGGAGGGCTTCAGGACGACGGTGTTGCCAAGCGCAAGTGCATACACAATGCCCCGGATTGACAAGTAAAGAGGGAAATTCCATGGCGTGATGACGCCAATGACTCCGGCCGGCGTCCGGTAAGTGCGGTTGTATTTTCCCGGAACCTGGCTCGGGAGGATCTCACCGATGTCGCGGGTGGCAAGTCCGGCGACTTCACGTAGCGCCAGCGGAATTTGTGAGCATTCGAACATCGCCTTGCCATGGCCTGATCCCGTTTCGCGGATCAGCGCCTGCGCAAATTGGTCCTGCCGGTCCTTGAAGAGCTCCGCCGCCTCGTAGAACATCGCCGCACGAGCCGCTGGTGGCAAGGCCGCCCAGCCCGGCTGCGCACGGACGGCAGCCCCAATCGCCGTATCGACCTCGCGAGCATCCGCGTCTGTCACGTGCGCGAAGACCTCGCCCGTGGTAGGATCGAGGCTGCTGAAGCTTGCGCCACCTTCTCCGCGCGTCCATTGTCCGTCGATGAACAGGCCGGCGGGTACATTCAGAATTTTGCCCGCATTCCAATCAAACACGTGGTCCCCCTCCGTTGTCGACGGCATGATGCTGCCGTCGCGGGACGCTTGACTAGGAATGTTCCGGTCAATTTCTTGTACGTTGCTCCCACATTCGCATCTCCGGCGTCAGGCGCCTGCGCCTATAACTTGCCGGCGGTTCGCCGGTGAACTGGCGGAATATGCGCGTGAAATGCCCAGTGCTCGAAAATCCGAGGTCCTGCGATATTTGCTCGATCGACATGCCATACCGCTCGAGCAGGTGGCGCGCTTTGGTGATCCTGAGGCTCTGGGCAAAGCGCGCCGGCGACAGCCCGAAGCGCCGCAAGAACTGACGCTGCAGCGTCGACTCGCTCATGCAAGCGACCTTCGCGAGTTCGGCGTTGGGCAGATGCAGGTGGAGGTTCTCTCGGATCAGGCGGGCGGCCATGTTGATGCCGTTATCCGCGGCTGTATCGGGATTTACTACCAGTAGGTTGCGGCCATGCTGCTGCAGCAGCGACAGGATCACCCGTTCTATGCCGTTTTCGATCAGCGCCTCCCCAAAAAGCGCATCGCGGTCCCGGAACAGGCTCGTCAGATGATCCAGTCGCAGATAGTCCCCTTCGTCCTTCGGGATCACGACGAAGCGTTCCCAGTCCATCAAGACGCCGACATCGCCACCCCTTGAAAGAACGCCATCGCTTAAGCGTTCGATCACCTTCTGCATTCGGACCGTCTCAATCTCGAAGCAGTCGCATTCGACAGGTGTATCGGGCGTAGCGGTGGAGAGATCTACGTCGATCGTTGTATCCTGTGGCACATACATGACGTCTCCGAGACATAAATCGAAGGGATCGCAGTCGCCGACCCGCATGATCTTGACGCCGCTGGTCAGGCGGCAGACGATAGGATTTGAGAAGTGAAACTGCACCTGGGCAGCGGTATTTGTGTAGTACGTTGCCGCTTCGGAATGTGCGCTGTAGTGGGCTGTTCGGTTCTCGACGATTTTCTCGACCTCGCGAGACCGCGTCACCAGTTTCGAGGGTCTTGAACTGTCATTCGCCATACTCGCCTCCTACGTGCCTTGCGCTCGCTCGAGGGCACCGGTCTAGAGTGGGTCCGCTTCCATAAGAACTTGTCTTCCGCCGGCTATGCCCCGCCCAATCAGGCGCAGCGGACGCCGGCCAGAAAGTCGCCGACTTCGGACTTCAGGCGCTCGGCTCGGTTTGAGAGCCCGCGTGCCGCAGCCAAGACATTCTCCGAGATCGCGCCTGTCTCCGAAGTCGCGTTCGTTGCTTCGGATACATTGCCCGACACCTCACGCGAGCCGGTCGCGGCGTACTGAATGTTGTTGGCGATCTCGCGCGTAGCTGCTCCCTGCTCCTCGACGGCGGCGGCAATGGTCGCGGCGATCTCATTCATGCGGGAAACGGTACCCCCAATCCCTTGGATGGTGCCGACCGCACTTCCAGTCATTGTCTCGATCTCCGCAACCATCGATTGGATCTCCTCAGTTGCCTTCGCTGTTTGCGTCGCCAACGACTTCACTTCGGAAGCCACCACCGCGAAACCGCGCCCCGCGTCGCCGGCCCGCGCCGCCTCGATGGTTGCATTGAGCGCGAGCAGGTTAGTCTGGGCGGCTATTCCGGTGATCAGCTCGACGATGTCGCTGACGCGCTTCGTCGAATTCGCGAGATTTGTCGCGGTCGCGTTCGCCCGCTCCGCCTCCGCGACAGCCGCGGCTGCAATTTGGGAAGAATGGGTCACCTGCCGCGAGATCTCTTGAATCGACGATGAAAGTTCTTCCGTTGCCGCAGCGACCGCACCAACATTCGAACTGGTTTTCTTCGCGGCTGCTGCCGCGGCTGTCGTCGCGCCGCTCGCCACACTTGCCGCCGTGGCCATCGAACTCGCAGACATCTCCATTTCCGTCGCTGTCATGGCCATCCCGTCCACGACCGTCTTCACCGAAGCTTCAAAGCCGTCGGCAAGCTTGCGCATAGCGAGCTGCTTGTCCCGAGCTGCTGCCGCCTTCAGTTCGTCCTGCTCGTCGGTCAACCGCGCAGCTTCGGCCGATCGCCGCTTCAGAACTGCCACGGCTTGTGCGAGCGTGCCGATCTCATCGCGACGCTCCGTTCCTGGCACATCGACAGTGAGGTCTCCTTCTGCGAGCTTGTTCGTGACCTCAGTAAGCCTCAAGATCGGTCGACTGATACGACGCCCGAGCCAAAATGCGAGCGCAAAGGAGATCAAAGCCATCGCAATGACGATACCGCCGTTACGCAAAGCACTAGACCAGGTCGCGACTTCCACGACGTCGAGATACACTCCCGAATTGATCCCCCACTGCCAACCACTGGTCATCTTGGCATAGACGGCTTTCCGCAACGGTGGCGAGTTCGGCGTCTTTGGCCACACATAATAGACAAAAGCACCACCGCGCCGAGCCGCCGGAATAAGTTCCCGGTAGATCATCGTGCCGTTGGCATCCTTCAGGTCGATTAGCTGCTTGCCCTCCAAATTCCTGAAACTGCCGTTTACAATGCAGACGCCGTCCATCTGATATGCAGCTACCTATCCGTCGTTATCATAACGAATGGCGCGAAGCGCTTCCTTCGCGGCAACTTGAGCATCTTGCTCGCTCATCTCGCCCGTCGCCGCCTTGCTCTCGAACATCTCAACGATCTTGACTGCTGCTTCAACGACCGCGCGAGCGCGTGCCTGATGCTCCTCAAGGGTAATATCACCGATCGACATGATGGAGAGACCGCCTGCCACAAGGAGCGCAAGTACCGCAAGGACAGGAAGTAGAAGGATGCGGCTGTTGATGCTCTGAAACGCTTTCTGCATGGAGATTCCTTTCGGCATGTCGTAGCTTGGGACGATGAGTACACTCAAGGACGTCACCGACAGAACTCTCTGGTTGACTGCACTGGCAGGGAGAACAAACCCGTAATTGGATTGATCGTGGAGAAAGTTGGCAGCACCGATCAGCCTGCCGTGCTGCATGGCGGACTTGCGGCCCCGCCTAGGGACTTTGCTTCGTCGTTTAGCCTTGTGAGCAAGAACACCACCGGAGCCCGGCAAACTCTAAGAAATTGGGGTGCCGTATCAGCGCTCTCATCCATACGCGAGTATCCCCAGCACTGGTGTGGGGCGAGTAAATCTGCGTCCCCGTAAAAGCTACGACCAAAATTTGTGCAGAATGAACGGCGTTTGCATGCCCCAGTCAAATTGGCATGCATGACGGACCCGGGGATGCTTTCAAAGTCTTCCGGCTTGAGCGGAAGCGGGGAGCAGCTAGCCGTCCACCCAGCTAGGATTATGATCGCGATGCAGCGAACACAACCAGCATGAGCTCTGTCATGTTTCTGGCCCGGAGTTTTCGCAGAATGTTTCGACGATGATCCTCGACGGTGCGAGGGCTAATGCCGAGCCCCTTTCCAATCGTTTTGGCAGACGCGCCCGACACAAGATTTCTCAAAACTTCTACTTCACGACTAGATAGACGCTCACGTCCCGGGAACCGAAGGGACTCGATCGCCGCAGGCAATGCCTGCGCGTCGCGCGCCTCTTGACGTTCAGCTATCTGATCGATCCGGGTAATGAGTTCCGACGGTTCAAATGGCTTCTCGACGAAATCATCAGCCCCGAGCTTGATCGAAATTACAACCGTTGCGGCGTCGGCTCGCCGCGAGATCACAAGGATCGGCGCGGGATATTCCTTGGCCGGCAAGTCTCTCAGGAGATCAATCCCAGAACTATTCCGAAGACAGACATCAAGCAAGATACAGACGGGAACGTGGCTTCGTGCCGTCGCCAGCAGTCCTGAGCTATCGGCAAAGCAAATGCATTCGTACCCTGCCCCGCGCAACGTCTCACGCAACATGTCCCGGACTTCTGCTTCATCATCGAGCACGAAGACAACGCCACGTGAGCTATCCCCGATCACCATTTTTGGGTCTCCACACTCGTCCGGTGCGTTCCCGGCGATGACAACAATGCCCAGTCTGCACTCGGTCAAGGCCAACTAGACACAACGGGCCTGTGCAATTCTCGAGTTTCGCCGCGAGCCGCCGACCAACGTTTAGCTGCCTCCGAAGCGATCGTTACGCCTGTCCGCTAATAACAGCTCCATAACGGTTCATTCGGGCAATCGCTCGCCATGGACGATTTCTGCTCAAACCAGCAACTCGGTTCCATTCTGTGAGAGACATTACCGAGCCGAAATCGAACGTTCAGAGAAGCCGCTATTCTTTATCCGTTCGCCCAACGACACGAAAAACTGATCGGCCAATTTCTTTGCTGTCCCGCCGATGAGGCGCTGTCCCAATTGAGCAAGCTTTCCGCCAATCTGCGCATCGACCTTGTACGTCAGCAAAGTTCCCGCTCCACAGTCGCGCAGCTGGACAGTCGCACCTCCCTTGGCAAAGCCGGCGATGCCACCCTCGCCCTCGCCGGAAATGCGATAGCCGTTCGGTGGATCTAAATCGCTGAGCTTCACATGCCCGACAAACCGCGCCGAAACAGGTCCGACTTTCATCTTCGCTTTCGCCGTGAAGCCTCCCTCAATTTCCGACAACTCCTCGCATCCAGGAATACACGCTTGCAAAACTGCGGGATCGTTCAGCATTTTCCACACGACCTCTCTTTTTGCAGGCAACTCGATTTCGCCGTCCATATTGAAAGCCATATGTTCCTCCCGAATGATTTTTTCCAAGCGCCTCATGGTGAGGCCGCGATTTCGTCAGACTAACGATTCCGCAAATGCGTCGCGCTCAACGCTTGAGATGCGGTCTGAACCGCATCGACAATGGCGTGATAGCCGGTGCATCGGCAATAATTTCCCGAAAGCGCCTCGCGTATCTCCTCTCGCGTGGGCGCCTCATTTCGACGCAGCAACTCAGCGGCTTGCAGGATCATGCCCGATGTGCAGAACCCGCATTGAAGCGCCGCACGTTCGTAGAAAGCCTGCTGAAGTGCTGAAACGTACTTGTCGGGAGACATCGAATCGATCGTCGTGATTTGGGCACCATCCGCTTGAACGGCCAGCATCAGACATCCCCTCACGACACGACCACCGACAATGACATTGCAGGCCCCGCATACGCCGTGCTCGCAGCCGACATGGCTCCCGGTCAAACCGAGCCCGTGACGCAAAAAGTCGACCAAAGACCCGCGCGGCGAGACACGTGCCGACACGTCTGTACCATTTACGGACAGGCTGATCGAAACCGCGTCGTCGGGATTTGCGTTACTCATATCTATTCTCGTCTAATCTATTCTCGTCTAAAGCTTCGCCGGCACACAGCGAAAGCAGTTGCTGCGCCAGATAAAACCGGTACTCGGTGGGATATTCGCCTCCCTCCAGGCATTCGAGATTGGTCGCGAGAAGTTGAACCGCCTTCTCGATACCGCTGCGGTCGTTCAGGTTGGTTCCGATGAATGCTTGCTCGATCTCGGTCAGGCGCCTCGGGAAAGCCTCTACGCCCAGGAAAACGGCACGGCAGTCTTGCACGATCTTTCCACTGCATCGACGACCGAAGGCGAGCCCCGCCAATGCGAAGTCGCCATGACGTCGCGCGATCTCATGAAATGCGAACCGCCAACCGACAGAGAAAAGCGGAATTCGAATACTGGTAATGAGCTCGTCCAGCTCCAGGGCGGTGTCGTAGATGCCCTGGAAAAAATCGGCGGCAGCCACGGAACGCGACCCGCCAGCAGAATGAAGAATGATTTCGGCACCGAGGCAAACCATGCATGCCGGCATTTCAGCCGCCGGATCTGCAAGTGCCAGGCTGCCGCCCAGCGTCCCGCGATTTCGAATTGCCTCGTGCGCGACGTTCTGTAAAGCCATGGACAGCAAGGGCGCGTATTGCTGCACCAGTTCGGAGCGAAGAACGTCGTTGTGTCGGGAGCGGGCTCCGATCTCGAGCGAGGATCCATGAATCCCGATCCCGTCCAGCTCCGGTATGGAATTGATGTCGATCACGATTTGAGGCGAGGCCACCCTCAAATTCAGCATCGGTACGAGACTTTGTCCGCCGCTTAGAATGGCGGCCCCGTCGCGATGATCCCGCAGCAAGATCAGCGCGTCGGCGAGACTTGTCGGCCTCGTGTATTCGAACCTGGCGGGCTTCATGCGGCGACGCCTTGCAGGACTCCCATAGCCCGCAGAACTGCGACCGGCGAGATCGGGAGTGTGTCCACGCTGCCACCGAAGGGTGCGAGAGCAGCGTTGACCGCATTCAAAATTGCCGCCGGTGCCGCGCAAGCCCCGGCTTCTCCCGCCCCCTTCGCGCCGAGAACCGATCCCGAGTACGGTGTTTCGACGTGCGCGACCGACACGTCCGGCATATCCGCAGCCATGGGAAGAAGATAATCGGCGAGCGTTCCACTCGCGAACTGGCCATCCTCGGTGTAGCGGCAGTGTTCGTAGAGCGCCTCTCCGATTCCCTGAACGACCCCTCCGCGAATCTGCTCGTCCACCAAAAGCGGATTGATCACGCGGCCGCAATCTTCGACGACCCAATGCTTCAGGACGACGACTTTCCCACTCATCTTTTCGATTTCAACAAGAGCAGCCTGGACCCCGTTCGTCGGCAGGAAGGTGTCGCCGCCACCACGACCGCCTCCGTGCGCCACAGTCAATTGAGGCCTGAGGCCCTCTGGCAGGTCGTAAGGGCGGAACTGAATCATTTCAGCGAGTTCCGAAACGGTCATTCTGGCTCTGCCTGATTGTTTCTCCACGATGTTGCCTTCGACGAGATCGAATTGCTCGGCATCCGCTTGTAGAATGGCGGCGGCTGCCGAGAGCAATTCGGTGCGAAGCTTGCGGCCTGCTTGCCAGGCGACCTCTCCGGTGATTGCCGCGCCCCGTGACGACCAGGCTCCGCCGCCGTGCGGCGACGACTGGGTGTCGCCCAGGTTCACCCTGATCGAAACGATCGGAAGGCCAACCGCGTCGGCAACAATCTGAGCGAGGCCCTGCTGGATTCCCTGGCCGATTTCTGCAGCGGAGCTCTGCACTGTGACCATGCCGGCGGGGTCCATCGCCACGATCACGGTGTCCTGTGAGGAAACGAGCACACCCGCGCGACCATACCCCTCGGCTCCGGTCGCGGTGAACTCGACAAAACTGGCGAGGCCAAATCCGACCACCCGGCCCTGCTCCCGCCACGCCGCGACCTGCCGTTCGAGCTCGGCGTGATCGCTGACGACGAGCAGCTTGTCGAGACATTCGTGATGAGAGAGGTCGATCATGCGGCCGCCTGCGGGACTGGTCCACGGCATCTCGGTTCGCTTGACGAAGTTTCGCTTCCGGAAAGCGATCCCGTCTTCACCCAGCGCGCTTGCTCCCTTTTCGATCAACGCCTCCGTAATTGCGACTGCGACTGGATGGCCGACAGAACGGTATTGCCCCGTCATCACCTTATTCTGGAGGACCGACCTCAAGCGCGCGCTGTACTGCTCGATCTTGTACGGGCCGCCCATCGCCCTGAGTGCGCTGAATCCTTCAGCCGTGCTCGATCGGGGATAGACCGAATAGGCCCCCAGTCCCTGAATATCGTCCACCTTCAAGGCGCTGATCTGCCCGTGAGAGTCGATCGCCATGCTGGCTTCGACGACGTGCTCTCTGGCATGAACGTCGGAGAGCATGCTCTCGATTCGATCTGCCACATACTTCACCGGGCGGCCCAGAATTTTCGTGGCGGCACATACCGCCATCTCCTCGGGGTAGATGTGCATTTTGATACCGAACCCACCACCGACGTCGGGGCAAATCACCCGAACCTTGTTGAGCTGCATCTCCAAAAGGTCGGCGATGACCAACTGCAACTGATGGGGCATCTGATGGGATGCATGGACCAGCATTGCGTCGTCAGCGGGGTCGTAGCTCGCAAGAATGCCTCTTGGCTCAAGCGGCACGCCGGTTTTTCTGCCGAACTTCAGACGTTGGTGCACAACATGGGTGGCTTTTTCGAACGCATGTTCGACTCCTGAAGTCGACTGCACATATTCGAGAGCCAAATTGGACGGTGCTCCACTATGCGTTCGCGCATCGCCGGCAATCGCATCTTCGATCGAGGTCACGGCAGGCAAATCAACGTATTCGACCACAATCCGCTCCAGTGCATCTTCGGCTTGCGCGCGCGTCGCAGCAACGACCATCGCGATCGGTTCCCCCTGAAAAAGCACACGCTGATAGGCCAGCGGACGCTGCGGCGGAGAAAAGAGATTGGGAGAATTGGCCAGTATGCATTGCCACGGCCGGCATATCGCCTCGATATCTTCCACTGTCAGTACGGCAACGACGCCGTCGACAGCCTTTGCTTCTGCGGTCTCGGCGATACTGAAGGACGCGTGCGATCGGGGGCCGCGCAGGAATGCCGCGTGCAATTCCCCCTTGAGCGAGATGTCGTCGACGTATCGTCCGCGACCGCTCACCAGCCTGCGGGTTGCGAAACGCGGTATGCCCTTGCCGATATAGCCCACTGCTTTGTCGGCGTCGCCGTTGCTCATAAGATCAGTCCTGGAAAGGAATGATGATTCCGCAGCTTGCGATGCGGAATCATCGAGGGCATCGAATAATCAGATCGAGAGGTCCACGCCCTTGGTCTCGCGGAGAAGAAGCAGAGCGACGAGGAATACCAGGCCATAAGACAGCAACGCAAAAATGCTGATGGCGCTCGACAGCGTGGTCGTTGCCGCCAAGGCGCCCACGAAGAACGGAAACAGCCCACCGACGGCGCGGCCGGCGTTGTAGGTGAAACCTACCCCGGCTCCACGAACGCGCGTGGGGTACATCTCGTTGAGGCATGCCATCAACGCCGAATAGTATCCGACGGCGAAGAAGCCGAGAGGAAATCCCAGCACCAGCATTTCGGCGTCGCTCAGAGCCACGTGGGTGTAGATGTAAACACATGCGGCAGCGGCGGCCGAAAAAAACAGAAACACTGGGCGCCTACCGAACTTGTCCGACAACCAACCGCCCGTGACGTAGCCCACGAAGCAACCGCCGATCAAAGCTGTCAGATATGGCGTCGACGCGAGGATAGAGACCTTCCGTTCGGTCCGCAGAAATTGGGGAACCCAGGTCATCAAGGCATAGAAGCCGCCCTGCGCACCGATCGTCAGCAGCGATCCGACGAAGGTGGAGCGCAGATTGGTCCGATCGAATATCCGGAAGAAGGAGACCGCGGGTTCTTCCTTCCTTGCGGCAACCGCGACATCGGGCTCAGCGACATTCCGGCGAATGAAGAAAATCAACAAGGCCGGCAACGCACCTATTCCAAACATGATCCGCCAAGCTTGGTCAGAAGCAAGAGCCGAATACGCGATCGCCTGGATGAGAATAGCAAGCCCCCACCCGACCGCGTAGCTCGATTGATAGAAGCCCATCGCCCGTCCGCGATGCTTGTTCGAAACGACTTCCGACAACGTCACCGCCGCGACTGCGGCCTCTCCTCCAAACCCGACGCCGAGAAGCGCCCGGGCCGCAGTCAGCTGATCGACATCCTGCGCGAAAGCCGATGCCAGACTGCCGAGAGAGAACAATAAGATGGTGACCTGCATCGTCCTAACTCGGCCGACGCGATCGGACAGAAAGCCCGCCAACCATCCGCCGGCTGCGCTGCAAAGGACTGTCAGCGACACGATGCCGCCCAGAGTTTTGGCGTCGGTAGCCATCGCCGTAACGAGAGTGCCGATGAGAAGCGGAAACATCATGAAATCCATGCCGTCCAGCGTCCAACCAGCAGTGCAGGCCCAAAACGTTCGTCGCCCCTGCGGATTCATCGACCAATAGAACTCAAAGATCGAGCTTGATTGCTCGGTCGCCGCCGGCTGGCTCGCTTCCCCGATATTCGCCATTGCATCCCCCATTCTGTGATCAGCAGGCCACTGTTGCCCTCGCCGTTAGATGATAGTATCTTTGTATCCAATGATACAACAAGCAGAAAATGAGAGATTTTGTGCTGCGTTGCGGGAGGCTTCTTCGGCGTCGCCGATCACATTCAGCGCCAGACGAACAGCGCGCTCCCATCCTACCCGACTGTTTTTGCAACAGTTTTTTACAACCCGTTGGATTGAAGACTCGTGATACACGTCGCCTCCCAACCGTTTCTGCGCCTGAGAGCTGAAGCCAATGACCCCATCCAAGACGAGTTCGGTCGACGTCCCCGCAAACTGGGCAAGCGAAGCGTGGCCGTCTCTCTCTCCGATCGAGCAGGCCTACAACTTCATCTTGGAGGGCGTCCTCTCGGGAGAATTGGCGCCCGGGATGCGCATTCCAACGGAAGCGATCGCGGAGCGTCTGGGAATCAGCCGAATGCCTGTCCGCGATGCGCTGAGGCGCCTCGAAGGCGACGGCGCAGTCACAATTTACGCCAACCGGGGCGCGGTCGTCGCCGAATACTCCAAAGACGAGGTCATCCAACTCATCGAGATGAGAGCCGTTTTGGAGGGTCTGGGCGCTCGCTTTGCACTTTCGAACATTACGCCCCGTGAAACGGAAGAGATACATCATCTCCAGGCCAGGATGGACCGATCCGCCGGCGACCTCGGCCAATGGATCGTGCATCACGACGCGTTTCATAACTACATCACGTCGTTGAGCGGACGTCCTCTCCTGACACGACAGACCAAGAAGATCCGTCTGATGCTCCGGCCTTACTTCCGGAAGCATCATGCACATCACCAGGAACTCGAAATACCCGGCCACGAACATCAGAAAATCATCGATGCTTTGGCCTTGGGAGACGCGAACGCAGTCGAAAATGAAGTTCGAAACCACGGTATGGCGAACGTCGGCAAAGTTATCGGGCTGATGGACCCATAGATGTGACCGGATCGATCCGGCCGGTACCTCTTAATCGCTGCACGACCAAGGAACGACCTAACGCATGCATGGCATCACAAGACCGACCCTGATCACGGGCGGACGGATCCTCGATATCGACGGCGATCTGGACAATCCTCCGCAACTGGACCTGCTCATTTACGAAGGGCGCATCAAGGAAGTCGGCGCCGCAGCGAGCGAGGCAAGCCGCCGCGACGACGTCGAAGTCATCGATGCGACGGAAACGCTGATCATCCCCGGCCTCGTGAACGCGCACTACCACTCGCACGACACGATGTTGCGGGGAATGTTCGAACAGCTTCCGCTGGATGCTTGGATGCTCTACAGCGGCCCCGGTCAATTTCCTCATCTCTCGTCCGAGTTGATCGAGACCAGGACCGCGCTGGGAGCGACCGAATGCTTGTTGAACGGAATCACGACGATCCAGGACATGATTTCGATTGTCGGTGACGATCAGAACCATGTTGATCAAGTGATACAATCTTACGAGCGGCTCGGAATAAGAGCCGTTCTGGCGCTCCAGGTCTCCGACCGTGCCGCGTGTGACTGCGTGGCGTATTGGGATTCGCTACCCAAGCGGACCGCACAATGTCTTCCTCCCGCGTCCGATCCAGACGCGCAACTCGCGTTTCTGGAAAGCGCGCTTCAGAAACAATCAGCGCTAGTGAGCTGGGGCCTGGGACCGTCCGCACCGCAGCGTTGCTCCAGCGAGCTCCTGACTCGCTTTGCAAGTCTGTCCGCAGAGCAGGGTCTGCAGGTATTCACACATATCTACGAATCCAGATCGCAGGCCGTTCTGGCGCGGCTCAAGTTTCCGCAGGGCTCCCTTGTAGAGCATCTCGACCGCGCAGGATTGCTTGGCCCGCGACTGACGATTGCGCACGGAGTCTGGACAACGAGTTCGGAGATCGCTCGCCTGGGAGAGAATGGCGCGAACCTTGTCTGCAATCCGACAAGCAACCTCAAGCTTCTGAATGGCTTCGCACCTCTGCTCGACTATGCTTCCGCCAACGTCAACATCGGCTTGGGATGTGACAATTGTAGCGGAAACGACGCTCAAAATCTCTTCGAGGCCATGAAAAACTTCGCCCTCATGTGGGGCATGTACGCTGGGGCAGGCACAGCGAGCGCAGCCAAGGAAGCATTCCGGGCAGCAACGATCGGCTCCGCAAGAGCCATTGGACTTGGGGACAAGATAGGCCTGCTGCGCCCGGGCTATCGAGCCGACATCGTGATGATCGACCTCGGACAACCGAATTATCGTCCGCTGAACAGTGCCGTACGCCAGCTTGTCTACGGAGAGACCGGACGCGCCATCGTGAAGGTCATGGTCGAAGGTAAAATCGTCGTCGATTCCGGAAAAATCGAATCTCCTTTCTCTCTGGGCTTAAAAGCCAAGGCAGAGCGAGCGAAGGATCAGCTC
>Ga0307508_10000746_pt1 | contig 38597 bp, 27 predicted proteins | sample 9_EM_MG_FD_203089 | JGI IMG/M metagenome (GOLD analysis project Ga0307508, IMG submission 203089) | Populus trichocarpa ectomycorrhiza microbial communities from riparian zone in the Pacific Northwest, United States - 9_EM | ecosystem: Host-associated > Plants > Roots > Unclassified | place... | reverse complement strand
GCCTCCGTTGCTCGTACCGTGCCTGCTGCACGTGGCGCTCGCCGCGCCGGGCGGGCGTCTCACCGGCCGGGCGAGGTGGCTCGCCGGGGCCGCCTACCTCACGGCAGCCGCGGCGAGCCTGGCTCTCGCGGCAACTTACGCCCCTTTCCAGGATCCGCACTGCTGGAACAACTGCACCGTGAACGAGTTCCTCGTGCGTGCCGACCCGGCGGTAGCGCGCGCCGCGGGCGTCCTCTGGCTGGTGGCGTCCGCGGGGCTGGGCCTGCTGGCGGCCGCGATCGCGATCGCTCGGCTGGCCCGGGCGACACCGGCCGGCCGACGAAGGCGGGCGGTCGTTCTCGCACCGGCCGCGGTGGCCGCTCTCGCCGACACGGCGTACGCCGTCCTGCTGCTGCGTGACCCGGCCGAAGACCCGACCCGCCCCGCGTTCGAAACCGCCTATCTCGCTCGCGGCGTGGCGCTGATCCTCCTCGCGGCCGGTGTGGCGGGCGCGGCGCTACGCGAACGACAGCGCCGGGCCGCCTTGTCCCGGTTGGTGCAGGACCTCGGCGCGGCGCCGCCACCGGGGGCGCTGCGGGCGGCCCTGGCCCGTTCGCTGGGCGATCCGGATCTGACCCTCACGTACTGGCTGCCCGAATCCGGCCGCTTCGTCGACCCGGACGGGCGAAGCGCCGAGCCGGCGCCCGGCCGCACCGCCACCGAGATCCGGCGCGCCGGCGATCTGATCGCCGTGCTGGGACAGGACCGCGCGGCCGAGCCTGCGGCGGACATCTCCGAGCTGGTCGGTTCCGCCGCCCGGCTGGCGATCGACAACGAGCGGCTGCGCGCGGCGCTGCTCGCCCAGGTCGACGAGTTGTCCGCGTCCCGCCGTCGGCTGGTGGCCGCCGCCGACGCGGCGCGGCGCGGCCTCGAACGCGACCTGCACGACGGAGCCCAACAGCACCTCCTAGCGGTCGTCTACGAGCTGAGGCTCGCCCGCCAGGACGCCCGCGGCAGCCTCGCGGCCAGCCTCGACGGCGCGCTCGAGACGGTCGGCGCAGCGCTGGGCGACCTGCGCGACCTGGCCCACGGCATCTTCCCGGCCGTGCTGGAGGAGGGTGGGCTGGAACCGGCCCTGTGGACGCTGGCCGACCAGGCCACCGTGCCGGTGGCGCTGTCCGACCTGCCCGAGGAGCGGCTGCCCGCACCGGTCGAGCGTGCGGCGTACCTGGTAGTCAGCGGCGCCGTGGACGCTACGGCGACCGGACGCCTCGACGTACGCCTCCGGGTCCAAGCCGACCGCCTGGACGTCGACGTGGCCGGCGCGCCGGCCGGCGCCTACCTGGAGGTCGCCGACCGGGTGGGCGCCCTCGGCGGCCGGTTGGCCAGCACGCCCGAGCGGCTGCACGCGGAGATCCCACTCGGCGACAGCGGGGCGTCGGCGTAGAGCGCCGACGCGCAAGCCCACTCTGGACGGCTGGATGGGCTGGTAGCCGAGCCGAATTCGCGCAGTCGGCTCAGCCGGCGAGGAACTGTTCCAGCAGGCCGGGGACGGCGGCGAGAGCCACCCGGATCGCCTCGGCCTCGGGAACGTCCGCGACGGGATAGTGCTGCCGGCCGGCGGCCGTGGTCGCAACCAGCGTGGTCAGGCCTACCCGGCGCTGGAACAGGGAGGTGGTCATGTTCCAGCCGATCACCGCGTCGGTGCGCAGAACATAGCGGCGGCGCACCACGCTGCCGAGCCGGCTGGCCAGCCAGTCGTCGGTGAGGGCGTGACCCAGGGACGCGGCCCGATCCACAGCCAGCAGAACGCTGAGCGGCAGCAGAACCAGCGCCGTCCAGAACGCCCACCCGGGAACGCCGGCGAAGAGCACGAACGCCAGCACGACCAAGATCAGGATCGTACTGAGGCTGACGGCCCGGGTGAACCGGCGCAGGCTGGCTCGGGGGCCGTGCCGGATCAGCGCCACGGTCAGCGGGTCGGCGTCGCCGATGACCGTGCCGGCCACCTCCACCGCGACGGCGTGGGGCGCGGGTGGCAGCAGCACCGAACCGCCGCGGTCGGCGCCCCGGCCGACCCGCAGGCCCGTGGCTATGGCCAGGACTCGGGCGCCGCGCACCGCCCGCAAGAGCAGCGGTTCGCTCAGCTCCACACCGCGCAGCCGGCGTTCCTCGATGGTGGTGTCGCGGGTGGTGAGCAGTCCGCGCCGCACGTGCAGAGTGCCACTGCTGTGCCGGCTCAGCCGGAAGTTCCAGAACGCCAGAACGTACCCGCCGGTGGACGCGATCGCGGTGAACACGACCACCGCGGCGGCCACCAGCAGGATCGCCACCGGCAGCGGCCTGTCCCGCAGGTAGTCGATCGAGTCGCGGACAAAGCCGATCCTCGTGAGGTCGATGTGGCCCTCGTTCACCAGGCGGGAGCCGATCCCGAACAGGACGCCGATCGCGACCAGGCCGGACAACGTGAACGGGCCGTACCGGACCCAGGCCGGGCGCAGCGCGGCCAGCACGGTCTCGGACGCGGCCTCGGCGGGCAGCGGCCGGGTCGCCGAACCGACGTCGGGGATCGGCGTGACCGTCGGCCGATGCAGCAGCTCGCGGTGCAGGTTCTCGGCGGCGGCGGCGCCCAGCCCGTCCAGCTTCACGCCGTCGTTCTTCTGGTCGGTCTGGCCGGTGCCGACGGTGACCCGGGCCAGGCCGAAGATCCGGTGTAGCACGTTCGACGTGACGTCCACGGTGCGGATCCGGTCCCGCGGCACGGTCAGCGTGCGGCGGCGGAGCAGGCCCCGGCGTACCTGCACGTAGGTCGGGGTGATCCGGAAGGAGGTGGTGAAGTACCGCAGGAAACCGACCGCGATGCCGACACCGCCGATGCCCAGCGCCCACCAGCCGCCGCCGGCGCCGTCGCCGTTGTGCAGCTCGAACAGCACCGCGACCAGCGGGATAATCAGTCGCCGCAGCTCCAACACCGGGTGCACGGCCAGCATCCGAGGGCTCAGCCGACGCCAGCCGTCACGGGCGTCGACGACCACCTCCTCGCCTGCGCCGACCGCGGTGGTCACGTAGCGTCCCCGGTGGTCTGGCCGACCCGGGTGGTCAGGTCGGCGACCAGTTGGTCGGCGTCCTGCACGGCCAAGCCGTCGATCTTGATAGGCCCGGCCGCCGACGCGGTCGTCACGGTCACGTTCGCCAGCTTGAACAGCTGCTCGAGCGGCCCGCGTTCGCTGTCCACAGTCTGCACCCGGGAGATCGGCGCGATCCTCCGTTCCTGGCTGAGCCACCCGGTCTGGGTGTACACCGCGGTGTCGGTGGCTTCCCAACGGTGCACCCGGTAGCGCCACTGCGGCATCACCCCCAAGTGCACGGCGGCCAGCACCAGCCACGGCACACCGACGACCAGATGGGGAAGTCTCCCGCCGTCGCCGTCCGCGAACCACCAGATCACCTGGGGCAGGAGCAGCACGGTCCACAGCACCGCGGCCCTGACCGCCCAGTACCACAAGGCGCGGGGGCTGACCCGGTGCATCGGGGGCCGCAGCCGCACCACATCTGCCGTCGTAGTCACGCCCTCCACGTTCGCACACGGAGCCCAGCCCTCATCGCCCCGTTCGTCGTGCGACCGCCAGGACAAATGTCACGGGCAGGCAACCCGACCGACGTACCGAACTCTCCCGATCGAGGTCCCCCCTCGCGGACGTGGATATTCTCGGCGAATGGTGCGGTGAACGTGTCCGAGTGCCCGTTTCCGCCGCTGGGTTGATCGGCGCGCTGGGGTGCCCGCGACCGTTCCCTCCGCCGTTGCCCACGAGATCGGCTGCAGCGGTCGCGGTCGCGGCCAAGGTTGTGGAGTTAGGGTCGCTCGGCGGGACGTGCGCTACAAGATCGAGGCTTCGGCCTGCATACGTGACCGGAATATGCCGTTTTGGGTCAGGGCGAGGTCTGGATAATGGGACGAACCGTCCAGCATCTGAGCCGCAGGCCACGATCTGGGACGGGCGCCCACGATCCGAGAGCCAGTCCCACGATGCGACCCCGGGGAATCGGCTCGCGTGGCGGGCGCCATAGCCGGACCGATCCGATAACCGTCCACAAGCTACAAATCCACAAAGCCGCAGACCCCGACACCGAAGAATCAGCACGTACACGTCTCCGCCGACTCCTGCCCACCGGACACGACCGCGACTCGTCGGCTCGGCCTCAGCGAACCGGCTCGAGACACTCCGCAGAGTCGATCGCGAGCACCGCGTTCGCGGTCACCCCTTCGATATCGGCCAAATAGGGCGGCTCGCCGTCATGCGCCGTCACCAAAGTCACGTCCCCCACATAGAGGATCTCGTCGTCCATGTCGACCTCGCTGATCGAGATGTACGCGGCGGCCGGCGGGTGATCCGGATATTCCGCGTTGAGCCGGAACAGCGCAGCACGGGCGAAGGCGACGCCGCGCCGAGCCAACGCCTCGGCCCGTGCCTTCCCGCCGACCGCAAGGTCGAGATCGGGCACACCACGGCCGTTCACCGCAGCCTCGTACCCGGTGAGATCACTGAACGCCTCCGGCGAGCCGTGGTAGGTCGCCACCAGGTTGCGCAGCAGCCAAGCGCCACGCTCGTCGCGTGTCCAGCCTTCGTCGACCGTCCGCTGGAAGCCTTCCGGCACATCGCCCCGGGAAACGGCGGTCAGTGACCCCTCGTCGACGAGATCCGCGAACACCGCGTTGAACCGCATGTCAGCCTTCCGCTCGATCATTCACCCAGCGCCGACTTACCCTTGGTGACGCCCTTGACGAAATCGGGGAACTTCTTGGCCAGTTCCTTCTTCAAGCTGTTCGGCATGCCGTCGAACTCCCCGGTCTTGAAGTCGTACAGGTACTTCGCACCGGTCGCCTGGTCCTGGAAGTGAATCTGGCCGGGTCGCTGGCCCGGATTCGGATTCTCCACGTCGATCCGGTAGGAGCCCTTCAACCACATCGTCTTGCTGGTGAGCTGCGTCCCCTTGGACCCGATCATCTCACCGCCGTCGCCGGTGATCCCACTCGAGCCGCTGGATCCAGCGTGATCGGTGCTGGCGGGCGACACTGAATCGTCGCCCTGCGCATGCATCATCAGATCGACGGCGCCTGCCCCCGCCGTGGTGACGCCCGCCGTGATCCCAGCGGCGGAGACGATGTTGAGCGGGACTCCGACGACCGCGCCGCCGCCGGTGAGGTCGAGTCCCACGCCTAGAGCCTCTCCGCCGGCGCTGAGATCGGTAAGCAGCGCGCCGGCGACAACGAGCGCAGCGTCGCCCGGGTGGTTGACAATCGCGTTGCCGGTCGAGGCGAGGGCGTTGACGACATCGGCGCCCGCATTCTCCAGAGCGGCGCCCGCCTCGGACGCGACGCCCTTGACCTTGCTCCAGAGGCTCGGCTTCTCGGGCGCATTGTCGCGCTCCCTGCCGATGACTTCAGCCACATCGTCGCCCGCGGCCTTCAGGTCGCCGCGGGCCGTTTCGAGCAGACTCCGCGCCGACGCACGGCCGGCATCGCCGGGATCCTTGAACGGATCGGTGCCGCCTTGCCTTTGATACTGCTGGTACAGGTCCTGGGCCTGCTGGGTCGTGCTCTGAGCGGCGTCCCACTGCGATATCGCCTGAGCCGCCTGATGCTGTGCCCAGGTCAGCGTCGTGGAGTAGTTGTCGAGGGCGTTCGCCGACGTGTAGAACGAATCGGCCGCTTGCAGCCAGTCGCCCGGCAGCCCCTGAAACCTGGCGCGGAAGGGGGCAGGCGACCGGTGGCGGGGATCCGTGGCCTCGCGGTCCAAAGCCTGTGGAGCGGGGGACGCATCAAACCGGATCAGGCCACTCGCAGGGTGAGCGGACCGCGGGACACCACGATAGAAACCTCGGCACCTAGTGCTTCGGCGTACGCGCGTAGCGTGTCTAGGCTGTCGACCTGACCGTGCTCGATCTGAGAGATCCTGGCCTGACTGACTCCAAGGATCTTGGCCACCTCGGCCTGGGTGAGCCCGGCGGACTTACGCATCTCCGCCAGCTCATGCCCCCGGATACGACCGAGATTCTCAGCGTGGATCACGGCCCGCTGCTCGCGCGCCTCGTCGCTGGCCAGCCACGGCTGCCGCGCCATCGCCTCAGCCTTCACGTCATTCCACCGCCGGCCGGTCATGGCTTCTCCTCGCTCTTGCGCGCGACCAGGTAGTCCTCATATCGGCGCTCTGCTACCGGAATATTTTCCTTGTACCAGCGGCTCCATTGCCCAGCCTTGTCGCCAGCTACCAGGATCACCGCCTCTCGCTCGACATCGAAGACGAACAACAGACGGATCTCCGTACGCCTAGTCGAACCCGGCCGCAACTCCTTCAAGTTGTGCAGCCGGCTACCGTGGATACGGTCCACGAGCGGCCTACCGAGCCCGGGCCCCACGTCGGCCAGATGGTCGAGCGCCTCCATCACCCGGTTAGCGGTAGTCGGATCTGACAGGCACAGCTCCAGGAACCACTCCTCGACCCGGGCAAGCAGCACGACCTCCCACACGCCCAAAGTATAAACCACACCTAATGTCAGGGCGCGGCCGCTCTGATCGCCCCGGATCGCGATGGAGATGTGGTGGAGAGCGACGTTCGTGTTGGGTCGGGATGCGGCTGCGGCGGGTGCGTGCGGGGGTGCTGCGGGGTGGCGTCTCGTACGGGAGGATGGGGTTGGCCGTTTTTCTCGGCCTTGGCCGCTTACGCCCCGGGGAGGGGAAGTTCGTTGTTGTTGAACCCGCGCACCTACGACCCGGCAGACTTCGACGACGAGACGCGCAGGCTGTTGCGCGCGACCGTCGACTTCTTCGAGAACCGCGGTAAGAAGGCGCTGGTCGAGACCTACAACGACCGGGTCTGGTACGGGGACTTCCTGGACTTCGCCGCGAAGGAGGGCCTGTTCGCGGCGTTCCTGACGCCGGCGGCCGACGGCGCCGGGGACCCGGTCAAGCGCTGGGACACCGCGCGCAACGCCGCGCTCAGCGAGGTCCTCGGCTTCTACGGCCTTGGCTACTGGTACACGTGGCAGGTGACCGTGCTGGGCCTTGGCCCGGTGTGGCAGAGCGGGAACCAGGTTGCCCGCCACCATGCCGCCCGCCTGCTCGCCGACGGCCACGTCATGGCGTTCGGCCTGTCGGAGCGCGGCCACGGCGCCGACATCTACTCCACCGACATGGTCCTCACCCCGGACGGCGCCGACGGGTTCCGGGCGACCGGCGGCAAGTACTACATCGGCAACGGCAACGTGGCCGGCCTCGTCTCGGTCTTCGGGCGCCGCGACGGCGTTGACGGGCCGGACGGCTACGTCTTCTTCGCCGCGGACAGCCGCCACAGCGCCTATCATCTGGTCAAGAACGTGGTGAGCGGCCAGATGTACGTCAGCGAGTTCCGCCTCGAGGACTATCCGGTACGCGCCGAGGACGTGCTGCACACCGGCCGGGCCGCGTTCGACGCCGCGCTCAACACCGTGAACGTGGGCAAGTTCAACCTGTGCACCGCCTCCATCGGCATCTGCGAGCACGCGATGTACGAGGCGGTCACGCACGCGCGCCGGCGGGTGCTCTACGGCAAGCCGGTCACCGATTTCCGGCACGTGCGGCGCGAGCTCACCGACGCGTACGCCCGGTTGGTCGCGATGAAGTTGTTCAGCGACCGGGCCATCGACTATTTCCGGTCAGCCGGCCCCGACGACCGGCGCTATCTGCTGTTCAACCCGATGACCAAGATGAAGGTCACCACCGAGGGCGAGCGGGTGATCGACCTGTTGTGGGACGTGATCGCCGCGAAGGGCTTCGAGGCGGACACCTACTTCGACAAGGCCGCCAAGGACATCCGCGGCCTGCCGAAGCTCGAGGGCACGGTGCACGTCAACCTCGCGCTGATCCTGAAGTTCATGCCGAACTACCTGTTCCGCCCGACCGCCTTCGAGCCCGTGCCGACCCGCCGGGACGCCGCCGACGACGATTTCCTCTTCCGGCAGGGCCCGGCCAGCGGTCTCGGGGCGATCCGGTTCCATGACTGGCGCGGCGCTTTCGACGAGCACGCGGCGGTGGCGAACGTCGCGGTGTTCCGGGAGCAGGCCGACGGGCTCTGCGCGCTGCTGCGCGACCATGCCCCGGACGAGGATCAGCAGCGCGACCTGGACTTCCTGCTCACCCTCGGCCAGCTCTTCGCGCTGGTCGTCTACGGCCACCTGATCCTGGAGCAGGCGACTTTGACCGCCCTGGACGGCCACCTGCTCGACGAGATCTTCGCGGTCTTCGTGCGGGACTTCTCCGCGTACGCCACTCAGTTGTACGGCAAGGCGGCCACCACCGGGGCCCAGGCGGCCTGGGCCGTGGCACACCTACGCCGGCCGGTCCTCGACGAGGCCCGCACCGCCGCGGTCTGGGCACAGGTCGAGGCGCTCGCCGGCGCGTACGAAATGCAGCCCTAGTAACGCCGCCGCCGGGCGTGTTGTTACCTTCCTCGAATCTGCTTCGTCACGGGGGTGACGGCGGGCCCGGACGGGCGCAGGTGACCGGTGAAGGAGCACAACCGATGCGAGCAAGCGTGAAGAGCTCGGCGAATCCCGTCGTGATCACCGCAATCGAGCAGCTCAACAGGGCGGTTCAGGCCGGCGGCGTCGACCCGCTCGTGCTCGACCTGGTCCGCCTGCGGGCCAGCCAGATCAACGGCTGCGGCCCGTGCGTGGTGGCCGGGGTCGAGTCGGCGAGGAAGAAGGGCGAGACCGACGAGCGGCTGCGGGACGTGGACGCGTGGCGGGAGTCACCCTTCTTCACCGAGGCGGAGCGGGCGGCGCTCGCGCTGACCGAGGCCGCCACCCGGATCCAGGACGGGGCGCCGGGCGTGACCGACGAGATCTGGGCCGACGCCGCCGCTCACTTCGACGAGAAGCAGTTGTCCGCGATCGTCTTGGGCGTCGCGCTGACCAACTTCTTCAACCGGATCAACCGTACGATTCCGGAGCAGCCCGGCAAGACCTGGTGAGCCGGTCGCCGGTCACCCAGCGCTCTCCGGCGCGCCGCCGTTGCGCACCGACCGCAACAGCACCTGCGAGACGTCGATGACCTGCAGCTCCTCGGACGCCTTGCCCTGCTGCTTGCGGCTCGCGGCGCCGTCGGTGAGCATGACGATGCAGTACGGGCACGCCGCGGTGATCAGCTCGGCGCCGGTCTCGATCGCCTCGTCCGTACGGTTCTCGTTGATGCGGGTTCCGATCGTCTCCTCCATCCACATCCGGGCGCCGCCCGCGCCACAGCAGAACGACGTCTCGCGGTTGCGGGGCATCTCGGTGAGCCGCACCCCCGGGACGCTCGCGAGGATGTTCCGGGGCTCGTCGAAGACCCGGTTGTGCCGGCCGAGGTAGCACGGGTCGTGATAGGTGACCGCGGCGTCGACCGGGTGCGTCGGCACGAGCTTGCCCTCGGCGATCAGCTGGGAGAGCAACTGGGTGTGATGGATGACCTCGTAGACGCCACCGAGCTGCGGGTACTCGTTGCCGAGCGAGTTGAAACAGTGTGCGCAGGTGACCACGATGCGCTTCGCGCCCACGGCGTTGAGCTTCTCCACGTTCTGCTTGGCCAGTTCCTGGAACAGCACCTCCTGGCCCAGCCGGCGGGCGGCGTCGCCGGTGCAGGTCTCCTCGCCGCCGAGCACCATGAACTCGACACCGGCCTCGTGGAGCAACTCGGCCACGGCGCGCGTCGTCTTCTTCGCGTTCTCGTCCAGCGAGCCGGCGCAGCCCACCCACAGCAGGTAGTCGACGTCGTCGGGGAGGCGTTCGGCGTCCAGGACGCGTACCTCGAACGGAAGCCCGGCCGTCCACTCGAGCCGTGCCTTCGCGCCGCGTCCCCAGGGGTCGCCGGCCCGCTCGAGGTTACGCAGCAGCGTGTGCGCCTCCTTGGGGAAGTTCGACTCGATCAGGACCTGGTAGCGGCGCATGTCGACGATGTGGTCGACGTGCTCGATGTCGACGGGGCACTGCTCCACGCAGGCGCCGCAGGTGACACAGGACCACAGGATGTCCGGATCGATCACGCCGCCCTCCTCCAGCGTGCCGACGAGCGGGCGCCCAGCCTCGGCCAGGACGTCCTTCGGCAGGGCCGCCCGCTGTTCGTCCGAGGTGGCGAGCAGGTAGGGGGCCTTGGCCGAGGCGTGGTCCCGGAGACTCATGATCAACAGCTTGGGGCTGAGCGGCTTTTCGGTGTTCCAGGCCGGGCACTGCGACTGGCAGCGGCCGCACTCCGTACAGGTGCTGAAGTCGAGCAGGCCCTTCCAGGTGAAGTCCTCGATGGCGCCGCGGCCGATCTTGTCGTCCTCGCCGGGGTCCTCGAAGTCGACCTCCTTGCCGGCGGAGTAGACCGGCAGCAGCGCGCCAAGCGCGCGCGGGCGCCGGGAGAACGCCACGTTGAGCGGGGCCAGGAAGATGTGCAGGTGCTTGGAGTACAGGACGATCACCAGGAAGAAGAGCACGACGCCGAGCGCGCCGAGGACGCCGACCGTCTCCAGCACGTCGTTGGCCGTGCGCCCGGCCGGCTTCAACAGGCGCGCGAGGGCCTCGGACGCGAACGCTCCGCGCGAAAACGGGAAGTGGCCCGTGTTGATCTGCGCGGCCCGGTACAGCAGCAGCGTCCACATCACGTTGAAGATCATGAAGAGGACGAACCACGCGGGACCCAGGTGCGATCCGAAGAACCGCGACTTGCGTCCCAGACGCTCCGGGCTCTGCCTCAGGCGGATCAGGCCGAAGACGGCCAGGCCGCACAGTACCGCGACGATGAAGAAGTCCTCGAGGAAGCCCAGCCAGGCCTGGGTGCCGATGAGCGGGATGTGAAAGTCGCGCTGGAACAGCGCGCCGAACCCCTCCACGATCGTGGCGCCGAGGATCAGGAAGCCCCAGAACACCGCGAAGTGCGCCACGCCGGGGACGCTCCACTTCAACAGCTTGCGCTGGCCGAGGACCTCGGTGACCACCGCCAGCAAGCGCTTGCCCGCGTCACGCGTGCGACCCGGCTCTACCGGCTGCCCCGCTCGCATCAGCCGGTAGAGCTGGAGAACGCGGCGACCGGCCACCGCAAACGCGGCCAGCGTCATCGCCAGGCCGATCACAAGTCGCACCGCCACTGTCATGCCTCCGAAACATCCGTGGTGCTGATGATGGGTTGAGCCTTGCGCCGCCGGATCTCCGCGAGCAGCTCTGGCACGACCTCGTGCACGTCGCCGACCACGCCCAGGTCGGAGAGCTCGAAGATCGGCGCCGCCGGGTCGCTGTCGATCGCCACGATCGTCGAGGCGCCGCGCATGCCGGCCCGGTGCCGCAGCGAGCCGGACACGCCCAGAGCCAGGTAGAGGCTGGGGTGCACGATCGTGCCGACCTGGTCGACCTGGGCTTCCCGCGGACACCAGCCCAGCTCGGTCGCGGCGTGCGACCCGCCGGCCACCCCGCCGAGCGCCGCCGCGAGCTGCCGCACCAGGTCGAACGCCTCCCCGGAACCGATGCCGCGGCCGCCGGCGACGATCACCGCGGCGGTCGCCAACTCTCGCGGCCGGGTGGGGCCCGTCGCCGGGCGCGAGACCGTCCGCACCGCACGCACGCTGCTCGGAAAGGCCACCCGCATGGGGCAGACTACCGGGATCACCGGCGCCGGCACGACCGTGACGTGCTCGGTCCGCACCGCCAGGATCGGGACGCCGCGCGCCACGCTCGACTCCACCAGGTAGGCGCCGCCTTGAACCGACTGTACCGCCACGGGGCCGTCCGGACCGGCGGTCACGTCGATCACGTCGCTGAGGACTCCGGCGTCCAGGCGCACCGCGACGCGTCCCGCGATCTCCAGGCCGTCCCGGCCGGAGGCGATCAGGATCGCGGCGGGCGAGCTCCGGCGGGCGAGCTCGACCAGCATCTCGACCCGGGCGGCCACCGGGTGGGCGTCGACCTCGGGGGCGACGACCGGATAGATCGTCGCCGCGCCGAACTCGCCCAGCAGGGTGGTGCTCGCCGGATCGGCGGGCCCGCCCAGCGCCACCGCGGGCGTGCCGAGCCGTCGTGCGACGGTCAGCAACGCGCAAGTGGCGCGGCTGACGGCCGCGCCGCCTTCCGCGAGAACCAGAACCTCGCTCACGTAGTCTCCCGGTCCGGTTACAGGAACTGGCGCTCGGCGAGGAAGTCCGCCACGCGTATCGCGGCGCTGGTCGGGTCGCCCTCCACCAGCACCCGCGGTCGGCCGCCCCGGCGCGGTGTCACCGCACGCACGAGGGATGCCGAGCCGCGGAGGCCCACCTGCCCCGCTTCGATGCCCAGAGCGGCCAACGACCAGACGGAGACCGGCTTGTCCCGGGCGTCGACCCGGGACACGTACCTCGGATAGCGCGGCTCGCCGCAACGCTCGGTGACCGAGACGACGGCCGGCGGCGCGGCGGCGAGCACCCGCAGGTCGCCGTGCCCGTCGTCGCGGTGGATCTCGACCTTCCGCTCCCGCACGACCAGCGCGTCGGCGAAGCAGAGCGCGGGCACGCCCAGGCGCTCGGCGACCATGGCGGGCACCGCCGACATGCCGGAGTCCGCCGAGGCGGCTCCGCACAGCACGAGGTCGAACCCGAGGCGGGTGACCGCGGCCGCCAGCACCCGGGAGGTGGCCAGCGCGTCGGACCCGTGCAGCGCCTCGTCGCGGATGTGGACGGCGGCGTCGGCGCCGAGCAGCAAGGCCGTGCGTAGGGCCTCGACGGCCTCCGCCGGTCCCATGGTCACGGCGGTGATCTGCACGTCGCGCCGGCGCACGGCGATCCGCAGGCCCTGGTCGACCGCGAACCAGTCGGCCGCGTTGAGCCCGGCCGGCCGGCCGTCGCGAGCCACGGTGAGGTCCGGACCGAAGAACAGGCCGGAATCGGCTGACGGCACCTGCTTGACGAGCACCACGATCTTCACCGCGTGGACCTCCCGCCTGGTCACCGCCTCGGGACAGACCGTGAGTTTAAGACGATCACCGCTGATCTGGCCATAGCGGGTCAGTTTCGGGGTGGCGGCGGGCATTCCGGCCGCTTCTCGTGGCGCAGGCCCCGGCCGAGGACGTGGACGTAGTCGAGCGCCAGCAGCTGGCCGTCCGAGGTGATCAGGCGGTCGCGGGCGTCTCGGGGCAGCGCGACCGGGGAGCCCGCGGCGAGCGGCAGGAGGTGGAGGGTGAGCCGTGCGCCGGGCCGGTACCCGATGTCGCGCAGGCTCACGACCCAGGTGGAGCCGTCCCAGAAGCGGTCGGTGACCGGGCGCCCGTCGACCCGCAACTGGCCGACGTCGCCGGCCCAGCCGATCCGCAGCAGCGTGTCCGGGCCGGCCTCGGCGGCCCACCCCGGCAGGACGAGCCGGTAGACGGCGGCGAGCTCGTCGAACGCCTCGGGGGACGGCGCGGACGGCCGCCCGTCGAACTTCCCGTACGTCACGGGCACCGCGCCGCCGGGCGGGCGTACCGGATCCGCGTCCGCGCCGGCCCGGGCGCCGAGCGACCCCGGCGGGTCGAGGGGAAGGTCGGTGAAGGCGCGCCGGGCCGGGTCGTAGACCAGGACCTCGCCGTCGTGCGCCTCGATCCGGCCGTCCGGACCCCAGGCCAGCTCGCCGGCGCTGAGCAGCAGCCGCCGCGCCGGCCCGTTCTCGCACACCCAGGCCTCCGGCGCCGCCGAGGACGGCAGGACCAGCAGGTCGAGGGCGCCGGAGGCGGTCGCCACCCGGGTCGGCGCCAGCCCGGGCGCGACCGGGTGGGCGAGGCCGTCGACCGCGTACTCGACGTCGACTCCCGCCTCGGCGGTCAGGACCAGCGTCGGAACCTCGCCGGGGAGCAGGGTCAGCGCCGAGGCGGTCACCCAGTCGATGCGTACGCCCCCGGCCGTGAGGCGCAACGGCCAGCGGGCGAGCGTCCCGGCCGGGATGTCGACCGGGTGAGACGGCAGCACGAGCTCGGCGTCGTCGAGCGCGATCCGGAAGCGCGCCCCTCGGTAGGCCTGCAGCGGCACGTGCGGCTGGTGCCAGGCGACGAAGAGGAAGCCGCTCGTGCCTTCGCTGCGCAGCGCCCAGCGCAGGGTGCGGTCGTCCTCGACGCCGGCCGGCCGCACCTCGGGCAGGCTGGACGGCATCTCGGCGAGGCCCGCGCCGAAGGCGGCCAAGAAGGCGTGCTGCCGGCGCAGCTCAGCGTGGCTGGCGGCGAGCGCGCCGGCCTCGCCGATCGGGGCGTGGAAGTCGTAGCCGAGCCTGGGCATGTCGTTGGGGTAGCCGGTCGCGTGCGACTCCTGCATGCCCCCGTTGGTCAGGGGATCAGCGCCGGGCGGGTTGGTGCCGCCGGCGTACATGTAGTAGCCCTGCCAGGCCGACCCGTTGCCGATCTTGCAGTGCGCGACCGCGGCGACGTCGAGCGCCGCGGGACGCGGCCTGCGGTGGTACGCGGTGGCCATGCCGCCGCCGAGCTCGCAGGTCGCGGGGGGGAAAAAAGCCGACGGCGTACGCGGACCGCCCGCGGCCACGTGCACCTCGTGCAGCCGCCGCAGGTCGGCCCCGATGCCCGGATCGTCCCAGACGTGCGAGAAGAAGTAGTGGTCGCGGAACGTCGGGTCCCACGGCGCGTCGGCGTCGACCCAGAACCCGTCGCCGTAGCCGCCGTAGAGCGGCATCACCTCCTCGGCGGGCAGCTCGGCGCCGCCCCACGCGGTGGCCGTCCAGAGCGGCGCGCTCATCCCGGCCTCGCGGGCCAGCCGCTTGAGCGTCACCAGGTGGCCGGGCTGGTCGTAGAGCTCGTTCTCGAGCTGGATGCCGAGGACCGTGCCGTCCGGGCCGCAGCGACCGCCGAGCGCGCCGGCGAGCTGCGCGAACCACTCCCGCACCAGCTCCAGGTAGCCGGGGTCGTCGGTGCGGTGCCGAACGGGGGCGTGCTGCACCCAGTCCGGGAAGCCGCCGTTGCGGGCCTCGCCGTGGCACCAGGGCCCGATCCGCAGGACCAGGTCGAGCCCGTTGGCGGCGCACAGGTCGGTGAAGGCGGCGACGTCGAGGTTGCCGTCGAAGCGCGGCTCGGCCCGGCGCTCGACGTGGTGCAGCCACAGGGCGTAGCTGGCCACGACGGTCACCCCGCCCGCCCTCATCTGCCGCAGGCGCCGCGCCCAGCGGTCACGGGGCACGCGGCTGAAGTGCAGCTCACCGGAGACGGGCACCACCGGCACGCCGTCGCGCAGCAGGTAGCGGTTGGTCAGCGAGACGCCGGGCCGCACGTCCTCGTCGTTGCTCATCCGCGGCCGCAGCAGGGGCGTCGTCCAGCGCTGGTGCCGCACGCGGAGCGGCTCGGTCCACGAAGGCGAATCAAGGGGCACGAGCGACTCCTCCGTGAGGTGACCGGCGGAGAGCCTAACTGATCTGTAACCGGTCACAGGACTGTGACACGGCACGATACAGCGTTTTAACCGTCACGACGCAAGCCCTTGACAACCGGGTGAAGCCGCAGCACTGTAACCGGTCACAGGTCCTGTTCGGTGATGCACGTCTCCCCAGCAGCGACCCCGGCCGTGCGCTGCACGACCGGTCCGATCGAGGAGGATCGATGAAGAAGACACTTCTGCCGCTTGCCGGGGTGCTGGCCGCGGCTCTCGTCATGGCCGGATGCAGTTCAAACAGCTCGCCCAGCACCAGCAGCTCGGCTACGAGTGGCGGGAAGGTCGCGCTGACCTACTGGAGCTGGGCGCCGAACATGGACAAGGTGGTCGCCGGCTGGAACTCGACGCATCCGGACATCCAGGTCACCGTCAACAAGCAGGACGGCGGCGACCCGGCCGTCACCAAGCTGCTCACCGCGATCAAGGCCGGCAGCGGCGCCCCCGACGTCATGCAGGCCGAGTACCAGAAGATCCCCACCCTGGTCTCGGCGAACGCGATCGCCGACATCGCCAAGGACGCCGGCTCGCTGCAGAGCAAGTTCCCGGCCTCCGCCTGGAACGCCGTCACGCTCGGCTCGCAGTCGGTCTACGGCGTCCCGCAGGACACCGGCCCGATGATGTTCTTCTACCGCACCGACGTCTTCGACAAGCTCAGCCTCAAGGCCCCGACAACCTGGGACGAGTACGCGGCGGACGCTCGCAAGATCCACGCGGCGAACAAGAAGCAGTACCTCGGCACCTTCTCGGCCAGCGACCCGGGCTGGTTCGCCGGGCTGTCGCAGCAGGCCGGCGCCTCCTGGTGGGGCGTGCAAGGTGACGCCTGGTCCGTCAAGATCAACGATGCCGCCACTCAGAAGGTCGCCGCCTACTGGGGTGGACTGGTGCAGGAGGGCGCGGTCGACAACAAGCCGATGTACACCCCCGACTGGAACGCCGCGCTCAACGACGGCACCCAGGTCGGCTGGCTCGGCGCGGTCTGGGGACCCGGCGTGCTCGAGGGCAACGCCGCCTCGACCAAGGGCAAGTGGAAGGCCGCCGCGCTGCCACAGTGGGACGCCGCCAAGCCGGCCGACGGCAACTGGGGCGGCTCGGCCACCAGCGTCACCACGCAGAGCAAGCACAAGACCGAGGCCGCGCAGTTCATCGCGTGGCTCAACACCGACCCGGCCGCGATCAAGGCGCTGGCCTCCGACGCCAACGTCTACCCCGCCTCCACCGACGCCACCGCCATCGCGCTGACCTCACCGCCGGCGTTCTTCTCCAACCAGCCGGACTTCTACACGATCGCCGCCGAGGCCGGCAAGGTCACCAACCCGTTCACCTACGGCCCGGACGTCAACGTCACGTACAGCGCGTACAACGACGCCTTCGGCAAGGCCGCGGAGTCGAAGCAGGCCTCGGCGTTCACGGCCGCGCTCGCCACGCTGCAGCAGCAGACCACCGACGACATGAAGAACGCCGGGTTCAAGCTCGCCGGCTGACCCAGTTCGGGGTGAGGCGTGCGGCCCCCTGGCACGCCTCACCCGCCCGGCAGCACACGATCGACGAGACAAGACGGAAGGTGACGGCCGTGACGGCGTTTCCCACCACCACACGTACGCCCCCGACGGCCACCCGCGGCGGCCGGCGGGCCGGGGCGCCGTACTCGTTCCTCGCGCCCGCCCTGATCCTGTTCGTCGCGTTCCTCGCCGCGCCGATCGTCTACGCCGCCTATCTGAGCCTGCGCCGCACCAGGGTCACCGGGCTGGGCCTGGGCGCCGGGTCGCGGGTCGAGATCTGGGCCGGCCTGGAGAACTACGTCCGGTCGCTGACCGACCCCGAGTTCCTGCCCAGCGTCCAGCGCGTCGGCGCGTACGGATTGATCGTCGTGCCGACCATGCTCGGCCTGGCCCTGCTCATGGCGTTGCTGCTGGACGCCGGGCGGACCCGGATCGGCGGCTTCGCGCGTACCTCGATCTTCCTGCCCTATGCCGTGCCGGCCGTGGTCGCCTCGCTGCTCTGGGGCTTCCTCTACCTGCCGCGGGTCAGCCCGATCGCCGACCTGATGCAGAGCGCCGGCGTGAACCCGCCGGACCTGCTCTCCTCGTCGTGGGTGCTCTACGCCGTCGCGAACATCGCGGTCTGGGGCGGCACCGGCTTCAACATGATCGTGCTCTACACCGCGCTGCGGGCCATCCCGACCGACCTGTTCGAGGCCGCCCGGCTGGACGGCGCGTCGGACGTGCAGATCGCGCTACGCATCAAGATCCCGATCGTGCTCCCCTCGCTGGTGATGACCTTCGTCTTCTCGCTCATCGCGACCCTGCAGGTCTTCGCCGAGCCGATGACCCTGCGGCCGCTGAGCAACACCATCTCGACCACCTGGACGCCGCTGATGAAGGTCTACCGCGACGCCTTCACCCGCAACGACATCTACTCCGCGGCGGCCACCTCGGTGGTCATCGCCGTCGCCACCTTCGCCCTGTCCTTCGGGTTCCTCAAGCTCGTCGGCTCGCGGGCCTTCAACCAGGAGGACTGATCATGGCCCTCTCCACCGCCGTCCCGGCCGCTCCGGCGACCGCCCGGCCCGCTCCCGCCTCCGCACGCCGGTCCCACCGCCGGCGCAGCCCGAGCGCCACCGTCCTGTTGCTGCTCGGCGCCGTGTACTGCCTCTTCCCGGTGCTCTGGGTGCTGATCGCCTCGACCAAGAGCTCCGGGGAGCTCTTCTCCACCTTCACCCTGTCGCCCAGCACCCACCTGTTCGACAACATCCGCGATCTCAGCGCCTACCGCGGCGGCCTCTACTGGCGCTGGATGGCCAACACCGCCCTCTACGCCGGGGTGGGGGCGGGCGCGTCCACGCTCGTCTCCGCGATGGCCGGCTTCGCGCTGGCGAAGTACGCGTTCCCCGGCAAGTCGGTGGTCTTCAACATCATCCTGGCCGGAGTGCTGGTGCCCGGCGTCATCCTGGCCATCCCGCAGTACCTGCTGTTGGCCAAGGTCGGGATGACCAACTCGTACTGGTCGGTGCTGCTGCCCAGCATGATCTCCCCGTACGGGATCTATCTGTGCCGGATCTTCGCGGCCGCGGCGGTGCCGACCGAGGTGCTCGAGGCCGCGCGGATGGACGGCGCCGGCGACTGGCGCACCTTCGGCCTGGTCGCGCTGCCGATGATGCGCTCGGGCCTGGTGACCGTCTTCCTCTTCCAGTTCGTGGCGATCTGGAACAACTTCATGCTGCCCTACATCATGCTCGGCGACGATCACCTCTACCCGGTCACCGTCGGCCTGAACGGGCTGCTCAACCAGGGCGCGGCCCAGCCTGCCATGTACATCTCGGTGGTCACCGGCGCGCTGCTGTCGATCGTGCCGCTCGTCGCGCTCTTCCTCGGCCTGCAGCGCTATTGGCGGGTCGACCTGGGCGCCGGCGCGGTCAAGGCGTGAGGTGGCGGAGTCTATGATCCCCATCGTGCCGACCTCGCCCGGTACGGGGCGCAAGCGGCCCACCATCCGCGACGTGGCGCGCGAGGCCGGGGTCTCTTACGCGACCGTGTCCCGTGTCCTCAACGGCCGGGAGTGGGTCAGTCCCGAGGCCGTCCGGTCCGTGCGGGACGCGATCGCCCGCACCGGCTACACCGCCAACCAGCACGCCCGCTCGCTGGCCACCGGGCGGTCCGGGTCGATCGCGTTCCTGCTGACCGAGCCGCAGCACCTGCTCTTCTCCGACCCCAACTTCTCGGTGCTGCTGCGCGGGGTCGCCCAGTCGCTGTCCGACCGCGAGCTCACCCTGATCTTGATGATCGCGGCGACGCCCGACGAGCGCGGCCGGGCGGTGTCCTACCTGTCCGGCGGCCACGTCGACGGGGTTCTGCTGGTCTCGCCGCACGCGGGCGACCCGCTGTTGCGCCAGCTGGTGCAGGCCGAGGTGCCGATCGTGGCGTGCGGCCGGGTGCTCGGCTTCGAGCAGGTGATCAGTTCGGTGGCGGCCGACGACCGGTCGGGGGGCCGGTCGGCCGTCGAGCACCTGATCGCGGCCGGCTGCCGGCGGATTGCCACTATCACCGGCCCGCAGGACACCTCGGGCGGCGTCGACCGGCTGCAGGGCTACACCGACGCGCTGCTCGCGCACGGGCTCGAGATCGAGCCGGCCCGGATCGCCCACGGCGACTGGAGTCGGGAGAGCGGCGCGGCGGCGATGCGCGCGCTGCTGAGCCAGGCACCCGACCTGGACGCGGTCTTCGTCGCCTCGGACGCGATGGCCGCCGCCACCCTGCCCGTGCTGCGCGAGGCCGGGCGCGACGTGCCCGGCGACGTGCGGATCGTCGGGTTCGACGACTCCGGCCTGGCCGCGACGCTCGACCCGCCGCTGACCACGGTCCACCACCCGCTGGAACGGATCGCCGAGGAGATGGTCCGGCTGCTCACCGACGTGGTGGCCGGCCGCACTCCCCTGTCGATCACCGTGCCGACGACGCTCGTCCTGCGCTCGTCGTCACCCGCCTAGAGGCACCACCCCGGCAAAGTCACCGTTGCCGGTTCACGCCCTTTTGTCCTAAAGGAGCGATATGAAACCGTCCCTGCGTGCGGCCCTGGCCGCCGCCGTCCTCAGCGCCTCCGCCCTCGTCGTGGCCGCCGCCCCGGCCCAGGCCGCCAACACCCTGTCCATGCTCGGCGCCGACGTCTCGTCGCTGCAGCGCAGCCTCGACCTCGGCGCCACCTACTACAACGCCGCGGGCACGGCGGCCGACCCGCTCGACATCCTCAAGTCCAAGGGCGCCAACTACCTGCGCCTGCGGGTCTGGAACAACCCGGCGAGCGGCTACAACAACAAGGCCAAGGTCCTGGCCGAGGCGAAGACCGTCAAGGCCAAGGGCTTCAAGCTGCTGATCGACTTCCACTACTCCGACACCTGGGCCGACCCGGGCAAGCAGTACCCGCCCGCGGCGTGGAGCTCGCACTCGCTCAGCCAGCTGCAGACCGACGTCTACAACTACACCTACGACGTCTGCAACAGCCTGAAGGCCCAGGGCACCACCCCCGACAGCGTGCAGATCGGCAACGAGATCAACGTCGGCATGCTCTGGCCCAACGGCAAGGTGGTGAACAGCAACTTCGCTCCGCTGGCCGGCCTGCTCAAGCAGGGCTACAACGCGACCAAGGCGTGTAGCAGCGGCACCCAGGTCATGATCCACACGGCGGACGCGGACAGCGACGCCAACGCCCGCTGGTTCTACGACGGGATCAAGGCGCAGGGCGTGAGCTGGGACGTCACCGCGCTGTCCTACTACTGCTTCTGGCACGGCAGCCTGTCGAATCTCTACAACGTCATCGCGGACGTCAAGTCCCGGTACGGCAAGCCGGTCGTGATCGCCGAGACCGCGTATCCGTTCACCACCGCCAACGCGGACAGCGAGACCAACTCGTACACCGCCGCCACCCCGTGCGACGGCAACAGCGCGTCGTGGACCGGACAGGCCACCGAGTTCAGCTGGATCCAGAACACCGCCCGCAACGCCGGCGCGATCGGCGTCTTCTACTGGGAGCCGACCTGGTACGCGATCAAGGGCAACGGCTGGGACCCGGCGAACATCAACGGCACCGGCGACCAGTGGGACGACATGGCCGTCTTCAACGCCACCGGCCACGTAAACCCCAGCCTCGTCTGGACCCCGTAGCTCTACTGCTGGCTCCGCTTCGCTTCGGGGAGCGAAGCGGAGCCAGCTAGAAGGGCATAATCGTGCTGGTCATCGCGCTGAAACTGGTGGATACATGACGTAGCGACGGGAGCAGACATGCAGCGCCAACGGGTGGTGGTGATCGGGGCCGGCTTCGGGGGGCTCTTCGCGATCAAGGCTTTGCGCAAGGCGCCGGTCGACATCACTTTGATCAACGGAACCGCGTATCACCTCTTCCAGCCGCTGCTCTACCAGGTGGCGACCGGCATCCTCTCCGAGGGCGAGATCGCGCCCCCGATCCGCGAGGTGCTCAAGCGCCAGGGCAACGTCGACGTGCGCCTCGGCTGGGCGCAGAGCGTGGACGTCGAGGCCAAGACGGTCTCGGTGTCCGGCCCCGGCATCGACTACACGGTGCCGTACGACACGCTGATCGTCGCCGCCGGCGCGGCACAGTCCTACTTCGGCAACGACGGCTTCGCCGACTACGCGCCCGGCATGAAGAGCATCGACGACGCGCTCGAGCTGCGCGCCCGCATCTTCGGCGCGTTCGAGGTGGCCGACCTGCAGACCGACGCCGAGGCGATCGACCGCTGGCTGACCTTCGTGGTCGTCGGCGCCGGGCCGACCGGCACGGAGATGGCCGGCCAGATCGCCGAGCTGGCCCACCGCAACCTCCCCGGGCAGTACAAGCACATCGACCCGCGGCGGGCCCGGATCATCCTGGTCGACGCGGTCGGCGCGGTGCTCAACACCTTCGGCGACCACCTGTCCACCCGCGCGCTGCGCCAGCTGCACCTGCTCGGCGTCGAGGTGGAGCTCAACACCAAGGTGGTCGGGGTGGACGCCACCGGCATCGAGGTCGAGACGGAGCGCGGCCACCAGCGGATCCCGACGATGACCAAGATCTGGGCCGCGGGCGTCGCCGCCCCGCCGCTGGCGCGCAAGCTGGCCGAAGCCGCCGGGGCGAAGACCGACCGGGCGGGCCGGATCTTCGTCGAGCCCGACCTGACCGTGCCCGGGCATCCCGAGATCTTCGCGCTGGGCGACATGATGAACCTCGCCGACGAGCACGGCGACCCGCTGCCGGGCGTCGCCCAGGTCGCGATCCAGGGCGGACGGCACGCCGCCGACCAGATCAGGCGCCGCCTCGCCGGCCAGCAGACCGGCCAGCCGTTCCGGTACTTCGACAAGGGCAGCCTGGCGACGATCTCCCGGTTCTCCGCGGTGGCCAGCGTCGGCAGGCTGCACCTGTCCGGCTTCGCCGCGTGGCTGATCTGGGTGGCCGTGCACCTGTTTTACCTGGTCGGCTTCAAGAACCGGCTGACCGCGGTGATGCACTGGGCGGTCAGCTTCCTCGGCCGGGGCCGCTCCGAGCGGGTGTCCACCCAGCAGCAGGCGTTCGCCCGGCAGGCGATCCGCGCTTACGGCGACCCGTTCGAGCGTGAGCGGCAGCAGAACAAACCCTGAACCGGCGACCTTCGACCGGGAGCGGCACCAGACCCAACCCCGAACCGGCGACCTTCGACCGGAGCGGCACCAGACCCAACCCCGAACCGACGACCGTTCGAGCAGGAGCGGCAACAGGCCGAGCCCTAACCCGGCCGGCTGTCGGCGTCGAGCCGGCCGCCCGCGGCGGCCAGCTCGACCAGGTCCACCCGCGGGCGGGCGCCGGCACGCACGGCGTGGGTGACGGCGTCTATCGCGTACGCCACCAGGGCCGGCGCCTCCCCCGGCATGAGGTGGCCGGAATTCTCCGCGACCAGCAGCGGCGACCCTCGCTCGGCGGCCAGGATCCGCTGGTGGGCAGTCCACAGGTCGTCGATCGCCGGGTGCGGGAGCGGCTCGGGCCACCGGCCCGGCGTGCGGGTCATCACGAGCGCCGGCACCCGCGGGACGACGGCGGTCAGCACCTCGACCTCGCCCGCGACGACGTCGATCTCGTTGCCGTCGTCGCCCTCGCTGTCGATCATCGACTCGGCGCCGTGCCAGAGGTTGACCCGCGGGATCGACCCCTCGACGTGCACGAGGCCGGCCACCCGGTCCGGGTGTCGGCCCGCGAAGACCCGGACGATGTGGCTGCCCATCGAGTGGCCGACGAACACGGCCGGCGCCTCGATCGCTGCCTCCTCCAGCAGGTCCGCCAGCTCCTGCGCCAGGACGCTGTAGGTCACCGGCTGTTCGGGGTCGGGCCGAAGGGCGGCGGCGCCGGTGCCCGGCCGGTCGTAGGCGAAGGTGGCGCTGCCGGCGCGCAGCAGCTCGATCACCGGCCGCCAGCTCGAACCCGGAAAGCCGAGCGCGGCCACCAGCACGATCGGAGGGGCGTCGCCGGGAGTGATCGAATAGGGCATCTCTGTGACGATAGGCGACCCGGACCACTTTCACATCCACCGTGGACGAATACAGATCTTGGACATACCACCGGGATCATGGCATCAGGGGACTTGCGCGACGGCCGTTCGCTCCAGGTCGAAAACGGGCAGGTCTCGGCCGCGCGGTCGCAAGTAGAGGGTCCGGAAGTCCTCGGCCGCCAGGTCGCGTACGAGATGGAGGCCCTGCGCCGCGAGGAGCGCGGCCAAACGCTCCGGCGCGAAGCCGGTCTGCCAGGAGAACTGCCGGGCACGCTTGGCGTAGAGCTCACTCTCCAACACGTCCCGCTGCAGGTAGCTGAAGACCAGGCGGCTGCCGGGCGCGAGAGTTCCGGCGTACGCGAAGAACTCCTCGGACGTCGAGGGGGGCAGGTAGGGCCGGGTGTCCATGCCCGCGCCGGCGATCACGACCTGCGCCACGCCGGCGCCGAGCGCCTCCACGCAGGCGTCGTCGAAGGCCTTGGTGCGGCAGGCGATCCCGCCGAAGAAGCCGGGCGCCGAGGAGTCCAGCAGGCGGGCGAATGCCCGGCGCCCAAGGGCGGTCCGGGCGATCAGGCCGCGTACGCCGGTGAGCAGGCGCTCGGAGAGCGGGTCGTCGACGAGGCGCTCGCCGGGGGGCGAGTGCTGCTCCAGCGCCCGTAGCAGGGCGACGCTGTAGGCCGTGTTGCGCACCCGCTCGGACGCCACCGCGACCACCTCCGCTGGCACCGTGGCGCATGACAGCGGGGTGTGTCAATCCGCCGGCGGCCTCGGCTCGGATTCCGCCTGCGGCAGCTCGGCTCCGAGCGGTTGGCGCTCGGGCGTCAGCAGTTGGTGCCCGATCCGGCGGTAGTGCTCGGGGCGGCGCGGCAGATCGTCCACACCGGACACCGAGCGGGCCGGACGACCGGGCGCGGGCGTCTCGACGGCACGCTCGATCGCGCCGAGCAGGCGGCTCTCCTCCTGGGTCCGGTTGCGGTACCAGGCGGTCGCCCAGATCCGGTGCATCGTCCAGCCGCGGCCGCGCAGGATCTCCTCGCGCAGCCGGTCCCGGTCGCGTACCGCCGGGACGCCGCGGTAGCCGGGGCCGTCGCATTCGATGCCGATCGCGTACACCTCGTCGTGGTAGTCCGGGTGCAGCACGGCCAGGTCGATCCGGCGCCCGGCCGTGCCGACCTGCGGGCGCGCCCGGAAGCCCCAGGACCGGATCGTCGCCAGAACCGAGTCCTCGAGCGGGGTCGCGGCCGAGCCCCGCGCCGGATCCCCGGACGGGCGCTCCGGCGCGGGCGTGCCGTGCTCGGCGAAGTCCAGATAGGCCTTCAGGTGCCGGATCGTCTCGTTTCCCAGGTCGGGCACGTCGCCGGCGCGCAGCGAGGAGACCACCTCGATCCGCCGGCGGGCGCGGGTCATCGCGACGTTGAGCCGGCGCCAGCCCTTCGGGCGGGTCAGCGCGCCCAGGTTCGTACTCATCTTGTCGTTTTCGTCGTAGCCGTAGCCGACCGACAGGATGATGACGTCGCGTTCGTCGCCCTGCGTCGCCTCGACGCTCTTGACGAAGAACCCGCTGGTCCGGTCGCCGTCGAACAGCCCGCGGTGCTCGGGCCGGGCGCCGACCGCCCGCTCGACGGCGTCGCGGATCGCTTCGGCCTGCTGCTCCGCGAGCGTCACCACGCCCAGCGTCTGGTCCGGCCGGTACGCGAGGTGGTGCAGCACCCGCTCGACGACCGCCGCCGCCTCGATCGGGTTGTCCTTGGCGGTGTCCCGGCGGTAGACGCCGTCGACCGGGAACAGCTCGACCCCGAAGTCGGGCTCGGCCGTGTCCGCCCGCGGGAAGGCGGTCAGCCGGCCCTGGTAGTACGCGTGGTCGGCGAAGGCGATCAGCGCCTCGTCCCGACTGCGGTAATGGGTGGTCAACGCCGTCGTGGGCAGGGCGCGGCGGGCCGGTTCGAGAAGCGAGGTGGAGTCGGCGGGGGTCTCGTCGGGCCGGTCGTAGTACGAGGTCGGCGGCAGCTGCCGGTCGTCGCCGAAGACGATCAGCGCGGCGCCGCGGTAGACGGCCGGGATCGACTCGGCCGGGGTCAGTCGCGATCCCTCGTCGACGATCACCACGTCGAAGCCGATGTCCGGCGGCAGGAGCCGGCCGACCGTGAACGGGGACATCAGGAAGCACGGCTTCAGCGCGAGGGTGGTGTCGCGGGTCTGTGCGATCAGGTCGCGTACCGGAAGGTGGCCGGTCCGCTTGTTGCCCTCCCGGCGGATCAGCTCGGAGGCTGCGCCGCGCCGGCTCTCGACGGCCGCGACGATGTCGGCGAGCGCGCCCGCGGTCAGCTCCGAGTCGAGCAGCCGGTACTCCTCGACCAGGAAGTTGCGGTCCTCCGCGGTGACCGGTTGCAGGCCCGGATCGTCCCGGATCACCGCGTCGGCCCAGCCCCGGTAGAGGGTGCGCTCGATCACCGGCCACATCCGGTCCGGCGCGATGCCCTGCTCGGCGCAGAACTCCACGGCGGCGTCCAGGCCGTGGTCGGCGAAGACCTGCCGGGCGTCGAGGTGCCGGAACCACTCCCGCTGGCCTTCCCCGTCGCCGAGCAGCTCGCTCAGCAGCCGGTGCGCCCGGCCGTAGTCGTCCAGCGCGGCGCCGATCTCCTCGTGCCGCGCGGGGGCGAACGCCGCGAGCACCTGCCGGCGGGCCTCCTGCCAGTCGGCGACCGCGTCGGCGAGCCGGGTCGACGGCCAGGTCTCGGCCAGCGCGTGCGCCTGCTCCGGGGTGAGCGGCTCGTCGTCGCCGGTCCGCAGCCGGCGCGCCGCGGCGGTCCAGGCGACCACCTCGGCGAGCGCCTTGTCGTTGGTCTTGGTGCCGCGGTACCCGGAGCCGAGCAGGGCGGCGTGGCTGGCCGCGTTGCGCCAGATCGCGGCCTCCGCCTCGATCGCGGCCTCGCGCTGCTGGGCGATCTCGATCGCCTCGCCCAGGGTCAGCGGGCGGCCGGCCGGCGCGTTGTACGCGCGTACCATCTCGGCGGCCCTGGTCAGCGGGTCGACGTGCGCCCGCAGCCAGCCGATCGCGTCCTGCACCGCGCCCTCGGCCAGCTCCGGGCGGCCGGCGTTGGCGGGCGCCGGGTACAGCTTCGCCCGCCACCGGCCGAGCGCCTCCTTGGCCTCGCCGACGATCCGCAGCAGCGCGCTGTTCGGCCGGGGGGCGCTGACGTGCACGGCGACGGCCGGCAGCGCCTCGGGCGGGGTCACCGCGATCACCTCGACGGCCGTGCGCAACGCGTCGTCGAGGAGGCCGAAGTCGGTCCGCGGGCCGTTCCAGTGCCGGCCCAGGATCTCCGCGTACCGGGCCTCGGCGGCCTCCAGCTCGTCGGACGCCGCCTTCCAGGCCGCCGCGGCCTCCAGGTTGGCCACCGCCTCGGCGGGCTTCACGGTCGGCAGCGCGACCTCCGCGGCGGCCTTCCTGTCCCGCCGGTACGACCCGAACAGCTTGCGCGCGCCGCGGTGCCGGGTGGCGAAGCGGTGGGCCAGCTCGTCGACCGGCTCGGTGAGCACCTCCTCGCCGTAGAGCGGGCGGGCCTGCGCCTCCGCGGCGCCCACCGCCTCGACCCGCTGCCGCAGCGTCGCGGCCGCCTCCCGCGCCGCGTCCAGGCCCCCCGGCGAGAACCAGCCGGCCTCGGGCTTGTGCGGGCGGGCGATGAGGTCGGCGATCGCGATCACCCGGGCGGTGTCCGCGAAGGTCATCACCTCGGGCAGCCCGAGCCGGGCGGTGACCCGGGCGAGGTTCTGCTGGTGCCGGTCGAGCAGGTCGGCGTCCTCGGTGAACCGGCGGGCCAGGTCGTCGGCGAGGGCCGCGGTCAGCGGCCGCAGGTCGACCGGCTCGGGGACGAGGTGCGCGAGGTCCGGGATCTCGATCAGGCCGGCGGCCGAGGGCAGGTCGGCCCACGGCACGCCCTCGTAGCGCAGCGCGGCCAGGTGCCGGCTCAGGTCGGCGATCGCCTTCTCGACCGGGTGCAGGTTGCGGACGGTCAGCCAGTCCTCGTTGACCTTGGCGGGCCGCCCGGCGGCGTGCCCCACCAGGGCGGCGAGGATCTCGGCGTCGGCGGGCTCGTGCAGGCCGAAGGCGTCGGCCAGGTGTGCGTTCTGCTCGGCGACCTCGGCCAGGCCCTCCAGCGCGAGCTCGGCGCGGCGCAGGCGCCAGTCGAGCGGCTCGCGGTCGATCACGTCGCGCCAGCGGTACGTGTCGCGCCAGGTCTGCGCGTACTCCGCGGCGGCCTCGCGCACCCGGTCGAAGGCGGCGGGCGCCAGCTCGGCAGGGCGCACCTCGGGCACCGGGGCGGCGGGCACGTCCAGCAGGTGGGCGCAGGCGCCCAGGACGTCGTACAGGCTGCGGCCCAGCGGCGCGCGGACCCGGTTCATCGCCTCGGCGTACGCGTCGAGCCGCTCCCGCCGCTCCCGCACCGCCCGTCGGTCGATCGGGTCTATCCCGGCCAGCGGCGGTGGCTCGGTGTCCAGAGCCGTCGACAGCGCCGTCGCCACCTGCGCCCGGCCGGTCGCGCCGCTGTGCAACGCGAACAGGTAGTCGCCGAGCCCGGCCTCGGCCAGCCGCTCCCGCACGGTGTCGAGCGCGGCGGCCCGCTCCGAGACCACCAGCACCCGCCGGCCTGCGTGCAGCAGGCAGCCGACCGTGTTCGCGATCGTCTGCGACTTTCCCGTGCCCGGCGGCCCGTCGACCACGAAGCTGCGGCCCTCGACCGCCGCCGCGACGCACGAGCGCTGATCGGCGTCGGCGTCCAGCAGCAGCGGCGTCTCCTCGGCGGGCGCGCGCCGGTCGACCTCCCGCGCCGGGATCGGCTCGAACGCGAACTCGCCCTCCGGGTCGCCGGCGGCCAGCGCGCGGACCACCGGGTGCGCGAGGATACGCCGTTCCTGCTCGAACAGGTCCTGAAAGGCGATCTCCCGGTGAAAGCTGAACCGGGACAGCGCCACCGTCTCGTCGGCCTGCCAGAGGAAGTCGCTGGTCGCGACGTCTAGCCGGGCCCACAGCACGGTCAGGTCGAGCTCGGCCAGCGTGCCGGCGGCCGGAAGCTCGACGCCGAGCCGGCGCAGGCGCAACGCGAGCGCCGGGTTCATGACCGGGTCCTCGGCGCCCGCCCGCAGCCGGCCGCCGGACAGCTCGACGGGCAGCAGCAGGATCGGGCTGGCGTACGCCGGGCCCGTCTCGTCCTGCCAGTGCAGCGATCCGATCGCCAGGTGTAGCGTCGCGACCGCGCGGTCCAGGAATTCCTGGCGGGCCCGCGCGGCCAGCCGGTCCAGCGCCCGCCGCTGCGCCTGTTCGGCCAGCCCGGTACGCAGCAGGACGGCCGGCTCCCCCTCGGCGGCCGAGAAGCCGCAGTCGTCCCCCCGCCGCAACGCCTCCACGATGCTCTTCGGCGACGGCCCGACCAGCTCCAGCGCGCCGGGAGCGTCGGGCCTCAGGTTGATCAGGCGGTTGGCGCCGGTGAGATCGAGGAGCTCGTCCCGCCACCCGTCCAGCGCCGCCCGTACGTCCGCATCGTCAACCGGCGTCATCTCCCAATTCCAGCAAGCCGGATGCCCGTCACGCTGGCGATTGGCCCGGTTACTTCCGAATAATCCGACTGAACCCCGGCGCGGGAAGCTCAGGCCGGCAGGCCGACCGGGTCCTCCTCGCGCGGCTCGGCCGCGGCCTCCGGGAGGTCGCGCCGCAGGCCCGCGCCCTCGACGTCGAGGGTCGGCAGGCGGCGAAGCCAGCTCGGCAGCCACCACGCCGCCGGGCCGAGCAGCGACAGCGCCGCCGGGATGGCGATCATGCGGACCACGATGGCGTCGAAGACGATGCCGGTGGCCAGGGCGAAGGCGATCGGCTTGACGGTGTCGTCGCCCTGCGGGACGAAGCCGGCGAAGACCGCGAACATGATGGTGGCCGCGACGACCACGACCGGCGCGGCCTGCCGGAAGCCGGTGACGATCGCGTCGCGGGGCGAGGCGCCGTGCGCGTGCGCCTCGTGCATGCGGGAGACCAGGAAGACCTGGTAGTCCATGGCCAGGCCGAAGAGGATGCCGACGATGATGATCGGCGAGAGGCTCTGCAGCGGGCCGGTCGAGTGCACGTTGATCGCCTTGGCGAGCCAGCCCCACTGGAAGACCGCCGTAGTGGCGCCGAGCGCGGAGCCGATGGTGAGCAGGAAGCCGAGCACGCCGAAGACCGGCACCAGGATCGACCGGAAGACCAGCACGAGCAGCACGAACGCGAGGCCGACCACGAGCGCCAGGTAGATCGGCAGGGCGTCGCTGAGCTTCTGCGAGACGTCGATGCTGACCGCGGTGGTGCCGGTGACGTAGACCCGGGCGCCGTCCGCGTCGGGGATCCGGTCGCGGATGGCGTGCACGAGAGCCACGGTCTGCTCGCTCTGCGGGCCCGACTTCGGGATGACGGTGATCAGGGCCGCGGTCCCCGCCCGGTCCGGGGTGGGCGCGGTCGCCACGTAGACGTCGGGCAGGGCGACGACCTGCTCGCGTACGGTCGCGGCGTAGGCCGGCGCGTTCGCGCCGTCCACCAGGACCAGCAGCGGCCCGGCGAAGCCTGGGCCGAACCGCGCGTCGACGATCTCCGCGGCCTTCGCCTGGGTGCTGCCGGCGGCCGGCGCGGGGCTCAGGGAGGTACGCATCGAGAAAACCGGCACCGCCACGACGGCCAGGGCCGCGACCGCGACGATCAGGCTGACCCACCGCCGGCCGGTGACCGTACGCGCCCAGCCCAGGAAGAAGCCCCGCCCGGTGTCGTCGCCGGCGGCCGGCACGTTGCGGGCCCGCCGCGGCAGCGCCCGCATGCCGATGAAGCCGAGCATGGCCGGGACGAGGGTGATCGCGACCAGCACCGCGATGACGATGGTGGCCGCGGCGGCCAGGCCCATCTGGGCGAGGAACGGGATGCCGGCCACGGACAGGCCGGCCAGCGCGATGACGACGGTCAGGCCGGCGGTGACCACGGCCGAGCCGGCCGTGCCGACGGCCGTGGCGGCTGCCTCGGGGACCGCCCGGCCGCGGCGCAACTCCTGCCGGAAGCGGGTGACGATGAACAACGCGTAGTCGATGCCGACCGCCAGGCCGAGCATGATGGCCAGGATCGAGGTGGTCGACTGGAGCTGGACGAATCCGGTGAGCGTGGTGATGCCGAGCGCACCGATGCCGACGCCGACGATCGAGGTCAGCAGGTTCATGCCGGCGGCGACCAGGGAGCCGTAGGTGACGGCCAGCACGATCAGCGCGACGATCACGCCGATGCCCTCCGCGGCGCCGCCGACCTCGGACTTGGCCTGGGTGGCCTCGCCCCGCACCTCGACGGTCAGGCCGCCCGCTCGCGCCTGGTCGACCACCTGCAGCAGCGCCGCGCGCTGCGTGGCATTGATCTCCGAGGCCTGCACCGTGTAGGTCACCGTGCTGAACGTGGCGCGCTGGTCGGCGGAGACCACCGGCGACTTCGGGTCGAGCGGGTTGCTGGCCGAGGCGACGCCGGGCAGCGCGGCGAGCTTGCCGACCACCGCGGTGACCTGGGCGGCCGTCGCCGGATCGATGATCTTGCCGGAGCCGGGCGCCTGCATCACGACCTGGGCCGTGGCGCCGGCCGACGCCGCCCCGAACCGCTTGCCCAGCAGGTCGAGCGCGATCGTGGACTCCTGGCCCGGGATCTTGAAGGTGTTCACGGTCGGGCCGGACAGGGTCGCGGCGCCGACCGCGACCGCGGCGAGCGCCAGCAGCCAGGCGACCACGACGACGATCCGGTGCCGGACGGCGCCCAGCCCGAGGCGGTACAGCAGTGTTGCCATGAGGGGTTCCCTTGCTTAGTGGGTGGCGGGACGCGGGTGGCCCAGCGCGTCGTAACTGAGCTCGACGAGGTAGGCGAGCATGGCGTCGTCCGGAAGCTTGTTTCGCAGGGCGACGCGGGCGAAGGCCAGCGCGCCGAGCGCCCCGGTGACCCGCAGCATGCGGGCGGGGTCGGCCTCGGGGTCGAGCGCGAACGCCTCGAAGGTCGCGCAGCCGATCGTGTGCAGCGCGACGGCGATCTCGTCGTCGGGCTCGCCGATCAGGCCGCTGAGCAGCAGGGCGACCGTGCCGGGCCGGCGCATCGCCAGCTGGGCGACGCCGGTGAGGGCGGCGCGGTCGCGGTCGGGGCCGCTCGGCAGGCCGGCGACGCCGGTGGCGACCGCATCCATTTCACCGAGGCAGCGGCCGAGGACCGCTTCCTGCAGCGCCTCCTTGGACGGGTATCGGTGCAGCAGGCCGGTCTTGGAATAGCCGACGGCGTCCGCGATGCGCTGCACCGAGGTCTCCTTGAAACCGTGGCGCGCGAAGAGGGAGGCGGCGGTCTCGAGGATCTCGTCGTCGATCTGTTGCCTGGTCGGCCTTGGCATGTGGACCAGCCTAGACCGAAACGGACCAACCTGGTCCGGAACCGACCGTGGCGGTCCCCACATTCTTGCGCCGACACGAAGGCGCCGCGCGACCGGTGTTCCGGCCGCGCGGCGTCTTGGAGGGGGTGTGGCTAGCGGTTGCCGTTGAGCGTGGACGGGAGCAGGGGGGTCGCCACCGGCGGACGGTGCGCCTCGACCGCGGTGGCCTTCAGCGTGGCGGCGGGATCGGTCGGCAGCGGCGTGGTGAAGGGCTGGTAGTCGCCCTCGCACAGGGTGCCCTTCGCCGGGAGCGTGCCGCTGAGCAGGTACGTGTCGATCGCGCCGGTCACGCATGCGGACGACCCGTACGAGGTGTGGCCCCAGTTGGTGTTGGAGATCAGCCGGCTGTTGGGCAGCCGGTTCGACGCGGAGACCGCGTCGTCGTAGTTGGTCGCCGGATCCCACTTGGTGCCGACGATCAGCACCGGAGCGGCGGTGCGGCGGTTCCACGGGCCGGTGTACGCGTCCTCGTCACGCACGGTCCAGGTGTTGCGGGCGCACGGGACGGTCTCCCAGCCCCACGCCCGGCCGAAGTACGGCGCCCGCTGGTCGGCCTTGACCATCAGCGACGGCCACTGACCCGCGTCGGCCGGGTGCAGCGCGTCGGTGCAGTCCACGGCCTCGAACGTCTCGAAGCTGTTGTCGTACGGGAAGTCCCGGCCGGCCTTGGCCCGGGCGTCCTTGATCCGCTTGATCAGCCCCGCCTTCGCCGAGGCCTTGGCCGCCGCGCTGGCCGGGTTGAGCAGCGTCCAGATGAACTGCGCGTCCTGGGTGACGAGGTCCCCGGCGCCGACGCTGAAGAGATCGCCGAGCATGCCGCCGACGAAGTCCGCGTAGGTGATCGTGAAGCCGCCCGTGCCGTCGTCCACCACCAGCGGCTTCTGCCGGAGCGACGCCGCGATGGCGGCGAACCGCTGGGCCGGGTCGCCGGCCGCGAATGCGCAGTACGCCTCGCCCGCTGTGTCGCAGCGCTTGAGGATCTCCTGCAGTGCCCGGTAGGCCCCGTCGGCCGAGCGCAGCCGCTCGTCCTGCTCCTGGCCGGCGGTCTGCTTCGTGCCGACCCAGTGCTCGGGGTCGAGCACGCCGTCGACGACGATCGCCCGGAACCGGTCCGGGAACATGTTCGCGTAGTACTGCCCGATCGCGGTGCCGTAGCTGAAGCCGAGATAGCTCAGCTTCTTGTCGCCGACCGCACGGCGCAGCACGTCCATGTCGCGGACCACCTCGGCCGTCGACATGGACCCGCTGAGCGGCTTGCCAGTGGTCGAGCACGCCTTGCCGAACTTCTCGGCGGCGTTGACGTACTTCGCCTCCTCGGCCTTCCCCCACGGGAAGGCGATGTTCAGATCCTGCAGGACCCCGGTCTGGTCCTTGATCGACTTCCAGCACTTGACGTTGTCGCTGGCGGCGACGCCACGCGGGTCGACGCCCACGATGTCGAAGCGGGCGAGCAGCGACGGGTCGAGGAAGAACGGGGCGGCGAGCGCGAGCTGGGTGCCGGAGCCGCCGGGGCCGCCGGGGTTGATGAACAGGCTGCCGATCTTGTGTTTCTGGTCGGTGGCCTTGACCCGCAGCAGGGCGATCTCGGTCGTCGCGCCCTTGGGCTTGTCGTAGTCGAGCGGAAGCCGGGTGGTCGTGCACTCGGCGTAGCCGTAGCACTTGTACCAGTCGAGCTGAGGGGTCTTGACGCTGTCGACACGCTTGCGTTCGAGCGCGCTCGTCTGGTCTGCCCGGGTGGGCGAGGCTGCGGCGGGGTTCGCCGCGCCCGCGACGATCACGGCGGCGGCTGCGCCGGCGGCCAGCAGACTTCTCCCGATAGGTGGCATTCGGTGGCCTTTCCCTCGTGGTCCGCGGCATCTTTGCCGCGGATCGGGATCATAGGAGGTCGATGCCACATAGATTTGAATTAATTGATGTCGACGCGCGCGATTCCGTGCTCCGTCAGGCTGCCCAGCCACAGGGTGCCGCCGTCCTGGCGCACGCCGGTGGCCATCCGGTACCGCCGGCCGGGCCCGTGCAGCGCGCGCAGCAGCCGTCCGTCCCCGTCGACGAGCGCGGCGATCACGTGTGGTTTCGGCCGCGGTTGCAGGCTCGGCGGCAGCACGGCGACCGCACGGCGTAGCGCCGGGTACGGCAACAGCCGCTCGGCCGCGGCGACGCGGAGGCTGGCCAGGGCGAGCCAGTACGTGCCGTCACCCACCGCCGACATGTTGTCCGGGTACGCCGGCAGGTCAGTCAGCACCGTCACCGCGGCGTCGGGCAGGGACAGCCGGACCAGCCGGTGCGTCACCGTCTCGCAGACCAGCAGCGCGTCCTCGGAGGGGGTCAGCGCCACCCCGTTCGGGAAGTAGAAGCCCTCGGCGACCACCTCGGTGCGGCCCGATCCCGGATCGTAGGCGAGGATCCGGCCGTTCGGCCGGTGCTCGAGCAGGTCGCGCCGCCAGTGCGAGAGCGGGAAGCGGCTGGACGTGTCCGAGAAGTACACGACGCCGTCGCGGGCCACGGAAGCGTTGTTGCAGAACAGGATCGGCGTGCCGCCCGCCGCGCGGGCCAGTTCGGTGATCGACCCGTCCGGGGTCACCCGGAGCAGGCCGCGGTAGGCGTCGCAGACGATCAGTGTGCCGTCGCGCGGGTCGATCTCGATGCCCAGCGGCCGGCCGCCGGTGTCGGCGAGCGCCTGCGGGACCGAGCCGGCATGCGGGTCCGCCGGCCAGCGCCAGAGTCGGCCGTCCTGCGTACCCGTGAAGACCGAGCCGTCGCCGCCCACCGCGACGTCCTCCGGGCCTTGCGCCGGCAGGCCGAGGATCTCCACCCGGTCGAGCCGGGTGTCGTCGGGCGCCCAGGCGCCCGTCAGCGCGGGCGGGGTCGTGGCCGGCAGCTTCACGGGATGGATGAGCCACGGCGCGGACGGGCGGGCAACGGTCATGGCACCCATCTCACTGCACCCGCGACCCGCTGTCGACGGGGCGCGACCGGGGAAAGGCGAGGGAGAACCCCGAGGAACGTCGGGGTCCGGGCGGGCGGTCTCATCCGGTACGCGGCATATGCCGCACCGGCGAGTCGCCCATCCGACCGGCCGCCACGACCGACGGGATCCGGGACCGATGCGGGTTCGACCCGGATGTTCCCAGCTCCCGCACTGCCTAGGTTCAGCTTCGACACAGCAGAGCATCGAGGGTAGGGGGCCCATCATGGGGAAGCGACCGGTGACGGTGCGCATGGCGCGGTGGAGCGCCGAACATCCGTGGCGCGCGATCGCGCTCTGGGTGGTCTTCGTGGCGGTGTGCTTCGTGGGCGGCAATGCGGCCGGCACCCACAAGGCGACCGCCAAGGACGACGCGATCGGCGAGGCCGGCCGCGCCTACGTGATGATGGACGAGGGCAGGTTCGACGCCGAGCCGGCCGTCGAGAACGTGCTGATCACCGCCCGGTCCGGCACGCTGGACCAGGCCGCGGCCGGCAAGGCGGCCGCCGACGCGGCGGCCAGCCTGAAGAACGTGACCGGCGTCGCGAAGGTCGGCGACCCGATCGCGGCCCGGGACGGCTCGGCGCTGCTGGTCCCGATCACCATGAGCGGCGACCCGGACACCGCCGAGAACCGGGTGGAGCCGCTGCGCGCGGCCACTGCCGGAGTCCAGCAGGCGCACCCGCGACTGCGGGTCGAGGAGGTCGGCGGCCCGTCGATCAGCAAGGCGCTCGACGACACGCTCGGCAAGGACTTCCAGCGGGCCGAGTTGCTCAGCCTGCCGGTCACCCTGGTCATCCTGATCCTCGCGTTCGGCGCGCTGATCGCGGCCGGCGTGCCGGTGCTGCTCGCGCTTTCCTCGGTGGCGGCCGCGATGGGCCTGTCCACCCTCGCCTCGCACCTGGTCCCGGCCGGCGGCGCGACCAGCAGCGTCATCCTGCTGATCGGCATGGCGGTCGGCATCGACTACTCGCTGTTCTACGTGCGCCGGGAACGGGAGGAACGCGCCCGGGGCCGCGGGCACGTCGACGCGGTGGAGATCGCCGCGGAGACCTCCGGGCACGCGGTCGTCGTCTCCGGCACCGCCGTGATCATCGCGATGGCCGGGCTGTTCCTGGCGAACGACTCGACCTTCTCGTCGCTGGCGGTCGGCTCCATCCTGGTGGTCGCCGTCGCCGTGATCGGCTCGCTCACCGTGCTGCCCGCGCTGCTGGCCAAGCTGGGCCGCTGGGTCGACCGGCCCCGCGTACCGCTGCTCTGGCGCCTGACCGCCCGCCGGGCCGGCGCCGAACCGGGCCGTTTCTGGCGGCGCGTGCTCAGCCCGGCGCTGCGCCGCCCGGCCGTCACCTTGCTGGTCAGCGTGCTCGCGCTGCTCGCCCTGGCCGCGCCGGCGCTGGGCATGAAGCTGAAGTTCCCCGGCACCGAGGACCTGCCGCGGACGACCCCGGCGATGCAGGCGTACGACCGGCTGACCGCCGCCTACCCGAGCAACGGCACCACGCACCTGATCGTGGTGCAGGCGCCGGCGGGCGAGGCGGGCGCGGTGAAGGCGGCCCTGACCGGGCTGGCCGCGAGCACGCAGGGCGACCGGCTCTTCGCGAAGCTGGAGCAGACCGGGCCGGACATCGACGTGTCGAGCGACCAGACCGTGACGATGCTCAAGGTGGCCACGCCGTACGCGACCCGCAGCGACGAGGCGGTGCGGTCGCTCGACCGGCTCCGCCACGATCTCGTGCCGGCCGCGCTCGGCGGGCTCCCGGGAGCGAAGTACGCGGTCGGCGGCGGCGTGGCGTCCAGCGTGGACTACGCGGCGCACGTCTGGCGGACGCTGCCCGTGGTGGCCGGCTTCGTGCTGGCGCTGACCTTCCTGGTGATGGCCTGGACGTTCCGCTCGGTCGTGGTGGCGCTCACCTCGATCCTGCTCAACCTGCTCTCGGCGGGCGCCGCGTACGGCCTGCTGGTGTTGATCTTCCAGGGCGGCTGGGCGCCGAAGGCGTTCCACTTCACCTCGATGGGCGCGATCGTCAGCTGGCTCCCGCTGTTCCTCTTCGTCGTCCTGTTCGGGTTGTCGATGGACTACCACGTCTTCGTGGTCAGCCGGATCCGCGAGGCGGTCCGCCGCGGCGTGCCCAACCGGGCGGCGGTCGCCGAGGGCATCACCGGCTCGGCCGGCGTGGTCACCAGCGCCGCCATCGTCATGGTCGCGGTGTTCTCGATCTTCGCCTCGCTGAGCACGATCGACATGAAGCAGCTCGGCGTCGGGCTGGCCGCGGCCATCCTGCTGGACGCCACGATCATCCGCGCGGTCGTCCTGCCGTCGCTGATGACCCTGCTGGGCGACGCCAACTGGTGGGCGCCGCGATTCATGCGGCCCCGCGGCCGGCACACGGCCGGCCCGGTCGCCGCGCCGGACGAGCACGCCGCGGAACTGGTCGGCGCACCCTGACGGCACGCCACACAACGGCGCCCCCTGACCCGATCGAGGTCAGGGGGCGCCGGCGACTTGCGGGCGTCAGGGCGCCGTCCAGCCCACCGGGAGGTGGCCGATGCGGACCCGCTGCGGGTGGTAGCCGACCGGGATCGAGACGACCGGCAGGCCGGTGGCGAAGCTGATCGCCGTCACCTGGTTGGCGCCGGACTCCGAGATCACGCAGTCCAGACCGTCGCCGCTGATCGTCGCCCAGTACGGCTTGGCGGCCGTCACCACCGGGTCCGGGTTCAGGGTCGCCCGGTCCACGATCATGGCGTAGTTGTCCGTGGTGCCGGCGACGCAGAGCTTGCTGCCGTCCGGACTCATCGACAGACCGTGGTAGCGGGAGTCGTTGACCCACGTCGTGCGGTCGGGGTTGGTCGTGGGGTTCTGCGGCAGGTCCTTGACCCGGGTGATCTTGTCGGTCGCCACGTCGTACTCGACGATGCCGGCGAAGAACGAGACCTCGAAGTACAGCTTCGACTCGTCGGGGCTGAACACCGCGGGACGGACCGCGTTGGAGAGGTCCGTACGGCCGAACGCGTCGAGCCGCGAGCGCATGTCGATCGTGCGTACCGTCTTGTAGGTGCTGGCGTCGACGATCGTGATGTGCCGGTCGCCCTTGGTCCAGTCCCAGATCGGGTCGTCAAGCGCGGTGTCCACCTCACCGATCGACATGTTCCAGAGGTACTTGCCGTCCTTGGTGAAGATGTTCTCGTGCGGCTTGTCGCCGGCGGCGAACGAACCGAGCTGCTGGCCCGTGTTGATGTCGAGCACGTGCACCATGTTGGAGGTGGAGGCGGAGACCGCCACCCGCAGCCCGTCCGGCGAGACGGCCATGTGGTCGGCGCGGTAACCGCTGACCGGGAACCGCCAGCGGATCGCTCCGGTGGTCAGATCGATCGAGACGACGTCGGCGAAGCTCGGGCGGGAGACGACCAGCGCGCTGCCGTCCGGCGTGGTGTACATGTCGTCGACCAGCTGGTCGTGTCCCTCGCCGGGGCCCTGCTGGATGCCGAGGTAGTAGAAGTACGCGATCGGGTTGAGGTAGATCGCGTTCAGGCGCTCCTGCTTGTCCGGAACGACGTTGATCAGACCGATCTTCGAGAAGGTGCCGGACGAGTGGATGACGGTGACCGTGCCGTCCCAGTTGTTGCCGACGAACATAACCTGTTGCAGAGCCGTGGCCGCCTGCGCGGGCACGGCGGAGGGCAGGACGGCGACCAGGAACGCGCCGACCAGGGTCGCGATCACGCGACGAGCTATGGACATGGGGGTCCTCCGGAGATTCCGCTGCGGGGCC
>Ga0307508_10000745_pt1 | contig 38617 bp, 23 predicted proteins | sample 9_EM_MG_FD_203089 | JGI IMG/M metagenome (GOLD analysis project Ga0307508, IMG submission 203089) | Populus trichocarpa ectomycorrhiza microbial communities from riparian zone in the Pacific Northwest, United States - 9_EM | ecosystem: Host-associated > Plants > Roots > Unclassified | place... | reverse complement strand
TTGGGGTTGACATGCGATGGGGCTTTTCCCTTCAGCCCGATGATATTGTTGCTGATGGTGTATACCTCGCTTTTCAGCTGGCTTCTTATACCTGCGGTGAAATTCAGCTGTCCCGGTTTCGATGCGCCCAGGTGTACCACGATGACCTGGTCGGGAGCGGAACTGATGACCTGCCGGACAAATTCCGTTCCATCGATGGTAAAACGCGTCGTTGAAATAGCATCGCTGATATTTAAATCCCGATAGTAAGCAGCAGGAGTGGGGTTGCTAAAAACCTGGCGGATGACCAGGTCGCCCAGCGGCAGGTAGGATTCGGAATAATAGCCCTGCATTTTTTTCGCGAGCTCATATCCCTTGCCATAATTTTCTTCCTTTATAAGCGCCTCCCTGGCCAGCAAAAGATTCTTATAGGCGTCCGGGTTTACATGGGTACGGACCGGTCCGCCGGTCCATAAGGTCGATTCGTTCAGTTGGATCAGCTCTTCCTGTACGCCGCCAAACACCATGGCGCCCAGGCGGCCATTACCTACCGGTAAGGCTTCTGTCCACGTCTTTGCTGGTTGTTTATACCATAGTTTTTCCGGCTGCTGGGCAAGCAATCTGGCGGTCCCTGCCATGTATAATACGGCAGCGGTAAGGAGGAATTTTTTTAGCATGTGGATTGTATAAAAGCCTGCAAATAGTTATTGATTATTGGTGTTCAATCAAAGTGGGGTTCAAGATACTAAACTTTAAAATAAGGAATGAATCGATTGAACCGGCCGGCGGATAGCAGAGGGGCGAATGGTAAGCGGTTAAGTTGAAATATGGTGTACTTTTGTCCCTCTTATCGTTTTGAACCGACATTGAAATCCTACAATACAAAAAAGCATATGAAAAAAACAATCCTTATTATTATTACGATGGCCGCCGCTGCTTTTGCACAGGCGCAGCCGCCGGCAGGCCCGGCACGCGTAGGCGCTCATTATGGTGCGCGGGTAAATGCCAAAGGCGCTACAGACATCGCTCAATTGCCTGCACAGCTGGAAAAAGAAAACACCCTGCAAACCAAGGTGACGGCTAAGGTGCTGGACGTATGCCCCAAAAAAGGCTGCTGGCTCAAGCTGCAGGTAAACGACAGCACGACCGCCTTTGTAAAAATGAAAGATTATGGCTTTTTCCTCCCACTCGATATAAAAGGAAAAACAGTGGTGCTGGATGCAGAAGCAACACTCCAAACTACGCCGGTAGAAGAGCTGAAACACTATGCACAGGATGCCAAAAAATCAAAAGAAGAAATCGCGCTTATTACACAGCCTAAGGAAGAAATATTCCTGACCGCGAAAGGCATTCTTGTTGTTGGCGATAAATAAAGCTACGGTTAGTGGGTGCTCTTTTCCAGGTACAGCCCTATTTTCCTGATGGCGGGATATGGCTGTGCTTTAAGTATGGTCAGTCTCACCTTCCATACGGTGGCCACGGGAAATTTTTCGAGCTTCCAGGCGCCGATCAATGTTCCCTGTGATAATAACTTCCAGTCGCTGTCTACCTGTCCTTCCACCTTATATTCCAGCACGTGCTGTTCCAGCCCGTTTGCTTCTCCTATCCCTATAGCATTAACGGCTACCGGCCCTTCCATGTCTATTTCCAATGTGGCCTTTGTCATATCATCGTTTGTGGCCCAGTAAGTGGTATCATTACCATCTACGGCTTTTTCCCCGCCAAACGCACGGGTATTGCCACGCACGTTGTTGGTGTTGATGGGGCGATGCAGTGCCAGGTTTGGCCCTAATACCTTGTCTGTTTCCGTCTTTAACGGTGGTAATGGTGGCACCGACTTATTATTGAACAGTTTTGCGGTATTCGACGCATAGCCGGTATTGGCAAGCGCCCTGGCGCCAAGGCGATCCACTAATTGCGCAAGGTAAAGGCTTTGTGGCGCTACCGGTTTGCCATGCGAGTCAAAGTTGCCTTCTGCCAGTATAGGCTGGCTGTCAAAAAGCCGGGCCGTTTGTTCCCTGCCGATGCAGCCAATGGCCCAGTTGATGGCGCCGGGCGGGTTTTGAATGATATAGGTTTTGGCGATGCAGTTCCATGCCACCGCCCAGGCCATGGTCCATCCATGCCCGGAACCGGCTACGCCGCGATTCATAAAGTCCAGTCCGCCGCCGGCAATCGTGCAATTATCTGCCAGCAAGCCGGTAGACCAGCGCTGGTGAGGCTGTATACGGCTTCCATGTCCCCTGAAGGTGCAGTTGAGCAGCACATTGGGTCCCGGTGCAAGGCTGCTGGTCCAAACAAAATAAGTATTATCGCCCGTGCTTGCGCAACGGTCAATCAGGTTTTGACTGCCCTCGATGCTGAAATCGGTGGGTTTGGAAGCGCCGAGATTGGGATAAGTATGCGTTACCACCACCTGCTGCATCGTAATGCGGTTGCCCGCCAGCGTGGTAGTATTCATGGTTTCCTCGAAATATACGTTTTTCACCCAGCAGTCATCGCCGCCGATACGTATGCCCGAATAGGGCGCATTGCCATAGGCGATTTCCAATGGCGGGCATTGTATATGCAGGTGCTCAAGCCCTGCCTGCGTGATCCGGGAGGAAGCCGGTGCTTTGCTCACCAGCACGCCCGGCGGGTCAAGGTAGCTGGCATCGAAGGCGTCGGCCAGCGGTACGTCGATGCTGATGGTATTCCCGTCGATAGCGGTAATCGTTCTTTGCATTACCAGTTTCCTGCTTTTGCCAATCCATGTTTGCGGCTTGCCGTCGCGTGTAAGATTGTCCATTTGCATAAAATGGACCCAGCTGTCTGTGACCGGTTTTCTTATGTCTATTCTATCGCCGGTGGTAAAGCCGGATGCGTCGGACACGGTAAAGCGCCGGGTGCCCGAAGCAACATAGGCATCGGTAATGCGCGTCTCTTTCATACCCGCAGATGGGGGAGGGGTGGCAGGCGCTTCCTCACTTTCGCCCCCGGGCGCCAACATATTTTTACCTATTACAACCGCTGCGTGCCGGTTGCCGGTCATGTTGATAGTCGTTCCGTTTTTGCCCGCACCGCTGCCGCGCAGCACAATACCGCTGGCCGGCAGGCTAATCGAGCCCGAACAGGTAAAGATGCCGGGGCTCAGCAGCACCGCGCCACGGAACCCATTTACCAAAGGCATGGCGGCCAGCTTGTTGATGGCCGATTGTATCGGTTCCGTATCGTCTTTGCCCGAAGGGGAAACGGTATATTTAACAGGCAGGTTGGGCAGTGCTACGCCGCCGCCCATATAGCCCGCATAAGAAAAGTCCATCAGGCGGTCACCGGCGGCGGTGGTTTTATACACCAGCTTACCATCTTTCCCGGCATGGGCCCATTCACTTCTGCCGGCGGTCTGGGCAATAGCAGTGCCGTATGTAAGCAGGCAACCTATAACGATGACGGGCAACGCAATTTTTTTCATCTGTACCTTGTCTTTTTAGGGGTAATAGTTTTTAATGAATAGGATACCGGCGGCATTTATCCCCGGCGGGTGACAGCCTCTTTGGCCGCCCCCGCGGCAAATGCCAATGGCTGGCCTGCTTTTAATATATCGCCGCCGTCTATTTGTATGTTTTTGCTGGCGCCGCCTTCTACCTGCAGGAATACTGCTGCGGGTTTCAGCAGGCGCGTAGCGCTGAGTAAAACATCGCTGCAGTCAATAAACCGGAGCGTCGATTCGGCTGCCATAACGCCATCGGCGCTGAACCCATTCAACGCGGCATCTGTTATATGATCCAATACCACTGCCGGCCGCTGGTCGGGTGTTTCTACCTGGAATCTTACCTGGTGTAATGTAAGGCCGCGCACATTCCGGGCAAACAAGCCATAAGCCGGGGGAACGCCGATAGCGTAATACTCACTGGCAATTTTGGGAACATCCCGCACGGCGGCCTGTTCGGCCGTACCGCCACCGGGAAAGGTTACCTGCACATCGGTAAAGCTGATGTTTTCGATGAATCCCTCCTCCATGCCATTAAGTATAATACAGGAGAATACCTCGCCCGGGTTATAATTGCCGCCGAATGTAACGCCCGGAAGGGGAACCGGCTTTACTACCGTGGCGCGGATACCATTGAAAGAAATATTGCGTACAATGCCCGGCCTGGGAGACGGTTGCCCGGGCCGTGGATGCTGTGGCCCAAGACCAATGGAAATAGGTCCCGTCACGCCCTTCATAACAATGTTCGAAAAAGAGATGTTTTCAAAATGAGACCGCTCGTCGCACCGCATTTTAATGGGGCATCCGTAAGTGTCATAAATAATGCAGTTAGACACCGTGATGTTTTCCGAGTGCCCGCCGCCGAAGCGAAATACCGACCACCGGGTGCTGAAAGAGCAATTGGTGATGGTCACGAATTTGTTGCTGCCAAACAAAGCGCAGGCATCATCCTGGCATTGCACATCGCAATTACTTACATGTACGTATTGATTGCTGATAAAATGAAACCCGTCGTTATTGCTGTTTACGCGGCTGTGAATACGCAGGCCATCCAGCTTAACATAGCTGCATACGCACACGCGAACGGAATGATAGGCGCCGTCTGCCAGGAAAATATCGCGTACCGTAATATTCCTGCACTGGTAAAAAAGCAAATGGTGGGGGCGGCGGTTACCGCCGATACCAGCAGGCGGGGCTGCCCCGCGAACGGCGCTTCTGAATTGCGCTCCCTGCCCGTCGATGGCGCCTTTTCCTTCGATGGTAATGTTTTCGGCATTGGCGGCAAAGAAGAGCCCGGTATTGCCATCTCCCATCGTCCATTCTCCGCTGGTAGGAATGGCATCGGCCGCATGGTATTGACTGCCGGTGGCGCTTCCCAGTATTTTGCCCTGTGCGGATATATGCAGGGTTATATTACTTTTCAATTCGATGGTGCCGGTAAGGAATACGCCTGCGGGAACAAGCACTGTTCCGCCCTGGTCGCGGTGGCAGGCATCGATGGCTGCCTGGATGGCGGCGGTATCATGCGTCTGCCCATCGCCTGTAGCGCCAAAGTCGCGGATATTATACACCCGGGCGCCGGCATCATGGCCGGTGCTGTTTTTATTTCCGGCAGCCGGTGCGGCCATGGCTGGCGATGTTATAGCCATCGCACCCGCTGCCAGCGAGGCGGAGGAGAGAAACCCGAGCCAGCTGCGCCGGGAGATAGGTGTATCGTTGGTAGTTGGCATGCAAAAGCCCTTAACCGGGTTTAAACAGTTAAGGGCTTTAAAATTATAGTGTGTCGGGTATATATTCCTTATTATTCCGGGCCATCAACTAAGCTCTATTGGCAAATCAATGCGCTGCCGGGCCTTTTTGTAAAAATTTGCCCGCTATTTCATCATATGCCAGCAGCCAATCGTTCGCCTGCCCGTTCTTATCAAAAACAGCTTCCCAGGTGTTGAGCGGCTCCCAGATACAGGTGCCCTTTCCCCTTCCGCCGGGAAGAGAGAAACCAATCTCGTTTACCTCCCGCTTCAGCTGTGAGTATTCCACCAGGATAATATCCTTGCCATAACGCCCTGCCAGGTCAGCAGCATTGTATTTCAAATCGGTCAGCGTGCCGTGCCATTTGGGATAATACGACAGGCCTATCACATCAAAAGGCACGCCCCTTGCCTGCATATTATCGATAAAAAAACGCGATTCATCATTCTGCCCGCCCAGCGCAATATGCAGCATGACCGCACTGCGGGGGCTGGCTGCTCTTACGGCGGCAATACCTGCATACAGCAGCTGCGCCAGGCTATCGGGGTGGCTGATGCGCCCTGTAGGCCATAGCATACCATGATTTATTTCATTGCCCACCTGTACCATATCGGGCGGGGTGCCCTGCGCCTTTAATTGCTCCAATACGTTTTTTGTAAAAGCGTATACCGATTGCTGCAGCGTGGCAAAATCCTGGTCGCGCCAGGCCGCGGGTTTATATTGCTTGCCCGGGTCGGCCCAGTAATCGCTGTAATGAAAATCGAGCAGGAATTTCATGCCGGCGGCTTTGATGCGTTTGGCCATTGCCATGGTATGGGCCAGGTCGCAAAAGCCTTTGCCCGGCGAGTACCCGCTGTCGGCCGCCGGGTCGTTGAAGATGCGCAACCGGATATAATTGAAGCCGTGGTCTTTTAATATATGGAGGACGTCTTTTTGCACGCCCTTGTCAGAAAAATGGATGCCCCTGTCCTCGAGCTGCGGTAAAAACGAAATATCCGCTCCCAGCATTTTATCGATGGCGGGTACGCCCGGCTTGCCGGCAATAGCCGTATAGAAAGCTGTTTTAATGGGGTGCGCCGTTAGGGCGAGCGCTGTATGAATATCGGTAGAGCCGGCCTGCAGGCCATCTGCCATAGCTTCGAACTGTATCACGTCACCCCGCTTGCCTGCCTGTACAATGACCTGGCATTTGCCATTGAACAAATGTCTTTGCCAGGCACCGTCATTACATTTATCGGGCTCATGGCTGCTGGGGTCGCCATTGCCCACGCCTATAATTTTCAGATTGCCTTTTACAGAAAAGCGGATAAGGTTGTCCGCATCCGGCACCTCGCGTCCCTGTTTATCGACCACGCTGATATTGATAACGGAAGCATCGGCGCCATCGGCCACCATCGTGGTTTTATAAGGCGTTACCACGATTTCGTAAGGAGCGCCCGTTGTTTCTACCTTGCTGCTCAGCCGGCGCCCGCTTCTAAAACCTACGGCTTCCAGTGTACCCGGCTCGTAGGGAATGGTCCATTCGAGGTGCTTATTGCGCGGCATTGTTTTTTGGCCCAGGCTTTTGCCGTTCAGGAACAGCGCTACACTGTCTGCATTGCTGTTGATCCAGGTATTGATGGGCTGCCCCTCTTTACCTTTCCAGTTCCAGTGCGGCGAAATATGCAGCACATCTTCCTCCTTCCACCACGACTGGTAATAGTAATAAATATTTTTTGGGAACCCGCACATATCCATCACACCAAAATGCGAGTTGATATTGGGCCATTGAAAAGGCGTGGGTTCACCGCGATAGTCGAAACCCGTCCATATAAAGCCGCCCATCCACCAGGGGCGGTCTGCCGCCAGTGTCCACCATTGCTCGGCGGTATTGGCCCACCAGGGAGCCGTGATATCTTCGTCGGGCAGGTAACCGGCGATGGAGTCTTTTGTATAAATGCCGCGGGTGGTCACGGTACTTCCCATCTCCGTGCCAAGAATCGGCTGGCCGGGATGATCATGATGATAAGGGTCCACACCGGCAATGCGGTAGTTGAAGCCGCGTACGGGTATTACTTCGTTGATGCCTTTAAAAACATTGGCCACATCCGCTGCATAAGTGCTGGTGCGGGTGGGGTCCAGCTGCTGCTGCCTGGCCAGCAGGGTTTGCGCGATGCGCCTGCCGATGCTGTTGGTTTGCGCATAGCCTTCTTCGTTGCCAATGGACCATAAGAATACCGAAGGCCGGTTACGGTCGCGTAGTATCAGCCGCTCAAGCTGGCTCATGTATTCGGGACTGCTGTTGAGCAGGCGCTGTTCGTCCAATACCAGCATGCCCAGGCTATCGCAGGCATCCAGCAGCTCGGGAGTGGGTGGATTATGACTGGTACGGTAGGCATTCATACCCATTTCCTTTAGCAGGCGGATGCGATAGTATTGCAGGTAATCGGGCAGCGCGCTGCCAACGCCTGCATGGTCCTGGTGGCAGTTGGCCCCTTTTATTTTGGTATAGCGGCCGTTTACATACAAACCCGACGAATCGATCCGGATGCTGCGCACGCCAAAGCGTATTTTTTCTTCGTCCACCGTTTTGGCGCCGGATACGATGGTGGGCACTATCCTGTACAGGTAAGGCGTTTCCGGCGCCCATAGCACGGGTTTTGGTAACAGCAGCTGTTGGCGGATGGTTTTTGTTTCATGCCTGTCAAGCAATACGGGTTGCCCGCTGATGCGGGCGATGATGTTTCCTTCACGGTCGGTGATATAAGCGCCTACGGTGGCGCGGGCGGGAGAAGCCTGTTCGTTGACGATGGTTGTTTGCAGGGTTACCGTTGCGCTATTGTTTTGCAGGCTGGTATATACAAAAACGCCGTCATTGGCAAAGTGCAGCGGGTTATACTGGTTCAGCCATGCATGCCGGTAGATGCCTGCGCCTTCATAAAACCAGCCCTCGTATTGCGAGGCATCGGCCCGCACCACGATGGTGTTGGGGGCCGAAAAATGCAGGTAATCGGTAATGTCATAAGAGATGCCGCTGTACCCGCTGGCATTGTTGCCCAGGTAAAATCCGTTGATCCATATCCTGCTATCCCTGAAAATACCATCGAACTGTATTTCAAAGCGCTGCCCCGAATCGGCGCGCGCCACGGTAAAACGCTTGCGGTACCAGCCAACGCTGTTTTGCGGATACAGTCCGCCTACGGGTTTGTATCCATGCGCCATCACATCGGCATTGTCCGAATTTTCAAAAGGCAGCTCCACGGCCCAGTCGTGCGGCAGTTGCACCGTGCGCCAGGCGCTGTCATTAAAACGAGGGTCGATGGCCGTACCCTCTGCCTTACCCGATTTGGAAAAAATAGGCGCTATCCTGAAATTAAAGTCCTTTGCCGGGTCGGCGGCATGGCCCAGGCTAAACTTCCAGTCTTCATCAAAACGGAGCTGTTTTCGCGGGGACGGAGATTGTGCTGACAGGGTACATACAAATAAACTTTGTAATAGGGACCCGGTCAACAGGTAATAAAAGAATCGCTTCATAAATTTTTTCTGCTGTATTGAGGAATGAATATATTCAAGGTGACCAATTAGGCGTGCCACGGTCGTTTGCTTCGAAAGCTAACCGTGGCACGCCCGCTTGCTTCGATTTATTTCGCACCGGCGGCCGCGGTGTGCCACGATTACCCTGGCCGCGCACGGCGTGCCACGGTTACCCCGGCGTCGCAAAAGACCGTGGCTCGCCTAATCCCGCATCCCTAATCAATTCGCAAACGCATTCATCGCCACCGTCGGCTTACCTGTATTGTCGAATGCGCCAAGCGTATACCCCTGCCAGTTGTTGTAACATTCGGGTTCCCAGTAAAACACGCCCAGCCCGTTATTACCCGTCACCGATTTTGTTTTACTGATCAAATCGCTGATAAACGACTGGCAGACTGCCGCATCGCTTACCGGCATCCCCACCTCGCATATCATGACCGGCTTATTGTACCTCGATACCATATCATTCATATTGGCCAGGCAGGAGATATTATACGATGACCAGTTGGCGCTGGTAGGGTAGAGCGACATGCCGGTGATGTCCCAGCTGGCGCCGTTGGTTTTTAACCCGTCAAACAGCCAGCGGAATAAGCTGTTGTCATACCCGTTGGATATATGCACAATCACTTTTATTGTGTCGCTTACCGATTTTACTGCCTGGTAGCCTGCATTGATCAGCGCGGCGAAATTAGCCATATTGGTCGAGGCGCGGCCATCGGGCCATAGCATGCCGTCGTTTGTTTCATTGCCCACCTGCACCCAGCTGGGCACTACGCCGTTTTGCTTCAGGGTATCCAGCACGCTTTTCGTATAGCTGCCCACGGTAGCCTTCAGCGTGGCAAAATCAAGGCTTGCCCAGGCGGCGGGCTTTGACTGGTGCGCAGGGTCGGCCCATACATCGCTGTAGTGAATATCGAGCATCATACGCATACCCAGTTGCTTTACCCGTTTGGCCTTGGCCACCAGGTCGGCATTATTACACCAGCCGTTACCAGGGTTTACCCATACCCGCAGGCGAATGGCATTCATGCCCAGGCTTTGCATCAGCTGCAGGCAATCCATGGCAGTACCCGCATTGTTATAGAATTTATACCCCGACGCTTCCATTTGTGTAAGCCAGCTGATATCGGCGCCCTTGAAGAAGTTCGTCACCGTGGGCGGATTCGTATTGTCGGGGGGGCTTGCGCTTTTTTTGCAACCGTTTAATACAATCGCCAGCAAAAGGGTATAGACCAGTTGTGTCATTTGCATAGTAATACAATGATCCTATTTAATTGAATAAGTATAATTGCCGGCTCCGCCGCTTAAATCGAGGGTGATGGTAAAACTACCGGTTTTGGCAGCAATAATATCGTTGCCGCCATAAGCCAGGTTGCCCTTTGTATCGATGCCGAAATTGGTATTCCAGGCGGCATCGCCTACAAACTTAAGTTTTCCGCCTGCCGTTAAGTTTACGCCGGTCGCCGTCCATGTGCTGGTTGTTGCATTAAAGGTCATTAGCGTGGCGCTGGTACTCCAGCTATTGAAATCGCCCGATACCCTCCATTGGGTAGGCGTATAAGAAATCGTCAATGCAGTCACATCGGCCGCTACCTTGCAATAACCCGGGCCTGCAAAATAACAATTGCCTGCGCTGCCGGCGCCGCTGAGCGTGGTGGCGCTGCCGCCCCAGCCGTAATTGATGCCGTTCCAGTTAGGCTGGGTACATAATTTGAAACTATTGCTGGCATTCGGGAAATTGATATATCCTTCATAATAGCTATCACTTTTTGCAGAAGCGAGTATCCAGCCGCCCTGGTCAATCTGGGTCCAGTTGGGTGTCAAAAAATCGCCTGCCGCATACAGTTTGGGGAAAATCAGGATGACCTTATAAGGCGTAACGGTCATGCTCAGTACGGAATACAGTGAAGACACTGCCGAAGCTGTCCCCGTGCTTTGGTTTACATCTGCTTTCAGCCTCACCACAATGGTGCTGGCCGATCCCAGCGGCAGGCCCATTTGGTTGAGCATGCGGTTGAGGTCCGTTCCCAGGTATGCTTTCTGCGTACTGTTATTGGCAACGTTCACTTTTACGGCATTGGCCCATGCGTTGGCGCCGCTGGTGTCGGACGGCACATCAAACCAGAGCGTATAGCTTACTGCCGACATAAAACCATAATCCGGCGCCTGCCATTTAAAATTTACCACAGCGGCCGAATCGTTGGTGCCGGATAAAACCACCGTGGAGGCAGAACTGGTAAACGAAGGAATGCTGCCCGGCATGGTCAGTACCGTTTGTACCTCGTCTTTCTTACAGCTGTAAAAGGCAAGGCCCAGTGTGCTTATTAAAAAATATATATTCAACAGACTTTTCATACAAACGTTTTTAATGTGTTAACCCGAATAAATTAATACCCCGTGTTTTGGACCAGGTTGGGATTAGATGATAAATCGGTCGATGGCAACGGGAAAATATTGTACTTGTCAGCCACGGCCGCTCCTGCCTTTACGCCGCCTTTCCATGCCCAGAGATAAGCGCCGGTGGTAAACTTGCCGTACCGGATCAAATCGGTGCGCCGCTGGGCTTCGTAATACAATTCCCTTCCCCGCTCATCGAGTATGAAATCGGTGGTCAGTTGCCCCGGGGTGATATTGCCCGTTGTATTGCCATAGGCGCGCGTGCGCAGCTTATTGATATGGCCGAGCGCCGTAGCGGCATCGCCGCCGCTGCCGCCACGTAGTACTGCTTCGGCATAGATGAGGTAAATTTCCCCCAGCCTGAACAGCGGGAAGTCTATATCGGCCCAGTTGCCTGCCGGGTCTGCATGAGGGGCCTTGCCGCCCGAGCGCGTCACATTCCTGAATTTAAAAGTAGAGTAGCCGTCGGTGGCCGTATACAAATCGTTCATCACCAGGTTTTGCCCCGTAGTATAAAACTGCGGCCGGTGATCGGTATTGCCGCTGGCATCGGTAAAGAGGTTTACAAACTGCTGCGTGCAGCGTAGTCCTGTCCAGCTGCCGCTGGAGCCCGATACCGTGGCCGGTACATTGGCCGGCCCGTGTACGAGGTAAGTAGTGCCGCCCCAATTTTGCGTATAGGTGGCATCGTAATTAATAGTGAAGATAAACTCGTCGGTGTTCAGGTTATTATCCGCGAGCATCAGCTCCTTATAGTCGGAATGCAGGGTATACCCCCCATTGATAACTTTATTGGCGTAGGTAATGGCATCCGTATAATGCGCCGTACCGGTATATACCTGTGCATTCAGGTACAGGCGGGCCAGCAGCGCCCAGGCTGCCGCCCGGTCGGCGCGGCCATATTCGTTGTCGCGCGGCGCTTTCAAAAGAGATTCGAGCGATTTCAGTTCGCTTTCCACGTACGCAAACAAATCCTTGCGTGTCGTTTGTTTGGGAATCACCGTGCCAATGGCATCGGTTTCTGTTACAAAAGGCGGGTTGGCAAACAAATCCATCAGCAGCCAGTACTGGTAAGCCCGCAGAAACCGTGCTTCTGCGCGGTAATAGCGGATGCTGTCGTTGCTGGCGCTGCTAAAGCCATGGCCGTCCAGGTTGGCATCCGATGCCTGGCGGATAAAATCATTGCACAGCGTGATCTGGAAAAAAGAGCGGTAGTATACGCCGTTGATAATAGGGTTGATGGCCGACCAGCTCATTTCATGCAGCCCCTGTACGCCGGCATCGTTTTGCCAGGTCCATCCCGCTTCGTCGGTGGTCAGCTCCTGCAGGTTCCAGTACAGGCGCAGGAAATCCGAATTGCCCTCATCGGAAATAATCTGCGGAGGTATATCGGGCGAGCCCGTACCACCGGTATTACCCGTAAGCGCAAAAGCGCTGTATATTTTAGCCAGGGCCTGCTTATAGCCCGCCGCTGTGCTGTATACATTTTGCGCCGTGATATCGTTTGTAGGCACCAGGTCCAGCTTTTTGGTGCACGACACAACAATAGCTGCAAGCGCCAGTACCGTGCTTATTATTTTGAATGAATTGCTTTTCATACTTATTTTATTATTAGTTCAAATCATTTTTTATAAACCGTCTCACACTTCATGTCACATCTCACGTTTCACGTCTCTCACGGCTAGAACCCAAGATTGATCCCCAGCGAATACACCCTCGGCCTGGGGTAAAAATTGTTATCGATGCCGTAATTGGACGGCAGCGGATTGGTAGTGGTGGCCGTTCCCGGGCCTATCTCGGGGTCAAGTCCTGTATACTTGGTAATTACAAATACGTTTTGCACATAGGCGTTCACGCGCAGCGTAGCCTTGCTATGGCTTATTTTACCCACGTTATACCCTACGCTGAAATTATCCATGCGCAGAAAAGAGGCGTTTTGCACGTAATAATCACTCAGCAGCTGCTGCCCGTTGCCGCCCTTAAACAAGGTTTCCAGGTAATTGGAGGATGCATTGTACAACACCGTATTACCTGTTATCTGGTTCAGTATGCCCGTTTGGCTATAGGAATTGTTATACACATAGTTGCCCAGGCTGGCCCGCAATACCAATCCTGCATTCCATTTTTTATAGGCCACGCTGGTGCTGAAACCAAGAAAAACTTTCGGGTCGGCCTGCTTGCCTTTGTATAAATCGTTCTGGTTGATGATGCCGTCACCGTTCTTATCTGCAAATACGCCTTCCAGCGGCCTGCCCGATTTATCGTATACCTGTTTGTATAGATAGAAGGTGTTCTTGGCGCCGCCAACAGAGTTGATAAAGGCAAACTGCCCGCCTACACCGCCGGCGATATTGCCGCTTTTAAAACCGATATAGCTGGTATCGCCCGGTATAAGCGTGAGGTTGGTAATGTTGTTCTTGTTGTAGGTGATGTTGAAGCCCACATCCCAGGTAAGATCGTTGGAGCGGATGGGTTGCGCATTCAGCGTAAGCTCAACACCCTTGTTTTCCATATTGCCTACGTTGGCCGTGATATAAGCCGAGAAATTTGTGCCGGCAGGTTGCGCCACCGTAGCCAGCAAATCGCTTGTCTTCTTCAGGTAAAAATCCACGCTGCCCGAAAGGCGGTTATCGAGAAAACCGAAATCGACGGCAATATTGCTGGTCGCCGTTTGCTCCCATTTGCGGTTGGCATAAAACCCGCCCGGCCTGTACCCCTGGTAAAAAGTATTGCCAAACTGGTAAGAGGCATTCTGTGTGCTAAGCGCATAATAAGAAAGATAATCATAATCGCCGATGGCGTCCTGCTGGCCCGTAATGCCATAACCCAGGCGCAGCTTAAGCGAGGATACCGTAGTGCTGTTTTGCAGGAATGACTCGTCCTTTATATTCCACGCCAGCGCCACCGAAGGGAACAGCCCCCAGCGGTTATTGGGTGAAAAACGGGATGAGCCGTCGCGGCGCACGGTAGCCGTAAGCAGGTAGCGATCCATAAATGCATAGTTTACGCGCCCGAAGTAAGAAAGCAGCGTATGCTCAGGCTTGTTATAAGGAAAAGCCGGGTCCGAGTTGGGTAGTTTCACGCCATGCGCATTGTAATCGGCATAGTTGTAAACGGTGGTCAGGTAATTACTGTACGAATAACCTGCTGTGGCATCTATCCGGCTGTGGATAGAACGAATGTCTTTCACATAATTCAGGTAGAATTCAAACACGGTGTTTTGCTTGGTTCTTTTGTATTGGGTGTTTTGCCCGCCCCGTAAATACGATTCCGCCGCGCTATCGGGTACAAACAACGTCCCCGTACCACGCGATACGTCGTATCCTGCATTCAGGTTAGCGTGCAGCTCGGGCAGGAAATGGAAGGCATAGTCCAGCTGTATATTGCCGATGCTTCTTTGCGGGTCGCTTTTGTCGATATGCTGGTTCAGCAGGCCTACCGGGTTTCTCCCCGCCAGGTTTACCAGCGTATCGCCTGCCGTCACCCATTCATAATACCCGCCGTAGCGATTGCTTTTGCGGTACACAGGCTGTGTTGGGTCAAAGCTCAGCGCTCCGCCGATAGCCGCGCCCTGGTTGGCGAAGCGTTGCCAGAGTTGGCTGCCTTTTAAATTGATATCAACTTTCAGGTGGTTGTCAAAAAAACGGGGATTGAGGGCAAGCGTCACCGTCGCTTTTTTAAAATTGTCGGTTTTTAAAATGCCATCCTGGTTCTGGTAGCCCATCGAAACGCGGTAAGGGAAATGTTTGATGCCGCCCGAAAAGCTGATGGTATTATCGGTACCGGCGGCAGTTTGGTATATCTCGTCCTGCCAGTCGGTATTGGCTGTGCCCAGCATCGCTTTCTGCGCCGCATTCCCGTTGGCATTCACAACAGCGCGAAACTGGTCGGCGCTCAATACCGATACTTTTTTGGTACGGGTGGAAAGCGAGTTGACCGTGCTGAAATTTATTTTGAGTGCGTCGCTTCTGCCTTTTTTTGTCGTCACCAGGATGACCCCGTTGGACGCCCGGGTACCATAGATGGCGGCGGCCGAAGCGTCTTTTAAAATGCTGTAGGACTCAATGTCATTCGAATTGAGAAAGCTCAACAGCCCCCCCGCGCCGGCTATCGGGTCGTTGTCCATCGGCACTCCGTCTATAACAATCAGCGGATCATTGCTCGCATTGAGCGAAGAGCCCCCGCGTATACGGATGGTGCTGCCGGAGCCCGGCTGCCCGCTGTTGGAAATAATGGATACGCCGGGCACCTTGCCGGCAATCATCTGCTCGGGCGAGGTAATATTGCCCTGCTGGAAGTCTTTGGCGGTGACGGTGGCCACCGAGCCCGTCAGATCTTTTTTCCGCTGCGTGCCATAGCCGATAACCACCACCTCGTTAAGGGCGGCATTGGCCAGGGCCAGCGATACGGTGATGTTGTCGGTAGCGGGTACGTCTTTGGTGATATACCCCACAAACGATACCCGGAGGGTGGCCGTAGCGGCGCCCACCGAAAGGCGGAAGCGGCCGTCGGCATCGGTCACCGTTCCCGGCGCACCGCCGGCAGGAACGATAGATACGCCCGCCAGCGGGCTGCCGCTGAGAACGTCGGTCACTCTTCCCGTAATTACTTTGGTTTGTGTTAGCGCAGTCGTGCTGATCAATAACAGCAGCAAAAGGAGTGGTCTCCCCGCAAGCAATCGTTTTTTCATCCGTTAGTATTTGATTTTTAATGGTCGGATGGAACCTCGCCTGACTATTTTCCTACAGGAGAAAAATTACCAGGCCCGGTTTCATGCGCAGTTTAATTTTTGGCAACAATGATTAAATGCAAGGTAGCTGCGGACTGTTTTCCAGCGTTGTCCAATCGTCCATTTCTCTTGTTCTAATTGTTTATTTAAGGCCGGCAGCCCAGGCCCGGCGGGAAAAATTGCTGCCGAATGAATAAATTTGGTCTTTATAGCTGCTATGTCCCTATTTTGCCTGCCTTTTAATTATATCCGCGCCGCCGCATACCCTGCCCTCCTGCTGCTGGCTGGCCTGTTTTTATACCCCGCCGCCGGTTACAGCCAGGCGCCCCGGCTCAGGTTCAGTCATATTTCCAACGACCAGGGACTTTCCAACAGCACCGTGGAAGCCATCTACCAGGATAGCAAAGGCTTTATCTGGTTCGGCACCCGCGACGGGCTCAATAAATACGATGGCCTTAGCATCACCGTATATAAAAATGACCCTGCCGATACCAGCAGCCTCAGCGAAAGCTATATCCGCTGCATCTATGAAGACCGCTCCCGCCGCCTTTGGGTGGGCACCATCAACGGCCTCAACCTTTTTGACCGCGATAAAAACAGGTTTACCCGCTTCAAGCACCGCCCCGGCAATACCGCGGGGCTCAGCGCCAACCTCATCACCTCTATGGCCGAAGACGCCGAAGGCCGTTTGTGGATAGCCACTTATGGCGGCGGCGTCAATATTTTCGACCCGGCCGGCGGGCAGCTCACGCATTTCAATCATAATAAAAGCGATGCCGGCAGCCTGGCCGATGATCGTGTTAACTATATATATAAGGACAAAGCAGGCAATCTTTGGATAGGCACCGAATCGGGGCTCGACTGTGTGCGGCCCGGGCAACCCGCTTTTGTACATTTTCCCTCCCCGCTCAAAGGCAGTCCCGCTGCCATCCGCCTGGTACAGGAAGACCGCCAGGGCAATCTCTGGCTGGGCACTGAAGACAACGGCCTGTACCTCTTCGACCCGCAGCAGCAAACCTTCACCAGTTTTGTACACAGCGATAAAGACCCCGCCAGCCTGGGCAATAACCTGGTCAAAAGCCTGCTGATAGATAAAAAAGGCAATTGCTGGGTGGGCAGCATCAATGGCGGGCTGGATGTATTCAATCCCGCTAAAAACAACTTTTTTAATTACCACGACGAGCCCGGCAATGCCGGCAGCCTTTCCCAGCGTACCATCTCCGCCCTGTATGAAGACAACCAGGGCAATATCTGGATAGGCACCCACCGCGGCGGCATCAACTGCTATTCGCCCGGCATGGAAAAATTCACCCTCTACCGGCAGGAGCTATCCGGCAACAGCCTTAGCTATAGCGATGTAAAGGCCTTTTGCCAGGACAGCGATGGTAATATCTGGATAGGCACCGACGGCGGCGGACTGGATGTTTTCAACCGCGATACCCGCAGCTTCCGGCATTATAAATACGATCCCTTCAATGATAAAAGCATCGGCGCCGATGCCGTGCTCGATGTGATGCAGGATCGCAAAGGAAATATATGGGTGAGCACCTGGGGCGGCGGGCTTAACCTGCTCGATAAAAAAAGTGGCCGCTTTACCCGCTTCCGCCACCGGGGAGACGACAGCAATTCCATCAGCTCCGATTTTGTACAGAAAACATTTGAAGACTACAAAGGCGATATATGGGTGGCTACTTACTACGGCGGTCTCAACCTGTTAAACCCTGCTACGGGCAGGTTCAGCCGGATGGTATACGACCCCTCGCACCAAACCAGCCTGTACGGCAATAACATCGTGTCCGTCTATGAAGACAGGGAAAGCAATATCTGGATAGGTACCGACGACGGCGGCCTGAACTGTTACCAACAGGCCACCCGCCATTTTACGCATTACTTCAACAACGAAGAGCGCATGCCCGATTTACGGGTATTATTCTCCGATAGCAAAGGCCGGTTTTGGGCAGGTCAGAAAGGCCTGTACCTGCTCGATGCCATGAACAACCGCTTTGCATTGTACACGGAAAAAGCAGGGTTGTCGACCGAATTCATCAAAGGCATTACCGAAGACGGACAGGGCAACCTATGGATAGCTACCTCCAACGGGCTTACACGTTTTAATCCCGAAACGGGCGCGTTTAAAAAATACAATACCGGCGACGGGCTGCAGGGACTGGAATTTGAAGCCAATGCCTACCTCAAAACCAGGGACGGTGAAATGTATTTTGGCGGCATCAATGGCTTCAACAGCTTCTATCCCAATAATATCAGGACCAATAAGTTTATTCCACCGGTATATATTACCGGTTTCCAGCTGTTCAATAAAAAAGTAACCGCGGGAGAGGATAATTCGCCTTTGCAAAACGATGTCAGCGCCACCAATACCATCCGGCTGTCGTGGCGGCAGGCCACTTTCTCGCTCAGCTATGCGGCGCTCAACTATACCGTTCCCGAAAACAACCAGTACGCCTATAAAATGGAAGGGCTTGACCGCGACTGGAACTATGTGGGCAATGAAGCGCGGGCCAGCTACAATAACCTTCCGCCCGGCGAATACACGTTTCATGTAAAAGCTTCCAACAACGACGGGGCCTGGAATGAAGAAGGCGCTTCGGTCAAAATCATTATCACGCCGCCATTCTGGAAAGCCAGCTGGTTTATCACGCTGCTGGTGCTGCTCATTGCCGCCGGCCTGTATTGGTTGTACCGGTTTAAGACAAGGATCAGGCTGCGGGAGCTGGAAGAGCGAAAGAAGGAAGAGATGCACCAGGTGCAGCTACAGTTTTTTACCAATATCTCCCACGAGTTCAGAACGCCATTGTCACTCATCCTCGGCCCGCTCGAAAAGCTCATGAAGGAAGACGCGCACCAGGCTTTCCGGCATTATTATGCCATCATGCACCGCAATGCGCACCGCCTGCTGAGCCTGATAAACGAGCTCATGGACTTTCGCAAGCTGGAGAGCGGCTCCCTGCAGCCCGGTGTTATGAAAGGTAACCTCCATTCTTTTCTCGAAGAGCTGGCCGAAGAGTTTATGGACTGGGCCATGCAAAAAGAAATCAGCTTTACGCTGCACAATACCGTTGCCCTCCCCGATACCTGGTTCGACAGGCAGGTAATGGAGAAAATTGTGCTCAACCTGCTCAACAACTCTTTTAAATACACCAAAAGCGGGGGCAGGATATCGCTGGAGCTCATGACGTCGCTCGATGATTTCAAGCCCTCGTTCAAAAACGAGCTCATCCTCAAAAATGAATTCCGCGGCGGCAGCTATGCCTGGATACGTGTGGCCGACAACGGTATCGGTATATCAAAGGAATCCCTGCACCACCTGTTTGAGCGGTATTACCGCATCACCGAATCGCACCTGGGCTCGGGTGTGGGGCTGGCGTTTGTAAAAAGCCTGGCGCGCCTGCATAAAGGCGATGTATACGTATACAGCGAGCGAAACAAAGGCACCGAAATCATCATAGGCATACCGATAGGCGAAAACGATTATACCAAAGAAGAAAAGAAAACGCCCGGCAGGTCCGAAGGCGGCGTGCAGCTGGAAAGCCTCAGCAGCCAGTACGAGCACCACAGCGCCATAGAAGAAACGGCTGTGGCGGGGCATTTGGCCGGTTCAGATGTCCATTCCTCGTCGGAGCTGATCCTGCTGGTGGAAGACAACTACGAAGTGCGGCAGTTTTTAAAAGATAGCCTGCGGCCTTATTATAAGATAGAAGAAGCAGCCGATGGCGAAACAGGACTTGCCAAAGCCAAAGCTACTTTCCCCAATTGCATCATCAGCGATGTTATCATGCCCGGTATGAGCGGCGTCGAATTTTGCCGCGCCATCAGGCAGGATATCGCCACCAGCCATATTCCTTTTATTATGCTGACGGCCAAAAGCGCGGTCAAATCACAAGTGGAAGGCATCGACTCGGGGGCCGATTACTATTTTGCCAAACCGGTCAACCTCGATCTGCTGCTGCTCACCATCCGCAATATCTTCCACCAGGGCGCCAGGCTCAAAGAGCGTTTCAGCCGCGGGCATCATATCGAAGCCATGGAGCTCGTGCATTCGGAAAAAGACAAGGAGTTTGTAAACCATCTTCTGCAGGTGATCGACGCGCAGCTGGTCAACCCCGATTTTGATATCGAGCAGCTATGCAGCCAGATGGGTATGAGCCGTACCAGCCTCTACCAGAAAATAAAAAGCATCAGCGGCCAGTCCATCGGCGACTTTGTACGCACCACCCGCCTCAAAAAAGCCATACAAATCATGACGCACGAAGATGTATCGCTTACCGAAGTGATGTACCGCATCGGCATACAAACGCAGTCTTATTTTACCAAAGCATTCAAAAAAGAATTTGGAAAAACACCCACGCAGTTTATGCAGGAAATAAAAAGAAGCTAAACACTGTCAGGAGCTAAACACTGTAAGGAAGCTAAAAATTGTCAGGAAGTTAAAGCCTGTCAGCCTGAGCTTGTCGAAGCCCGCCCTCGGCTTACCGAAGAGTCGAAGCCTACTCCGTTATATAATACCACGGAATGCCCCATTTCCCCTCCAGCAAATAAATATGCACCTGCCCATCCCCGGGCACCTTTTCATACAAGGCCCGTTCTACCGACTCATCCTGTTTTGCCGTAAAACGGCCCCATGGCTCCAGGGTGAGGTAATAGGTAGTGGTTTTATCCTTCACGGAATGCTTTCCTTTTATGCCAACGGTAAATTCGCGCGGCGGTGATGCATTGTAATAACAGTTGGTGAAAATCACCAGCGTAAAGCTGTACACCGTTGCAAGCACACCCAATACCAGCGCTCCCAATACTTTCCTTTTGATGGCAAATGCTTTTATGCCGGTATACAGGTAGATGCCTGCAATGGGGAGCGCTGCCACGAGCAAGGGTATCCATACCCGTGCGGGATCATAGATCTTATAATCGAAAATGATGCGAAACAACAGGCCCATCACCGGCAAAAACAACAGGCCCACTACCGAAGGGTGGGGGCTTCCTTTGCGCGGCGAACCCGGTTTTACCAGGCCCTTAAACCGCCAGGCAAGCCAGATCCCTATCCAGGGCAATAGCAGGCCGCTGATCATCGCCATATCATAGGGGCGCGGCCATACCCAAAGCCAGCCTGTAGCCAGGAGGGCCACTATATTACCCGCCTGCACGGTCCCTTTGGCTTTACGCAGGTAGTGCAGTCTTTCCGTTTCGGTGGCGCCGAATTGTTCGTTTGAAAAAATACCGGTTGCTTCCGCCTGGTATTCCACTGCGTCGAGGTTGGGAAAGCGCGCCAGCCATAACAACAGCTCCCGCTGGCCTTCCATATGCGCTGATACATCTATTCTTTTAAGACACGGGTTGACAGGTACAATGCGTATTTTATTACGGCCCAGCTCCCGGTAACCCGCTATATCGTCGGTATGCAGCGTGCGGGTATAAAACGCCTGTTGTATGCTCACCACATCACGAAGTATGATGAGTTTTGATTGAACGATTTCCAGCCAGCAGTATGCACCTATGACCAGCATGAAAATACCTGTCCCGAGCAGGACGCCGTCTGCTTTATCAGCAGGGGGAACAAATGAATTAATAATACAACCCGCTCCCAGAACCACTATAAGTATGCTGGAGGCGATGGCGAAAATGCGTATCTTTTTACCTAGCCGGTATTCCATGACTGCTAAAGAAACGAAAAAATATTATACCAAAAAAAAGCGAGCGGTCACCATGGGTGACCGCTCGCCTGTTGCAATATAAACGCCTGGTGAATATTGCCGGAAATTATTATTCTTCTTCCTCCTCTTCGCCTTTTCCTTCCTGTGCCGCCTCGTAGTTAATATTGTTTTCGGCCACTTCTGTCAGCTTTTCATCCGCATCCTTTTCTTCCTGCAGCGTTTCCTGCAACAGGGAAGCTACCTCATCCATTCCCAGTGTGGTGGCCAGCTGCGCCAGGCTGCCGTAGGCGGAAATTTCATAATGCTCTACTTTTTGCGCCGACATTATCAGGGCCACATCGCGGGTAGCGGAGCCGTCTTCCGTTTCTTCTATCACCGTTTCAGTTTCTTTGGTAAGGCCTTCCATCGCTTCGCATTTCTTGGCCATGGCTTTTTCGCCCAGTTGCTTAAACGCCTCCTCCAGCCGTTCCACATGCGTCTTCGTCACCTCCAGGTGCTCTTCCAACGCACCCCGCAGCTCTTCGGCGGTAGCGGCCTTCTGCATTTTAGGGAGGGCTTTCAAAAGATGTTTTTCGGCCCAGTAGATGTCCTTTAAGCTGTCTACAAAAAATTCTTTCAGCTGGGAATCGTTCTGGGCTGCTTCATTCGCAGCAGGTTTAGCTGTTTTCTTCCTGGTATTAGTTGTTCTCGTTGCCATAAAAAATAGATTTCAGGTACCCTCCAAATAATGATGCCAGCCCGTATGGAAGAAGGACCTCCGGCCGGGAATATAAATTGCCGGTAAAAATCCACGCCCACCGTAGCATTTTTTATACAGGCCTTCCCCGCGGTTGGACCAAAAAACAGGGCCACTACATACATGGATGTAATGGCCCTGGCCTTTACTAAGGGGATACAATTATGAAGAGATACGATTATTTCTTGTTATTGAACAAGGTATAGAATACGCTTAACATGATGACGCTGTTCTTAAAATCGGGGTTCACGCCCTGCGATGCATCGTAATCGCCTACCTTGGAGAGGCCGGCTACATAACGCGCGCCAACGCCAATGCCCGATTCGCTGTGGAAGCCAACGCCGCCTGCTACCGACAGGTCGAGGTTCTTGGCAAATGTCTTGATGGTGCTGTTGGGTACATCTTCGCTGGCCTTGAAGCCAACCTGCGGGCCCAGCTCAACATAAAAGCCGCCGGTAAACCGGTACTTTACCATAACAGGCACATTGATATAATACAGCTTGAAGTTTTCGTCAGAACCGGCGGATTTTATCTTGGCGCCCTGGGATGAAAACAAAACTTCCGGGTTCAGCGATAAGTTGTCGCCCAAAAGAAAGCCCATGAAGGCGCCCGCATGAAAACCTACCATCGCTTTTTTATCGACGGTAGAAAAATCGCCGCCCGTAAAATTGCTGAGCTGGGCGCCTGCTTTAATACCTAACTGGAAACCTTGTGCAAACAGCTGGGAAGAGGATAAGAATAAGGCTGCAAAGAGTAATTTTTTCATAAACGAGATTTGTTAAGGTGAACAATACCTGTTTTGTCAGGCAATCAATTCAGCCTACGCAAATCACATGCCACGCAACTACGTCTAAGGGACCCGGTTACCCTGCTCTTAAGCCCCGGTCTACTCACTCCGCAGGCTCGTCACCGGGTTCATCATACCGGCTTTTATGGCCCTCGCCCCAATAGTGGCCAGCGCTATCAGCACGGCGGTGGCGCCCGCGGCCACAAATACCCCGGCGCTCATCGTCACCCGATAAGTATAGCCCTGCAGCCAATGGTGCATATACCACCAGGCAATGGGGAAAGCTATCAGCGCAGAAATAAATACCAGTTGCAGGAAATCCTTCGACAGCATCGCCGCTATCCGTCCCGTGCCCGCTCCCAGCACCTTGCGCACGCCTATTTCCTTTTTCCGGCGCTCGGCCGTATAAGCCGCCAGCCCAAAAAGGCCCAGGCAGGAAATAAGAATGGCCAGCGTGGCAAATACGCGCGACAGCTTGCCTATCAGCGCCTCGCTCTTGTATACGCCGTCATACTGCTCGTCTACGAAACTATATTCAAAAGGATAGGCCGGGTTGTATTGCTTCAGCACAGCTTCCGTTTTGGCCACGGCGTCGTCGGTACGCACGCCCGGCCTGATACGTACATACATATAGCGGGTATCTCCCCGCATATTGTAAAATATCACCGGGTCGCTTTTACCGTTCATATCGCCGTATACATAATTTTTTATCACTCCCTTTACCCTGAAGTCTTTTCTCCTGTTGTCGTCGTGGATGAGCTTGCCCAGGGCGCTGCCCTTGCCCATCGCCTGCGCCAGCGATTCGGTTATCATGACATTGGTGCTGTCGGTCGTCATGTCGGTATTGAAATCGCTTCCTTCCAGCAGGTGCATACCCATCGTGGCGCGGTATTCGGAGCTCACCACCCGGTACGATACCAGCAAATCATTCGCCGGGTCTTTCCCTTCCCAGCTAAAGCTAGTGCTGTTATTATTGGTATAAATGCTTTCGCTGCTGGCCAGCGCCACATTGTCTATCAAGCCTGTATTGAGCAGCTCCTGCCGGATAACGGTATAATTCTTTTGCATATCGCCCCTTACATTCATGTCCAGCAGGTTGTTTTTGTTATAGCCGATATCGCGGTTACGAAGATGTTCTATCTGCTGGTAAATGACCATCATGCTGATGATAAGGACAATGGAAATGGTGAATTGCAATACCACCAGGCCCTTTCTTACCAGCGCAGGCCCGTTGTCCTTTGACCGCATACCTTTAAATACAAATACCGGGTTAAACGACGACAGGTACAGGGCCGGGTAACTGCCCGCCACCAGGCCGCATACCAGTGTTATGATAAGCAGGGCTGCCGCATGCAGCGGCTGCAAAAAACCGGGCTGCAGCTGTTTTTCCACCAGTATATTAAATGCGGGCATCAACAAGACTATGAGCAGCATGCCGGTGATGACCGACACTGCCGAAAGAAACAGGGCTTCGCCGATAAACTGCCCCACCAGCGCCGGGCGGGCCGCCCCCAATACCTTGCGCACCCCTACTTCGCGGGCCCGCTTCTCACTGCGCGCCGTGGCCAGGTTCATAAAGTTGATGCAGGCAATGAGTAGTATCACCCAGGCAATGATCACAAACATCCGCACGTATATAATTCGGCCGCCGCTCTGCCGGCCGTCTTCGAAATTATCCCGCAGCCGCCAGTCGTTCATGGCAAACAGGAAAGGCCGGGCGCTGGCTTTGGGGTCTTTCTTCTCCATAAAATCGTACAGCTGTTTGTTGATGGCTGCTACGTTTGCAGCGGGCGATAGTTCAACATATGTACGAATGCTGTTCGAGCCCCAGTTGTTCTTTAGATTCTTTCGCTCGTTTTCGAACACCTCGAAAGGCGCTATCCAGTCAAATTGCAGGGTAGAGCTGGCTGGTACATCTTTTACCACGGCGATTACAACATAATCCTGCTTATTGTCTGCTTTCAGTGTTTTGCCCATGGCATTCTCCGCGCTGCCAAAAAAACGACGCGCCATCATTTCCGTGATCACCACCGAGTAGAGCTGCGTAAAGGCGTTTTGTGCATTGCCCTGCACGAAGGAAAGCGTAAAAATGCTGAACAGCGACGAATCGGCGTAGTAGCCGCGCTCAAATATCTTTTTGTCGCCCAGGCTAAAAAGCAGCTTGGAATTCCCATTTACCCGGCAGGCATTCACTACGCCCGGGAGCTCCGCTTTTACCGCCCCCGCCAGCGGAACAGGCGTTGCGTTAAACGTACGGGTTACGCCCCCATAGGTTTGGTTTTCACGTATCCAGTAGATGTGATCTTTTTTGGCATATATGCTATCGTACTGCAGCTCGTCTTCCACCCAAAGAAATATCAGCCCGGCGCAGGCGATGCCTACCGCCAGCCCGATAACATTCAGTGAAGTGTACGATTTGTTTTTCCAACAATTGCGCAGCGTGGTCCTGAAAAAGCTTTTTAACATAATAAACAGGCTTAGGCTGTTCTCATGGCTAAATAAATGCCATGTCTTGTACCGCCTGTAATACAGCGGGTTGCAGCCCGTCTTGTCAGGTGTCCTGTCCGGTTTTGATACAACCGCTGTCCGGTTATAGAGAGAAATGCATAAAGCTATTTATAAGAAAACATCCAGGTATAGACCTCGCCGTTTGAAGCATCCAGCGCTATCGCTTTTGTCATCGTACTTCCGTTAAAACTATAGGTGTTGGAAGAAATCGCCCCGCTTAGCGATGCAGACGCCAGCAGGTTTTTGTTGAAATAGGTCTCCCTATTGATGATATTATCGGTCCCCAGCGCATTGCCGTTGTTAAACAGCGATAAGTCTTTAAAACTGTTTGTCTGCGTGTTATAAGCGTACGTGGTAGTAGATTTCAGCGTGCCGCCTTTGGTATAGTCGCTCATGCTGGTAATATTACCGTTGGTGACCACATACGTAGAATAGCCCTGCAGCGAAAGACTGCCCGAGCCCAGGTTCGAATAATAACTTTTTTTGCTCACTACGCCGTTGCTGTATTCAAACGCATCACGTTCCGAAGAGCCGGCCAGTATATAATTCACTTGCAGCAGCTGCCCGCTGCCGTCATATACAAAACTGGCGTTATCGCCCCAGGTCGATTTTACCGTTGCCAGCTTACCGGTGACCCCGTCGTATGCGGCTACCAGCGTATCCTGGTTAAGGCTGTCCGTTATAGAAGCAATCCTGCTGGAAGCATCGTACTTGATAAGATAAACGGTGTCGTTGGTAATGTCGGGATCGGTGCCCTGCTGTATCCGGACCAACGTGGAGCCGGAACCGGGATTAGGTGCTGAATCGTTACTTTTCTTGCAGGAGGCAATGGCTAAGGTCAGGCAGGCGCCTGCCAGGATAAATGATTTCATAGAAAAAAACGTTTATTTCGGCCTATAACGGGACAGCTCCAAAAATAGTATATGCATAAGTGTTTTCCATTGCCCCGGAGGCTGTTAATGACGGATCAGATCGGGCGGGCAGCGTTTTCGCAGGTCTTCCAGCACCTTTTTAGGGTAAGACACATTATACCGGTAAGGCACATGCTTGTTAATAAAATCGAGGCAGGGCGCCACGGCAGGCAGGTAATAATTGGATACCGTGGTGCTTTTTGCTTTATCGGGCCATTCAAACTGGAAATACAATATCAGCCCGTCTATAATACAGGTATTGTTATACCGCGCCTTTAATGAATCCCGGTAGAGTGAAACGGCCATTGCCTTCAATGCCATACCCGCCGCAGAATCCAGCGGCGATGCAAATGCCGGCTTGTCCTTTGCATAGTCTTTTGAAAAGTAAAGGAAATCGTAAGGACCGGTTTTTACCTCGATGCCGTTGCCCGAGATATGGTAAGTGGTCCGTTGCCGCGCCGCTTTGTCGACCGACGAAACCCAGTATTCAAAAGACGAAGCTTTTTGTGCGGGTGCCTGGCGGCCTGCCGCCAGCCCGATGATGATAAGAAGAAGTATTTTTTGCATATCCCTGATAGGACCGCTAAGATGCGTTGTTACGGCGTATATACAGGCTGGGACGGCCTATTTAAACAACGATTTAACATATGGAAATGTAGATGTTCTCCAGCCAGGGGTCGAGAGGGCCCGTTCCCGCAAAAGCCGTCATCTGTTTCTGCGTATTGTCGCTGATATTGTAGCTGAACTCGATATAAAAGGCATCCAGCTGGTACAGCACATACCGGGTATCTTCGTCCCTGCGCTCCGCAAGAAACACGCCCCGGTGCCAGATAGCTTTTACCTGGTCCAGCTCCATCATCGAATTAAATATTCCCAGCGTCATAACAATGTTGTTTTACCCTGTAAAGAAAAGACTGTTGCCCCAACCAGGCAATCGGCCATCCTATGAAAACACTGTAGTCCTCATTCTACATAAAAAAACGACCGCTTCCTTGCAGAGGCGGTCGCCGGCTATAGAGAAATTTGGCTCAATGAATGCTGTTCCTATTAAAAGTACACAGCACCCGGGCCGGAAACAAATATCATTTATCATTATTTGTTATACCATGGCTGTTTGTTATAACTGAGTAGCTGTATGTATGATTTACTAGATGAAAAATTTAGATTGTTTCGTTAATCTATTCGTTTATAATTAATTGATGTGTTCATTTCTTCTCAGTTAATATAAAATAGGTTGTCTATTAATGTGAGATTCGGCAGATTGATAAATAACATTATCCTATGTTAAAAAAGTACTTATTTTTTGCGTTACAAAGATTCAATTTTAACCACACGCTTACTTGAAACTATACTATTAAACCTTTCTAAACAGACCTTTCTTATGTTGTCCAAAACTAACGTGCTTGCCAGGGTGATATGCCTTGTCATGCTAACTATTTCCTGCCATTCCCTTCTTGCACAGAAGATCGTTACCGGGAAAATCCTCAGCAAAGCCGATAAGCAGCCCATCGCCGGCGCCACCGTTCAGGTAAAAGGAACGAATACCATCGTCCAGACCGCTGCCAACGGCATCTTTTCCATCAAAGTCCCCGCCGATAACAGCCTGTTGCTCGTATCGGTAGTAGGATTTGAAAAACAACAGGTGCCGCTGGAAGGAAAAACAGACATCGGCGAGCTGTTGCTGACAGCCACTTCCACCTCGTTAAATGAAATCATTGTAACGGGGTATGCTACGCAGCGCAAAAAAGACCTCACCGGCGCTGTTGCCGTCGTCGATCTGTCCGATGCCAAAAAACAGCCCGTACCCGATGTGGTCAATATGCTGCAGGGCCAGGCATCCGGCGTATCGGTACTCAGCTCGGGCCAGCCGGGCCAGGCGCCCGTTATACAAATCCGGGGCACCAATTCCTTTGGCAATAACATTCCCCTGTACGTGGTAGATGGCGTGCCCACGCAGAACGTGAGCGATCTTAACCCCAACGATGTGGTGAATATGCAGGTATTGAAAGATGCCGGCGCCGCCTCCATTTATGGCGCCCGCGCTTCCAATGGCGTTATCATCATCACCACCCGCAAAGGCACCGGCAAAGTGAAAGTCAGCTACGATGGGTATTACGGCACACAGCGGCCCGTGGGCGGTAATGTATTCGACCTGCTTAACCCCACCGAATATGGGCAGCTGCTATTCCAGGCCGGCCAGAATTACAATACCCTCAATCCTTCCAATCAAAAACCGGTGGGGAATAATATATACGGTTTCGGCGCCACACCCGTCATGCCCGATTACCTCGTCAGCGGAACCGCGGGTGGCGTTACCTATACCGGTGGTTTCGCCGCCGGCTCCCCGGCAGCCAATGCGGCTAATTATAATGCCGATCCTACCGGCGCCAACTATTACCAGATAGCCCAGGCCAATAAAGCCGGTACCGACTGGTACCATGAAATTTTCCGGCCGGCATCCATCCAGCAGCACAATATCTCGGTATCCGGCGGTACCGAGCAGGGCGCTTACCTTTTCTCGCTCAATTACTTTAACCAGCAGGGCACGCTTATCAATACCTACCTTAAGCGGTATACCCTCCGTTCCAATACCAGCTTTAAATTAAGCAACCGCATCAGGATAGGGGAGAACATCGCTTATTCCCTGTCGCAAAATCCGCAGGCCAACGGCGGCATACTCGTAGAAGGCAGCGCCATCGGCTATGCCATGCGCGAAAATCCCATCATCCCGGTATATGATATCAAAGGCAATTACGCCGGCTCGGCCCCCAAAGGACTGAACAACCCGAGAAGCCCGGTGGCCAAACAAAAAAATACCGTCAACGACCGCAGTCTTGCCGGCCGGCTTTTTGGTAACATCTATGGCGAGGCCGACCTTATCAAGGGACTTACCTTCCGCACCAGCTTCGGCGGTGAATATTATAATGGATGGAGCCACCTGTACCGGGTACCCGATTTTTATGATGCCGAAGCCGAATTCACCATCCCTTCCTATAAGGAAGCCTCCTACAACGGCTATGCCTGGACCTGGACCAATACCCTGTCGTACAGCCTTACCAAAGGCGAGCATACGATAAAGCTGGTAGCCGGAACGGAAGCGTATGATTTTATCAACCATAATATAGGCGGCACCACGTACGGCTCTTTCTCCAATGATCCTAATTACGTCAACCTTTCTACCGGTTCAGGCGCACAAACCAACTACAGCAACAGCAACCCCATCATCAATTACGATCCTACCTCACCCAACTATAAAGCCCCCGTAGGCTCCGGCGAAAGCCTCCTGTCTTATTTTGCCCGGGCCGATTATACCTACAAGGAGAAATACCTGCTCGGCGCTACCTTCCGGCGCGACGGGTCTTCCAAATTCATTACCAACCGCTGGGGCAATTTCTATGCTGTCAGCGCCGGCTGGCGCCTCTCCCAGGAAGACTTCCTGAAGAACGCCACCTGGATCACCGATCTTAAAATACGCGGGTCCTATGGCGTAATGGGCAACCAGTTCAATGCCCTTGGCACCAACTCGTATACCCTCTATGGCTCCAACCAGCAAACCACCTATTACGATTGGAAAGGCACCGGTAATTCGGTAATTTATGGACTGAGCCAGTCGCAGATAGGCAATCCCAATGCCAAATGGGAGCAGGACGGTAATGCCAATATAGGCTTCGACCTGACGGTGCTGCAAGGCAAACTCACCATCAGCGCCGATTGGTACAATAAGAGCATCAAAGACCTTTTATACCAGATAACGCTGCCCGGCACCCAGGGCGCCGCTACTGTGCCCGCTTACAATGTGGCCCGGATGAAAAATACCGGCGTAGACCTGATGCTGCAGGGACAGGTGAATATTACCAGGGATCTTAAGTTCAACGGTACGCTCACCTTTACCACCGTTAGCAATACCATACAACAGATAGACGCCAACGGAACGAAGTATTTCGATGTAGACGGCCGCCGCTTCAACGGCAGCTTTATCGTACGCAATGCCGTGGGCCATCCCGTAAGCGCGTTTTACGGCTATAAGATCATCGGCTTCTGGAACAGCCAGGCCGAAATAGATGCCGCCGATGCCGCCGCCAAACATGCCTCCAACAATGCCGTCACTACCTACCAGGCCGATGCAGGCGTGGGCCGTTTCCGCTATGCCGATGCAAATGGCCAGGGCTGGATTAACAACGACAGCAAAACTTTCCTGGGCAATCCCAGTCCTAAGTTTACTTACGGCGCCAACCTGGGCTTCGCCTATAAGAAATTTGATTTCAGCATGTTTCTTTACGGCGTATATGGCAATGACATATGGAACAATGTGAAGTGGTGGACCGATTTCTATGCTTCCTTCCCCGGCGCCGCCAGCAGCAAAACGGCCCTGTATAATTCCTGGACATTTACTAACCATAATGCAAAAGCGCCCATCCAGGATGCGGTCAATGGCAGCAATGGCAGCACCAATACCGTCCCTAACTCCTATTTCGTGGAGAAGGGATCTTATCTCCGGGCTAAAAACATGCTGGTAGGCTATACGTTTGGTACGGCCCGGCTGGCCAAAGCCGGTATCACCCATATCAGGGCCTATGTACAGGCCGCCAACCTGTTTACCATCACCAAATATTCGGGTCCCGATCCCGAGATATCGGTCAACGCTACCAATGGGCAGAAACCGGCTACCGACTTTGGCATCGATGAAGGCTCTTATGCCAATCCCCGCCAGTACCTGCTGGGTTTGCAAATCGGCTTTTAACCTTATCCTTTAATGATTAAAATAAACACCATGAACACAAGAATATATTCCACCCTGCTGGTTGCCGCATTAACGGCAGCGGTATGTATCAATCAAGGCTGCAGCAGGTTTCTCGACAAGCCCGCGCTGGGCGCCCTCACCACCGGCCAGGTAACCAACGAGGCCGGCGCCACCGCCCTGCTGGCCGGCGCATATGCCGGGCTCGACGGACAGGGTCAAAACAATGCCGCCGTCGGCGGCGGCAATCCCTGGGAAGCATCTCCCTCCAACTGGATTTATGGCAGCGTTGCCGGCGGCGATTCGCACAAAGGCAGCAGCATCAGCGATCAGCCGCCCATTGTGCCCATTGCCAATGCGCAGGAATCACCTTCCAATGGGTTCTTCAACAGCAAGTGGAAAGCCTTGTACGAAGGCGTTAGCCGCACCAGCACCCTGTTAGCTACCCTGGCACTCTCGCCCGATGTCAGCGCCCCGGTCAAAACGCTGTATACCGCCGAAGCAAGATTTCTGCGGGGGCATTATTATTTCGAGCTGCGCCGGTTTTTTAAAATGGTGCCGTGGGTAGACGAGAACACCACCGATTTCAAGCAACCCAACGACGCGGACGTCTTTCCCAAAATAGAAGCCGATTTCAAAGCCGCTATCGACAACCTGCCCGCCATACAGTCTACTCCCGGCAGGGCCAATAAATGGGCGGCCATGTGCTATCTCGCCAAAGTGTATTTGTATGAAAAGAAATACGCCGAAGCGAAGGCCTTGTTCGACCAGGTCATTCCTTCCGCCTATGGCGGCAGCGGCGCCGGCGGTGTTACGCCCAATGGGCTGGCTTACGGCCTCACCGATCGGTTTGAAGATAATTTCGATGCCGCCACTAAAAACAGCAAGGAGTCGGTATTCGCTATCCAGATGACGGCCCACGATGGCACCAACTCCATCGCCAATGCCAATGGCGGCGATATGCTCAACTTTCCTTACAACAGTCCCTTCAGGTGCTGCGGTTTCTTCCAGCCTTCGGTAGATCTCGCCAATTCTTACCGCACCGATGCTACCGGCATCCCATACCTGCAGGATTACAATGCGCACGGTATCGTAACCGACCAGGGGATGTCTTCCGGCGATCCCTTTACGCCCGATCCGGGCAATATAGACCCGCGGCTCGACTGGACGGTGGCCAGGCGTGGCATCCCGGTGCACGACTGGGGTCCTCATCCTGGTAATAACTGGATCCGTGATCAGGCTTCTGCAGGACCTTATTCCAATAAGAAAAACCTGTACTGGCAGGCTACGCAGGGTACTTTTTCCGACCAGAGCACCTGGGCTCCCGGCTCGGCCATCAACTATTGCATCATCCGTTTTGCCGATGTGCTGCTCATGGCTGCCGAATGCGAAGCGCAGCTCACCAATTATACAAAGGCCGAAGCTTATGTCAATTTCGTGCGCACGCGTGCCGCCAATCCTGCCAATATTGTATATAAGTATAAGGATGAGGCGAAGCCGCTCACGGGTTTCTCTTCCACGCCGGCCGCTAATTATATCGTAGCCGCTTATCCGCCGGGTTATTTTACGGCTGCCAATGCGTTGCCCGCCATTTATTTCGAGCGTAAGCTGGAGCTGGCCTGCGAGGGGCACCGCTTTTTCGACCTCGCCCGTTGGGGCATTGCTGCCCAGTCGCTCAATGCCTATTTCCTGTTTGAGCGGCAGATCACCGGCGATTTAAGCACCGGCAATTTTACCGCGGGTAAAAACGAATACTTTCCTATCCCGCAGGCGCAGATAGACTTGTTTGAAGGGAAGCTGAAACAGAATACGGGATATTGAAAACAGGGTACCTATACAAAAAGAGCTCCGGCTGTATTGCCGGGGCTTTTGTTATTTTAATGCAGGAAAAGAATGCCCCGCATGTATGTATTAACGGCAATGGGATAGGGGCTCCGTTCTCAAGGGTATACTACGATAAAAGGAGCTGTCAAAAATGAGGTTAAAAGGGAAAGGGAATACGGATATTATCAAGATATGGGTCTAACAAAGCGGTCCCGCCGAATATATCTATTTCTTTCAGCGCAGGATCATGCAGGGGGTAAATGAATTCGACGTAAAAAGCATCGAGCTGGTATAATTTGTACCGGTGTTCTTCGTCGGTACGCTCTGCCAGGAAAACGCCTCTGCGTTTGGCAACCTTCAGCTGGTTCAATTCACGGAGCCTTCTAAATTCTAGGATAGTCATAGGGTGACGAAATTCAGTTTCCAATAGGATACAAAGAACGTACTTATAGGGCATACGGCAGGTCGACACGGATAGTAAGTTGTTGTAGTACTTATACTACGGCAGCTTATTACCCATCCGGCATCCACTATAACCTCGTATCCACCGCCAGGGCTTCCCAACGGCGAAGATCATCCAGCAGTGTTTCACTGTGCTGCCGGATGGCGTCCACCGCATCCTTTCCCAATTGCAGGCGCAGCGGCGTCTTCTCTGCCTTCAACGCTTTATCGATTGCGGCAGCCGCTTTCAGCGGGTCGCCTTCCTGGGTGCCGCCCATCGTCCGGGCAAATTCCCTTATTTTACCTGCCGTATCTTTATAGACGTCTGTTTCAGGCATATGTTTCATGGCCGCACCTGCCAGGTCGGTTCTGAACTGGCCCGGCTCCACGATCAATACTTTAATGCCAAGAGGCCCCAGCTCGCCCGCCAGCGCTTCTGAAATTCCTTCCAGCGCAAATTTGGACGCCGAGTAAGCGCCGAAGCCCGGGTAGGAAAGCTGGCCGCCCAGGCTGCTGATATTTACGATGGCGCCCGACTGTTGCTTTCTCAGTTGCGGGATAAGCGCCTTCGTTACGGCCACTGCGCCAAAAAAATTCGTTTCCATTTCCGCGCGCAATTCCTCTTGCGGTGTTTCTTCTACGGCGCCCACAATACCATAGCCGGCATTATTGATCAATACATCTACCCGGTTAAAACGGCGGATAGCCTGTTCCACCGCTGCGGTAATCTCCTGTTGGCTGGTAACGTCCATGCGCAGCGCTTCCACCTGGTTGGGCGCCAGCGCTTTTATTGCCGCCAGCTTATCCGTCCGCCGGGCAGTTACTACTACCTGGTAGCCCTGGCTAATGGCGTATTCGGCAAACGCTTTTCCAAAACCGGAGGATGCCCCGGTGATAAACCATACTTGTTTTTCTTTCTGTTCCATATAGTTTTTATAAGGGCCCAAAGATAGAAATTTAAACTGTTGCTTATCGTGCCGGGGCGGGTTATAGTAAATAGTTAAAATCAGTGCGTGGGTGTTCTTATTGATTTTTTTATTTTAAATTAGATGATCGTGAAGAAGAAGAAGCTCCTACACCCGGCCAATATAGGGCAACATAATGCCTGGAATACATTCGTGTCATGTCTCGCCATGTTGCCGCTGCTCGTATTTGCTTTTTTATTCGGTCGTCAGATCAACGCCTTATTTGGCGCTATTACAGCAACAGATCTTTCTTTAGGCGCCCTCATGATGAGCTCTCTCTTGCTAAGTATAGGCTTGCCTGCCGGGCTAATCGTTTTTGTTCTCCGGCTGGTATCCCCGTATGTATATAAGTATACATTGCGCTATAATTTTTTCGCCACACTCAACTTTATCTTTGGCCTGGTGGGATTGATACATGGCGTGGCAACCACCGGCGGAAATGGCGGTGGTTTCATGAGCATCGCCTTCGTACTGGGAAGCATATGGCTGTTTGACATTTACTTCATTAAATTAAAACGTGCTGTCCCTCAGGTGTAGGGCATGATGTATAAAACCGATCTTACAACAACGCGCACAAAAGATCTAAGGTTTGGCTGAACGGTGAAGAGGAAGGGGATGTTTGCTCTGGCACCGTAAAAATAAACAACGATAGATGAACACAAGATGTGGTCACAATTTGTGACGACATCGGAATACCGGAAAGATTTTATGTTCCGGCTGACGCCCGCCGAACGGGAAGAAATTTCATCATCACAATTTGTGATGATGAAAAATGCTCCTTTATCCCTTAATTTCAAATAATATTTATCTTCGATCAGAACGTCTTTCCAAAGTTTCAGAAAACCACGCCCTGTGGAGGATGCCAGTATGGTACGGTACTTTAGAGAGGTGTTTTTATTTTAACGTAAGGATAGGACCCTATACCCACCCCTGCCAACTAAAGGTCAACTAATGGTCTACTAAAGCGATACCAAAGGTAAACAGCGCATTTTCCTAAAACGAATTATGATTTTTTATAACTCGTCCCGCAAAACCGCCTCCCGTTATAACTTTTTGCAAAAACCTGCCAGCCGGCTTTTTTTCCCCCCGAAAATTTCGTAACTTATAACAAATCCTTTTTCGTGTCCATTCAAACCGGCCCCATATTTCTTCAGGGAACTTACGGCAACATCTGCGCCTACTACTGCAGCGGCCAATGGCGATTCCGCCAGAAAAGCACGCTCACCGGTAAAAGGGTCAAAACCAGTCCCCATTTCCGGAACACCATGCTATTTGCCGGGCTCATGGCCCGCAGCTCGGCCATCGCTTCCGCCATTTATAAGGCCCTGCCCTCACACTGGAAACAGTTCTGGATGTACCGCGCCTTTGTAGGAGAGGCCATGAACCTGCTCAAAGCAGGAACAACAACAGAAGAAACAACCCGCATACTATGGCAGCGATATGCCGCCGAGTTCACCCCCGGCTACAGCGAAGCAAAAGAATTTGAACATGCCGTCATCATAGCCCGCCGCCCGTTTTATATATACAAAACGTACCACCGTCCGCCTGCCCGGCGCGCAGTCAAACGCCATCAAATCAGTGCTTCACCGGAAAACTACCAGGAACTACTGCTATAAATCACCTCACACCTCCCATTAATCATACCTACGTCCCATGGGCCAGGACCCGTAAAAAAAAAGAGCGCAGGCAAAAACCTACGCTCTTGTATATATGACAAACAAATCGTCTCTTATTTCACCGCCAATCGAAGCACCTGCACATCGCCCTGCGTGCCCGTCAGCAATATAAAATAGCTGCCCGGCCTGTTGAAGGCCTTGCCGGTATAATCAAATTGATTAAATCCCGCGGGATAGTTACGCTCGCCCAGGTTGTCTACTGCCTGCCCGAGGGCATTGAATACCCTGATGCCTACCCGCTGCGTGGCAGGTAAGGTAAATACCACCGTCGTCTTTCCACTGGCCGGGTTGGGATATAATCCCGACACCGAAAACAAGGCCGGTACATCAGCTGCCACCGGCGTCGATGCACGCGCGCCCGTACAAACACCTGCTGTCGGACTATTACCGGTAATCTCCATCCAGTCGATATCGGCAAACTCAGAAGACACCGTCGTTTCTATCCGGATATTGTTGCCGCCGCTCACCAGCGTCACCGTAGCCGTGCTGGTGGTGAATGTAGTGCTGCTGCTGGTTTTGGGAAACGCCAGTGCGGAGCTGATGGTAGCGCCGTTTACCAGCAGTTTGGCCGAAGTAGCTGCCGACGATCCGCTGTTCTTATATCGCCATACCAGCGTATACGAACCCGCAGCGGCTGCATTGACCCGCCACGTAATGCCTTTGGCGCTGGAATTGGTCAGGTTGATAACATACCCGTTGGCCGCGCCACTGTTAGAAACGCGGCTGCCATCATAACTGCACAAACCCGTTGACGAGGTAGCATCATCTTCAATACGAATCGTAGACCCGCTGCCGCCGCCCGTAGCCGTAAAGGCCGCCGTAACACTCAGGTTACTGTTTACGGTGACCGTCGTAGTGGTAGCCGTACCGCTGGCCGCGCCGCTCCAGCTGGTAAACGTGTACCCGCTGCCGGCCGTTGCCGTGAGCGTTACCACCGTACCCGCAGCGTAAGTGCCGCCTGCCGGGCTGAGGGTTACACTGCCCCCTGCTGCCGGACTGGCCGATGCCGTTAGCGTATAGTTGGTCGTGGAAGCAGTACCCGACTCGCGGGCGCCGATATCCGGCGCAGCGCCATTGTAGGTAATCCCCGTGGCGGCAATACCGCTATTGATCATATCACTGCCGGAAGCCAGCGCCAGGAAATTGCCCAGGCTGGGACTGCCATCCGTATTTTTTGCTACCGAAGGTGTTAAGCTGGTAAAATCGGCGCTGCTTACCACCAGGCTGCCGGCGCTGGTGCTTACCCCGTTTTTCCACCACACGTTCTTGCCCGATACATCGGTGCCAAAGCTTTTATCGCTGGACCCGGCATTGTACGAAAGATTATTGGTAAAGGTAGCAGTGCTTCCATCGCGAAAATTGAAATTTGATTCGGCATTGTTATAAGAAGTATTGTTGGTAACCGTTATATTCCCCGGGTTATCGTTATCGGTAAACCCATGGTGGCCGTTGTTAAAAGCAATGCAGCGGCGCACGATATGCGCTACGGCAATACCGCTGCCGCCCAGCTTAAACCCGTTTTTGTCGCCGCTGCCGGAAGTGCCCCCGGTAGAAAGTACGCCATTGCTGTAGGCAACGCAGTTTTCCAGGGTCACCGGGCCAATGGGGCCCGTCTCCGTTTTGGCATAAAAGTCCCACCCGTCGTCGATATTGTTGTGCGAAATACAGCCGCGGAAAATATTGCCGTTGCCGCAGGTAAGCTTGGCCGCAAAGCCATCGGCATTTTCATTGCCGGGGTCTGCATTGTCGTACGCCTCGCAGTTCAGCACCAGGTTATTGCTGGGCCAGGTGCTGATGGTGGTGTTACTGGTGTTGTAACGGCTCATCTGGAGCCCGCTGTCGCGGTTTTTGCGAAAAATACAATGCTCGATAATGTTGCCGTTGCCCGACAACAGGAGACCGTTATCGCCGGCCCCTTCTACAATCAGCCCCGTCAGGTGCCAGTAAAGCCCATCCAGGACAATACCGCGGTTGGCATCGGCCGTCGATTGCCCGGCAAAGGAAAGCAACGGTATCTCACCGTTATAGGCCACGATGCTTTTATAGGCAGAAGACGTTCCGCTGTTGGCGCGGGCAATGACGATGGTGGCGCTGAAGCTGTACGTGCCGCCGCGCAGGTAAATGGTGCCGCCGGCGGTTACTTTTGTAATGGCGCTCTCCAGGGTGGTAGGCGCCGAAATGGAAGTTCCGGCATTGCCGGCGCTGCCCGAGGGCGAGGCATACAATACCGACTGGCTTTTTCCCTGTAATACGGTGAAAAGAAAAAGCAATGATGGCAGGAATCGTTTCATACTCATAAGGCTGTTTTATGGTGAATAAATGATAAAGACAAAGCAACAGCACCTGCACAGGTCGTTAGTCCTGTACATAAAAGGGATAATACACAAAAAGGGGCTACTAAAAGGGGGTATTAATACAACGGGGTCAACCAGGCCGGAAAAGACGTATACAGACCCGTATCATGATAAAAATAGAGGATAAATAATCGTTTAACCACGGCGGACGGGTGGTTTATTTATGCAATCGTTG
>Ga0307508_10000744_pt1 | contig 38668 bp, 36 predicted proteins | sample 9_EM_MG_FD_203089 | JGI IMG/M metagenome (GOLD analysis project Ga0307508, IMG submission 203089) | Populus trichocarpa ectomycorrhiza microbial communities from riparian zone in the Pacific Northwest, United States - 9_EM | ecosystem: Host-associated > Plants > Roots > Unclassified | place... | reverse complement strand
TCGACGGGCGGCGTCCGGGCCTGCTGCGCGCGGTGGCGGCGCACACGCCGCCCGGGCGGGTGCGAGATGGGCTGGTCGCGGCGGCCGGGCTGCGCGATCCCGGGCTAGCGGCGTACGAGCTGGGCACCGGCACGCGGGCGATGGCGCGGGACACGGTGCCGTTCGCGGTCTGGGTCGCCGACCGTTTCCTGGCCGACTACCCGGCGGCCGTCGCGGCGTGCGTGGCCGCGGGCGGAGACGTGGACACGACGTGCGCGATCGCCGGGGGAGTGGTGGCCGCGTACACCGGAGGCGACGGCATCCCGCCCGCCTGGCTCTCCGCCCGGGAGCCGTTGCCGGGCTGGCTGGCCGCCGCGACGGCGGCCGGCGAATAGCCTCAACCGGCCCGCGTCGGTGCCGATTCAAAGACGGTGCTGAGCAGGGAGAGAGCGATCGCGGGCGGCGGGCTGGCATCGGCCGCCGTCGGGGTCGTGTTGCTGGCCGACGGCGCCGACCACTGGTCGTGGCGCGCGGCAGCGGGCGCGGCGCTGCTCGCCGCGACCGTCGTGGCGGGGCTGCTCGTCGCCGGCCGGCGGCACAAGCGGCTGCTCCGGCAGCTCGACGAGAGCGTGCGGGAGCTGCGCGCGGCGGTGGCCCGCGAGCGGGCGCTGGCGCTGCGGAGCGCGGCGCTGGCCGCCGAGCTGACCGCGCGGGCCGTGCACGACCCGCTCACCGGCCTCGGCAACCGCGCGCTGCTGAGCGACCGACTCACCGGGGCCCTGGCCCGATCGCGCCGTACCGGCAGGCCGGTCGGTCTGCTCCTGCTCGGCCTGGACGCCTTCCAGCGGGTGAACGACGCGCACGGGCACGCCGCCGGCGATGCGCTGCTGCGGGTCGTCGCGGAGCGGCTGCGCGTCGCGGTGCGCATCGAGGACACGGTCGGACGGCTCGGCGGCGACGAGTTCGTGGTGATCGTCGAGGACCTGCGCGCCGCCCGCGACGTGCTGGTGATCGCCGAGCGGATCGTCGACGAACTCGAGGTCAGCGTCCCGGTCGGCGGCCTACGGGTGCGCACTCCCGCGAGCATCGGCATCGCCCTGTCCCACCCGGACGTCGAGGGCCCCGAGGACCTGCTGCGCATCGCGGGCGCGGCGATGCGGGTGGCCAAGCGCCGCGGCGGCGGGCGCTACGAGCTGCACGGCGCGTCCCGCTCGCCGACCTTGACCCTGAGGTCTGTCGCCCTGACATCGTCTCGCTCCCGCGTGATCCGCGAGACAGACCCCTAGGCTGGGGGCGTGGTGGACGAATTCGAGCCGGGCGAGACCGGCGAGCCGGACGGTCTCGAGCGGCTCTGGACCCCGCACCGGATGAGCTACATCACCGGCGAGGACCGGCCCGAGGGCGGTTACGAGAAGCCGGCCGGCTGCCCGTTCTGCCGGGCGCCGGGGGCGGCCGAACCGCAGAGCCTGGTGGTGGCGCGCGGCGAGTCCGTCTACGCGGTTCTCAACCTGTACCCGTACAACCCGGGCCACCTGCTCGTCTGCCCGTACCGGCACGTGGCGGACTACACCGAGCTGACCGAGGCCGAGACGGTCGAGCTGGCCGCCTTCACCCGTACGGCGATGCGGGTGATCCGGTCGGCCAGCAGCCCGCACGGCTTCAACATCGGGATGAACCAGGGCTCGGTGGCCGGCGCCGGCATCGCCGCCCACCTGCACCAGCACGTGGTGCCGCGGTGGGGCGGCGACGCCAACTTCATGCCGGTGATCGGCCGTACCAAGGTGCTGCCGCAGCTGCTCGGCGACACCCGGGTCATGCTGGCGAAGGCGTGGCCCGCGCGGGGGTGACCTACCGCGCCACGTGCTCCTTGCGGACGTTGTCGGCCAGGTGGGCGGGCATCGGCTCGTGCCGGGCGTACGTACGGGTGAACGTGCCCGACCCGGAGGAGAGCGCGCGCAGCTCCACCGCGTACCGCACCAGCTCGATGGCCGGCACCTCGGCGCGCACCAGGCTGTGGTCGCCGTCGGTGTCCGTGTCGGTGCCGAGCGGCCGCCCCCGCCGGCCGGAGAGGTCGCTCATCACCGCGCCGACATAGGTGTCCGGCACCCTCACGATGATCTCGTCCACCGGTTCGAGCAGCGTGACCTGCCCGGCGGCGGCCGCCTCGCGTAGCGCGAGCGCCCCCGCGGTCTGGAACGCGGCGTCCGACGAGTCGACGCTGTGGGCCTTGCCGTCGAAGAGCGTGACCTTGAGGTCGACCACCGGGTAACCGGATACGATGCCCCGGTCGAGCTGGGCGCGGACGCCCTTCTCCACCGACGGGATGTAGTTGTGCGGGACCGCGCCGCCGACCACCCGGTCGACGAACTCGAAGCCGGAACCGCGCGGCAGTGGCTCCACCTCGATGTCGCAAACCGCGTACTGTCCGTGGCCGCCGGACTGCTTGACGTGGCGCCCGTGGCCCTTGGCCGGGGCGCCGAAGGTCTCCCGCAGCGCCACCCTGACCGGCTCGGTGTCCAGCTCGACGCCGCCGGCGCGGAGCCGGTCGAGGACGACGTCGGCGTGCGACTCGCCCATCGTCCAGAGCACCAGCTGGTGGGTGTCGGCGTTGCGCTCCAGCCGCAGCGTCGGATCGCCGGCCACCAGGCGTGCCAGGTTCTTCGCGAGCGCGTCCTCGTCGGAGCGGGTCTTGGCGACCACGGCGATCGGCAGCAGCGGCTCGGGCATGGTCCACGCCTCGATCAGCAGCGGATGGTCCCTGCCGGAGAGTGTGTCGCCGGTCTCGGCGCTGCCGGACTTGGTGATCGCGCAGACGTCGCCGGCCACGCACAGTCCCACCTCGCGCAGCTGGGCGCCGAGCGGGGAGTAGATGTGCGCCACCCGCTCGTCGGCGTCGTGGTCGGGGTGGCCGCGCTCGGCCAGGCCGTGACCCGAGACGTGCAGCGTCTGCTCCGGGCGCAGCGTGCCGGAGAAGACCCGGACCAGCGAGACCCGGCCGACGTGCCGGTCGATCGTGGTCTTGACGACCTCGGCGACCAGGGGCCCGTCGGGGTCGCAGGTCAGCGGCGGCCGCGGCGAGCCGTCGACCCCCGTGACCACGGGCAGATCGTGCTCCAGCGGCGACGGCGCGCCGGTGACCAGGCCGTCGAGCAGCGCGTCGAGCCCGACGCCGGTGGCCGAGCAGACCGGGATGACCGGGTAGAAATTGCCCCGGGCCACGGCCTTCTCCAGGTCGGGGACGAGGGTGTCGGTGCTGATCAGCTCGCCGGCCAGGTAGCGGTCCATGAGGGTCTCGTCCTCGCTCTCGGCGATGATCCCCTCGATCAGCGTGTTGCGGTCGTCGGCGACCGGGTCGAGGTGCTCGGGCTCGGCCTCGCCGGCCCGCGGCGGGTAGCCCTGCGAGTAGTCGAGGACCCGCAGCGTGACCAGGCCCAGCAGGCCGACGACCGTCTCGCCGTCGTCGCCGAGCATCGGCTGGTAGATCGGCATCACGTTCTCGCCGAACGTGTCCTGGCAGTCCTGCAGCGTCTGGTCGTAGTCGGCGCGCGGGTGGTCCAGCCGGGTGATCGCCACGGCTCGTGGCATGCCGACCGCGGCGCACTCCTCCCAGAGCGCAGTGGTGGCGTCGTCGACGCCGTCGACCGCCGAGACGACGAAGAGCGCGGCGTCCGCGGCCCGTAGGCCGGCGCGCAGCTCTCCGACGAAGTCGGCGTAGCCCGGGGTGTCCAGCAGGTTGATCTTGACGTTCTGGTGGACGAGCGGGGCGCAGGCCAGCGAGACCGAGCGCTGCTGCCGCTGGGCGGCGGGGTCGTGGTCGGACACCGTGGTGCCGTCGGTCACCGATCCGGCTCGCGGGATCGTGCCGGTGGCCGCGAGAAGGGCCTCCACGAGGGTCGTCTTCCCCGCCCCCGAGTGCCCTACCAGCACCACGTTGCGTACTCTGCCGGGCTCGGTCACCACCGGCGCCGCCGCGCCGTTGAGCCCCTTCTCCGAGGTCTTCTGCGCCATGGCGGGCCGCTCCTGTCGTTTCGTGACTGTTACGCAGCTGTTCCTGAATCCCACACCCGGTGATGTCGGCGTCGCAACCCTTTGCCGAGGGTTGGCGGGCGGGGACGGTGGCAAGGATGACGATACGGGCATTGCCTGGGCGCGCGGTCCCACGGGCGGCCCGGCCGCCGTTATGGTGGGACGGCCATGGCAAAGATCGTCCAAGTACCCGCCCGTGCCGTCGTCGCGTACGGCGTCAACCCGACCGCGCGCTTCCTGCTGCGGCTCGGGGTCACTCCCAACGCCGTCACCGTCGCCGGCACCGTCGGCGTGCTGATCGGCGCCTACTTCGGCGCGCGGGGCCACCTCTTCTGGGGCACGTGGATCGTCACGGCCTGCGCGCTCACCGACGTGCTCGACGGCACGATGGCCCGCATGCGTGGCAGCTCCGGCAAGTTCGGCGCGCTGCTCGACTCGTCGATGGACCGGATCGCCGACGGCGCCGTCTTCGGCGCGGTCGTCTTCTACATGGCCAGTCAGGGCAACCCGTTCGGCGGCACCGTCGCGGCCCTGATCAGCCTGACCGCCGGCCAGGTCGTCTCGTACGTGAAGGCCCGGGCCCAGAGCCTCGGCCTCGACGCCGACGTGGGCATCGCCGAGCGGCTGGAGCGGCTGCTCATCCTCGGCGTCGGCGGCCTGCTCGGCAGCGCCGGCCTCGACTGGGGCCTGCCCGCCGCGCTCTGGGTGCTCGCCCTGCTCGCGACGATCACCGTCTTCCAGCGGCTGATCCACGCGGCGCGCTCGGAGCCGGACCAGCGGCAACCGCACGAACCGGAGCAGAAGGAACCGGCTGCGTGAAGGACCGGCTGATCGAGACCGGCTACGCGGCCGGGTGGCGGCTCGTGCGTGCCCTGCCGCTGCCGGTGGCCCGGTCCCTGTTCCGGGCCGCGGCCGACCGGGCGTACGGCAAGAACGGTCCCAGCGTCCAGCGCCTGCGCCGCAACCTGGCACAGGTCGTCCCGGACCTGCCGGACTCCCTGGTCCGCGACGGGCTGCGCTCGTACGCCCGGTACTGGATGGAGGCGTTCCGGCTGCCGTCGCAGAGCAGGCAGCAGTTCCTCGACGGTTTCCGCCTGGCGCCGGAGGGTGAGCTCAAGTCGGCGATCGCCGACGGCAAGGGCGTGGTCCTGGCGCTGCCGCACCTGGCCAACTGGGACGCGGCCGCCGCCTGGGTGGTCTCCAACGGCTGGCCATTGGTCACGGTCGCCGAGCGGCTCAAGCCCGAGGGCGTGTTCCGACAGTTCGTGGAGTACCGGGAGAAACTCGGCATGGAGGTGCTGCCGCTGAACGGCGGCGAGCGGACTCCGCTGGACGTGCTCACCGAGCGGCTCGGGCAGGGCTGGCCGGTCGCGCTGCTCGGCGACCGCGACCTGTCCCGCAACGGCGTCGAGGTCACCTTCTTCGGCGGGCGCACGAGGATGCCCGCCGGCCCGGCCATCCTCGCGATCCGCACGGGCGCGCCGCTCTACGCGGCCGACCTATGGTTCACCGAGACGCGGACGGAGGGCCTGCTGCGCCGGATCACGCCGGCGGCGGACGGGCCGCTCGACGTGCGGGTCAAGCAGACCACCCAGGCACTCGCCGACGCCTTCGCCATCGGCATCGCCGAGCACCCGCAGGATTGGCACATGCTGCAGAGACTGTGGCTATAGGGGGACCGTTGTGCGGATCGGGATCGTCTCGCCATACTCGTTCGACGTGCCCGGCGGAGTGCAGAACCACATCATGGACCTCTCCGAGGCGCTGATCGGGCTGGGCCATGAGGTGAGCGTGCTCGCGCCCGCCGACGAGGACGCCGACCTGCCGCCGTACGTGGTGCCGGCCGGGCGGGCCCTGCCGCTGCCGTACAACGGCTCGGTCGCCCGGATCGCCTTCGGCCCGGTCTCCACCGCCCGGGTCCGCCGGTGGCTGTCCCGCGGCAACTTCGACGTCCTGCACGTCCACGAGCCGATGACGCTCAGCCTGTCGCTGCTCGCGGTGCTCTCCGCCCGCGGCCCGGTGGTCGCCACCTTCCACACCGCGATGACCCGCTCCCGGGTCCTCTCCGCCGGCGCGGGCCTGCTCCAGCTTGTCGTCGAGAAGATCACCGCACGGATCGCGGTCAGCGAACTCGCCCGCAAGGTGCAGGTCGAGCACCTCGGCGGCGGCGCCGTGGAGATCCCGAACGGGGTCACGATCGCCAAGTTCGCGAGCGCCGAACCGCTGCCGGGATGGCCCGGCGAGGGCGGGACGCTCGGCTTCCTCGGCCGCTTCACCGAGCCGCGCAAGGGCTTCGAGGTCCTGCGCGCCGCGTTCGTCACGCTCGCCCGGCGGCGACCCGGGCTGCGCCTGCTGGTCGCCGGGCCGGGCGACCGCGACGAGCTGTACGCCGAGATCCCCACCGACCTGCACGGCCGGGTGCGGTTCCTCGGGCTGGTCTCCGAGCCGGACAAGGCCCGCATGCTGCGCAGCGTCGACGTCTACGTGGCGCCTAACACCGGCGGCGAGAGCTTTGGCATGATCCTCACCGAGGCGATGGCGGCCGGCACCGCGATCGCCGCTTCGGACCTCGACGCCTTCCGCCGGGTGCTGGACGGCGGCCGGGCCGGCGCGCTCTTCCCGACCGGCGACGCCGCCGCGCTCGCGGCCGTCCTGGACGAGCTCCTGGACGACCCCGATCGGCGGGCCGGGCTTGCCTCGGCCGCGGCGGCCGCGGTCACGGCCTTCGACTGGCCGAGCGTCGCGCTGCGCGTGCTGGAGGTCTACGTCACGGCGATCGAGGCCACCGACGGGCGGGTCATCGACGAAGAGTGGGCGGAACCACGGTCCGGCAGGTGAGCCGGGCGAGCCAACGGGCACTACGATGCCCGGCATGTGGTGGGTGCTGGGTGTAGTCGCGGCGATCGCGCTGCTCTCGGCGTACCTCGGCTGGACAGCACACCGCGTCGAGCGGGTCCACGTCCGTGCCCAGTCCGCGGAGCGCGCCCTCGACGCCCACCTGTTGCGCCGGGCCGCCGCCGCGGCCGTGGTGGCCGAGCGCCTCGACATCGTCGAGCTCTATGCCGCCGCGCGGTCGGCCCTGGACGCCGACCCCGACGAGCGGGAGTCGGCCGAGAACGACCTCACCCGGCAGATCGAGGCGGTCACCCTCGACGGCGTCGACATCGCGATACGCACGCTCATCGCGACGAGCCGGCGGGTGGTGCTGGCGAGGCAGGTGCACACCGATCTGGTACGCGACGCGTTGACCGCCCGCCACCGGCTGCTGGTGCGGGCGCTGGGGATGGCTCGGCGTTACCCGTGCCCGCAGTACTTCGACATCGGCGAGCCGATGCTCCCGCCGATGCCCAGGAACCTGCCGATCATCCCGCCGGCAGTTCCGGTCGAGGCCGCCTGACCGGCGCCGGGCGGCCCCGCCGATCGGTCACCAGCCGCGCTCGGCCAGCCGGTGCGGCGCCGGGATGTCGTCGACGTTGATGCCGACCATGGCCTCGCCCAGGCCGCGCGACACCTTGGCGATCACGTCTGGGTCGTCGTGGAACGTCGTCGCCTTGACGATCGCGGCCGCCCGCTGCGCCGGGTTGCCCGACTTGAAGATGCCGGAGCCGACGAAGACGCCCTCGGCGCCCAGCTGCATCATCATCGCCGCGTCGGCCGGCGTCGCGATGCCGCCCGCCGTGAACATGACCACCGGCAGCTTGCCCAGCTCGGCGACCTCCTTGACCAGCTCGTACGGCGCCTGCAGCTCCTTGGCCGCCACGTAGAGCTCGTCCTCGGGCAGCGTCTGCAGCCGGCGGATCTCGGCCCGGATCGTCCGCATGTGCGTCGTCGCGTTGGAGACGTCACCGGTGCCCGCCTCGCCCTTGGACCGGATCATCGCCGCGCCCTCGGTGATCCGCCGCAGCGCCTCACCCAGATTGGTGGCGCCGCACACGAAGGGCACCGTGAACTGCCACTTGTCGATGTGGTTGGCGTAGTCGGCCGGGGTCAGCACCTCGGACTCGTCCACGTAGTCGACGCCGAGCGACTGCAGCACCTGGGCCTCGACGAAATGGCCGATGCGGGCCTTGGCCATCACCGGAATCGACACCGTGTTGATGATCCGGTCGATCATGTCGGGGTCGGACATCCGCGACACGCCGCCCTGAGCGCGGATGTCCGCCGGAACCCGCTCGAGCGCCATCACCGCGACGGCCCCCGCGTCCTCGGCGATCTTCGCCTGCTCCGGCGTGACCACATCCATGATCACACCGCCCTTGAGCATCTCCGCCATGCCCCTTTTGACCCGGGCGGTGCCGACGGCGCTCTGGTTGGAAGACATGGTGAATAGGCTCCTCACGCAGGTGTTTCGGTCTTTGGATCGTATCCGGGCGAGAGGCCGCGTCCGATGGCCAATCCACCCCACGGTGGCCTGCTCCGACGACGCCCGCCCGACGCATAAGGTGATACCCGTGAACATCGGAGTGCTGGCCCTACAGGGCGACGTGCGGGAGCACCTCGCCGCCCTGGCCGAGAGCGACGTCCTGGCCCGGCCGGTCCGGCGACCCGAGGAGCTCGCCGACGTCGAAGCCCTGGTGATCCCCGGCGGCGAGTCGACCACCATGAGCAACCTGGCCGTGTCGTTCGGCCTGCTCGACCCGATCCGCAAGCGGATCGCCGACGGCATGCCGGCCTACGGCTCCTGCGCCGGCATGATCATGCTGGCCACCGAGGTCCTCGACGGGCGAGACGACCAGGAGTCGTTCAACGGCATCGAGATGACCGTCCGGCGCAACGCGTTCGGCCGGCAGGTCGATTCGTTCGAGGCCGACGTCGCCCTCGACGACGTCGAGGGCGGCGACTTTCACGCGGTCTTCATCCGCGCGCCATGGGTCGAGCAGGTCGGCGCCGGCGTACGGGTGTTGGGCCGCGTCAAGGACGGCGCCAGCGCCGGTAGGATTGTCGCTGTTCGGCAGGGGAACCTGCTCGCCACGGCATTCCACCCGGAGCTGACCGGCGACCTTCGCGTCCACCGGTACTTCGTAGCGATGGTCCGCCAGGCCGTAGACGCAAGGTAGACACGGAGGTTACGCATGTCCGGCCACTCCAAGTGGGCGACGACCAAGCACAAGAAGGCCGTCGTCGACGCCAAGCGCGGCAAGATGTTCGCCAAGCTGATCAAGAATGTCGAGGTCGCGGCACGTGTCAGCGGCGGCGATCCGGCGGGTAACCCCACGCTCTACGACGCCATCCAGAAGGCGAAGAAGAACTCCGTACCCAACGACAACATCGACCGCGCGGTCAAGCGCGGCTCCGGCCTCGAGGCCGGCGGCTCCGACTGGCAGACGATCATGTACGAGGGTTATGGGCCGAACGGCGTGGCGATGCTGATCGAGTGCCTGACCGACAACCGCAACCGCGCCGCCACCGAGGTGCGCACCGCGCTGACCCGCAACGGCGGCACCTTCGCCGACGCCGGCAGCGTGTCCTACCTGTTCAACCGCAAGGGCGTCGTGATCGTCCCCAAGGCGGGGCCCAGCGAGGACGACATCATGCTCGCCGTCCTCGACGCCGGCGCCGAGGAGATCAACGACCTGGGCGACTCGTTCGAGGTGGTCAGCGAGCCCACCGACCTGGTGCCGGTGCGCACGGCGCTGCAGGAGGCCGGGATCGAGTACGACTCGGCCGAGTCCTCGCTGGTGCCGACCATGACGGTCCCGGTCGACGAGGACGCCGCCCGCAAGGTCTTCAAACTGATCGACGCCCTGGAAGACTGCGACGACGTCCAGAACATCTACGCCAACTTCGACGTCTCCGACGAGATCCTGGCCGCCATTGACGCGTGACACCTGGTCGCACGACCAGTAGGGTGAGGGGGTGCTTTGCATGACGAGCCTCAATCTGCCACCGACCGAGGGCATCGATGTCGAAGACCTCCTCACTCTGCCCAAGGGTTACCGTTACGAACTACACGAGGGAAACCTCGTCGTCATGACGCCATCGACCTTCTGGCACAAGGACATGGTCTGGCGTCTGCTGTCCATGCTCCGCGCGGTTGGACTGATGGCCTTTCCGGACCCCGGTGTGCTGGGAGATGGCCCGCGTGACAATCGCCTTCCAGACGTGGGTGTGGTCAAGGAGTTGCCCGCTGGCAGGGTCACGACGTCATATTCAAACCTGCCGGGTTCGGCTTATCTCCTGGTTGTCGAGGTCGTATCGGAGAACTCGCTGAACGGTGAGTACACCGACAAGATGGCCTGGTATGCACAGCGCGGCATCCCGCAGTATTGGATCGTCGACCAGGCGCCCAGCCGCGCCGACGACGACGCGCTCGTTCTGGTCCACACCCTTTCGCGTTCCAGGGGCAAACCTGCCTATGTCCGTGGGCGCGAGTTGCTCCTGTCTGAGCTGGAAGCGGAGTATCGGGCTGGGCGGGCCGATGGGGATCGGTTGTGAAAACCTGCAACGGCGGTGTCAGCGACGAGGTTGCCGTCAGCCGTTCATGCGTGGCCGGTAGTCGTATGACGAGTTGCCTGAGGTTGTTCTAGCCATGCCGTACTTGAGTCTGCCGCCGATCGAGGACATTGATGTCGAAGACCTCGTCGCCCTGCCTAAGGGCTACCGCTACGAGTTGCGCGAGGGAAACCTTGTCATCATGACGCCATCGACGTACTGGCATAAGTTGATGGCCCGTCGGATCCTCCTGATGCTGCATGCTGCCGGGGCCAATGTTCTCCAGCATCCTGGAGTGCTGGGCGCGAAGCCGCGCGACAACCGCTTGCCCGACCTCGGGGTGCTCACTCACCTGCCGCCGAAGCTGGCCACCTACTCCAACCTCCCCGGCTCTGCTTTCAGCCTGGTGATCGAGATCGTCGGCGAGCATGCCGAGGATGGTCAATATACGGACAAGATGGTCTGGTATGCCGAGCGGGGCATTCCGGAGTATTGGATCGTCGACGAGACCGGAAACCGTGACGACGGGGATGCCGTGGTTCACGTTCACAAGATCGCTCCCGTCGTTGACAAGTTGCCTTCCTATCTGCGTGAGCGCAGCCTCCTGCTTTCCGAACTGGAGGCGGAGTACGCCCAGATGTGACCGTTTCGTGGAGGCCGTCAACGGGATCATGTTCGTTGCTGAGGCGGCAGGCCAGACGAACGATCGGTCAGGTGCTGCTGGAGAGCCAGGACATGTACTGGACCATGCCGCCGACCAGCAGGATCGTTGCGGCCACCAGGCGGGCAAGCCGGCGCCACTGCTGCCGGCGGTAAGCGTGCACCCAGGCGATCCCCGCGTCCGCGACCGCGAACACACCGCCCCGCGCCGTACCCGGCAGGACCGCGGCCTTGCGTAACGCCAGGCTGGCGGTCGCCGCACCCACCGGGACCAGCACCGGTTTGCTCAACACCCGGACGTCGACCTCGTAGATCTGATCGTCGCGCCACCGCTTCGTGCGGGCGGCCAGCCTCCGTCGCAGGTAATCGCCGACCGCGTCCCGGCGGCTCCAGCGGCTCAGCCAGCACAGCCGCCGCCAGTGGCCCGCCACGTCAGCGAGCACGTCCAGGTAAAGATGGCCGGCCTCGACGTCGCCGCCGACCAGGCGGTCGGTCTCCCGGCGCAGCTCAACGAGGTGGGCGGCGACGAAGTCGACGTAACCCGGCGGCGGCTCGTCGTCCATCGGTGGAATGAGGTACATCGCGACCTCCCGGTTCCATCGTCGAGGCGTGTCGGTGCCAGGCGCAAGGGGACCGCGTATTAGGGTGTCGAACACACGTACGTGAGGCAGGGGAGGTCCGTGGTGCGCGTGCTCGGCATCGACCCCGGGCTCACCCGGTGCGGTGTCGGCGTCGTCGAGGGCGTGCCCGGCCGGCCGTGCAAGTTGATCGCCTACTACGTCGTCTACACCGAGCCCGGCGACGACATCGCGCTGCGCCTGCTGCACCTCGACCGGTCGCTCGCCGACCTGGTCGCCGAGCACAAGCCGGCGAGCGTCGCCGTGGAGCGGGTGTTCTCCCAGCACAACGTGCGGACGGTGATGGGCACCGCGCAGGCGAGCGCCACCGCGATCCTGGCCGGCGCGCGCGCCGGACTACCCGTGCAGACCTACACGCCGAGCGAGGTCAAGGCCGCCGTGACCGGCTCCGGCACGGCCGGCAAGGCGCAGGTCACCAGCATGGTCACCCGCCTGCTGCAGCTCGACGAGCCGCCCCGGCCGGCCGACGCCGCCGACGCCCTCGCCCTCGCCATCTGTCACATCTGGCGCGGCGGTACCCGCGCCCGCATCCAGGCGGCCGCCGTGGCCGCGGCCCGCAACCGAGGAGCCCGCAGATGATCGCCAGCGTCCGCGGCGTGGTCGCCGCCATCGCCGCCGACAGCGCCGTCATCGAGGTCGGCGGCGTCGGCCTGCAGATCCAGTGTGCGCCGGGCACGCTCGCGGGCCTCAAGGCCGGTGTCGAGGCCCGGCTGGCCACCAGCATGGTGGTCCGGGAGGACTCGCTCACCCTCTACGGCTTCGCCGACGAGGACGAGAAACACCTCTTCGAGCTGCTGCAGACGGCCAGCGGCGTCGGCCCCCGGCTGGCGCAGGCTGTGCTGGCGGTGCACCAGCCCGACGTCGTCCGCCGGGCCATCGTCGGCGCCGACCTGGCCACGCTGACCCGGGTGCCCGGCATCGGCAAGAAGGGCGCCGAAAAGCTCGTGATCGAGCTACGCGACCGGATCGGCCCGATGCCGATCGCCGACGGCGGCTCCGCGGGGATGCTCAGCGGCGCGTGGCAGGACCAGGTGCGCCAGGGCGTGCTGGCGCTCGGCTGGACGGCCGCGCAGGCAGAGCAGGCGGTGGCCGCGGTCGCCGAGACGATCGACGGGGAGACGCCGCCCGTCCCGATCCTGCTGCGGCAGGCCATCCGCCTGCTGGGCCGGACCCGGTGACCGACATCGTCTCGCCGGACGCCGGCGACGAGGACCTCGACGCCGAGGCCAGCGTCCGCCCGCGCCGGCTGGCCGACTTCATCGCCCAGCACCGCGTCCGGGACCAGCTCGACCTCCTGCTCAAGGGCGCGATGGGCCGGGGCACCCCGCCCGACCACATCCTGCTCTCAGGGCCGCCTGGCTTAGGTAAGACCACTCTGGCGAACATCGTGGCGGCTGAGTTGGGCAGTGGGATCCGGACGACCAGCGGGCCGGTGATCGAGCGGTCCGGGGATCTGGCGGCGATCCTCACCGGCCTCGGCGAGGGCGACGTGCTCTTCATCGACGAGATCCACCGGATCGCGAAGCCCGCCGAGGAGCTGCTCTACAGCGCGATGGAGGACTTCCGGGTCGACGTCGTGGTGGGCAAGGGGCCGGGCGCCACCGCGATCCCGCTCGACGTCGAGCCGTTCACGCTGATCGGCGCCACCACGCGGGCGGGCCTGCTCTCCGGGCCGATGCGCGACCGGTTCGGCTTCGTGGCGCACCTCGACTTCTATTCGCCCGCCGACCTCGACACGCTGCTGCACCGGTCGGCGCGCATTCTCGGCGTGCCGATCACGCCGGAGGGGGCCGCGGAGATCGCCGGCCGCTCGCGCGGCACGCCGCGCATTGCCAACCGGCTGCTGCGCCGGGTCCGCGACTACGCCGAGGTGCGGGCGGACGGGGTGGTCACCCTGGAGACCGCCCGCGCGGCCCTCAAGGTGTACGACGTGGACGCGCTCGGCCTCGACCGGCTGGACCGGGCCGTGCTGAGGGCCTTGATCGAGTCCTTCCGGGGCGGTCCGGTCGGGCTGTCCACGCTCGCCGTGGCGGTGGGCGAGCAGTCGGATACCGTGGAGGAGGTCTGCGAGCCGTTCCTCGTGCGGGCTGGGCTGCTGGCGCGTACGCCCCGGGGGCGGGTCGCCACCGAGGCCGGCTGGGCCCACCTGGGCAAGGTCCCGCCGGTCGATGGACGGTCCGGAGTGTTCCAGGGTGACCTTTTTGCCCGGGATGCGTGAAATCCGCTCGTAATGTGAACGTGATGTGTGCCGCATTCGGACTTCCCAGGTTGACCGATTAGACTCGCCGCGGTTCCAACCGGGATGTGCATATCGCCCCGACGCGCGCGGGTCCGCCGCGCCGGCGGCCAACGAAAGGCTTTCTTGTGGTTCAGGCAGCAGCGGCCTCAGGTTCGGGAAGTGGTTTCACGACCATCCTGTTCCTGCTCCTGCTCTTCGGCGTCGTCTATTTCCTGATGATCCGTCCGCAGCAGAAGCGGCGTCGCGAGGCTTTGCAGATGCAGAGCTCGCTCGGCGTCGGCGACCATATTGTCACCATCGGCGGCCTGCACGCCACGGTCGTCTCGATCGAGGACGACGTCGCGACCGTCGAGATCGCTCCGGGGGTGCAGGTGAGATTCGCTCGCGCGGCCATCGCGCGGACCCTGCCGAGCGACGACTCCCAGGCGGCGACGGACGAGGAAGAGCCGGCCGTCGATGAGCCGGTCGCGGACGAGCCGGTCGCCGAGGATTCCGCGATCGAGGAGCCGGTGCAGAGCCCGGTTGTCGAGACGGGTAAAAAGGACTGACGACAACTTTCCCCGGACCGGCCCTCGGCGATGTTGCCGGCGGGCCGGTTCGTCCGGCCGGAAAGCGGCCACCGATACCGATTTGCCAATGCCGCCGGGGGCGGCCGTAACGCACAGGGAGACCGAAAGCCGTGGCACGACCACCACAGGGACAGATGCATCCCGGGCGGCAACTCGCCGTGCTCGGCCTGGTCTTCGTCGTCCTCTATCTGTTCGTCTTCTTCGGCGGCAAGCCGACGGGCGGCTTCACCGAACGCCTGAAGCCCAAGCTGGGCCTCGACCTGGTGGGCGGCACCCAGGCCACCTACATCGCGTCGGTGCAGGGCGGCCAGGTGCCGGCGCCGGCCAGCATGGAGCAGGCTCGCGAGATCATCCAGAGGCGGGTGGACGCGCTCGGTGTCTCCGAGGCGCAGGTCGTGATCCAGGGCAACCGCGACATCGTCGTCTCGCTCGCCGGTGAGGCCAAGGACGAGCTCAAGGACCTGTCGAAGGCGGCGCAGATGCGGTTCCGCCTGGTGATCGGCGCGACCGGGGACGTGTCCCAGTCCGCGCTGCACCCGGTCACGCCCAGCGCGTCGGTCAGCCCGGCTCCGTCGGCGTCGACCGGCTCGAGCACGAAGCCCTCGGTGGGCACGAGCAGCACGCCGAAGGCGAACGCCACGCCGAAGGCGACGCCCACGCCGACGGCCAGCGGTCAGGGCGGCGGCGAGGTGGTCAAGGCGCCGAGCCCGAGCACCAGCCCGAGCGTTAGCGCCAGCCCGTCCGCTACGCCGGCTCCGTCCGCCTCCGCATCGGACTCCGTGCCGGTCTCCGCCAGCGTCGAGAGCCAGCGGGCCGCGATCGAGCAGAAGGTGGGCGCCGCGGTCTGGGCGGCCGCCGGCAAGCTGGCCAGCCCGGTCGACCTGTCCGCGAACCCGAAGGCCGGCCTGCCGTACGCGAAGTTCGCCACGCTCACCGGCGACGAGGTCGCCGCCCTGCCGGCGCTCATGCAGTTCTACGTGCCGACGATCGGCTGCACCCAGCTCGACCTCCGGCCGAACGGCGCGATCGACGACGTGAATTCCCAGGCCGTCGCCTGCTACAACGGCGGCAAGGTCCTGCTGGACAAGGCGCCGGTGATCGGCAACGACATCTCGAAGGCCAGCCCGCAGCTCGACCAGACCAACGGCCAGTGGGTCGTCTCGCTGGACTTCAAGAGCGATGGCTCGACGAAGTGGGCCAACCTCACCCGGCAGGCGTTCAACGCGACGTCCACCGACCCGTGTTACACGGCGGCCACCGCGATGTACGGCTCGATCCAGCACTGCGCGGTCGCGGTCGTGCTGGACAAGGACATCATCTCCGCGCCGCAGATCCAGGGCGTGCTGACCGGCACGTCGCAGATCACCGGCCAGTTCACGGCGGTGACCGCGAAGGCGCTGGCCGACCAGCTCAACTTCGGTGCGCTGCCGGTCACCTTCACCTCGGGCCCGGCGCAGACGATCTCCGCGACGCTCGGTCTCCAGCAGTTGCAGGCGGGCCTGCTCGCCGCCGCGATCGGCATGCTGCTGGTGGCGGTCTACGCGTTCTTCTACTACCGGCTGCTCGGCACGGTGATCTTCCTGAGCCTGATCCTGTCGGGTCTGCTCACCTTCGGGGCGCTGGTCTTCCTCGGCCGCACGGTCGGCTTCACGTTGAGCCTGGCCGGCATCTCCGGCTTCATCGTGTCGCTCGGTGTCGCGGCCGACTCGTTCGTGATCTATTTCGAGCGGCTCAAGGACGAGATCCACGAGGGCCGCAGCCCGCGCAGCGCGGTGCCACGGGCCTGGGCGCGCGCCCGCCGGACGATCATCTCGGCCAACACGATCACGATCATGGCGGCCGTGGTGCTCTACATCGTCTCGATCGGCGCGGTGCAGGGCTTCGCCTTCGCGCTGGGCCTGTCCACGGTTCTCGACCTCGTCGTGGTGTTCCTGTTCCGCCATCCGATCATGACGATGTTCGCGAGCACCAAGGCGTTCCTGTCGCCGCGGGTCAGCGGTCTCGGCCGCGTCCTGCGCCGCGCCCCGACCGACGTCAAGGAGGCCTGACATGGCCGGTACCGGTCTAGCCAACCGCCTTTACCAGGGCGAAGCGAATATCAACATCATCGGCCGGCGTAAGACCTGGTTCATCGTCGCCGGCGCGCTCGTGGCGATCGCGATCGCCAGCTTCGCGTTCCGCGGTTTCCAGCTCGGCATCGAGTTCGCCGGTGGCACGTCGTTCAGCGTGCCGGCCAAGACCGCCGAGGGACGCAGCCTCGCCCAGAGCGAGGTGCAGGCGGCGGTGTCCCGCGCGATCAAGTCGGTCGACCCGGGCAACGACGTCAACGCCGCGCAGAAGGTCGGCACCGGCGCTAGTGAGACCTTCACCGTCCGGGCCTCGGCGCTGAGCGCGGCCGACGCCGAGAAGGCCAAGACAGCGCTCGTCGCGGACCTCGGCGTCAAGGCAAGCGAGGTCAGCGACGACCAGGTGTCGGCTGCCTGGGGTGGGCAGGTGACTCAACAGGCGATCATCGGCCTGCTCGTCTTCCTGGTGCTGGTGCTGGCCTATCTGGTCTTGCGCTTCGAGTGGCGGATGGCGGTCGCGGCCGTCTCGTCGCTGCTACTCGACCTGGTCCTGACCGCCGGCGTCTATTCGCTTGTCGGTTTCGAGGTCACGCCGTCGACGGTGATCGGCTTCCTCACGATCCTCGGCTTCTCGCTCTACGACGTGGTCGTGGTCTTCGACAAGGTGCAGGAGAACACCCGGGGCATCACCGCGGGCAGCGCCCGCACCTACAGCGAGGCCACCAACCTCGCGGTCAACCAGACGCTGATGCGTTCGCTCAACACCGGCCTGGTGGCGTTGCTGCCGGTCGGTGGCCTGCTGTTCATCGGCGCCGGGCTGCTCGGCGCCGGCACGCTCAAGGACCTCGGCCTGGTGCTCTTCGTCGGCATGGGCCTCGGCGTGATCTGCTCGATCATGTTCGCGGCGCCGATGCTGACCGCGCTGAAGGACAACGAGCCGAGGATCAAGGCGCACAACGCCCGGGTCCTCGCCCGGCGCGCGGCGGTCCGCTCCGGCGACGTCGCCCCGCGGGCCGAGCGCCCGCGCCAGGCGAACGCGACCGAGTCCGACGAGGCGCCGGCGCTGGCCTCGGCCACGCCCCGGCCGGGGGCCCGGCCGACGGCCAAGCGCAACACCAACCGCGGCGGCCGTCCCGGCGGCGGCAACCGGCCGAGCGGCAACAAGCGCCGCTGATTCAAGGCTTCACCAGTACGCGGGACGGCCCGCTGCCCGGCCTCGGGCGGCGGGCCGTCGCGCTGTCGATAGGCTGTCGCCCGTGACGGATGAGACTCCCGAGGTGACCGGCGACAGCGGGCCCCAGTTGGCCGCCCTGGTCGCGAGCTGCACGGTCGACGTGCCCGACTTTCCCCAGCCGGGCATCGTCTTCAAGGACCTGATGCCGCTGTTCGCCGACGGGCCGGCGTTCCACGGGGTGATCGACGGGATCGTCGAGCACTACGCCGCCGGCTCCTTCGACGTGGTCGCGGGGGTGGAGGCGCGCGGATTCGTGGTCGCTGCGGCCGTCGCGTACGCGACCGGTGTCGGCGTCGTCCCGGTGCGCAAGGCGGGCAAGCTGCCCCGCCGTGCCTTCGCCGTCTCCTACGCGCTGGAGTACGGCGAGGCGACGCTGGAGGTGCACGAGGACGCCTTCGTCGCGGGTCAGCGGGTGCTGGTCGTCGACGACATCCTGGCCACCGGGGGCACTGCCAGAGCGGCCCTGGAGCTGGTCGAGCGGGCCGGCGGGACGGTTGCCGGCTTCACCGTGCTGATGGAGTTGGCCTTCCTCAAGGGCAGGGAGCGGCTCGGCCCGCGTACGGTCCACGCACTGCTGACCGTTTAATCCGATTTTGCCTGGGCCGAAGCGGCTCTTTCGGAGGTTCGGCCGGGCCATCCGGGAAGGGTAGACGGGTAGGATGACGTTCCTAACCAGGTGAGCAACCCTGGCATTGGCGGACTTCTCCGGCCGGCGACGACCGTCGAGGTTCTTGGCGAAGGTGTGAGGAGGCCGGTGTCCAGCGACGTCGCACCTCCGGCGGAGGGCACGGTGCAGCCGACCGAAAACTCACGGACCGGTCCGGACGCTCCGGCGCCCGCCGATGCCGCGCAGCCGGGGGAGACCAAGTCGGGGGAGACCAAGCCTCGCAACGACCTCCGCGACGCCGCGCCGGGGCCGCGCCCCGCCGTGCCGCCGATTCCGGCCGATCCCGACATCACCCAGCCCATGCCGCCCGGCGAGGAGGCGGTCACCGGGTTCGGTGGCCTGGCCGGCGCGCCCACCGGCCGGCGAGTGCGCGCCCGGCTCGCCCGGTTCAACGCGCCCTGGCAGAGCACCCAGGTCAGTGAGGTCCTCGAGCCGCTGATCGCGACCCACCGGGCCAGCCACCCCAAGGCCGACGGACGGGCGCTGCAGCGTGCCTTCGACGTGGCCGCCCGCTGGCACTCTGGGCAGTACCGGAAGTCCGGCGACCCCTACATCACCCACCCGCTGGCCGTCGCGACGATCCTGGCCAACCTCGGCATGGACACGACCACGCTGGTGGCGGCCCTTCTGCACGACACGATCGAGGACACCGACTACACGCTCGAGCAGATGCGCGGCGACTTCGGCCCCGAGGTGGCGCTGCTGGTCGACGGCGTGACGAAACTCGACCGGGTCAAGCTGGGCGACGCGGCCAAGGCCGAGACGATCCGCAAGATGGTCGTGGCGATGGCCAAGGACCCGCGGGTGCTGGTCATCAAGCTCGCCGACCGGCTGCACAACATGCGGACGCTGACCTTCCTGCCCCGCGCCAAGCAGGAGCAGAAGGCGAAGGAGACGCTGGAGATCCTCGCCCCGCTGGCCCACCGCCTCGGTATGAACACGATCAAGTGGGAGCTCGAGGACCTCGCCTTCGGCACGCTGTTCCCGAAGCGGTTCGAGGAGATCAACCGGCTGATCGGGGAGCACCAGCCGCAGCGGGAGGCGTTGCTGCGCCAGGTGACCAACCGGGTCAGCCTCGACCTCAAGTCGGCGAAGATCAAGGCAGAGACCACCGGCCGGCCCAAGCACCTCTACTCGATCTACCAGAAGATGATCGTGCGGGGTCGCGACTTCAACGACATCTACGACCTGGTCGGCGTGCGCATCCTGGTCGACACGGTTCGCGACTGCTACGCCGCGCTGGGCGTCATCCACGCGAACTGGCAGCCGGTGCCGGGCCGGTTCAAGGACTACATCGCGATGCCGAAATTCAACATGTACCAGTCGTTGCACACGACGGTCATCGGCCCGACCGGCAAGCCGGTCGAGATGCAGATCCGCACCTTCGCGATGCACCGGACGGCCGAGTTCGGCATCGCCGCCCACTGGAAGTACAAGGAGCAGAAGGGCGCGACGATCGTCGGCCCGCCGGCGCACATCGACGAGATGACCTGGCTGCGGCAGCTGCTCGACTGGCAGCGGGAGGCGAGCGACCCGTCGGAGTTCCTCGACGCGCTGCGGTTTGACCTGTCGAGCCAGGAGGTTTATGTCTTCACTCCCAAGGGAGACGTGATCCCCCTGCCGACGGGTTCGACCCCGGTCGACTTCGCGTACGCGGTGCACACCGAGGTCGGGCACAAGTGCATCGGCGCGCGGGTCAACGGCAAGCTGGTCCCGCTGGAGTCGACGCTGTCCAACGGCGACGTGATCGAGATCTTCACGTCGAAATCGAACACGGCCGGCCCGACGCAGGACTGGCTCGGCTTCGTCAAGAGCCCGCGGGCGCGTACGAAGATCCGGCAGTTCTTCAACAAGGAGCGCCGCGAGGAAGCGATCGAGATCGGCAAGGAGTCGATCGTCAAGGCGATGCGCAAGCAGGGCCTGCCCCTGCAGCGCATGCTGACCAGCGAAAACCTGACGACCATCGCCCGCGACCTGCACCTGGCCGACGTCGCCTCGCTCTATGCGGCGGTCGGCGAGAGCACAGTGTCGGCGCAGTCGGTCGTGCAGAAACTCGTGGCCGGCTTCGGCGGCGAAGAGGGCGCGGTCGAGGACATCGCCGAGACCGCCGTCGCGACCAGGCCGCCGCGCAACCGCAGCACGGCGCAGGACCCGGGCGTGGTGGTCAAGGACGTCAGCGACGTCTGGGTCAAGCTGGCCCGCTGCTGCACGCCGGTGCCCGGCGACACGGTCTTCGGCTTCGTCACCCGCTCCGGCGGGGTGAGCGTGCACCGCGAGGACTGCGCCAACGCGGAGGACCTCCGCGAGCAGAGCGAGCGGGTCGTCGAGGTGAGCTGGAAACCGACGTCGGCGTCCACCTTCCTGGTGGCGATCCAGGTGGAGGCGCTCGACCGGCACAAGCTGCTCGCCGACGTGACCCGGGTGCTCTCCGAGGAGCGCGTCAACATCCTCTCCGCGACGGTCACCACGACGCGCGACCGGGTCGCGGTCAGCCGCTTCACCTTCGAGATGGCCGACCCGAAACACCTGGGCCACCTCGTGGCGGCGGTCCGCAAGGTCGACGGCGTCTTCGACGCCTACCGCGTCACCTCCGGCGCCTGAAAGAACCGCCGCGCTGGGGCTGGCCCTTTTGAGACGAGCTGCCGCGCCGGGCGCTCAAACCAGAGAGGCCGCCCCCTGGCGTACGGCCGGAAGAGCGTAAGCGGGCGGGAAAGCCGTGGAAAACGCCGGAGGGCGGGGCCGCAAGGCCCCGCCCTCGACGAAGACCGCAGGTCAGGACGCGACGGCCGTCAGGGTGGTGATGTCGAGTTCCTTCTTGGGGTGGCCGCCGCCGGCCTGCGCCTTGAACGCGCCGTCGTCGCCGGCCTTGACCACGCCCTGCACGATGTCCATGCCCGTGGTGATCTTGCCGAGCAGGGTGTAGCTCGCCGGCAGCTTGGTGTCGGCGGACACGATGAAGAACTGGCTGCCCGTGGAGCCCGGCTGGCCGGTGTTGGCCATCGCGATCGAGCCGGCGGGGTACGGGTTGTTCGTGTCGGTCGGCAGGTTTTCCTCGGCCATCGTGTAGCTCGGGCCGCCCTGGCCGTCGGTGGCCCGGTAGCCCTTGCCGGTGGCGAACGGGTCACCGCACTGCAGCACCTTGAAGCTCGCCTCGTTGACCAGGCGGTGGCACTTCGTGTTGTCCCAGAACTTCTTGCTGGACAGGTACGCGAAGCTGGCGCCCGTGCACGGCGCCTTGGTCAGGTCGATGGTCGCCTCGATCTTGCCCAGGTTGGTGTTCATCGTCATCAGCTCGGTGCCGACGTTGGGCGCGGTCTTGGGCGGGGTGCCGACGTCCTTGATCTTGCCGCCGGTGCTGCTGTCGGACGGCGTCCAGGTGCACGCGACCGTCCCGGCCGGGGTGGTGCTGCTGCTCGCCGTGGTCTTCTTCTTGTCGTCGTGGAGCGCGCTCACGATCCACACCGCCGCGCCGGCGATGACCACCACCGCGATGGCCGAACCGATGATCGCCTGGCGTTGGCGGCGCTTATGAGCGGCCGCGGCACGCTCGGCCATCTCCTTCTCGAGCCGGGCCCGCGCCGCCGCGCGCTGCCGGTCCTTGATCGACGACACGGTGTTCCTCCTGCTGGTTATCGGCCTCGATGAATGACGACTATGACTGGGCACTCGCCGACGGCGCCGACGGAGTCGCCGGGGCGGCGCCGCTGACGGTCAGGCTGGTGATCAGGATCTTCTGCTTGGGTTTGACCTTGGCGCCGGTGCTGTCGGCGACCGTGGGAATCTTGCCGATCTTGGCGAGGGTGTCCAGGCCTCCGGTGACCTTGCCGACGATCGGGTACTCCGGGGTCGCCGTGTTGAAGTCCTTGAAGAATATGAGGAACTGGCTGCCGTTGGCGCCCGCCGGGTTGCCGATCAACGCCACAGTGCCCTTCGGATAGGCCGGTGTCGCCGGGGCTGCGCTGGTCGACGGCGACGCCGACGGTTGCGGGGCCGGCGGCAGGTTCTCGCTGTAGACGCTGTAGGTCGGGCCACCCTGGCCGGTGCCGGTCGGATCGCCGCAGCGCACTGCGCCGTCGGTGGTGATCTCGTGGCACGCCGTGTTGTCGTAGAACTTCTTGCCGGCCAGATAGGAGAGGTCCTCCGCGCTGCACGGCGCGTCGGCCACGTCGAGGGCCACCGTGATCGGGTCGCCCTGGTCGGTGGCGACCGTCATCGTCTCGGTGCCCGTGGTCGGGATGTCCTTCGTGGGCGGGGTGCCGACCTCCTTGAGGGAGGTGTTGGACGTCGCGCTCTGGGGAGCCCAGATGCACTGCTCGCCCGCGGTGGGGTCGGCCGGCGCCTTCTTGTCGAAGGCGCCGCCGATCCAGGCCACCCCGCCGACGATCAGGAGGAGCGCCACGGCCGAGCCGACACCGGCGAGGACGCGACGGCGACGGCGCTCTCGTACGGCCCGGCGCGCCATCTGCCGATCGAGCTTCGCCCGCGCCAGTTTGCGCTGCCGGTCCTTGCTGGAAGCCACCGAACGCTTTCCTTCCTCAAAGCCATGTCAAGAGGGTGCGGCACGCCACACGCCCGCACGAGTGTACGGCCACTCACTGGAAAAGCGACTCCGAGGTCGGGCAGGACGGACGGGGTGTCGGCGCAAGACACCTCGCGGCAGGATATCGGGTCCCGGTGGAGCCGCGATAAGAACGAGCTGGGTTCTTGCTGGGAGATGTGGGGATCGTCAGCCGTCATTCTGGCCGACATTTTCGGTAATGCGAATGCGCCGGGCCGTGTACCGCCAATACGGTGGGGCCCGCGGCCTCCAGTACGCTGGGGGTTCGGCCTGGACAACCCTTCGGACGGAGACGGCGAGTGCTCGTGACCGGCTTTCCGGCTGAGGCCTTCGGCACCAACTGTTACGTGGTGGCCGCCGGCCCGGGCGAGCAGTGCCTGATCGTCGATCCCGGCATCGGCGTGCTCGACCGGCTCGACGAGGTCCTCGCCGAGCACCGGCTCTTCCCGGCCGCGGTGCTGCTCACCCACGGCCACCTTGACCACACCTTCTCCGTCGCGCCGGTCTGCGGAGCGCGCGGCATCACGGCCTATGTGCACCCGGCCGACCTCGAGATGCTTGCCGACCCGGCCAAGGGGCTCAGCGCCGATCTCGGCGATCTCTTCGGTGGCCGCCTGTCCTATACCGCTCCCGAGGACGTGGCCGAGCTGACCGACGGCGTGACGCTGAGCCTCGCCGGCGTCGAGGTGACGGTCGACCATGCGCCCGGCCATACCGGCGGGTCGGTGCTCTTCCGGCTGCCCGGCGACGAGCCGATCTGCCTCTCCGGCGACGTGCTCTTCGCGGGCTCCATCGGGCGCACCGACCTGCCGGGCGGCAGCACCGAGACGATGATGGACAGCCTGCGGGACAAGATCCTGCCGTTGTCCGACGACACCGTCGTGCTGCCCGGCCACGGACCGGCCACCACCATCGGCCGCGAGCGCGCCCACAACCCGTACCTGCGGGGTCTGGTCGCCGCGCCCGGCCGGGGTCTCTGACACGTCGCTAGGAGAGATCAGCAGTGCCCATTTCCGGTTTTCCCGAGTGGCTGCCGTCGCAGCGCCTAATCGAGCAGTACGTGCTCGACCGTATTCGTTCCACCTTCGAGCTCTACGGTTTCGCCCCGCTCGAGACCCGCTCCGTCGAACCGCTGGAGACCCTGCTCAGCAAGGGCGAGACGTCCAAAGAGGTCTACCTGCTGCGCCGCCTGCAAGAAGACCTGCCCTCAGCCGGCAACGACGAGGGTCAGCTCGGCCTGCACTTCGACCTGACCGTCCCGTTCGCCCGCTACGTGCTGGAGAACGCGGGCAAGCTCCACTTCCCGTTCCGGCGCTACCAGATCCAGAAGGTGTGGCGTGGCGAGCGGCCGCAGGAGGGCCGCTACCGCGAGTTCCTGCAAGCCGACATCGACGTGGTCAACCGTGACACGCTGCCGTTCCACTACGACACCGAGATGCCGCTGGTGATCGGCGACGCGCTCGGCGGCCTGCCCATCCCGCCGGCCCGCATCCAGGTCAACAACCGCAAGGTCTGCGAGGGCTTCTACCTCGGACTCGGCCTCGCCGACACCGACCAGGTGCTGCGCACCGTCGACAAGCTCGACAAGATCGGCCCGGCTCGGGTCGCCGAACTGCTGGTCGAGACCGCCGGCGCGACCAGGGCCCAGGCCGACGCCTGCCTCGAGCTCGCCTCGATCTCCGCCGAGGACGCCTCGTTCACCGACGCGGTGCGCAAGCTCGGCGTCACCCACCCGCTGCTCGACGACGGCCTCGACGAGTTGGTCCAGGTGGTCGAGACGGCACGCGAACACGCCCCGGGCCTGGTGGTCGCCGAGCTGAAGATCGCCCGCGGCCTTGACTACTACACCGGCACGGTCTACGAGACGCAGCTGCGCGGCTACGAGCGCTTCGGCTCGATCTGCTCCGGCGGCCGATACGACAACCTCGCCTCCGCGGGCAACCAGCGCTTCCCCGGCGTCGGCATCTCGATCGGCGTCTCCCGCATGCTCGGCCTGCTCCTCGGCCACAATGCGCTGACCGCCTCCCGCTCGGTGCCGACCTGCGTGCTGGTCGCCCTCCCCACCGACGACCAGCGTCCCGCCTGCGACCGCATCGCCGCAGCCCTGCGCCGCCGCGGCATCCCCACCGAGGTGGCGCCGACGGCCGCGAAATTCGGCAAGCAGATCCGCTACGCCGACCAGCGCGGCATCCCCTACGTCTGGTTCCCCGGCGACCCCGACACGGTCAAGGACATCCGCTCCGGCGACCAGCCCGAAGCCGACCCCACCACCTGGACCCCCCCGCCCACAGACCTCCACCCCACCATCGCCGCCAGCTGACGACGGTCGGGGTCGGGCCAGGAAAGACATCGCTCCGGCGGGGCTCGGGCCAGGCGGGCATCTTCCGCTGCGGCGCGGCTTGGGCCAGGAAGAAAGTACGGGTTTGCACCGGTCCCGTTTCCAGCGGGCGGCCTGGTCGGTGGTCCGGGCCGCCCCCGACCGCCGGCCGGTCCGGTCGGTAAGACCCACGTCTCCCGGCCCATTCGGCACCTAGCGACGTCGGAACCTATCGACATCTGGGTGTCATGTGACTAGTCTAGCCGCATGCCTAGTGCAGAGCATGAGTCTCCGGTGGCGCTGGCCAGGGCCGATCCCGACTTCGTCGGCGCGCTGCTGACACATTTCCTAGGAAAGATCCCCGACTACGACCACGCCCGTCCGCACGCTACGGACGTCCGCGTGATGGTGCCGCGCACCTATCACGCGGACAGCATGACGGTCTTCTGCGACACCGCCGATCGTCCTCTGTTCGCGGTGGTAATGGAGGTCCAGCGCGGGTGGGATATCACCAAGCGGCGCACGTGGAAGCTCTACGTGGCCCAGCTCGAGGCCGAGATGGATGTCGACGCCGCGTTGCTGGTCTACTGCCTCGATCCGGCGATCGCCCGCCGCTACCGCGCCCTGTTCGAGGAGGGCGGGTTGTGCCTCTCCCTGCGTCCGTTGCTCGTTACACCCGACGGAATGCGTTCATGACCACCGCAGCCAACTATGAATATCGAAGCGAACTGCTGCGAAACCTGTCCGCCGAGCACCAGGCCCGTGGTGAGGCCAGAGGTGAGGCCAAAGCGATTCTGACCGTGCTCGACCGGCGCGGCGTCGCGGTTCCCGACGATGTCCGCGACCAGGTCCTGGAGTGCAGCGACGCCAAACAGCTCGACACCTGGCTCGGTCGCGCCATCACCGCCGCCACCGCCGCCGACGTCATCCGCGACTAGGCACCGCTCGGCGGGTCAGCTCGGCGGCCGAGGCGGCCCGGACCACCCGTCCGGGCCGTTCGCTGGAGGCTGTACTGGTCGGCAGACCCCCTCAGCGGGCGAGGCGTTGGCGGCGGGCTTCGCGTTTCTGCTCGAAGCGGGCTGCCTGGGACTCCAGGTCGTCCATGTGGGTGGCGAGCTGCTCGCGGGCCTTTTCGCCGTCGGGGCCCAGGTCGGTGCGGGTCCAGACGTTCCACTGGCGCAGGACGGGCTGGAGCACCTCGTCGCGGTGCAGTCGCAGGTCGTAGATGCCGGCCAGGGCGATCGACAGGGCCTTGCGGCTGAAGCCCTCGATGTTGGCGCCGGGCATGGCAAAGCCTACGGCGACGTTGGTGACCGCGCGCATCGCCAGGTCGGGATCGAGGTCGAAGGCCGCGGCGAGCAGGTTTCGGTAGAAGACCATGTGCAGGTTCTCGTCGGCGGCGACCCGGGCGAGCAGTTGCTCGGCGATCGCGTCGCCGGTGGCCTTGCCGGTGTTGCGGTGCGAGATGCGGGTGGCCAGCTCCTGGAAGGCGACGTACGCGATGGAGTGCAGCGCGTCGTCGTCGTGGGCGTTGGCGTAGCCGGACTGCATGTGGTCCATCCGGGCGCGTTCCAGGGCGACCGGGTCCACGGCCCGGGTGACGGTCAGGTAATCGCGGATCGCGATGCCGTGCCGGCCCTCCTCGGCGGTCCAGCGGTGCACCCAGGTGCCCCAGGCTCCGTCACGGCCGAAGAGGGTCGCGATCTCGTGATGGTACGAGGGCAGGTTGTCCTCGGTGAGCAGGTTCACGATCAGTGCGGTGCGGGCGACGTCGGGCAGCTGCGAGTCGCCCTCCTCCCAGGCCTCGCCTCCGAGGACGCCGTCGAACGTGCGTCCCTCGCTCCACGGCACGTACTCGTGTGGGAACCACTCCTTGGCCAGCGACAGATGCCGGTCGAGGTTGGTGGCGACCACCGGTTCGAGCTCGGTGAGCAGGGCGGTCTGGTCCAGCGGCACGACGATCAACTCCCTACGGTTGCGTAACCTACGCAACCGTAGCCTCTTACCGCCGGGTACTTCGACAATGTGACCCGATGCTCGCCCGGAATTCTCCTGGCGGTGGTGGATGCGCCGGGTCCGGGCCGCTTTCCGGAGCGGGCCGGTCACGTTCTGGTGGGTTCGGCGCTGCCGAGCGTGCCCACCGCTTCGGGCCGGCGGCCGGGGACGGCCCGGACCGGCCGCCGAGGTCGTCCGCTGGATGCGGGACTCGTCGTGAATCCCGTATTTTCCAGGTCCTTTTGGTCAGTGGAGGTCGAAGATCATGCAGCTGCTGGTGGCGTGCGCGACGAGGCGGCCGTGGGCGTCGGTGAGGCGTGCCTCGGCGAGCGCCGTGCGGCGGCCGCGCTGCAGGACGGCGCCGGTGCAGGTCAGTCGGCCGGAGGCGAGGGTGACCGGGCGGAGGAACTTCACGCTCAGGTCGAGGCTCGTGTAGCCGACGCCGGCCGGGAGCGTGCTGTGCACGGAACTGCCCGCGGCGGTGTCGAGCAGGGTCGAGATGACGCCGCCGTGGACCGAGCCGAGCGGGTTGTAGTGGAACTCCTGCGGGTCGAGGGTCACGGTGACGCTGCCCTCCGTCGCCGAGAAGCCGGCCATGCCGATCAGCTGCATGACGGGCGGCGGGGGGATTTCGCCGGCGGTCAGCGCCTGGAGCATCTCGAGGCCGGAGCGCCGACCGACCTGGCTGGCGTGCGCCGCCGGGTCGGTCCAGCCGAAGGTGCGGGTGCGCGCCGCTTCCTGAGTCTGCGTCATGGACGCAGGCTGGCACCGCCTTGCTGCGTCTGTCAATCAGACCTAGCCTTCCTGTCATGAATCCCACAGCCGTTCCGTTCGACGCGCTGGACTGGTCCGCGGAGAACTGCACCCTCGGCCGGACCATGGCGGTCCTCGGCGAGAAGTGGACCGTGCTGGTGCTGCGCGAGGTCTTCAACGGGGTCCGGCGCTTCGACGACATGCGCGCCCGGACCGGGATGCCGCGGCAGGTGCTGACCGACCGGCTCGCCGGCCTGGTGGCCAACGGCGTGCTGCGCCGTGAGCCCTACCGGGAGCCGGGCTCGCGGGTGCGGCACGAGTACCGGCTGACCAGCAAGGGCTTCGACCTCTACCCGGTGATGATCGCGATCGCCGAGTGGGGCAACCGCTATCTGGCCGATCCGGCCGGGCCGCCGCTGCGGTTCGCGCACCGCGACTGCGAGGCGCCGGTAAGCCTGGAGGTGCACTGCGCCGCGGGTCACCGGGTCGACGACTACCGCCGGGTGGCGCCCCGTCCGGGACCGGGAGCGCGCCGGGTCCGGGAGATTTCCGCCGTGCGCGCGGCGACCGCCGACTACGCCGATTAGGCGGATGTTCGGTATTTATTCCGCATAACCTCGGTAATGGCCCTATGTGGTCTTGCGGAGGAGGATGCGGTGCCTAGCCGCCTGTTGGTGATCGGGGGAGCCGCCGGCCTCGGCCTGCTCGGGCGCTTCGTCCAGCTCGCCGGCGGCCCCGCCGCGCGGATCGTGGTCATCGCGACGGCCAGCGCCACGCCCGAGGCGACCGAGAGGGAGCACGTCGAGGCCTTTACCGCGCTCGGCGCCGGTCGCGTCCGCGCGCTGCGGCTCGACACCCGCGCCGACGCCAACGACCCGGGCGTCGAGCCGCCGCTGCGCGACGCGACCGCGGTCTTCTTCACCGGGGGCGACCAGGAGCGGATCATCTCGGTGATCGGCGGAACGGTCGCCGACTCGGTGCTGCAGTCGCTGGTCGCGGCCGGGTCGGTCGTGCTCGCCGGCACCAGCGCGGGCGCGGCCATGATGTCCGGAACGATGATCATCGAGGGCGACGCGCGCGGGGTGAGCCGGGCGGCCGTACGCACCGGACCCGGCCTGGAGTTCCTCCCGGGGGTGCTGATCGACCAGCACTTCGCCGAGCGCGGCCGGGTGAACCGGCTGCTGAGCGCGGTCGCGCTCTCTCCACACGAGCTGGGCCTGGGCATCGACGAGGACACCGCGATCCTCACCGACGGCGACCGCTTCGAGGTGCTGGGCAGCGGCGCGGTCACGGTCGTCGACGCGGGCGCGGCGACCGACATCCGGGTGCCCGAGCGGGGGCCCATCGCCCTGGCCGGCGCGCGCATCCACGTGCTGCCCGCGGGACACACCTTCCATCTCACGGGTCGCCGGCCGGTGGTCGACGCGCCCGCCGCAGAACGGGGACCAGCCGCATGAAGATCGAACGCCTGCGCCGCCTGCGCGGCCCGAACGTCTACCTTTCCCGCCCCGCCGTCGTCGCCCGGCTAGGTCTCGAGGAACTCGCCGGCCGGGAGACCTCGGACGTGCCCGGATTCGCCGAGCGCCTGTTGCGGGCGCTGCCGGGCCTCGCCGAGCACGGCTGTGCCACGGGCTCGCCGGGCGGCTTCGTCAGCCGGCTGCGCAACGGCACGTACTTCGGGCACGTCACGGAGCACGTCTGCATAGAGCTCTCCCAGCTGATCGGCCGGGAGATCAGCTTCGGCCGGACGGTCTCGGTCGGCGAGCCCGGACGGTACGACCTGATCATCGAGTGCCCGGTCGACGAGCCGCCCGACTCCGGCCTGGCCGCCGAACTGCTCGAGATCGCGGTCGACCTGGTCGCCGCGATCGAGGCGGGCCGGTCGTTCTCCAGCACCGCCCTCGCTGTTGCCGGCACCGGTCATGTCCCGGCAGTCCTGGGTGTCGCCGTGGACGGCAGCGACAGCTACGGCCCAGCGGCCCGGCTCGTGGCGCTGGCCGCGCAGGCCGAGCGGGAGGCGGCCGGGCCGAGCACGCGGGCGATCATCGCGGCCGCCCGGCGGCGCGGCATCCCGGTGGAGCGCTTCGACGACCTCAGCCTGCTGCGCCTCGGCTGGGGCAACCGCCGCCGCCTGGCCTGGGCCGCGATGACCGACCGGACCAGCGGCGTCGGCGTCGACATCGCCGGCGACAAGCAGGTCACCCGCCGGCTGCTCGGCGAGGCCGGCATCCCGGTCGCCGAGGGCGGCGTCGCGAGCACGCCGACGGAAGCGGTCCGGCTCCTCGCCGAGCTGGGCGCCCCGGTCGTGGTCAAGCCCCGGCACGGACGGCAGGGCCGGCACGTCGCGCTCGGCCTCGTCAGCCCGGCCGAGGTGGAGCAGGCCTTCGCGGCCGCGGGCGGTGACGTCGTCGTCGAGCGGCAACTGCCCGGGCGCGACTACCGGGTGCTGGTGGTGGCCGGCGAGATCGTGGCGGCCGCGGAACGGATCGCCGCGCATGTCGTCGGCGACGGCCGCAGCACGGTCGCCCAGCTGATCGACCGGGCCAACGCCGACCCGCGGCGGGGCCTCGGGCACTGCCGGGCGCTCACCCGGATCGAGGTCGACGACGCGGTCCTGCGGCTGCTGGCCCGGCAGGACTGCGGGCTCGGCTCGGTGCCGGCCGGCGGCGCCGAGGTGTGGCTGCGCGACAACGCGAACCTGTCCACGGGCGGCACCAGCCACGACGTGACCGATCGGGTTCATCCGGACGTGACCCGGCTCTGCCTGCGGGTGACCGCGCTGGTCGGGCTCGACATCGCCGGAATCGACCTGCGCCTGGGCGACATCGCCGAGCCGTTGCCGGCCGCCTCCGACGAGGGCGAGACGACCGGCGGGGTGCTCGAGGTCAATGCGGTGCCCGGCCTGCGCATGCACCTCGCTCCCGTGCGGGGCCGCGCGCACGACGTCGGCGACGCGATCGTGCGGGCCATGTTCCCCGGCGGCTCCGACGGCCGGATCCCGACGGTCGCCGTCACCGGCACCAACGGCAAGACCACCGTCGCCCGGCTCGCGGCCCACCTGCTCGGCGACAGCGGGCTGCGGGTCGGCCTGACCACGACCGACGGGGTGAGCATCGACGGGCGGACCGTCTACCGGGCCGACGCGACCGGGCCGGTCTCGGCGCAGATGGTGCTCGGCGACCCGGGCGTGCAGATCGCGGTGCTGGAGACGGCGCGGGGCGGCCTGATCCGGCGCGGGCTCGGCTACGACTGGTCCGACGTCGGCGTGATCACCAACATCACGGCCGACCATCTCGGCCAGGACGGCCTCGACACGGTCGAGGACCTCGCGCACGTCAAGGCGCTCGTGGCCGAGCGGGTCCGGGACGGCGGCACGCTGGTGCTCAACGCCGACGACCCATGGGTACGTACGCTGGCCGAGCGGCCGCGGGTGCGTGCGGATCGCAAGCGGGTCGTCTGGTTCGGCCTGGAGCCGCGGAATCCGCTGATCGCGGAGCACCTGGCCAAGGGCCGGACCGCGTACGTCCTGCACGACGGGTGGCTGGTGCAGGCGACTGGGGCGCGGCGGACGCCGCTGCTGCGGCTGGCCGAGCTGCCCGGGGCGTACGGGGGAGCGGCGTCGCACGCCGCCGCGAACGCGCTGGCCGCCGTCGCCGCGGCCCGGGCGCTCGGCGCCGGGCAGGAGGCGGTGGTCCGGCGGCTCGCCGACTTCGACCCGCCGGTCGCCAATCCGGGCCGGGCCACCCTGTTCCGGCTGGGCGACGTGTCGTTGTTCGTCGACTACGCGCACAACCCGGCCGCGCTGGCGGCCACCCTGAGGACCCTGCACCGGCTCTGGGGCCCGGACCGCTGCGTCGCTGTGGTCACGCTTCCCGGCGACCGCCGCGACGACCTGCTCGCCGCGTCGGCGCAGGTGCTGGCCGACGGCGTCAGCCGAGCGGTGCTCTACGACGACGAGGATCCGCGCGGCCGGGCGCCGGGCGAGGTCTCCGCGCTGGTCGAGCGCGAGATGCGGGCACGCCGGCCGAAGCTGCGCGCGGTGCGCGCCACCGGGTACCGGGACGCGGTGCGCGAGGGCCTGCGGCTGGCCGAAGCCGGGGACGTGGTCCTGGTCATCTACGAGAAGATCGGGCCGATGTTCGCGCTGCTGGCCGAGCTCGGCGCCGGACGCGGGGGCGCTGTGCCGGTGCCGGTGGCGGGTCTCAGGCTGCCGGTCACGCCGGCGCTCGGCGCCGTCGTCTCGCCGGGCCGGGAGTTGAGGGAGGGACTGCCACCCGCCGTGCTCCGATAGTCATCCCGGGTCGGAGCGGATTCGTCCGGGTCGCCCGGCGCCGTCCGGAGTCGCCCTGTCTCGGCCCGTCTCTGCGGGAACGTCGCTGGTCGTCGGCGCTTTCGTCCGGATTTTCGACGCCGAAACGGTGGTGACTCGGCGTGGCGGAAACTTGGCACGTCGAATGGGCTTTTCAGGTGACGCGATCAGCCGATCAGATGGGGTTGCACTGGTAGAGACTTCAACTTTCGGCCCGCGCCGCGACATCGAAGATCGACTACGCCGTTCCGCGAGATTCCTCGTTGAGTGACGTGTTCGCGACAGCGCGTACGGAGATCGTCTGCTCTACCGGAAAAGCTGGCGTACCGATAGTTCTGACGTAATAGGCATGTCGGATTTTACCCGGCAAATACTCCCGTTGACGGGTCCTCGATCCGACTTTCGGCCCCTTGCCGTCGCCCCCACACCCGGCGTTCGGCGGCGAACGGACCGTAACGAGCCGCAGGTAGATCGCGATGTCGAGAGCTCGTGGTAGTGGCCGATCGTCCGCTAACATCCTCGCCGTCGATGGGGAATGCTCGGTCCAATGGCGGGCCGGCCTCGCCCCGGCGTCGAGTGGCATGGCGGTGCGACTCGGCGTTTCTTCGAAGCGCGCATGTGGGGGCACATGAGCACGACGGACCTGCCCGGTTCGAGCCTGTTAGCCGGTCGATATCGACTGGTCGAACGGCTCGGCGCCGGCGGGATGTCAGTGGTGTGGCGGGGTTTCGACGAAGTGTTGGGGCGCCAGGTCGCGGTAAAGGTTCTGCCGCCGTCGACCAGCACGGACCCCGCCTTTCGCCGGCGCCTGCGCGCCGAGGCCCAAGCGGCGGCCCGGCTGAGCCATCCACACATCACCAACGTCTACGACTACGGCGAGGCGACCACCGTCGACGGTGAGCCGGTGCCGTACGTGGTCATGGAACTGATCGACGGCGAGTCGCTCGCCGCCGTGCTGGCGCGGGTCCGCCGCCTGCCATGGCTGGCGGCCGTCCGGATCAGTGCCGAGGTCGCCGCCGCGCTGGCCGCCGCGCATGCGCGCGGCATCGTGCACCGCGACGTCACCCCGGCCAACGTCATGCTCACGCCGTCCGGCGCCAAGGTCGTCGACTTCGGCATCTCGGCGCTGATCGGCGAGAACGACATCGACCCCGACGGCAGCCTGCTGGGCACTCCGGCCTACCTCGCGCCCGAGCGGCTCGAGGGCGGCCAGGTCAGCCCGGCCACGGATGTGTACGCGGTGGGCCTGCTGATCTACCGCACCCTGATCGGCCAGCTGCCGTGGGACGTCGGCACCACGACCGCGCTGTTGCGCGCTCACCAGTACACCGAGCCCGATCCGTTGCCGCCGGTCGAGGGCCTGCCGCCCGCGGTCGCCGCCCTCGTCGGCCGCTGCCTGCAGAAGCGCCCGGCCGACCGGCCGTCGAGCGCCGAGCTCGCGCACGTGCTGGCCGGCGTGTCCGCCGACGTGCCCTCGGCGGGTCGCGGCTACGCCGCGGACTGGTCGTCGGAGAGCGGCGAGGACACCACGATTCTGCCCTCCCAGCGGTCCTGGACGGACGGCTTCGGCCGCCAGCGGGCCCGCGCGGTGGCGCAGCCGATCGAGCCGGCGCCCATGCCAGCTCCGCCGCCGCGCCACGTGCCGCCGCCTCCTCTGGTGCCGCCTGCCACCTATCCTCCGGCCGCCGGGCTCGCGCCGCCGATGCAGCCCGATCTCGACGGGCAGACCGGGCCGCTGGCCGGCGCCGCGGTCCGCAACAGCAGGTTCGCGTCGCTGCGCGGCGGGCCGGTGCTCAACACGCCGCCGCCTGCGCACGGCCCGGCGCTGCGGCCTGCCTTCGACAACCCGCCGCCATTCGGCCCGACCGCTGCAGGGCCAGGCCGGCCGGGCAACGGCGGTAACGCGAATCCCGGCCACTTCCGGCCGACGCAGACGCGAAGGGTGCTCGTCATCGCCGGAGTGGTCCTGGCGGTCACCGTCGTGACCTTCGGCTGGAGCATGGCGGCCGGCCGGCGCGCCACCAACTCAGCGAACTCGGAGCCGAGCGTGATCCCGGCGAGCGGCAAGTGCGTGGTGAGCTACGCCGTCTGGACCGACGCGAACGGCAAGTTCAGCGCGCAGGTCACCGTGGCCAACCGCGACGACGCCCCGATCACGAACTGGCAGCTCTGGTTCATCATGCCGGGCGACCAGGTGGTGTCCGGCAAGGGCAAGGTGCAGCTCACCCAGGACGGCAACGCCGTCACGGTCAGCTCGGCGACCGAGCTCAGCCCGCAGAAGCCGCTGACCGTGCCGATCAGCGGCCGTTACCTGCAGAGCAACTCGGCGCCGCTCGCCTTCCAGCTCAACAAGCAGACCTGCGAGACCTTCGTGTCGAGCAAGCCGGGTGCTCCGTCGAGCAAGGTCGAGATCCTGTCGAACGGCAAGACCCGGCTCGTCACGCCCCCGTCGGCGTCGTCGGGCATCACCATCGGCCCGGGCGGCGTCGTGACGATCACGCCCACGACGCCGAGCACCTCGACCGTCGGGACGACCACGCCGACCGGCGCCACCACCCCGACGACGACGCCGACCACGACCCCGACGACCATTCCGCCGATTCCTCCGACCACACCGACGACCACCCCGGCGACGACCCCCACGACGACGACTCCGACCTCGGCGGCGACCACCACCACGGTCCAGACGCCGCCGACCGGTGATACCAGCACCTGCGACCCCGCCGCCCCGGTCTGCTGATAACCGAACGGTCACGCATCGTCCGCCCGGCGAAAAACCACGCGCCGGGCGGACGACCGCGGCGTTAGGGTGAAGAGCGATTTCGGTAGGCACCTTCCGCCAGCTGTCCGCATGGGCGGCGCTCTCACCGCCGGGACCCCTTCGCCGGAGTCTGTCCAACCGGCAACGGCGTGGCTGCCGCCAGGCGACGCCCGCGCGCGGAAGATGGGTGTCAGCCGGTTCGGGCGGGTGGTTCCGAGCGGTGGTCGGTTTTGAGCGGGCGAGCCGCCCCGGTGGGGCAGTCGTCGTACATCGGGGAGTTCGACATGATCAGCATCGTCAAGGATTTGGCCGCGGAGGCGTTGTTCGTCTCCAACCTGCAGCCGTCGGAGTGCCCGAGCCGCGAGGCGGTCGAGCGGGCGGTCACCGCCATGATCTTGCTGCACGGCAGCGACGGGTGCGCCGCCGACGTGGCCGGCGAGTTCGGCGACCACCCCGACACCGCGGTGCGGCGGATGAACTGGGTGCACTCTGAGCTCACCGGCGTCCTGTCGCCCCGGCGGACGCCAGTCCTCCAGTAGCACCTGAGCGTTTCTCGGAAAAAACACCGCAAAAGCAACCGAGTTCGGCCGCCGCTGCACCCTTCGGCCGTAACAGTCTTCCTCGTCAGCCGGTTTCACCAAACCGGTCGTATGAGCGAGGAGGACCACGTGACCACCACGACCGAACTCCCCGCCACCATCGGCACGACCCACGACGCGCCGTCCGGGCGTGACATCGAGGACCTCGTCCGCGAACACATGCCGATGGTTGGCCATCTGGTCCGGGAACTGCTCAACCGGGTGCCCGGCCATGTCCATGCGGACGACCTGTCCTCGGCCGGCTTCGCCGCGCTGCTCGGGGCCGCGCGCTCGTTCGACGTTTCCCGGGGCATCCCCTTTCACCGCTTCGCCGCGGTACGCATCCGCGGCGCGCTGCTCGACGAACTCCGCGGCCAGGACTGGGCCAGCCGGTCCGTACGGGCCCGGGCGCGCCGCAGCGCCGCCGCCCGCCAGGAGCTCACCGCTGCCCTCGGACGTACGCCGTCCGATGCGGAGGTCGCCGAGATGCTCGGCATCGGCGTGGCCGAACTGGCCACGGTCGAGGACGACGTGCAGAAGGCGGCCCTGCTCAGCCTCCAGGGCTTTCCCACGGGCGCGGCCGAGGAGATGGTGCCGGAGTTGTCCGAGGGCCCTGAGGACCTGCTCCTCAAGCGCGAACGGCTCGGCTACCTGCACCAGGCGATCCAGGCGCTGCCCGAGCGGCTGCGCCTGGTCGTCACCGAGTCGTTCCTGCAGGAGCAGCCGCTCAGCGACGTCGCGGCCCGGCTCGGGGTGACCGAGTCCCGGATCTCCCAGCTACGAACCGAGGCGTTGCAACTGCTCCGGGAGGGCCTGAACAGCTCGCTCGCGCCGGAGTTGCTCACCGTGGCGGCCGGCGGCCCGCGGACCCGCAAGGGCTGCCTGCAGCGGCGGCGCTCCGAGTATTTCGCCCGCGTGGCGCAGCAGGGCAACCTGCACACCCGGCTGGCGTTGACCGACAGCCACGGCGTGCCGATCGCGGTGGCGGCCTGACCGCGTCGGGTGCGGCAAAGCGGGGGCCGCGTCGCAGCCCCACCGTCGTTCCGGCTTCCGTTCACATCCGCGGCGTTGTAACTACGCTCCACGGGTTGTGACGGGAAAAGAAGCATGCCCCCGCCGGGCGGAACCGGCCTCGACGGCGAGGCGCTCCGCGGCAAGGACCGCGGCGGCGAGGGGCGCGGCGGCGAGGGGCTCGGCGGCCGCCCGGCCTTCACCGGCGGCGCACAGCGGGTCCAGGGCGGCGCGGACCTGGCGGATGTCGGCGCCGACCGCGGTGATCACCACACCCGGCCCGGCGAGCCGCATCAACGCGACATCGCCGACAACACCGTTCGACGCCGGGAGCGCGGCCGACGGTGAGACCGGAGGAGAGGCCGGCTGTGAGACCGGGGGAGAGGCCGGCTGTGGGGCCGGGGGAGAGGCCGGCTGTGGGGCCGGGGGAGAGGCGAGGAGAGACGCCGGTAGTGGGAGGGCCGCGGAGGTCGGTGCGGCGGCCACGAGGGTGCCGACGGCGCGGCCGCTGCCCAGGACGGCGGCGGCCGACCAGGCCGGGGCGGCCGGGCCCACGGACAGGTCGTGGCGGTAGAGGGTCTTTCCGGCGTACCGGATGGTGGTTGTGGTCTTGACGTTGCCGGAGGGCTCGGCGTGCCGGCCGCAGACGAGGTCGTCGCGCCAGAGCAGCACGCCACCGGCGGCCACCTCGACGTGGGTGACGGTGTGGTGGTCGCAGCCCGCGGCGGCGATGAGCGGCTCCGGCAGCCAGCGCAGGGTCGCGCCGGCGGCGACGGACGCGTGGAGCTCCAGCCGCGACGGGGGAAGGTCGGCGCGGCCGGGGAGCGCGAGTTGGGCGGCGACGCTGCGGATCTCGAGCTCGGCGCCCGGGCCGACGGTGATCTCGAGGCGCAGGTCGTCGCCGCGCAGCGGTCCGGCCGCGCCGCCGACCAGATGGAGGGTGACGCCCGCCCCGGTACGGGCGCCGGTGCGGCGCAGGAGCAGCGGGGACTCCCCGCGCAGGACGGCGAGCCGGGTGCCGTTGCGGCCGTCCGCCTCGGCGACGACCTGCGCCGACGCCTTCACCGCGGCGCCGCCGGAAATGCCGGGACCGTGCCGCGCCGGGCGGTCGGCACCGCGCAGACCCGGGGGATGGGGAACAAGGACGGCTCGCGGGGCAGCCGGCGCACTCAGGCCGCCGGGATCCGGGCCGCGACCAGCGCGCGGATCCAGTCCGCTACCGGGGTGGCGGAGCGGTCCTCGACCAGGGAGAGGAAGACGGTCGGCAGGTCGCCGCGGCGGGCCTTGGCGTCGCGGTCCATGACGGCCAGGTCGGCGCCGACCATCGGGGCCAGGTCGGTCTTGTTGATGACCAGCAGGTCGGCGGCGGTGACGCCCGGTCCGCCCTTGCGGGGGACCTTGTCGCCGCCGGCCACGTCGACGACGAAGATCTGGTCGTCGATCAGGCCCTTGCTGAACGTCGCGGTCAGATTGTCGCCCCCACTTTCCACCAGCACCAGGTCGAGCGGGCCGAGCGCGGCCTCCAGGTCTTCGACGGCGTCGAGGTTGGCGGAGATGTCGTCGCGGATCGCGGTGTGCGGGCAGCAGCCGGTCTCGACCGCGCGGATCCGCTCGGCGGGCAGCACGCCGTTGCGCAGCAGGAAGTCGGCGTCCTCGGTGGTGTAGATGTCGTTCGTCACGACGGCGAGCCGCAGCTCCTGCCCGAGCGCCCGGCACAGCGCCGCGACCAGCGCGGTCTTGCCCGAGCCGACCGGGCCGCCGATCCCCACCCGCAGGGCGCGCGGCCCGGCGCGCAGCGGTTCGTGCGGGTCGACACCCGGATCCGGATGGCTGTGCGGCGCCTCGTCGGGGCCGTGCAGGTGCGGCCCGTCGGCGG
>Ga0307508_10000743_pt1 | contig 38670 bp, 38 predicted proteins | sample 9_EM_MG_FD_203089 | JGI IMG/M metagenome (GOLD analysis project Ga0307508, IMG submission 203089) | Populus trichocarpa ectomycorrhiza microbial communities from riparian zone in the Pacific Northwest, United States - 9_EM | ecosystem: Host-associated > Plants > Roots > Unclassified | place... | reverse complement strand
TATGAGAGTATGCACTCAGCAGCAGCCAGTGCCGGCAGCATGGAGGGTGGAGGGTGGGGGGTGTTATTTTGGGAGGGGGTGGGGAGAAGCGGAGGAAGAAAGCGAAAAGAAAGAAAATAAAAGAATATAAAATAAAATATAAAATAAAATAAAATACCGGCTGGCCGATAAGATGGCGATACAGACCGGGGGGAGCGAGGGATGTGAGTAGATGTGTGGGGGGAGGAGCGTGGCAATAAAAGAGGCGACCGGGGTGGAGGGGGGATGGTGTCGAGGACATGGGGATGCATACGGCAGCGGTGCGGGCGGAGGTATATTCCTACACCGTGCACGTCGGGGCGCTTGGTCCGAGCTGCAGCGTATGTACTCTATGTATGTACAGGAGTGGGTGGAATCCATCGATCGTGCCATCCAGCCGGCTGCGGTGGAGCCGGGACAATCTGGAGAAGATTCCGAGCCGAGTAAAGGTACACACCACACAATGTTAATGCCCGTCGTTTTACGAAAGTGGTATGATACCCAACGCCCACCAAAGTGCAGTGTGCCCACCGCGATTCAACATATCATGGAAAATAAAACGAGGTTGCCAAGAGAGAAAACGAGAAGGGTGGCAGTGGCGAAGGAACCTCACGATGGTTTGGTCACCCCCCGCACAAGATCATCCGCATATGTGACGAACTTGCCGGACAACTTGGAGGAATACTTTGTGAGTGTTGCTCCACTGTCGTGATACTTCTGGGCTCCCTGCAGCCGTCGGAACCGGAGATCCATACGTTTTGACCACGGTGAGTGCAAAAGATCAAGCACCGATAGTCGTCGTCGTTCCTCCGGAATCCACTTGTTCATCGCCTCTACGAGGTTTGAAGATGTGAAAGAAACCACCGCCACGACGACTCTGCTTCCCCTTCAACAAGAGCCCAGGCCACCATTACGGATACTGCCAAAAGAACAGTGAGGCTAGAAATATCCTTCGTGAAGGCGTGTACCCGTCCCACTGCGAGGAAGAAACGAGAGTACCCGGATGCCCATGCAATTGTGTTCTTCCTCAACCGCCACCACCGCAACACACCCCTATACCCATTGACCTCAAAAGGGCAGCCGGTATTCGCGTGTACACAGACAGCAGTGCTGCATGTTCTGTCCGATTTTTTCTTTGAAGCGGAAGGTGAATTTGCGAGGGTCCGACAGCGGCCAGTCCTGCGTTGCGATCTCGAGTGACTTGAAGTCATCCCACTGCGTACGGCTTGTGATGACTGGAACGGGTGGCGGTGATGGGGGAACGAGACATGGTGATAGCAATGATTGATGAAGATTTTCGATCCGCCACCTTACCCCGCTTGAAAACCTGCAGGCGCCGCAGCCAACCCTTCCCTTGTTCTCTCTTGGCAGCCTCTTTTTTAGTTCCATTTGATTGCGGTGTGGGCACACTATGCGTTGGCGGGTATTGTGTACGACTTCAGTATATAAAACGACGGGCATTGTGTATCGTTTCTCTTCCGAGCTGGACATCCAGGAGAGCGCTGCTTCTTGCTCGCCGGCATGCGTCTGCACAGATACATGATGCATGCACACATGCGCGGACCTGTCCGGCTGTCGAGAGCTGGCGATCGCTCGCCGGCCGACGTCGCTGCCCATCCTTCCGCGCGCCGCCGCCACCGCCGCATCGCACTGGGCTTCTGCCCTCCGTTCCACACGGCTCGTCCTCGCGAAGCCCCGCGCATCGCAGACGCCGCGCACACACTGCCGGCCCGGCCCATCCGGCGGGCGGATCCGAGTCAAGCCGAACGCCCGTCGCACGCCGTGAGCGCCCGTATCTCCCCCGCCGCGACGCCGCTCCTCTTCGGGAGACCGCGACCGTCCGGCGGGCCGCACCTGCTCTTCTCGCTCGCGGGTGCAGAGAGCGAGAAGAAGTCCACTACACACATACTCAGGGTTTGCCGGACAGTGTTTATCTATCCATCCGTCATGTGCCTCCGCACGTCGGCATGCGCGTGTCCGTCTCCGGTAGAGTGGGCGCCAGGTACTTACTTAGTCGAGCCTGCTAGGTAGTCGAGCCCCGCTAAGCTAAAACGGCTATCTAGCGTGATTTATTGATCACTAGCGTGGCCCCGGTTTGTTTAACATGTGCACACAAACCCAGCCCAATTAAGTCGAGTACATAAGGGCTATGTATGTATGTAGAGCAAAATGATCCTCAGATGTATGTATCTACATAGCCTATCTATGTGGGTCCGCTTTGGACCCGGACACCGCTCAGATTTCGATCTCCTGCTCCTCTATCTCTATACTACATATGTATCCGTTGTCAGATACATCGGCAAAAGCTCCTCCTCCAGCACACACACATCCGTCAGAAGCTTTTGCAAAATGCGCGGCCTCCTTCTCCTTCTCCTCTTCAAGCCGAGCAAACGATTTCCATGTCACTATCCAGCAGCTTCTTGCCTTCGTTTTCCATTGCTTTGTATTTCTCTTTCCTTGCGCCAAGCTCAGCCACCCAGTGCAACCCACCTTTGCCCGATATCCTTCAATGTAAACTTCGTTGCACCCACCGTGGACTAACTAGCTGCCGCAACAGATCCGCGTCTATCTACGCAGAATTTCCTCTGCGATATGAGCTGTCACGTCTCCAACACTCTGCAGAAAACCAATCCTCCTCCTCTTCATTTAACAGTAGCCGTCGAGTCTTCCCGTATTCTGCAGCTGAACACCGCCCACAAGTCCGATGCTTGAAAGTAGACACCTTCATTTCTGCCACCACTATCTACCGCATCCTTCTTTGTAGGAATGAGTTCGGCCTTGTACATCTTCGAAGGCATTCAAAAATCGGATTGATTCTGGTACTACGCCGTTGGGAAACGGATTGAGATGTTCGCCGTTGGGGAATCGTATTTTGCTGGTAGACATTGCTGCTATGTACATAGATAGTGATGCTGGTGAAGCGTTCCAGCAGCGAGCGCTGTTTACTTCTGAAGCTTCCCCTGAAAAAAAGAAATATCGCTAAAAAAAAAAGAAATTATAAACCAGCCAAAAGTAGACTAGTGTGGTGGGCTTGACTATGATACCCGGCATCCATCTAGGTAGATGTTGTGTTGGGAACTCTCCGCTTGTGTTACCGCCAGCTACCCTACCGAGCACCGCAGCCGAGTGGGAGCGGCATCTGTGGGCTGCTGCAATGTGCGCGACCATCTACATACCTACATCGATGGAACCAGCCCATCCACGGTGGAATTCTGCACGCATGCAGAGCACTCCGCACACGAGCCCGCAGAGGCAGTATCCATCCAGATACCGTACATACTCTATGTATCTAGATTGGCTTCTCCACCTGCCTGCAAGGAAGCGGGTCCGTGCTGCAGTGCTTTACCACAATATGCAGCAGAAGGTGTGGAGGGGCCACTGGTGGTGTTTCGCATATACGAGCCTTCGTCTTCTCTCACTCTGTCCTTCTTCTTCTTCATTTTCTTTTTCTTCTTCTTCTTCGTATTCATCTTCTTCGTATTTGCACTCGTACCTACCACGAGGCGTCCGTCCTGTTTTGGCAGAGTCCGTTGCTTGCGATGGCCTCTCGTGGATGCGCGGTGGGAACTGAGTCTGTGGGGCGACGGTTCGAATCCAAACCGAGCGGACGATGCTCGCCCAATGGGCGGATATCCAACTATCTACATACAGCGGCACAGCGAAACCGTACAACTTGGCACCTGCCAGCAATGCGGCGGTGCGGCGTGGGGGAGTGGAGTGAAGTGAAGCGAAGCGAAGCGAGGGAACGGAGTGAATTGGATGGATAGATACGCAAGTGAAAGTGCACGCTGAGTGGCGATCCGGAGCTGCGTGGAACACAGGTTGGCAGGTGCGGGGGGGGGGGGGGGCAGCCGAATGCGAGCAACCGTCGTCGTCGGCGTGCGTGCTCGGAGACGGACTGGCTGACGGACGACACCGTCTTGAATTGGACGTCGGTGTGGCTGGGGCGGTGGAATGGATGGTGTTGTGCGGTTGGGATTTGTCGTCGGAGTTTGGCCGCTGGAAGGAACCCGGAGGCTAACTATAGATATCTACTCCGGAAGGGCTGATACCGCACGAACCAGGCTGGGCATCGAACAAAAAAATTTGCGCCTCCGAGAGTAAAGTACAGTCAGTCTAGTGCACTAGATTACGCGCACGACCTGAGGCTGTCGCCTGCGTCTTCCCCCCCCCCCATGTTTCTCTCTTTTATTTTTCTTTTCTTCCGTCGATCCGTCGTCGAACGGACGTCAACACGGAGAATCCTCGTTGCCCATCATCGTCATCCACCAACCCGAGACAGGCAGGCAGGCAGGCGGGGAATCGCAGCTGTGTATGTAGATAGATAGGTTATGCCCGCACGCGTGAAACCGCCGTCATGCATTACGAAACGCCCCCCCCCCCCAATCCTCCCAATAATCCCCGTCCTTTTTTTTTTTGGTTTATGTATTCATACATATCTATCTACTCGCATACAGCCTTTCTAGACGATGGCTGCGCACTTTTTATCCAGGTTTCCCTAGATAATCACCGTCCTGCCCACCGCTCAGTGGAGGCCGGAGTTCTAGACGTTTGCGCATGCTGTAAGCCATATCTACAGTGCGGAAGCCTGGCGCCTTGCGATTCGCGCACCTCCATCCCAGTCCGGGGCCGGATCCGTATATCTAGTACATACATATGTATGCAATGGCCCAATTCGCTCCGTCCACCCCTCGCCGTTGTGGGATGGCGGCTGCTTTCTCGTGGGGGGCGCAGATTCTCCTGGCCAGGTTGGAGTCCGCGACGTCTGCAGTGCAGCGGCTGCACGCATCGAGGAATGCTGCTGCTGCTGCTGGTGGTGGACCGCAGTCAGCACCTTACGTTGGATATATACAGCTTGCTTGCAGGCTGTCGGATAGCCCGCCGCAGCGACGCATCGCCGAAGATTCTGCCAGCCAGCCCCGATGGCCTGTGTGCTGACACATACGTCTGCGAGTGTGCGGCGCTGACTGCTCAGCTGTGTCGACAGCATGGGATCCCACGCCTCACGATCCGTGAAGCCGGTCCGCGCAGGGACGACGTAGAGTGCTGCTGTCGCGTAGAGTAGGTGCTCCGTCCCATCCGTGCGACCTGGACAGCTGCTTATCGTTGGGCCAGGTGAGGCGAACGATTCCACAGACTCTGCCTTCGCAATAACGATGAAACCTCGTCACGACGGGGCCGGCCAGTCCTCGTCGCACATCCCCCTCCCCGCCGAGAACCGGCGTGTAGATTCGAGATCGATCCGTTGTGCTATAATTGCTGGGTCTCCGGTTTGGCGCGCGCGCGCGCGAGAGAGAGAGAGAGCCCCGTCCACTTGTTCCACGCACATATGTACGACGGCAGCCCTCCGGCAGTTGAAGCGCGGGATTGCGTGAGACGAGTCCAGCCAACCCGGTTCCATCCGTCTTGTTGGTTGGACGGTTGGCCTTTATTTCGGCTCGCGAAGTCTCTGCGAATTGCGGATATCGGAATTCCGGCTGCCCGCAGCGACGAAATCGTGCCAACATTTTTCTTCCCCCCCCCCCCAGTCTCGATTCCTTTCCTCTTTCCCTGGCTTTGCACCCTCTGCGTTCACGCCATAGATAGACAGAATGTACACAGGTTGATCATGAGGTTTGGGCGCGCGACGCTGCCGTGAAACGAGGCCTGGCTCGAGGCAAGTGGAGAGCACAGTAGTTAGAGTAAACCGGACAGGCAGCTGCAGGGAAACGCTACTCCGTCGAAAGAGTCGGACAGCTCGTGCGTACAGATGTATGTATGCAGCCGGTGCTGGTGCGGGTGTTGATGTTGACGTTGGCGCGAGATCCCAACGCTTGTGTAGAACGATCCCACGAACCACGGTAACGATGCCCACATACATACATACCGCACGTCCGTGGTCGTATCTATCCAAGTGCTTATTCCGCTTCGATCCCAGGTTCCCGGAGAAGAAGCAAAGGAGGTGGAAAGACGCGGATACCGACAGACGTCCGAAGGTTAACTGGGGGGGGGGGGTTTTTTCTTAGAAAAGCATCGACGACCACTCCAAAAAAAAAGCTGGAATCCTTATGTAGACAACTAACCCGGTGCGCACGCAACGTATGTATACGGAATGTTGTACCATAGCGTATTTGCAGGTGTGAATAGCTATGGGTGTAGATACATAGATTGATGTTCTCTGAACCGGCAGATACCTACGGTATAGTTAGCCACCAGTCGAAATCCTGGTGGCTAGGGCAGCGCCTGGACACCAGAGGATACATAGAGTAGATACCTGGAGTACATACACGGTACATGCATTCGGGAGGTACTTAGCGCGGAGTACCTAGAGAGAGCGCGTCGGGAAGTTGGGCACTTTTTTTTCGTGCACTAAGGGCGCACTAGTCCACTAGTGTACTCTAAAGAGTGATAACGTGTGAGGTGGAATCCAAAACTCGTCGTCGCACGGGCTCTGTCTGACCAAACAGACCCAAAGGACTCGGAATGACCCCGAAGCCATATCCAGCTTATGAACTTCACCACGGGGTATGAAGGCGCGCACCAAAACGACGAGACCCTTCCAGACGGCGTGCGGTTTCAAGAAGCACTCAAGATTTACAACGAAGGAATCATGAGGAGCATTGCGCTGAACTTGGGGAGAGTGATTCTGGTGGCGAAGATGGGGGGGGGGGCGCCGAGAAGGAGGACGACTGGGAGGGTGCTCGGTTTGTAGCTCTGCATCTGTGAATCCGGTTTGGACTTTCGCTTGAGCCGATTGGGCGAAGACTGGTGGATCGCCGACGAGTTTTGATTCCGCCTCATAAATCATCACTCTCTAGAGCACCTGCACTAGTGGACTAGTGCGCCCTTAGTGCAAACCAACCAAAAAAAAAGAAAAAAGAGAAGTGAAGTGGTGCTGTCCGACCTACCTACTTTTAACTTACATACTCACATACCGACGCGACGTGCTCGACTTACCGACGCCCTCTCTGCATCGTATGTAAGGCTCGCTGCGCTGTGATCTGCCAGGTCATATCTACATACCTGTGTAAAGTGCTCCTAATAACTACAGGCGACAGTGGAAATCGTATCGATTCCATCCCCTGCGCGAAGTCGAGCTCTCGACGCGATGTCCGACTGGGAAAGCACAACCGGGGCGTCGTCGAAGCGGGATGCTATGCATGGTCGCTGCAGAGCACACTACGTATCTATACTCTAGATACTCTATGGTAGAGTACCCACTTTCTTTTTATGGTTTGATCAGCAATTGCAATGCTCACGCTTCCGCCATCTGTAGGCGTGGTGGCGGAGCCAGGAGTGGTGTTGGAGGAGGCCATGGAGGGCTGCAGTGGCTCGTTGCAGATAGCTGCTCTGCGCCAGCCTCAACCGGCGGTAAGCTCGCTGGGTCGACTCGCGGGAGCGGCCGAGTATGTTAGAGTATGTATCTACATACATACGCGTCGGTGATGGTTAGCCGCGACGGACCAACAACGGGCTGCAGCTGCATGCACTGACACGGATGCATCGATCGGCCCCGAGCGACTTTGTGCGCGGAAGTCCCGCCGCCGTTCCCTCCAGCTACATTTGTAACCCAACTGACTACGATCCAGCCACATGTTTTTTGTTTTTGTTTAATCATAGTCTACTCGCATTCAGACCATGTATGATATGGCGGCGTACATTTTATCCGTTTTTCCCGAGGGATCTGGCCACATGTGGCTGCATACATAGTTACTGTGTAGATAATCTAATATGTATAAGTATGTATACCTAAGTACCTATGTATGATAGATATCTGTAGTTATGCATGTAACTCTTATGTAAGCACGCAGGCGCACATCGACGGATCCTATGCATGCATTCGGCAATCGAACAGAAAGGAAAAGGAAACCTATTTTTAAAAAAAAGAAAAAACCTCTCGCCGCTTCGTTTCATCTCCGGACGGACGAAATTACATGCACCGTCGGGACACCATACACACAAATCTCCGCGCGAGATGAGTCCGGCCGACTCCAGCTGGCCCGGTAGGTACTCTACATACATGTGTGTAGGCGGTAAGTAGGCAGGTATAGGTATGTACATATCTGCCCATGCAGTAGGCGGGGCAGTTGAACTGCCGGCGCCGGGAAACCGATGTGCACCCGCTGCAGCAGATGCGAGGAAGCGAGCTCTGCGTGGTTTTTAAAATTTCTTTTTTATTTCTTCCAGCAGAGGACGTGTCTGGAATAGCTCCCTCGTATTCGCCCGGCGGGGAACGGAAGTCGCGTGCGTCCGTTCGCTATTACAGTAGATGCTTTCTATGTAGAGCACGGTTCGCATGCAGGAGAACGTCCGTCGGTGGACGCGTTGCTGGAACACCTACATACTCTATGTTATGTACGTTTTGAGAGAGAGCGCGACGATGTCCGGATGACAGGAGTGACGGATGATGACAGTGAGGAATATGTAACTCCTACATACGTACTCTGCACGTCGCACGATCGGCGCGGCGAGGAAAGTGGCTGTGGCCGTGGAAGGTTTACAAAGATATCTTATCTTCCGAGCACGTGCGTGGCTCGGACCGCTCTGTCCGTGCTATGGAGGAAGTGGCGGAGTCGGGCGGGATGACGTCATCAGTCGGCGAGTGATACCTAGTCGTCTCTAGGATGATCCAGAACAGTTGCCATTTAACTACATAATGTATATAGAATACGTGTCGACGTCGCGCCCGTTGCTGCCGTAAGCAGCGTCCGGCTTGAGAAAGCTCCGACGCGATGCCGCGGGCGTAGATAGATGCACCTAGTCGTCTCTAGGATGATCCAGAACAGTTGCCACTTAACTACATAATGTATATAGAGTACTCACCTTGCCGTCCGTGCCCGCCGTGTCGACGTCGTGCCCGTTGCTGCCGTAAGCAGCGTCCGGCTTGAGAAAGCTCCGACGCAATGCCGTGGGCGTGGATAGATGCACCTAGGTATGTGGTAGTTGCTGCACGGTAGCTGGAAACTCACCGTTTCGGGCTTTTCGTCTTCGGCCCAGACGGGATACGGCAGGTGAGCCTCCTCCTCCTCCTCCTCCTCCTCCTCCTCCTCCTCCATCTCCATCCCTTGGGCACTATCCTGCCAACATCCGTGGCGCACGGGTATCTATCCAGAGCAGCGCATAACTAAGTACGGATTTTTTTATTTTTTATTTATTTAATACTCGCATGCGGCCAGTTTTGATCATGGCGAGCCTAACTCAGAGAGCTAGGATTGGGGGAAGAGAACGGGAGTTTACGCTCTCCGAAGGGCCCGAGAAGCCATAAAACTCGGTCTAGGGGTTGAAATCCTATACCCCTACAACTGCGGGAATCGTGTTTCAATAGGGCTCCGACACGTTGAGAGCAGGCGACCCAAAACACACCTGGTCCCTGTTTGTATCCATGCCTTGACCAGGGCAGGTGTAGGTTGTTAAGGACAAATACAAAGTCCGGGACAGTTTCCATGGCCTGTCCAACTGGTCGGGCTGCTTTTACAGACCGTCCCGAGTCTGGGATAATTTATGGACTTTAACAAGTCAAGCTTTTCTCCACCTGGACTTCACTTCGTATGGGCTGCGGCGCTGCGACGACGGGAGCAGGTGCTGCCGACATTCCGACCACCTAACTAGTGGGCGGTCCGAACTTCCAAGAAGCCTCACTGTGAAAGTGCATTTCCGGGTCCCAGGCTTCATCCTTCGGGTACGTCTCCATGCAGAGCGAGTTTCATGGCTTCTCGGGCCCCAGCTACATACGGAAAAGCCTGTACCCGAGACGTTCGGTGGTAGTTGCGTCGGGCGGGTGATTTACTGTGAGCGGGAGCGAATAGAACAAGAAGCGGCGACCGCTCCGCTCGATGTCCTTTCAGTGTCGCTTGCCCCCTCCGTGAGGTGGCGGCGGTAGGTGCAGACGAGGGTGGCTACTGGGAAGGATCCGGCGGCGGAGGGTGTCGGCTCCGGCGACGGGTATGGTGACGAACCCCAGACCCGCATCGCGGGGCAAGCGCACAACGGCTGTGGAGGTGTAGGGTTGGCAGTAGCTCGGGTTGGCTACAAAGCGGCATGTGGATAAGACATTTGCAGTCCCAAAGTCTTGATGCTTCTGGTGTGTTTGGTGGACACCACCACTTTTGGTCGGAACCAGAAGCCCTCACACCTTCCGGGCAAAAACATCAAGCATTTGTAGTCAGTCAAGACATGGCTGCATGCGGCCATAGCGTGATGGGAAGAAGCCGTCTACCGCGATTCCAAATCCTAAGAAGAGAAGTACAGACCGTCCTGATTGCTCCATCGTGCATGCCTTGTAGTACGAACCGCACCCAAACATCCGCCCTGTCAGAAGGCTCCAAACAAAGCTACGGAATGTAACGCTTCAGATACGCCATCTCCTCGGCATTCAGGCGGGAAGTCTCAGCCCCGTTGTTGATCAGCCACGTCATGACCTTCCCCTGATAACTCGCACACGCCAGGCTCAACGGCATATCCATCTCTTCGGCAGTGACCGAGGCGTCCATATCCGCGCCGTGATCGACCAGCAGCCGCAACAGGTCGACACGTCCGTTGACGACCGCGTCGTAGAGCGGCTTCTTGCCGGCGGCGTCGGGCATATCGGCCTCGGCGCCGTGAGCGAGAAGCAGCCGTGCCAGCTCGCAGTTCCCTTCGCGCACGGCCATCCGCAGCGGCGTGAGGCCGCCGCGCTCGACGCCGCTGGCGACGTTCGGGTTTGCACCCCTCTCGAGGAGAAACCGGACCGCCGCGTACCGTTCCGTTTCCATGGCGCGCACGAGGAGCGTGCTGGATCCGGCGCCGAGTTTGATGTGGATATCAAGGCCGTGCTCGAGCAGCAGGCTCAGTCCGGGCAGTCCTCGGCGACCGCGGGAGATGAGGTCGGCGAGGATACACGGCTGCGCATCCAGCTTGTCGGTGCGCCGGGGCGGACCATTAAGTTCTGGGCCGGATAGGACGGCGCTCCGGTACAGGTGGTTATTTAAATGGTAGAGCCCGCGGCTGGTGCGGACAAGAGAGGCTTTGTCCCTGAAGGCAGTGAGGTGCTCGGCTATGAGGAGATGCAGCTCACAGGGTATTGAGAGGAATGTTGGATACATGACGACACCAACTAATTCATGTCAGCCACTCCCAGCTCGATCAGATACTTGCGGCGACTCACTATACGTTAGGTAGTTGTTGTGAATTCTCCCTCAGAGTGCTCGTGAATCGCGCGTTATCTCTTCCATGGCAGCGCATTTCAGTTTATACGTAAGGACTGAATGCAGGTGACCTAGCTTCTTCGACTAAAATTGTCCGCGGGGGGCATGGCATTGCTCCGTGGACCATGGGACGTCGGAATACGGTTTTGTTAGTCACAGTATTGAAGTCCAAACCGCGATCCGACAAGCCGCAGCGGGGATCACCAGATCCACCGCGTTCGGCCTCCATGCGCGAGCCCGCCAATATCGTGGCACCACTTCCGCTGAAGCCCCCGGGTGGCCGTTTGTCACCGATCTTCGCCTCGTCCCATGGACCGAACACCTGACGATTCCAACCCGCCAGGCGCCATTGGTGCGACCATAGACTATGCTCTGGTCTTCCGACACCTGCAGAAGGCGTTAGACGCCGCGTCGATCTCGAGGGGAGATATCATACAGGGCATCTGCATTCCAGTGGTCGAAATTATGTGCACAGCGATGAGCAGAATTTGAATTTCCTGTGTTAGTGAGGCAGATGCTGCGGACGCCGCGAGGTGAGGGGTGGTGTGATCGGGTTCTTTCTATTAACATTGGCGGTAATTTAGGCCAAGATCTACGAAGTGTATTGATGATTAGTTACCTAGGATCTCGAAGGTGGTTACCTTCTGCAAACTTGTTTATATATAGAGGCACGAACAAAGGCGACTCCATCGAACCAAAACAGCATTGGTTGTGCCCAGTGCACTCTTTGCGCCTGTATGTAGTTGCTGACAAGTTGCCGACCAACACAGTTTGGGAAGTCCTACTTGGTTACGTAACATTATCATGCAACCATGGCCAGGACGTAGTCTTGATCTTACCACCCCCACCTGGGCGCAATTTGATTTGCGTTGGACATGTGAAACTAACGTTTGCGGGGACAAACTCCTTCAATGGCACCTGCAAACTGGTATGCGAACGGTCGAAACCATCCTCTACATTCTCGTACAACTGGTCGTCCTACATTTTTACCGAATGGGTTCTCCGCCGCTATATATCCCGACCCTCCTCGTTGAGGCTGCAATCGCTAGCAGGACGATATTGCGGACCGCGGCGCCGTCGGGCGGATGCATGTTGCGCATGGAACTTCGGTAGCGCCGTCGGAGCAGGACAGGAGATTATTCGAGGATGGAGCTTGAGACGGAAGTTGGAGTTGGGTGAGTAACGTCTTCGGGGGCTATGTGGGGGAGTTGTATGCTGAAAGTTATGGTTGGAATGGCAGAGGGTGTTCGGAGACAGATGTATATAGAAATGGAAGTCGATGCGGCTGATTCTCATACTTCTCGTTGGGCTGGAAGAGCCTCTCTATATTTATGCTCATCGGGATCGCAGGCCCAATGCCTTTCCATGAAGATGCTCAGTGCCGTCGGCTTTGAGTCCGCGGTCCGCCACTGCGAGCTTCAAGGGAGAGCGGTTCTAGAGTCCGAACTCCCAAGCCAACTCGATGCGTGAGCGGGGTGAAGATCTCGGTCAGAATCATGCCCGATAGATCTGCACTTTCAAGCTTGTGATCTGCGGACCAGATATCTGCATAAACGGAAGAGACTGGGCTTGTGTCCTTTGGGATTCCAAAGGAATTGCGGGGGTAGATCGGTCTGGTCGCTTGTATCTGAGCCCAGCTGTGGGGCTGGGGATCAGCGTCGTTGGCTATTCTCGGTGTGCGGCTCAGTGACATACCTACATGCGATACTCCTGCAGAGGGGTTTATGGCTCTGTTCGTCCCCGGTGATATCGCTACGGTGGCTCTGCACTCACTATCACCGCTTTGTACATCCCGCCGGATGTGCCCGCTGGGTGTTCCGGAATGCAAGTCGAGGGCATCCAGTGAACGGCTAGCTAAGCCACCCGGGGAAGGCTTCCTTCCACATGCCCTATTGGTAGACGTAGATATGTCCTCGTGTAGGAGTCTCTTCCCATTTTGGTTTGCCCCACGGCCGTTCTGTGCGATGCGACGGTGTCGTTGGGACAACCCCGAACCTACATAGCTACATACAATCCGGGATGAGTTCGCGTATGTTCCGAAGTCTCATGCGCACTGCCTCATCGGGAGTTTTTTAAAATCCTGGGTTATCTAACAAGAACGAACGATCGCCCAGTTCCATATTTTTGACGGGCAGCATATTCCGTACACCTTAGCACTCACTGGTGAGACCAGACTAAAATGTCGATGTCGACGCCGCCTTCAAGTCTATCTATTCCGCTGGCCTGAAGTCGTGCGCACTTGGGGATTCCAGGTCAGCACATCCTGCAGCAACAGCACGTCAAGTCTCTCGACAGCGGCCGCTGCGCAGTGCCACCCTCGGTGACGAGGGTTTCTCCAACCGCGGATCTAGCTAGCCGTACCCCTACCAGGGTGGCGACGGCATCGACTTCGAGGCCAACCTGAAGATCTCGACTTCGGAACGCTTCACCTGTACATCACCTCTTGGGGCCAGACGTGCTCCTGGGGCAACCAGTGGATCAGCGGTCACGTCGCGGCCTGCAAGGCTACCGGAAAATCATGTGTGATCGAGGAGTACGGTGTCGCTGAAAAGGGATCCGTCCGTGAGCAGTGGAATCAATTCGTGGCACGTCACCAAGAGCTCCGGTCTCATCGCTGTAAGTGTCCACAGAGCGTCCCCTAACTATTAGCAGGGTAAAACATCTAACGGGCTTTCAGCATTCTCTAGCTACCGGAAATTCGGCCTGTCGCTGAGCGCAGGCCGCACCCACGACGATACCGTAAGTTCCTTCCACCCTCTCCCTCTTGGAGTCCGACTAATGGTGCTGCAGTACACCACCTACACATCCCCAGAGCCTGGTCAATAACTGGGCCGCGTGTCGACTAACACTGACTAGGAGGAGATCATAGAGGCACGTCCGATCTTAGATCGTGGGTGGATATATCTGAAAATATCTGAAAGGGGGCCGGCCATGGAGGACGAGAAAAAAATCCATGCAAAGGACTCTTCAAACTGCAGGGCAATGGAAATGAATTAAATATTGAGCGTTCTGGAAAACCGTCGAGTTTGTTTTTTCGCGGTACATAACCGCTATGACGGCATTGCGTGCGGGGGAGGCCCTTTCCACGATAACCTTTTGTGATTGGCATATATCTATGGATTCTAATGATATTAAGCTCTCGAGTTTGTAGCTTTACGCACTATTTCCACGCCGGCCATCATTCCAGAGTCATTCTCGCCATATTAGAGCTTCAAGCTCCAGCACCCCACTAGTCCCGGCCTATCCGAACGATGAAGCGGCCTCAACTACTTGCGCACAATTCACGATTCACCAGTTAGGCTGTCGCCGCGTACATCACTGGATTTACATGCGCCCCTTGTGTATTCACGGGATCTTGCGCTGCGGGAGCTGCCCCGAGGCCGACGCAGTGGACTGTATCATTCGTCCCAGTTACAGACTCCCTTTCGTCCCAGTTACGGCCCCGTGAGAGGATCATCAGATACGTGGGTGAGGAGGAGGAGGAGGAGGAGGATGAGCTCCGGGGAGGCGCCCAGTGGATACGGCTTTTGGATGACACGACAGTGGGAACGGCACGGTATCGCCGCAGTTATCAAGTGGATATCACCCCGGCGCCAAAAAACAGGCATTACATATATATTAGACTGAATACCCCCACAAAGACCATTTCTCCCCGTCCAGTCCAGACTTCATCCAGCCCATTAGGCATCGACAACATAACAGCTATTCTAGAGCCTAAACATATCTGCGGGTGGGAGCGGCGGTGGCCGCAGGGTGGTATACGTTCTTGGTCTTCGGCTGTTTGGCGGAGGTAGAGCAAGAGGTAGTCTTTCCAGCGGGCTTCTGGTTCGGCTTCGGGGTGGCCTTGGGCTTCCGGGTGATCTTGGGTTTCTTGGCGGTGGTGGAGCACGGCGTAGTCTTCGCGGCGGGCGGGGGCGTGGTCAAGCTGCAGCTGGGACGGGAGAAGGTGGGACTGACGGGGCCGCCACACTGGGGAGCGAGGGTGCAGCCGCCGAAGCCCTGGCCGCACTCGTCGATGCCGTCGTAGCAAATGGACATGGTGCAGGGGATGGGCTCGCGCGGGGGCGAGGACGGGCACGGCGGCGGCGTGAAGATGGGCGCGGGCACACCGGCGCACTTCGGCTCGGGGTAGCAGCCGCCGTACCACATGCCGCACTCGTTGACGGCGTCCGCGCACAAGGTCGGACACTCCGGAGCCGCGGTGGTGTGGTCGGGTACGTCGGTGTTGGTAGTGGTAGCCGGGAGGGCAGCGGAGAAGCCGAGGCTGATGGCGGCGAGGAGGACGAATTGAAGCATTATGGATGAGCGAGTGAGAGTGGTGAGAGAGCGGTGAGAGTATCTCGATCGATATGAGGGAATGTGGTAAGGAGATCTGGTTTCTGAAGCGAAAAGAGGGTGAAGATGCTGGTGAGTCTGTGGCTGTGGTGAGGATGAGGGATCAAAATATACCGGGAGAACCGACCTCTTTATACGACAACCAGTTCAGTCCTTCACGATGGATAGGTACTATCATCTACATGGCATTTCTCCTCTTTCCCATCTTTCGTCGCCTGCTGAAGCGGCTAAGCTGAACCTACCTGTAGGGCGTATGTTGCAAAGAGCACTGCATCACGGTCAGCATTGGGGTTTACTATCATTCGTCGAAGCGCAGGTACTGGAATGAAACCACGAGTATTATGTGGCTCGTGATACTAGTAGGTTGCTATTCTCAGCCCGACGTTGCTTTTTGCACGTAGTTAGTAGTTACATACGTACCTTTTTCAGCTGACTTGGACGTGTGGCTTTCAGCCCTACTGGCCAGTCAGTCTCTCGCGAGTTAATCGCAACCGCCCACACAACTACGCACTGTTTCTGGTCCTTCCCCATCGAGTGAGCCCCGTGATCGAGAAGCTCCTTGTTGGCGATGGTCATCTCTCCTAGCTTGCAGACGAAAAGTCGTACCCGCGGCCGAATACGAGAATCACCACGCACGTGCACAAAGTGTTTGACTTGCCTATCATACATACTTATCTACTCAAAGTAATGCCAGGCGATCCTCGCTTCCATAGGTATGTGGGATAAAATTAAGCTTACTTCGATGCTTGTTTAGTCAGACCAAATGTGTTACTTGCTTCTGGAATATGTATGGACGGTTCGCTCTTGCTTCTTCCCATACCACCACCAAGCTTGGCTGATTGGCTGGAAAGCTGAGACGCTCTCCGCGACGTCAACCTTCGCAATGCGGTGGGATTGAGCTACGAGATTGGGGAGATAATCGGTCGGACGGGGCGAGGGGGATTCACGGGATCCAACATCTAACGGAAAGGTCTGGTTCTGCTTTCCGTCCCCGCAGAGAGCCCGGAGCTTCCCGGCCAAGCGGCGACCCATGGCAGTAGCCCACTCGGTCTGAGGGTAGTTAGTGACTGTGCGGGTCGCATCACAACTTTGACTGGTAAAGCCAATGGTGGACGCCGGAATAAAGATCTTCCCCCCGTGCCCTGAACAGTCTTTCCGACTACTATGTGGTCGAGATCCAGGTCCAGGCGCATTCCCCTAGCTAGTCACGTGACTGCGTCGCTCTCCCAAAACCCTGGTGACTGCCAGTTGCGGAATCGGTGTGCGGAATTCTGGATATAGCGCCCCCCCATGCTAGATATAGATATCCGGCTCGCCGCCGAGCGCGAAGTTCGATATATCCGTCTCCTTGATTGCGTGCAAAACGGGGACGTCCGACGCCCTACCCAACCTCAATTCACCTCAGCGAGATCTTGATATCATGCCACCTCAGACCCCCAGAATGGTTCCAGATGTCAAGGAACTGCCCATAGGAGACCATGTCGCCAGGTGATATTACATAGATACGATTCGGTACCACACATTTTTCCACACGCCCGGCGGCCCAGCGGCAACGGCTTCGACAAGCAAAATGTCGCTCGGCACCACGATGACCGCGATAGGCGTGGAAGACATGGCCGACAAGTAGCTGGAGAGCGGCACGAAGGCGCCAAATGTTTTCCGCAGGCTCTGGCACGAGATCCTGTTTATTACTGTTACGTCAGTGCAATCGATCACAGTAGACCCCTGCCCCTCCATAGCTCCTTTATACAGAACACGTGAGCTAACATGTATTTCGGAGAATAGCAAGTCAATCTGGGAAATACCATCATACCGATAGCAGCTGTCGCGGAAGGCCGATAAGCCGGCAGACCAGAGCTGGTTTGTGGCAAGTTACTCGTCCGTTCCCCCCGGGGAGCTTTCCAGGGATTCGTTGCTTACGATGCCAGATGCACAGTCGGCGCATTCGTCCTGGCAACTGGGTGTCTCGGGGATATCTATGGTCGCAAGAACCTCTTCTTGATAGGTTGGCTCTGGCTCGCAATCTTCACTCTCACGTGCGGCTCCGTTCGTGACCATATCGCTTTCGACGAGCTAAGGCCACTCGCCGGCATCGGCCTTTCGATTATGATGCCCAATGTCGCAGCATTGCTTGCCGGTGCATGGCCAGACACCAAGTACCGGCGCGGTCAATCGCGGAAGATGCTTGCGTTCTGTGTCTTCGACACCATTACGCCCGACGGATATGTCCTTAGTGCCGCGTGGGGTGCTGCCATAACAGAGACGGGGCTGCTGTGGGGATGGATATATTGAAGATTGGCCTCGTGTGTGCCGGCCTTGCGCTGGCTTCGTGGGCTGTGATTCCGGATGCGCAAGGACTGGATGGTAGATGAGAAGGCACCGTAGATTATCTTGGCAGTGCAGTCGGAGTCACAGGCCTAGTATTGGTCTTCGTTTCCTTAGCCTTTCTTGCGCTTTCGGGGCGCACATTATCTCGGCATCGGATTGGCCGCCATGGGCATGTTCTTTACAGCGGTGTTTTGGAAGGGAATGGCCAAACGGCATTCCTCGGCGGACCGACCACACCACGGTCGTGATGAGTAGTGATGGGTGTGTAGTATAGCGCATAGATTAGAAGCCCCAGCCGTTATGTACATGGGAATCGCAACGCAAGGCTCCGCATGAATCACCACCCATCACTCACCAGCTTACTACAATCCATATGCCCGTTATCGCCACTCCCACCAGGAAGACTGAAACCCCCAGCAACAACCCCACCATCACGCCTCCCTCACCTCCTAAAGCTTTCCACGCGCTCGCCGCCGCTACCGCTAACCCAACAACCACTACCACTGCTGCCGCCAATCTCCGCCAGCTCCACCCCTCGACGAACTCGAGAGCTAGCCCTTCTTTGGTTCCACCCTGAACATCGCCGCTCCGCAGCATCTGGATGCTGTCGATAACCTCCTTCTCCAATCCGTCCACACGCTTCGTGGCCATCCCCGGATCCCTGATCCCGCGCAGCAGCGAGTCGTACGGGAATTCCATCACTTCCACGTGCGCCTGGGGCAGGGCCACAATCCGGATCTGCTGGAGATGCTTCAGGGTCCACCAGCGCCCCCGATGCGCGGTGTACGTCTGCTTCAGGTCTTGGAACAGCACCGCATCTTGGTTGGTGGACGGGAAGGGAACCCGGGTGAGTGTGTTTCCCGGCGGCAGGAGGAGGATGAGGTCTGGCCTGGTGTCGTGGAGAAGGGGTGAGCCGGCGGGGGTGTTTGACAGGAAGGGACTGATCAAAGGGTTGGGACTAGACATGCCGGGGGGGATGTTGAGATACGATGTTGGCGGGGGTATTCTCACCCAGCCAACACCGCCAACACTAGCTCCCCCACTGGCTGCACTGCCCGGCCCCCTCGGGAGTTTGACCGGCATCCCCGGGTGCGGCATCCCTAGCCCGGCCCTTGGCCTTCCCATATGATGTGCCTGCTGCGGTGTCGCCGGCATCATGATCGGTATTGAAACCCCGCCGGAGTCCCCATCGCCATCGCCATCCTCTTGCAACGTCTCCGTCGAGCACCGAGCCTCAAACCAACTCTCGTCCTCCATCCTCCATTCCACGAAGCCGCCAAACCGCGGCTCGAAAACCCACATACCTTCCGACGGCTCCGTGTCCTTGACATTCCGGGCGCGGTGGATCCCGGGGATACCAGGCTCAGGATAGAGGAAGAATAACCGCGCCGGAGACACGCCGGTGGTTGATGGAGCCTCCACGGGGAAGAGGACGGGCGGCGAGTATTCGCTGTCGAGGATGGCATGGCCTCGGTGGCTGTGGGGGTCCATGTCTTCAGAAATTAAACTCATCGCGTTTCAATTACCCGCCGTGTGGAGATACTGAGGATGGAAGCTTTTGGTCGGAGGAGGAGGAGGAGGTGGGGGAGGGAAGTCGGAAGTCGACTCGGTGATATGGATCACCGAAGATACGGGTGATGTAGATTCCGTGGTGCGCGATCTGAAGCTCATGGGGTTTTCTCGTCCGTACGGGGCGGTTCGAAACAAAGGACCTGTAAATAATACCGCTGCCACCAGCTATGAGAATTCCGGCAATAAGACTTGTCCTCGTGAGCCAGAGCTAGCGTTATAGCACACGACGGCCTTCCTCCCACCCAACTCACTCTCTCCCTCTTACGGTCCAGAATGTGGGAATTGTCGCATCGAACTAGCAAAGTGAGGGATCAAACTGCACTGCACAGATCATCTAAGGACAATTCCCCATGCCAAACTCTATGTAGTACGGGTACAATGTGGAAAGACGGAATAGAAACCAGAGAAACAGCAGCAGAATAAGCAATCCATTAAGAGAAAGAATAGCATAGAAAAGACCAATAAAAAGAACCAAAAACTAGTGATAGAATATAACTTTACAAGTACAGTTCATGTTTTTATAATACCCGTTCCAACAGTTCCCGCTCCACTCCACTCTTACCATGCAAAAACAAAACGAAAAGGATGCAAAAAAAAGAAAGTCCTCAACCCTACAGCTAGACACATACAAAAGGGGCCCAAAAACAAAGTTGCCTGTATCAGTCAACACCTACAATAAGACGAGTGAGAAACCAAATATATACAAGAGAAAGGATCACAGGGAAAGAAACAAAAGAAGTCCGGTCTGCCATGACTCATTATATCCCAATAGCGAAATCGAACCGCCAGCTCACTGAAGATTCAGGTTGAGGGAAAGCGACTCGAGAAAACCTGCGAGATCGTCTCGTTTTACCTCTACCACCGTCGCCTCGAAGCTGTCAATCCGGATCCGCGCCTGGGTGGAAGCGGCCACATCCTGGAAAGCAATACCGAATCGATTTCTTCCGCCCTTCCGTTCCATTTCGTCCCCACCATCACTGTCGTCATCACTGTCGTCCTCCTCCTCCTCCTCCTCCTCTTCTTCGCCGTCAAGACCTTCCTCCTCGAGCTTTCGCCGTTTTTCTTCCTTTGCGGCTTTCTTTTCTTTCTTCCTTTTAATCTTCAGAGTATTGGCGACATGAGCCCCAAGGGCGATTCCGACAATGACATATATGCCCCTCCGCTCGTTGAGCGAGGCAACGACAAGCGGCAGATGTTTCTTCTTCGAAGCTTCACGTTCCTGCTCTAAGATGGCTTCTGATATCCAGAGTGCCAGCTTTGAAAGCGCGTTAGGATGCGTAAACACTGGGAGATCTGGGCCTTCTTTTACGACCGCAAGGCGGAATGCCTTCAGCAATCGGATCTGACGCTTCTCGATCAGCGCCGTTCCGGTACGCAAGATGGCGCGGTGGAGGTTCATGGCGATAGGGAGGGCTGATTTGAGTTGCTCGATACTATTGGGCACATCTTAGTGCTGTGTTCAGGGTGGAGGAGTGGAGGGAGCCTACTTAGTCAAAGAATCATAGGCATCCCAGAAGTTGGTGATCCACTCTTCAACTTCCTTTTCTTCCTCTAGACGGCTCGCTTTCTCACTGGCTTCGTCATTGGGATCAACCAAGCCGCTCTTTTGCCCTGCCTTCTTGCCCTTCCCGACCTCCAGGATGCCGCCAACGACGTATGCAACATCTACCGCACTGAGACATCCCCGCCATCCCCAGCAGCGCACGAAACCCTCTTTGACAACACCATCGAGACCGTACAGCGGTGCGTATCGCTCAAGTTTCTCCTTTAATGTACGCTTGAGATCCATATCCATGTGCGTGTAACTTTGTTTACACTGGCTGAGACTGAAGCCCATTTTTGCCAACAATTTGTGGAGCCGCTTCCGTCCGCTTTCCGACCAGATGTGTAGTTTCGTTCCGAGATACGACGAATGCAGCATCGAATCGTACAGAGACCAGTGTCGGATCAGCATGAACCGGTATTCCGGACTGATACGTATGCTCGTATCGGAGGGTGATCGTGCCGTCGTTTGCAGGGCGGTGACTGCTGAAACACCGTTGGCATTTCCGGAACTCGAGGCTGATCCGTTCAGGTCAGGTGGGTTCAGCCGGCGAACTTCATCCTTCAGAATGCCACGTATCTGGTCCTCACGAGTGTCGGCGCCCCATCCACCACCAGCAATTCTTGGAGGGCCAGAGTTGATGGTGCGGCCGTATGTCTCGCCAGCGCACACCCCGACAATAGACAGCCAAAGGGTGTCGTTGTCTTCGCGACCCAAGTCGGCAGCGAGGGAATAGAGAAGACTCGAGACAGGCTCGCCGTACCAAGTTCCCTGCGAATAGTATCCAGTAATCACCACCTCATGCTTCCGTCGTAATCGGCGAAGTTTGCGGCGAAGCGTCACAGCCGATGCCCCCGAGAGTGGTAGTTGAGGTTCCGATGGGAGATGCTGTGACGGCGAAGTGGTAATAGGAACATTGCCACTGCCCAGTGGTGGAGGTGAAGATCCCATTGGGCGCGAGGACACATGCGAGAGGAGGGTGTGTCTGTGAAGTATGGGAGTGGAGGTACCAGAAGACTATCGCGCATCAGTTACCGTTATACGGGATAAAGAAGAGGCAAACAAGTACCCCCGCATCGCTGTTTAACCGTGGCCGTCGTGATCTGGCCGCACCGTCTTCATCTTCGCTGCCATCAATCAGGTCGCCGGAACTCTTACGTTTTCGGGCGCTGTTCTGGCTACTCTGTAGGCCGAGATTGACACCACCCTGTCCTTCCTCGTCATCACTGGCCACTGCCTCATTATCGTCATCATCGTCGTCGCTGTCGCTGTCATCGTCCACGTCCGGCATCTCGATCAAGGCATTGAACGCGACTTGCTCTCGTTGCATCTCTTCCGCAATATCGCCGTCGTCAAAGCACTTGATCCCGCCAACACCCTCACCAACGCCATGACGACCTCCCGTAACTTTTCCACCTCTAGCAGCAACGTCTTCGTCGCCCTCCTTCCCACCAGCGTAGACATTGTATAGATTCCATGGCCTCCGCCCATCTATAACCCAGCACTCCAAACCGTCTTCTCCACCCCCTCTCGACAGTTCCAAAAAAACCGACAGATCAACCAGTCCCCCCATTCCAAGACATACAATAAATTTCAGCTCATCGTTGCCCTTGACTAGCTTCTCATTCACCTTCTTGAGGTCTTGGTATCCGGCTACCGGCTTGATCTGATGTAGAATGTAGTCTCGCTTCAGGAGGGAGGCGAGGATGCGCGCTGCACAAAGAGAATCGGTGTCGAGGGCGCACAGGATCAAAACCGAGGTGGTTGAGGGATTTGCGTTCTCTTTCAAGTGGGCGTAGGCGGACGAGAAAAGGGAGCGTGGAATGTACATTAAGGAGAAGTACGGATAATACGTGTATAACACTGGCTTGACTTCCTCTTATCGAATCCAGAATTGCGAGTGCGGGTTCTTTCTTCTCCTTCGGGAGAGATGTTTTGCGGTGATGCAGATTCTTGGGCGTGGAGGGCGGGTTCGAAGTGAGTGGTCGGAACGTTCGGGGGTTTAACAGCCGTTGGACAATGGGGTTCGAGTGCGAAGGGCTCGTGTTGACTTGGACTGGTAGGGACAGGTGAGAACGAGGATTCTTCGGATAAGTGGTGTTTAAGAGGACATTAATGTTGCGGGGTCGGTCAGTCTGAAGCATAAGCTGTTGTTGTTCTGCGTGTTCCTGAGTTTAGGTGAGAGCGCGCCTGCGACGCGCCAAGACTGTCATCGCGTAAACACGCGGGTTTTTTTTTATTCATTATCGCGTGCGATCGCGTAAATATATATAGTGAAGACACCATGTGGGGCTAGTTTGTGATTGAAATGGGTGCGAGGTAGTGAAGAAATAAGCGGGTGCTGTCGGAAAGCCACATATACGTTTTACGTTTTGCATACTTGGCACTGAGTGCTTGGTTTAGGCAGTCCGAGTTCGAGGAGAATATGACATTGATCAAGGATGAGAAATAAACTCGCTCTGATAGTGAATGCATATGCTCATAAGCTGTCACTCACAAAATGTTGACGTAATCATGGTCGAGTGCAAATTAATGAAATTAGAAAAATAACAACATCCACCACCACTACCGATAGAGTACCAAGCCACGGATAAATAGCCATCTCAAAAATGGAGATTGAACGGTTTATCAATGCACTGAGCCCGCGTCTCATTCCCACCTTCATCCCAATGAAACAAAATGCAACCGCTTTACGAAGGTGCACAGCCTGCCAGGCTTCGCTCGTAATCAGACATGATCAATCCGCTGTACTACCACCGCAGTCGCACCACCACCACCATTGCAGATAGCTGCCACTCCAAACTCTCCAGGCCTCAAAGTGTACAACAAACTCGTCAGTATCTTACTTCCGGAGCTTCCTAGAGCATGCCCCAATGCAATCGCACCACCGTTGACGTTGACCTTCTCGGCGTTCAGCTCCAAGACCTGCCCGATTGCCTTGCTCACCGCTGCGAACGCTTCGTTGATCTCCCATTTAGCGATATCCTTCGCCTCGAGGCCAGCTCTCTCGAGCGCCAATGGAATGGCGATGGTGGGTGCAAGCGGGAAGTCGATTGGCTTTGTGGCCGCGTCGGCGTAGCCCACGATCCGTGCCAAAATTCCGCCCTTACTACCACCGTACTCCTGAGCGATAGCTTGAGATCCAAGGACAAGAGCAGAGGCGCCATCGGAGAAAGTGCTAGAGTTCGCGGCAGTCACGGTACCCCCTTCCTTCTGAAATGCTGGCTTCAGCGTGGGGATTTTGGAGATGTTGACGGCTTCGTACTCCTCATCGATCTCAACCACAACTTCGCCTTTTCGCGAGGGTACCTTAACTGGAACTATCTCGGCTTTGAACTGTCCACGCTCCCAAGCGGCCTTTGCCCGGCGGTACGATTCGATGGCGTATTCGTCCTGCGCTTCCCGGCTGATTTTAAGCTTATTGGCGGTGTTTTCTGCGCAGTTGCCCATGTGGATCTGGTCGTACACGTCCCACAATCCGTCCTTGATCAATCCATCCTCCAGCTTCCGATGCCCAAACGGGGGTGCGTTCCGGCTTAGGTAATGTGGAACTCGGCTCATGCTCTCCATCCCTCCCGCAACCATGACGTCTGATAGCCCGAGCTGGATGTTTTGGGCAGCGAACACGACCGCCTTGAGTCCAGATGCGCACACTTTGTTGATTGTCACGGCTTCCGTCGCCTCCGGCAATCCGGAGAACATCACAACTTGTCTTGCCGGTGATTGGCCGACACCACCCTGGAGCACGTTGCCGAAGTAGACGTCGGTCACTCGCTCAGCTGGGACACTGGAACGTTGTAGCGCCGCCTTCACTACATGACTACCGAGGACGGGTGCAGGGACATCTTTAAAGCCGCCATTGAACTACCACTCTGTCAGATACCGCCCTGAAGCCAGGAGTCGAGTGTAAAACCTTTCCGGTGGCGGTTCGTGCCGCTGATAGAATATACGCATCATTTGCCCAGCAGGCGGCAGAGGAGCTCAAGCGGCGAAATGCCACCGCGTTAAGGGCAAAATTGTTGGCTCGTAGGGCTCTCGTAGCGAACGACATGGTTTCTTGAGTGTGCTGGAGTTCGATTAAAGGAGGAATCTGACGCGGTTGTGGGGGAAGGAAGTGCGTTGATATGCTGTCCCTCCCTTACCAAAGGGTCGGAACTGAACTGTGGCATGGCATGTGATTCGAATCCTCGCCGCGGATAGCCGAGGTGGAGGCTGGTGGGTATGCCACTCGCACGACATCAGAAGTTCCGAGAATGGAGCTTCTCCTCTTTAAGTATTGAGTTGAAGTAGCAATAAACAACGTGATTAAAGATTTGTAGCACAGCTGAGAAGTAGGAGAATCAAGTAATTACAACATTACATAAACCCAAGTCGGAGAATTACAGACATGATTTTGCTCAACTATGAAAATTATTTCTACCAATAGCATTACAGCGCTGCATAGCAGTTAGAAGACTTAGATACGGCGCCATTCCTCCTGCAATACCATTCTCATCTCAATTGCAGTTGTTTTGATAAAAGCACTCAAGCACGAACGAAACCACCGCCTCACAAGCCACACTAGCTAACTATACCAGCCACACCTAGCTCAGACAAGGTTTGTCGCTGCTGCGAGCAACTGGTCCGCTATTGTCGCTTAGCGCGATGCTGAGTAATGCCCTGTATCCATGGAAGTTCTTTGCGCCATACTTGTTCAGCCTTCCATCCACTTCCCCTCTCGCCTTTAGCCTCCCCAAGCTCTCCGCTCCAATCTCGTGAAGCGCTTCACCAACCAACAACAGTTGCAACAACCTTACTCGGTGCCTGTGCCGCCGCTGGCATCTACCCATCATGTCTACCTCCGCTCGCCGCCGTCTGATGCGCGACTTTAAGGTTTGTGCTCTCCTCTGTGTTCTGCTTCCGCATGCTTTGCGAGCTTTTGGTAGCTCTGCGTGTCGCGTGTGGCGTTCAACCGTATTTACCTTGAGACCCATTACTGACTCTTGTCCTTCTAGCGTATGCAGACCGACCCGCCAGCTGGTGTCAGCGCCTCCCCCATCAGCGACAATGTCATGACTTGGTAGGACGCTTTGTAGAGCTGTCCTTGCCGTTGCACATCACTGATAGCTCTCGGCTCGACTAAGGAACGCTGTCATCATCGGACCTGCTGATACTCCCTTCGAAGATGGCACCTTTCGTTTAGTGATGCATTTTGAGGAGCAATACCCGAACAAGCCTCCTGGAGTCAAGTTCATCTCGCAGATGTTCCACCCGAACGTCTACGCTACCGGAGAGCTTTGCCTCGACATCTTGCAGAATCGCTGGAGTCCGACGTACGACGTTGCAGCGATTTTGACGAGTATACAGAGGTGATGGATGTCTCATCGATGCAAAGCGGATCCAATTTGCTGACTTGGTGCCCAGTTTGTTGAACGATCCGAACACCGCCAGTCCCGCGAATGTTGAAGCCAGCAACCTCTACAAGGAGAATCGAAGGGAATATACCAAGAGAGTGAGGGAGACCGTTGAGAGGAGCTGGGAGGGCTAAGTTCACTCAGCTGACCGTACTGGGGTCCGGATGTAAAATACAACCTTTCATGCTTTTATGACGAACAATACCATTCTTCCTCTTCTTCCGTTTCCTTGATGGTTCACGACATCCTTTCTCTTTGTCTTGCGAAAGTCAATTAGCATTTTGGGTTGGGATGGTTGCTTGCGGGTGGCGTGCGGCTTTTTGTCCGAACGCTTTTTTTCTTGTTTCTTCTGTTTTTGCTTTGTTTGGCTACGAAGTACTGTTACTTTTTGTCACTCTCCTTAGGTAATAGGCAATATCTAGAACGGTCAGTTGGGTGGCTATAACGCTTCGCTTCTTGCTGATAACTTAAACAGGGTATAATTTTCAACTGCGGAGCTGAAGATAGTTTACTCTAGATAGGTATCTGCCCGCCCAAATCGCATTCCTGTCAAATTTCGATCATCCAAGATCCGATTGGATAGGACCAGGTACCCTTCAAAGTTTGGTGGATACATAGGGTCAAATGCAGTGTTATATTTCAGGAATATCAAGTATCTATCTGGTCGACTTTGAGTGATTACTAACGACTGAGGCCCCTGTGAACTTAGAAAATTACTTAAATAGGAACTTGCAGAACTGCTCCTATTGCCGGACTGAGGACACGGCGTTTCCGCTTCAGACTACCTTCAGATCTTTTTCAACCGAAACCATCACCACCGCCGGACGTGGGCCTGAAACCACCCCTCCACAGCTTCCACTTTAACGACTTCATCACCACTCCAAACGCGCGGAGGAACGGTGTTCTCGGGCGCCCCACTCAACTCTCCCCCCGTCGGACACCGAGTACACACCACCCCTCCCCCGAGTTGGTGTCCATACCTACTACGTCGCGGCTACGTCGAGTTCCATTCCCACACAGTCTCTACGAAAACACTTGTGCGGCCCACAACACCACAATTCACAATACCACAATCAGCTATCAGGGTCTCACCCTCCCCTGACACGGTCACTCCCGAGCGAGCTTTCGAGCTCCCGAGCCCCCTCCTCCGACGATAGCGACATCCACGCGGACTGCCGCACGTCCGTTTAGTACAGCAGCAATCATGGCGTAAGTTTATTGCGATCTGTCGCGCGCCTCTCGATGAAATTGAAGCTGACCGACATGTCAGGAGCAGTGGTGGAACCGGAAGCTACAATACCATCAAGGGTATGTTGTTTTGGAGCTTGTTTGCTCACTCCACGGAGTTATCAGTTACCGACAAAATGGGTGCTAACCTTTTGTAAACAACTGTAGTGGTGGCTCGGTTTCGACCGCAGAACTCGATGGAAATACGTGAAGGTGGTGAACCTATCGTTGATTTCATGTCCGACGACACCTGCGAGCTCAAGGTAACATTCCTCTTCTAACGAACGTAACGTTACTCCCGCCATGGATAAGCGTACTGAGCGAGTGACTTGTCCAGACTAAAGAATCATCCACCTTCACGTTCGACCGAGTATTCGATATGAAATCCAAGCAAAAGGATATCTTCGACTTTTCCATCAAGCCGACAGTCGACGATATCCTAAACGGCTACAACGGAACCGTTTTTGCGTACGGTCAAACCGGAGCTGGAAAGTCCTTTACCATGATGGGGGCCGGTGACATCGAGAACGAAGAGACAAGAGGTATCATCCCTCGGATAGTTGCCCAGATCTTCGAGTCCATCTTACAATCACCATCGAACATCGAGTACACGGTGAGGGTATCGTACATGGAAATCTACATGGAGCGCGTCCGCGACCTTCTCAACCCGGTTAATGACAATCTCCCGATTCACGAAGACAAGAACCGGGGAGTGTATGTCAAGGGTCTGCTGGAGATCTATGTCTCGAGCGTAGGTGAGGTGTACGAAGTCATGAGACGGGGAGGTTCACAGCGAGCAGTGGCATCCACGAACATGAACCAAGAATCATCGCGGTCTCACTCGATTTTCGTGGTCACGATCAACCAGAAGAACGTAGAATCTGGTTCTTTAAAGACCGGATCCCTGTACCTCGTCGATCTTGCAGGTTCCGAAAAGGTTGGAAAGACCGGTGCATCTGGGCAAACCTTGGAAGAAGCGAAGAAGATCAACAAGTCGCTATCGGCTCTGGGGATGGTCATCAACAGCTTAACAGATGGCAAATCAGCATATGTTCCATACCGTGACTCCAAGCTCACCAGAATTCTTCAGGAGTCGCTTGGAGGTAACTCGCGAACAACGCTCATCATCAATTGCTCTCCATCATCGTACAACGATGACGAGACGCTCTCGACGTTGCGCTTCGGTATGCGGGCTAAGTCCATCAAGAACAAAGCGAAAGTCAATGCTGAGTTGTCGCCCGCGGAACTCAAGTCTCTGCTCGGCAAGGCGCAGAAGCAGAATCTCTCATATACCCAGTACATTACAAATCTAGAAAGCGAGATTACTAGCTGGAGGGCTGGCGAAAAGGTTCCAAAGGAGAAGTGGATTCCTTCGCTGAAGCTCGAGACCTCTGGAAAACACGATGCCAGGCCTAGAAGACCAGACACTCCCTCCCGGATGGTTGCTGAGCGAGAGTCACCGACACCATCGCGACCAGACAGCAGAGCGGAAGGTACTAGGGCTCCAACGCCGATCACGATCGAGAAGGACGAAAGGGACGAATTTCTCCGAAGGGAGAATGAGTTCCAAGATCAGCTATCGGACAAAGAGACACAGCTTGCCGCGGTAGAGAAGACTTTGAAAGAAGTCCGGGAAGAATTGGCGTTCCTTCGGGAGCACGACACGAAGACGGTCAAGGATAACGAAAGGCTTTCCACCGATGTCAATGAGCTCAAGATGCAACTCGAGAAGGTTTCGTTTGAGAGCAAGGAGGCTCAAATCACTATGGATGGGCTGAAGGAGGCAAATGCGGAGTTGACTGCGGAGCTGGATGAGATCAAGCAGCAACTGCTAGATGTCAAGATGCAAACTAAAGATGCGTCCGCACAACTCGACGAAAAGGAGAAGAAGAAGGCCGAGAAGATGGCTAAAATGATGGCTGGATTCGACCTCGGCGGCGAGGTGTTCTCCGACAACGAGCGCATGATCCGTGAGGTTATAGAAAGACTGGATTACCTTGTGGAGCACTCGGGTACCGACGAAGAAATCTCTGCGGATGACCTCAAGGAGCTCCGTGCCAAGCTGTTGGAGACGCAAGGAATCATTCGGCAAGCCGAGCTCTCGCTCAGCGAGCGAACCGAGGAGCAGGAAGCGGCCTTCCGGAAGAAGGAGGAGCTTGAGAAGCGCCTTCTCGTCCTGGAGAAGGAATATGCGGCTGTTCTCGAGGGCGCCGTCGGCGAGGCCGGCACTGCCGAGGTCAAGGCCAAGTTGGAGGAGACATACAAGAACAAGAGGGAGGTTGAGACACAGATGTTGGAGGATCTCAAGGTGGAAATCGCAAAGAAGACGGAAGAGAACGAGAAGCTGAAGGCCAACGCCGAGGACCTACAGAGAAGGGCCAAGGCTGGTGCCAGCGGAGCGCTACCTAATGGCAAGACCATTGCCCAACAGATTGCTGATTTCGACCAAATGAAGAAGAGCCTGATGCGGGATCTTCAAAATAGGTGTGAACGGGTAGGATTTCTTTCTTCTAGAAAAATGGTGACATATTGCTCACTGTATATACTTGCCAGGTGGTGGAACTGGAGATTTCTCTGGATGAGACGAGGGAGCAGTATCACAGCGTCCTACGATCTTCGAACAGCCGTGCCCAGCAGAAGAAGATGGCTTTCCTGGAGCGGAATCTCGAGCAGTTGACACACGTTCAGAGGCAGTTGGTGGAACAAAACTCTGGACTGAAAAAGGAGGTTGCTATCGCAGAGAGGAAACTCATTGCGCGTAATGAACGGATCCAAAGCTTGGAGGGCCTCCTGCAGGACTCCCAGGAGAAGCTAACGGCGGCGAACCACCGGTATTCCGCTGCCCTCCTTTGCTATATAACTACAAGGCTTCCCTGCTGACAAACCACAGTTTCGAGACCCAGCTTACTGCCGTCAAGGATCGGTTGGAGGCTGCGAAGATTGGCACCAAAGGGCTTGGCGGACCCGCTCAGTTCAGCTTTCAGGGCAGCCGTATCGCCAAACCACTACGAGGTGGAGGCGGTGGCGCTACAACCCCTGGCGGCGATGCGGCAACCGCCCCGGTCCTGCCAGGGACCGCGGGCAGCTCGGCGCAACAGGAAGGTCAGCAGAGCAAGAGAGGTTCATGGTTCTTTGACAGGAGTCGGTAGAGCAATCTTTTGTTTTCATTATATTCCTTTTATCCCTCGGCCTGTTTCTGTTTCTTGGTTCTGTCTGGTCGGTTGGCTGGATTGCGAGGAGCGGTGGGCGGATGGTGGCGACTGGGGAGTAGATAGGTTTACATTTTTTGGCCTTGTGTGTTTGTCTTCCTTCTGACGAGGGAGTCGGAGTCGTTCTGAGCGGAGGGAGCAATATGAGAGTGAGTACGAACGAATTTGTTGCTTCTACCGCATCTTATCTATGGTTCCTTTTTCGACTGTTATTCTAACTGATCTTTCTATTCTTCTGTAACATTTTCTTCTTCTTTCATCCTTATGCGTTTTTTTTTTTTTTACCTTCACCCCAGGCAACCCTACACATTACACACCTCGGCTTTATTCTTCGTTCTTCGTTCCTTTTTTCTTTTCTTTTCTTCTGGTTGCATATTTAGTACCGGTTGTTATTAACGCTGGAGATTGGAGGGATAGGAGATCATAGAAGAGGGGGGTGGGAAAGGAACTCGTCAGGAGACGTGGAGATACCTTAAATGCTATCTACAATCGGAATAAGGATATGCTGCTATCAACTCTGAGGTCTGATCATTCTTTCACGTCTACAATCCGTTTGGGGTAATCATTTCAGACCGTCATACGGACGGGACAGATGAGACGAGAGAGAGCATACAGCCGTATCGCCCGCGCCCCCGCTACCGGCAGTAGCTAGAGAGCCTCAAGACACCCAGCGTATCCGCCGCTACATACCAACTACGTGCCGGTGGAAGGGTAAAGCGCATGTTAGGCGGGCTTGCCGACCCGGGACGTCCATTGGCTTTCCGTCTCCATGACCGAGCATGGAATCGACACGTCCCCCCCCCCCCCGACGAGGGCAAGGCATCCATAGAGGCTCGCCGACGAGGATTCCTCGTGTCGATCCATGGACGTACATATGTACACCGCAGACAGCGATGGAGATGGAGCCGGTTTCGCCTCCGGATCCCGGAAACGACACGCCGTAAGCACGATATGGGACGTGTAGGTATATGACTCTGGACACGTTGATCGGGATCGTCTCCGGTCGACGCTTCTGGTATACGGTCCCGACCCACCCTTAGAGCAGGTACATACATACATACGTATCTACTTACCTACATATATCCCCGGTTTCTGCAGTTACATACAGATAGGCCAACGCGTGCTGCACAATGTATCACTCGCCCCGGCAGAGCAAGGCCTCGCGCCATCGCTCGACCCGTGTGTAGGAGGCTCTTAGCTTGCCTGGGATCTAGCGGGCCCTGGCGCAATATGTACCTGGCGGTGGTGGCGGTTGCAGAACTTCCCACGGGACCGCCGCGCCCGCCTGCCCTGCAGATAGCTACATAGATACATCATATCGTACGACGGGATGTATTCCGCTCGGCAGTACCATCCTCTTTACATACATATAGCTATCCGGGGGCTGCAGCCCCTGTCCTGTCGCAGTCGTTCCAGACCGGACCCTTGGGCTGCGCACCGCGTCCCCCGCGCCCTGCTTTTCGAGCGAAATCTGCTCTCCTATAGGTGCGCACGCACTTCGATAGACGTCATGACATCGGTCGGTCGGTCGGTCGGTCGGTCGGTCGGTCGGCCGAGCGATCCCGTCAGGTCCAGTCGGGAGGCCGATCGTACGTAACGTATCCGGTTGCGGGCTTGAGATGACGGCGCTCATTCGAGTGCATTGGATAGATCAGTGCGCTACGTGACAGGGCGGGATGCGGTGCCTTTTTTTTCTTGTTCTGTACGTGGGATACTTGGATACGTACATCGCATCACGGGATCGGGATATCGCCCGCCCTCAGCTCCCACGGATTCGACAAGCAGCTCAGCTCCGGATTGGATTGGATTCCGGGAGGAAGACGGGAGAGGGGGTATGCTACATAGATAGTAAGTCTGTAATACCGGAAACCCGTAGATAATACCTATATACGTATGTACTAGGTAACTACATAGTAGGTTGGGTACCTGGATATGCACGATGACGCCAAGAATCGAAAGGGTCCACACTTTCGGTCGCCCGTTCGTGCGCGGTTCGCGTCGACAGGTCGGACTAGAGCAGAGTGGAGCTCTATCTACATACTCCAACGGTTTCGCGGAGGCGCGGAGGCGCGGACGACGGGGGTTTTTTTAGCGGAGAGAGAAACATCTCTGCATAAGTACCTATCGCGACGGATGACCGAGGTGTGCGAGTGCAGAGTATAGTGAGCACAATAGATATCTACCTGTGCGGCGGGGGGCCTCGCCGCCGTTCTGGCCGCCAACCAGGTTGTCCATAGTTGGCATATGTATCTACCCCCCATACATACATACATACATACACACGAGCGTAATGAAGGATGCAAGGTCACGCCCTCGCACGACACGCACACGCACGACTGGATGGGGAGCTTGCAACGGTGGAGAAAAAAATTTTGAGGATTTTTTTTTTCTTCCTTTTTTTTTTTCCTTTCGATCTGGCCAGCAAGCTTCGAGTGGCTCCGGTGAGTTGTTCGGTTTCTGCCCATCATTCGGTCAACGTGCATATGCCCTTGGGGGGGGGGGAGAAGCGAAGGAACGGCCGTTGTCTCTGAAGACGACGACGGCGACACGGAGGAAGAAGAAGAGAAGGAGGCGGGGGAAGGAGGATTATGTAGGTATCAACGTAGTACCACAAGTCGCTATCTAGGTAGCACGTGGGGCTGGTGGTCAGATAAAGCGAGTCACTTCGGGAGCAAGTGGTGGCAAGATTCAACCCGTCACAAGGCCAGGCTTTCCTGCAAGTGTGCAGCACATTCTGTCCTAGAGACACGCCGCTCCAGCTGTTCTGGAGCAGAAGTGCAGATAGCTGAAGCCGCGTCCGTAGGGCGGAATGGGCGGCGTTCGCAGCTACATCCGCCGCGGTAAACAGCGAGAAGAAGTTTACCTGCGTTTCTGTCGACGGCGGGTCCGTTCAGGGTTCAGATGTCCAGAATGTCCTTTCTGCCGCGTTGCGTGCCAGCTCGCTCGGTCCGTGTCCATGCAGGTTCGCTGTCGTTTGCATAGAGGCTTCTGCGTCGCATCTGGGTTGACGACAGTCGCATTGTCGTTGCTCTGCGTGTTGTTTATCTGCGCTCCTTGCGGGGTTTAGCGCGTTCGCTGCCAACGTGCGTGGTTCTGGGGGCGTCCGCCAGACAGCCAACCCGTCCCTCCCCCTCCCTTCTCGATCTGTATGTAGGGGGGAAGAGTCGCGAGCGAGAGAAGCGAGAGCCGGACCGCTGACAGAGGAGACGAACTGGGCCGCACTTGGGCTTGGGAACACGCGTAGACGAGTGATACCGAGACCACACGGGTGGACTTCCGAAGGATCGCAGAAGGGAGGGAAGGAACCGCTTTCGGAGAGACCGGGGAAAAGCGGAGATACTTTCTACCTGCTCGCAGAAAAAGAGAGGGAGCGAGACAGACAAAAAAAAAGACGACTGAGAGAAGAAACGACCGATCATCTAGACACCTCCATCGAACGTGGATGTTGGCTTGACTGGGCTTGACTCGGCTCGACCACGAACGACAACCCCCAACGACGCCAGCCAACACGGACCAAACTCCACCACCACCACCACCCATCCACCTACACCCACCACTTTAACGGCCGACCCTACTATTTACTACTGCGATCCCCACCTCGTGAACAGCTCAGCGCCCAACCAACCAGTCGTATCTCGCTACCTCGACGACTCCTCTCTTCTTCCTCACTCCTCCGCATTCCTCCCTTCCCCTTCCTACCCTACTATCCTACTTCCTCTCCTTCTTCGACGAAAACATCCCCCCCCCCGAGCCCGCTAACGAGAAACATCAAAACACACGGACGACTCCTTCCTATCGTCCGCCAAACACCCGATACGCTCATCGCATTGCAGTTGTCTGACCGACCCGGTCCACCCCCCCCCCCCGAAAGAGGCTATCACCAGCCACCAGCCAGCCACCATCCACTACCTCTAGATACCACTACTACTTCCCTTACTGCTGCTATTCTACTACACCACTACATATACTATCACCGTCCACCTCGCCCACCTCTCCTCCACCTTCTAGTACCTACCTGCCCCTGTCAGACGGCAGAAAAACTATTCACAGATGGGCAACTGCGGGTCGTCGTGTTCGTCATGCTGCAAAGGTAAACATGTCGCACTTACCCCCCCTCCATCCTACGACGGCCAGCGGGCGCGGTCGCTGAATAGATATATATATGTATATAAAAAAGCTAGAAAGAGTAAATAACGCTAACTCGTATCTCACTGCGTGCAGGCCGGTCGCGCGATAGCGGTCTCTATGAGCCCATCCTACAAGATAGCGAGCGGGAAGCGGTATCAGATCTGCTACAATATTTGGAGAACGCACGTCATCCCCTCGACTTGCCCTTCCAACTTCCTCCTTCTCCACCGCAAACGACTCCCTTCGCTTTATTCGATCGACTAACGTTCGCAACAGCGGTCCGAGGTCGACTTCTTCAGTGGCGACCCGCTCCGAGCGCTCAGTACGCTGGTGTACTCCGACAATGTCGACCTGCAGCGAAGCGCGAGCTTGACTTTCGCGGAGATTACCGAACGAGGTCGGTCATAACCCCTCCTGCCTCGACTCGCCACTGTTCGGGTCGCACCCTTTTCGTTGTTTCTGACTGATGAGGGCGTGTAGATGTTCGAGAGGTCGATCGCGACACGCTGGAGCCCATCTTGTTCCTCCTGCAAAACCCAGATCTCGAGGTGCAACGGGCCGCTAGTGCCGCGCTCGGCAACCTCGCTGTCAACAGTATGTACTCGAGCCGAAGAAACGTAAGTGGAGTCGGAGATTGACGAAAAGAACAGCCGAGAACAAGGTTGCGATTGTCCTGTTGGGTGGCTTGGCGCCCTTGATCCGTCAGATGATGTCGCCGAACGTCGAGGTGCAGTGCAATGCCGTCGGATGCATCACCAACCTGGCGACACACGAGGACAACAAGGCGAAGATCGCGAGGTCGGGAGCCCTCGGTCCTTTGACCAGATTGGCGAAATCAAAGGATATGAGGGTTCAGCGTAATGCCACTGGGGCTCTGTTGAATATGACACATTCCGGTATAAAAAAAAACATTTCCTCGCATGCTGCAGAGATTTCACTTTTTGTTTGTTTTTTCCTCTGGCGATTGCTTACTCACTGATCCTGCAGATGACAACCGGCAACAGCTCGTCAACGCTGGTGCCATCCCCGTTCTCGTTTCGCTCCTCTCCTCCAACGATGTCGACGTCCAGTACTACTGTACCACCGCTCTCAGCAATATCGCCGTCGACGGTAACAACCGGAAAAAACTCGTCGCGACCGAGCCGAAACTCGTCTTCTCTCTCGTCCACCTGATGGATTCGTCGAGCCCCAAGGTCCAGTGTCAGGCGGCGTTGGCGCTTCGAAACCTCGCGTCGGATGAGAAATACCAGCTGGAGATCGTCCGGGCCAAGGGCCTGCCGCCGCTCCTCCGGCTACTGCAATCTACCTTCCTCCCGTTGATCTTGTCCGCCGTGGCCTGCATCCGCAACATCTCAATACACCCCCTCAACGAGTCACCGATAATCGAAGCTGGGTTTTTGAGGCCGTTGGTCGATCTGCTTGGGTCGACGGACAACGAGGAGATTCAATGCCACGCCATCTCGACGCTGCGAAATCTTGCAGCGAGCTCGGACAAGAACAAGGAATTGGTGCTGGAGGCAGGTGCGGTCCAGAAATGCAAGCAGCTGGTCTTGGACGTACCTTTGAGCGTTCAGTCCGAGATGACCGCGGCCATCGCCGTTCTGGCGTTGAGCGACGATCTGAAGGCGCACCTGCTGAGCCTCGGTGTGTTCGACGTGTTGATCCCATTGACCGCTTCGGAGAGCATCGAGGTCCAAGGAAACAGCGCTGCCGCCCTCGGAAACTTGTCTTCCAAAGGTATAGTGGTACTCCTCAGTATCCGACGTGCCCGAGCCATGCTGATTTGACCACAGTCGGCGACTACTCGATGTTCGTCCAGGACTGGCGGGAGCCTGCCGGCGGCATTCACGGCTACCTCAAGCGATTCCTGGAGAGCAATGACCCCACATTCCAGCACATCGCCATCTGGACTCTCCTCCAACTGCTCGAGTCGGAAGACGCAAAGCTAAAGGCACTGATCAGTCAGTCGACAGAGATCGTGTCTATGATCCGTGAGATTGCGAGCAAGGCGGTGGACTCGGACGATGAGGGTGACGAGGGTGAAGCGGAGGTGATATTCCTTGCACGGAGGTCGGCAAACCTGTTAGAAGGCGCAGAGGGAATTGTTGCCGTCACCAAAACGCAGTAAAGGCTGCGCACAGATACGGTAGTAATGTTAATTCGTGGGGGACGTGGAACGGAGCTGGCGATGGTGACGATTTGGCGATGCTGCCTCTGATGATTGTTTTGTCGTTTTCGTGGACTTTCTGTGGCACAGCTTTGTCTTGCCTTCACAAGATACTCGTTTTCGCTTGTTGATTGCATCTGCTGTGTCTTTATTCTTGCTTGTTTGTTTTGTTTGCCTGCCTACCAACTTGTCTGCCGTTTTTTTCTTTCCATCGTTTGCTGCACTGCGTGGGGTTTGTCTGCTGGGCGGTGAGCTATTGAGATTGGTTCGGGAGAGCGATTTGACAGGGCTGAATTTTTCATCTTTTCCATCAATGGTCTACGAGTTTTCTTTTCTTTTTTTCTTTCGTTTTTTTTCCTTCTCTTTCTTCACGGTGTTCGGTTTGGTGGATCGATCGATTATCGGAGCTGTTGGTACATAGTTTCTCTCTCTCGCTCTCTCTCTCTGGCGATGACGATGAGCGGGGCGGGTGGGGGTGGGGTGATGGTTAGCTAAATTGCAACGGGAGCGAGAGGGTATGTTGGTATGCCGCAAGGCTGGATTAGTTTGGGATTATGATGGTTGGCTTATGGGATTTGATTTGGTTCACTCGACTTGTGTCTATGATGGGGAGTCTATGATGGCTTGTCTATGATGGGGTGTCTGTGATGGGATGGTTGACGCCTTGAAATGTATCTTGACGAAATTCGGCTGGGGGAACCAGTTACTTTGGTGGAACGATGAGGCAACGATGGTGAGTACGGGAATTGAGGAGGAGGGGGAGGAGGATGAGGATGAGGATGAGGGAGGCAAGGGACTATCGATTTGGAGCCTTCTTTCTACTCGAAGATTTCGAAGATTTATTATTATACCATTGCACTCCGTTTGCAATCGTGCAAGACATCGGCTCAGCTTGAACTCAGTTGTGATATTCGGCTTCTATTATGGCCCTTTTTGTTATGATTGTGCTCCTACATACGTATAGGTACATATCTACTTTCCTACCGGGTTTAGGTGCTCAAATACGAAGGGCACATGAAGGAGGAGGTATGGGAGCGCCATCGGTGAAGCAAGAATCGAGCGATACCAGAGCCATCGGGTGTATCGATAAGTGTTCCAGCGCGGAAATCGTCAATGGCTGCGGTGGGACGGGGGGCTAGATAGGTTGGCACAACTGCCGCGGATAACGATGTGTGCAGAGAGTTCAAGGCCCGCTTTTGTGTCTGTATGTCTCAGACTCGAACTCTCACTATGTACATACTGCTCGTGCCCCTCTCGACCCCCCCCCTCTCTTCGTTCCTCGCCAAGATCCGGCGTATGAGTGTAACCTTAGATCTCAGTGCGCCTGAGTTTGACGGGCGCGATTGGCCCACCTACTGTTTTTTTTGGTTCTCCCGTTCCAGTCTGCCGTTCAATCTACATGCGTACCTGTTCCTGTCAACCGTTCCAACTTCCAGACAGTGGGGACAGGGAGGGGTGAAGGGTGAGGGTGGAAGGGGTGGGGGGGGGGGGGGGGGGGGGGGGTATTAAAAAAAAAAAAAAAAAAAAAAAAAAAGTAGTTTTTTTTTTTTTATTTAAAATTAAAAAAATATAAATATAAATAATAATT
>Ga0307508_10000742_pt1 | contig 38702 bp, 54 predicted proteins | sample 9_EM_MG_FD_203089 | JGI IMG/M metagenome (GOLD analysis project Ga0307508, IMG submission 203089) | Populus trichocarpa ectomycorrhiza microbial communities from riparian zone in the Pacific Northwest, United States - 9_EM | ecosystem: Host-associated > Plants > Roots > Unclassified | place... | reverse complement strand
ATTCATGATGTATGCCAACTACTGAGACTTTCTAAATTGTGGTTGTGGGGATCGAGAAGGTTGAGTGAGGGCATCATGGGCAGTTGTACCTGGGTGTACGGAAACTTTTGGCCTAGTACTTTAGATAACTGCATCCCAAAAACATCGAACTCAGCCGTACACGCGGTCGGCGCCGCCTCCATCTGAGGGCCATTTCTAGCCCTTGCTTGACTTAAAATCGGATCAAAATTGGCTGAATTCGATTGGTTTATTCTATTTAAGTAAAAAAAATTAGTGCTCCGCGAGATCAATAATGACGCTAGCCGTTTTAGTTGAACGTGGCCCGACTCACCCCACCTACATACAAGCTAAGTATTGGTCACAGACTTTAGCTGGCTTCTAGAGTAGATACCGCAAATTCCCAAACACTCTGGAGCGACACATTCAATTGAATCGACCGTATCGTGCTTTAGCTGAGTTGGTTGCATGCATATCGAAGCGTCCAACCTGGCCCTGTTGCTAGCCGATGAGTGATCCGCTGTCCGACATCTCCAAAACCCTTCACCTTCGATTGCAGCGTGTCGCTATCGTACACTCGCGATGAAATTGGCCCGCCTTGTTTGTAGGCCCAACGGCGAGCATAGGTCCTGAACCGAATGGAGGTGATGAGGAGCGTTGAAGTTCAAAGGTATATATAGCGATCTCAATAACGCGAGCGGCGAGCCTTCGGGGCACATCATGCACACACCTCCAAGTCGATTTGTATGCAGCTACGAGCTTGGCGACAGAGCTAGTACGTGCGTTAGAATTCGACAGAGGTCTGGCGTGTTCGCTTTCCACGCGTGTTGGGGTTGGGAGCTTTAAGTATTCGGCCACTTATTCGAGTAAGTTGGATGGTTGTCGAACGTTCTGCTTATTCTTCTGATTTATCTGTGTAACAGCACCACGTTCCGGGAACCGCTGCTCTTGTCGCATGCTTGGCCAGGTCTGGATGTGCACCTTTTCTTGACCGGGGCATGCGTGATTTTCGCCCCTACAGCGGTGTGCCTGCTTCTGCATCTTGGGTGGCGGGAAGCGTTGGATCGAATCGAATTCGTACCCACGCATTTTTTCCCGCCTTGATGGAATCTGTCGTCTGTCGCCGCCGGAGATGGTAATCCGCTTAGTGTATTTCTTCTCCCCTGCCTTGATATGGTACCTGCTCCTCGTGGTGGGATTAACTCAATGGGTCGGGGATCTCCTTGAGGAGTAGTTGTCTTGTATGGCCGATCCGAACTCGCGACGACCACGTCCATAGCCTTTGCCTACAGCGGCCTATGTATATAGGCCGGTGACCCCGGAGTTGACCATCTTCATCCTCGCCTTCCTCGCCGAGCTCATTCCACGATGAATGATCCCAAATATGACAACTACACATTCACCCCGGCGGAGGAGTTCTTTGAAGCCGATTCCTTGAGAGCGTTTAATACGCCGACTTCCATCGCGTACAACAAGGAAGACAACAATCCCCAGCAGGCTAGCATCAAGACTGGGGCCATCTTCAGGTTCAATGACGACAAGCTGCTTCTGCTGCAATTTATACGACCCAAGATGTGGAAGATCCGGTTCAACTCCAACGTGGTGACTCCGGCGGATTACAACGACTATAATTCGTAGGCGTCCGATTGTTTCGACTCTCACATTTCTCCACGTGGCTGATAGGATTCAAGTCGTACCGTTGTCCAAAACACCCTCACAAAGCTGCGTGAGAGTCTCGACAGGTTCGAGGACATCTACTGGAACACCTCCGTCAAGCTCTCTGACGACGGCAAGTACTTCTGCCTGGAGTCCATGGTGTACCAGAGCGCCGCGGATCGGGATGCCAACAAAAACGGCAAATGGGAGATCCGCCTCTTTGTCCAGAAGGCACCCTTCCGTATCATCGCGGTGCGAGCGGTTCCGCCGCACCACGACCCGAACGACGACATCCCCCTGCTCAATGCGAGTGAAAAGGTCGAAGCCAATGCCGACACCCAGTGCATCATCTGGAAAACTGCGCCGAATGGACTGTCGTGGGCCCGGAAGGGCGAAACCACCAATGCGATCCTCTCCGTGTGCAAACCCGGTGCTGCCCTTTATACTGGGTTCGGTGAGCAGGGAGGAATGTCGCTGTTCAAATACAACACATTCATGAACTACTTTGGTAATCGCTGGAGAATTATCATCTTTTGAACGTCTGAACACGCCTTTGCTAAGACGTGGTAGCCTATGACAATATTTTGTACAATGGTGTCTACGGGGTAGGAGCTGGAGATAGCCGCGAACCACTCTACCACTCGGAGCCATTCTGGATCGAGGTTGATACTCACCAGAACTTGAGCTCAAAGATTGCCACCTTCGTCGACAACTACTCTCAGGTAAGTATCGACTTCGGAAGGCAAAACAACGGTGAGATCCGTGTGGGTACGAAGTATGGTAGTTTGCAGTACTTTGTGATGGCCGGCAATGAAATCCGTGATATAATCAACCTCTACACTTCAATCATCGGTCGTAATAGATTGAAGCCTAGATATGTGCTAGGGCATCATCAAGGATGTGAGTCCAATAACCAGTTCACAGGGGGGCTTCCGAAATGCGGCTTACTTATGCCGAGTCGGAGTCGTCTAGGCTATGGTTATGATTCTCGGAAAAAAGTAGTTGGTGTAGTGGACCAATACCGCGCTCGCAAGATCCCACTTGACGGAATGCACATCGACGTTGACTTGCAGGACCAATATCGTACATTCACGATCGACACATCTCCGGAGAGGTTTCCCGACCCGAAGCAGATGTTCCGGGACCTGCGCAATAAGGGTGTCAAAGCCTGCACAAACATCACTCCCGTCATCAATTGCGTTGGTAAGGGTGAGTACAAGACTCTCGCCGAAGGGCTGAAGAAAAAGTGAGAACTTCACCCCCCTGCGTTCTCCGATGACGAGCCTAAGATTGTGTAGGTATTTCATTATGGACAATCGCTACACCGCCGACGGAATTGGTAAAACAAGCCGTGCCACGAGGTACATGCACTACAAACAAGGAAACCGTGAAACGATCACCGATATTCAAAGTCGCCAGGCGCGTATGCCCGGTTACACCGATCAATAGTGAGCATCCGGCCTCTTCGACATTTTGCGTGCCAGTTGCTGACGAGGCGTAACCAGTAATTTCCATAAGGCGTACAACTCGGGGAAGGAGTTCTACGGCGGTGTTTCCTACGGCGCGGACCTGGGCACAGTCAGTATAACATGCCACGGTAATGCTCTGGGAGGACTTTGAATATCTGACTCGACTTCCAGCCTGGACACTACCCCGACCTCAACCGAGATGACGTCCGGAGATGGTGGGGACAACAACACCGATATCTCTTCGAACAAGGGCTTGAGTTCGTCTGGCAGGACATGACGGGCCCGTGCCTCGCCGAGGCATATGGCGACATGAAGGGGTGAGACTATTCGCAGTCAATCCTTTGAAGAACTGACTACTGACAGTTTCCAGGCTTCCCTTTCGGTTAATGGTCAGCACCGACGTATATCCCGAGCAAGAAGGCAGATATCCTTCCCACAAGCCAGCCATCGAGGTGTGGTCTCTACTCAGTTACAATCTTCACAAGGCCACATACAAGGCCCTGAACGAGATGGACCTGCGCAAATGCAAACGTAACTTCATCATCGGACGCGGAAGTTTTGCTGGGATGCACAGGTATGCTGGTCTATGGACCGGCGATAACGCATCCACTTGGAACTTCTTACGAATCTCGGTTGCGCAGGTGCTAGCGTCTGGTTTTTCTGGAGGCGTCATCACAGGCGCTGATGTAGGAGGTTTCATGCCATCCGACCAAGAGAAGTGGGCCGACCCGGAGCTGATGATCCGCTGGTACTGTGCTTACTCCATGCTTCCATGGTTCCGGTGAGCCGCCCATCAGTCCGGCTGTGGATCCGGAGCAACACTGACAAGTCCACAGAAACCACTACCACGGCAAACCAGATAAGAAGATGTTTCAGGTACGATTGTAGACATATGCTGTTCCGTGAATCAATAGCTAATCCATTAGGAACCCTATGCCTACACGGACCATTTCTGGAGTTCCGAATGGCATGATAAGCTCAAGAACGATGAGAACATGTACCGCTCCGTCGAGCCTGTATGCAAGTACTTTATAGAGCTTCGATACACGCTTCTGCAGCTACTGTACGATGCCATGTTCGAGAACCAGCTCACTGGGATGCCCATTGCCAGAGCCTTGGTAAGCGATGATCCATCCGACGGCAAAACGGCCGATGCCTGACCGTTATGAAGATCTTGACCGACGTCTTCGACGACAGCCTGTACAAGGACGCCTCGAACTACCTCTGCCGTGAGTACATGGTCCGCAACGACCTGCTAGTCTGTCCGAGGCTGTACCCAGAGAATTTTGTGGACAAGACCAAGGAGTGGTGGGAGAAGGGCCGAGTGGCGAAGCTGAAGCACAAGCTGTACCTGCCCCAGCCCGACAGTTGGTTTGTATTCAACCTGCGTCCCGATCATATTGAGGACCCGGACGGAGATACCCTCAAGATCGATCGGAGGACGAAGCTGGGAGAAAAGTTCCAGGGTGGAACCTTCATGGAGTGGGACGATGAGATCAGATTCGGCGACAACGAGCACATCCCCTACGTGATGCCGATGTTTATCCGAGAGGGTATGTGCTCGCAGTCATCGCCACGAAATCTCCAAGTAATAACCCCTTGGGGAAAATCGCAGGTGCCATCATCCCGCAGATTGAACTCCGACAGTTTATTCCCGACCTGGAGAACCGCAAGGCGAACCCAATCACACTACACGTTTATCCAGGCAAGAACAACGTAAGCCCGCCCGGAAAAATAATTAATACGCATCGCGAGGTCCTTTCGCTGATAGCGCAATTGCAGGACTACCACATGTACCTGGACGATGGAGTCAGCCGTGCCAGCGCTCCCGCCGGACTGCCGCAGTACACGGCCAACCCCGTGCCCATACACCCAGAATTAGGTGTGGTCCCACAGGTCGACTGCACTATCGACGGCGACGAGGAAGCGAACAGCGAATACCGGGAGGTCATCATCTCACAAGCAAGTCCCCACCCATCCCCCCTTGCGTCATTCTCCTCGCCACCAATGATAATAACACCTTACAGAAAACTTCCGGCACCACCCGTATCGTCGCCATCAGGACCGCTTGGGATTTTTACGATCTCGTCTCGCTCAGACGCGACATCGGTGAGCAGTACACCGTCATACTCTGGCATGAAATCGGTGTCGACACCGACAAGTGCCGCACTACCGTCGATGGCGGTACCGGCTACAGCGTGTCTAACGACGCTTCCATCAGGGCTACGGTGGTCCAGGTGCCCATCGAGGCGGAAGATAGGAAGAGTGGCATTACCATCGTTTGCAAGTACTCATGAGCGGATCGAGGGCCTCGATTATAGGAAACTTTTTTTTTCGTTACTACTATTGGTTCATCCATCTCGGTTCCTATTCGAGCCTACGTCGCTGGATGGAATTTAGGGGAACTCAGGGTTCGTATGTGTCCGGTAGGCAAATCTTTCGTTTGCACATATCGCTCCGTGAGCTCATTTTTTGGGTTGATGTCCATATCTTAACATACTGAAGCGTGCCAACCCACAGCAAATGCTTATGCCCAGCAATTTTCTCCTCCGAGCTTCAGTAACTCTTTTACACAACCCCCAAATATCCATCCACTCCTTAAGTGAGCATCCAGACTTTCAAGATTCATCCACTTCCGTAGTCGCCATTTACACTTCCACGAAGGGTTCTCTTCCAGTCGCCATTCATAGTACTCACTACCCCTATCAACTAAAATGATCTGTCAAAACCACATCAAAGCGCATACATATCTCGGGTAACTAAAGCCAACAGCATGACTAAGCGTAACGAAGTACCTCCAGATAGGATGGATCGAGTGATCACGAGTGATTCATCCGAATCGGCACCGGTCAACCACCCCCTATGCCACCATCCAGTTCCGTGCCCGGCTCACCCTGCTAGCAAAAAAACACAACCCCACGCGGGGGTCGAACCCGCAACCTTCAGATTAAGAGTCTGACGCTCTACCGATTGAGCTAGCGAGGCTGCTATGGTATTTATTGGTGTTAGACTTACCATATAGTTACGGCTTTTGTGTCTGTTACGTCCGCGATCCCTTTTGTCAGCAAGGGGCTTCGGTCGACGGTGTGGCCTGCTTTTGTATCGCCGTCGGAAAATTGATCTCCGCTGGACTAACTACCTAGGTACATTCGCCCTCCATCGCTACAACAGGCGTGGTTTTTGTGTCTCTTGCGCCCTCAAAATCTACCCAAATCAGATTGAACTTTCTGAGGGAACTGGGAAACGATATACTCCCTTCTCCTAGACTTAGACGTGTACATACTTGGGTTGGGAGACCGTATGGATATACTTGGGTGATTAGATATGACTACAACGATTTCGTATGGCCACGAGAGAAGTCGAAGCAACACCGGATGATTAATCTTACGTACTTAGGACGAGCGTCTTCAATTCCGCTGGGAACTATGGGATGGCATACTGCTCGGCTGATTGACGGTGTGTGGAGTGCACCTTGGATTTGTTTTTGGGAATTCTTGTGCTAGATGGATGGGATCACAAGTATGTCATAGCCAAAAAGCTCGTCAGGTTGATATCGTAGCAACTCTCGATCCCAAGTGTGGGTATTTGAGTCAGCAACCTGACGAGAGGATGCAGCATCAATAGCACAGTAGTAAAATCAGACATGAGTTGGTTTGAACCAATTTTGGCACAGTATCCAAGCTTCCATTGTTAACCACCTACAGCACCCAGATACACAATACGGGTCACCATCTCCCTTCAAACACCCACCCTTTTCCTGATAATGTCCATCAGTGCGCCGGAAGTGCCGCCCGCGCCTCCCGTGATGAGAGAAAGGGCCTTCGCAGCTGCACATTCGGCCTTAACCTTGACCTCCTGCAGCAAGGTCAACACCCTCGCTATGTGGTTCTTAAATGCCGTCGCCACCGTCTCCAAGTAGCCGCGTAGCGTCTCGAGGAGACCGGCGACAATTTTCACCATCTCGTGACGGAATTTCGCCACGCGCGCACGGAAAGGCTTCGGGAGTTTATCCTGCAGACCCTTGCCTGTGCGTATGATGTCGTCGACCAATTCCGAGAACTGTTGTTTGGCCGTTACGCCGTCGTCGAGTATCTGCAACTCGTATTCCTCCTCGGTCTGCTGCGGAGATTCTTTCGAGTGCACGTTGTCCAAGAAGCTGTAGAAGATCGCGCGTGCGTTTTCGACCGCGATCATGTGGTGCCGCTGCAGCTGCGAGCAGGTCTCGTCGACAGCACTACTGGAGCCGGACTCGACATTGCCCAACTTGTCGGAGGTCAGAATGAGGGAACAGGAGATAATTAGTGGGTGCGGATGGGGAACCAGAGTAGTTACCTCGAGGGATTCGAGATCGGGAATGTACCCATGGGAAGCTGCCGGTCGCCTCATAAACTATATGTAGAATCCTCAGCCGTAAAATCGCTTGGACCAAGAAACCACCAGAACTCACGAGCCACTGTGTGAGTGTAGATATCGTGGAGCTTTTCGGTGCTGTCTCTTATGGTTATGTGATCGGTTCGCGAGAAAGACGGTGTAGTTATGTGCCGGTGTGTGCTGAGAAGGGACTGAGCCGTCTTAAATACAATACCGAGGGGGGCAGAAACGCAATTGGAGCCTGGCCACGTCGCACCCAGCTTTGGTTATATCTATTCCTTGGGGATCTTCGCGGAGCTGCGCCCAGCGGGTGTTGCCGACCTCCCCAACAAGTCCGGCCAATAATGTCGCAAGCCTGCCGAAAGCACGGGTTGACTCTGCATTGTGCCAACCGCGTCTAGCCCCATTACGGCTGCCCGGTCGAAGGCCAGCGAAATTCATTGGTCAACGGCCAAGCACCGCGATGGCTGTCGGCGCACATTCCAGCTATATCTACATGCTGATATGCATGTACCGCCATCATGCTACCATTGATAAGTCGTTGTTGTTTCTGACCCAAGAGGTTCTAGTTATTGAATGGTCTGCCTCGAGATCCTTAATGATCAAACCCCCAACTGCGAACGAAGACTACCAGATGAGGGATTTGGTGGATGGAAATACCTTCAATCTGGGTGCGACAGCCTGTCTCGGGAGCAGGCGTAGGATTATGTTATGCTGTCCAGTGTCCTCCGAGTGATAAGACCACTAGAAATAGCTGTCTACGTAGCTCTGAGTTTCGTCGCCATTCATGTTTCACAACAGGCGACTGGACTTGCTTGGAAAAGTATTTCTCTATCGATCAGTTGGCTTTCGTGGGTTGGACATTTGGATTCGCGATAAATATTTTACAAATTCTACCATGCTCGTACATTTTGGATTCACTCCGGGGAAACAAAAACTTGATACGACCTGTCATTCACAGTCTCCGTCGCCCCGTTAGTTCGGCAGTCTCCCTTCGATCCCCAGCGCTGCGAAGACTGCATAAATGTATGCCTCATCAATTTCTAACCCGTCCCCGAAACCAGGGAACAGTCCGTTCGTATTCTTGACTTCAAAGACCGGCGCTGCTGGTGCCACCGTGGTCCCCTCGCTTCCATACTGTCAAAAATACAATTAGCTTTCTGAGTCTGACCCCGGTGTGATTGTAGGGAAACTTTACCGTTTCTTTCCACAATCCCAAAAGCTTCAGAGTCTCCCCCTTCCTCTCAGCGATCGCCAATCGCTTGAGCCACTCCTGTGGTGTCGCTCGGAACAGATGTCCACGCCAGGTATTCATCGCGTCTAGCACTGTATTCCACGGCAGTGACTTTGCGTTAAGTACATGCCAGAACCTCTTGTCCTCGCACGCTCCCTGGCGAAGAGCGATTCTCACGATCGCATCGGCAGCTATGTCAACGGGCAGCCATTGCACCGGCTCCTTCAGCTCTGGGAGGCAGTGGACAAGTTCGAGGGTTTTCAGCAGCAGTGGCCATCCTTCCTCCGCGTTCCAGACGCCCGCCTTGGTGTCACCCGAGAGTTGGCCGAGTCGCACTACCTCGCCACCGGCCTGGTAGACCATCCCCTCAGCGACCCACTTGGAACGGCTATAGCCGAGGGGCGAGGCATGGGCAGGGTCGCATGAGGGCTCTTCGCAGATTGGCGTGGGAGCACGGATAACGGATGCCGTCGAAGAACAGAATATCATACGCTTCTTGAAGTTGCCACTATTTGCCAGTTGTATGAGGTTCTTTGTGCCTGCGAGAGCGGAGTCGAAGGAGGGAAGAGGCGCGAGGAAGTTGACGGGCCAGGCGGCGTGGATGATTACCGTTACCTCGGAGGCTAACTGGGTGTACACGTCCTGTGGTAGGCCGAGCAGGGGCTCCGAGAGGGAGACGATGCTAGCACATACGGTGGTCTCGTGGGACCAGGCAATGGGGATCTTGCGTTGGTGGAGGCTGGCGAAGAGTCGATCTTTGGCTTTCGCCGCGGAGGATGCGCGGCACAGACAGATTACCTTGGGAATCTTGAGCTGGAAGAGTGCATGCAGGATGTGGGCGCCAAGGGCTCCGGTTGCGCCTGTGAGGAGCTACATTGTCAAAACATGGACTTTCCTTAGGATATAAAACTTACTACAACCGGTGGCCTGCACTCCGTAGTGAAGCTCTTGAGCATCTCTCGCATAGCATCCAGCTCATGTTTTTTTTCCGTATCGACTTTTGCGCTGGTAGATAGAAAGCGAGCGAGACTTTGATGAGTTAGCACTAGTCAATTAGGTACGCAGCAAATATCGAACCCTTGAATTGTGCGCTGCTCAAAAACTGCATTCGTAGGAAGCGGGTTCTTTGGATTGAATCTACTCATGAGCATCTTGCGAATGGTGGCGGTCATGATTGAGTCCACGCCACTCATGAAGAAGTCCTCATCAGGCTCAAACTTTCTGCCCACAACTGACTCCAAAGTCTGCGCCACTATCAACTCCAACTCACCCGCATCCAATTTCGTGGCATCTTCCCGACTGCCGTTCGCTTCGCCGCCCTCGTGCCGCTTCCTTGCACATTCAATCTCCTTCCAGAAAATCTTCTCTGCCTGGCTTCTCAGCGCGGTGCCTTTACTGCTCTTCGGCCAGTCTCTGCCATGTTCGATGAAGACTACCAACTCCGGTGCAATTCTAGCATGCGCTGGTAATTTCGAGTTGATCTCGTGGAGACTGCCTATCACGAAGTTCGCATCGATCCCCGAGCTCGTAGGAAAGACCAAGACTCCTGGAGACTCTTGATTTTGTCCGAAGACTATTACCTCCTCGATCATATCTAGCCGCCGGAGGTCATCCTCGATCTGCATGGGGTTGAATTTTTTGCCGTTGAGGAGGACGATTGTCGAATCGTTGCGCGTGAAATACTTGTACAACTGGGGAAGAGTGGGATGAGGGAGGAAAATATCCGAAGTCGCGAATGACCCGTCGGGACGGTTTCCTTTTCCCTGGAATATGGGTGAGACAAGTGCATGAGCTAAATGCGTTGGTGGTGAGACGAACTGTATGAGGCCAGCCAGATCTCACGACGAGCTCTTGGAAACCATCTCCCCGTGGCTCAAATGACAGATACTTCGAATCGGGTGGTACCCTGACATAGTTCCATTCCTTGTCAGTTTGGAAATCGCGGGAGGAGCTCATCAAAACTTATGGCGTCAGTGTGTGTCAGCGGAATTAATATGTAACGGATCTGACTTACATCCACATTCGGTGCTACCGAACCTGCTGACGAGATTCACACCGTTTCCGACCAACGCATCTCCGACATGATCCGGGAGCGGCGCACCGCCGTATCCAACGATATCCATCTTTCCCAACGCTGCCAAGCAAGCCGGATCTTCCAGGCACATCTTCTGAATGTACGGGACACTGGTGAAAAGCTTAACAGGACATCCGGGAAGCCTCTGATTGGCAGCTTTGACCGCGCAGAGAATATTTCCGGCAGTAATAGCGGCCGTGGGGGGAAACAGCCATATCATGGAGGAAGACATCATCGACCGCATCAGATCTGCCACACCACCATGATACAAGGGTGTCATCGTCAACGTGGAGATGGCCGGTTGTGGAGGGAGGCAGGGGAGATGGGCCGTTGCGGCCGCATGTTTCTGTGGTATTGGAGATGGTAGTCCGGAGGTCGTTCCAGAGGTGTGGTGTATGTATGCTACGGTCGATGAATCGATGAAGGATGGCGTAGGCCACCAGTCGTACGGGAAGTCGGCGTCGTCCTCGTGTGCCGGGAGGGGACTGTGACCGCACCAAGGCGCCACGGAGGCTGCGAGCTCTGCCAGGCCGGGAGAGTGTAGAAGGAGTTTCGAGGAGGTGCTCTGGGCAAGTTTTTGGATTGCCCGAGCGTCGCATTGGGGGCTGCATACGGTTAGCACAGTAGGAGGAACTCATAGGAAGGCGTTGGCTTGCGCTATCAGTAGAACCGTGTATCCCATCCTGATCAGCCCAAAGAAATATAGCAGCATGTCCCACGAACTCTCCGACAGGATTGCAACCGTAGGACCATCATTGGAGTCCGGAATCTTCTTCGCGGGCGGCAATAGGGCAGACAGCCGATGAGCCGCGGCGGTTGTGCTCTTCAAAAGTTGAGAATACGCTACGGAGTATCCGGGTCAGCGATTTCTCACACGCATACTTGAGGTCAGATGAGCCCACTGTAGACAACGCTTTCCCACTCCACGCCGTTTTCGCTCCCGCCCTGGGGTGGTATCGCCATCCCCACGGCTACTGCATCAGGAGTCTCTCCAGCTCGGCGAAGGAGGAGTTGGCTGATTGTAGTGATCCCATGAGGAGTGCGGCTGTTGATACGCTGAGCGTCACCCAGAGTAGCGACGAAAAAGTGTTGGTTATGAGATTGCATCCTATGCAGAAGATATAATCGAAGAAAGACATCCTATTCATCTCAAGATCATGGATCAGGAATTTGCAGTACTTTATTGCAAAATTTAAGCAGCGCAAAATTATTTTCTAGGCAAAGGGAGCCTAGAAGTCGAATAGGCAAGGTCGCCGCATGTTGGGGTATGCTGTCTTCATCCCGGAGAACCGAATATCGCGAAAGGCACAGGTACTTGCTGCGTTCGAGACTGAGGAAACACAGTGTTCGGGGCTCTATTACCCGTTCCTGTGCAAAATTGGTTGAATAGGCATTTCAACAAGTGTCCGTCGACCCGATTGTTATAATCAGATACAAAGGAAGGGGAACCTAATTAGGACTGATGCATTTTCTTGCATGTGGACTGTCGTCTGCATTTTCCTTTAAAGCCACAGTGCTCATGACTTCACCGCTTCCTTTTGCTGTGAGTTCTGACTACCAGCCTTGCAGATTCTCAAGGTGACTCCTTCGTTTCTTCTTTGATACGGTCTTACAACCAAAATCCAATGACTGCCCCGGAGCGCCAACTGACACTCCAGGAAACCATCGAGGTTCCCCATTCCGGAGGGACGATCTGGCGGCCACGTATTGGCTTCGGCGTCTACCAATCTCCTCCGGATATTTGCAAGAAATCCTGCTTAGAGGCTCTCCTCTGCGGATACCGAGCCATCGATACGGCACAGTGCTATGGAAACGAAGCACAGGTCGGAGAAGCCGTACGCGAGTCGGGCATACTTCGTGGGGAGATCTTCATCACGACGAAGCTGTTGATGCCGCAGGGAAGTGTGGAAGAGACGCTCGAGAGGTGTTGGCAGAGCGTTCGTGAGATAGGCCTGGGATATGTTGATCTCTTTCTGATCCATACACCCAGTAGCGGACTTGCGAGGCGTAGGGAGATGTGGCTGGCCCTGGAGAGGCTGATGGAGGAGGGCGGCACGAGGGCCATCGGTGTGAGCAACTAGTTTGTCACCTTTTTCGCCAAGAATCTCCAATACGTTGCTGACGATTTATTACAGTGGAGTCAGACACCTCGAGGAGATGAAGGATTACGCGACCTTCATGCCAGTCGCGAACCAGATCGAGGTGAGCAGGTAGTACTGGCCAAGAGCAATCAGTGAGATAACAATAGACCACAATTTAGTGCCACGTTCTATGCCAGCAAAGACCGATCGTAGAATACTGCCGGCAGAACGATATCCAGGTGGAAGCGTACTGTCCTCTTGTCCGCGGCACTCTTACGGAGGATCCCACCATCCGCGGGATAGCCGACCGGCATACTGCTACTCCTTCCCAGGTGCTCATACGTTGGTGCCTGCAGCACGGGCTCATCCCATTGCCGAAAAGCGACAATCCTCCCAGGATCCGGGAGAATGTAGCAGCGTATCGTTTCGAACTTGAGGCATCAGATATGAAGATGCTAGATTCAATGGACTTGGGAGAGGATGGTGCACTGGTTCCACAAAATACCGGCTGCCCATAGAAGCAGAGCGGAGAGCACGCTTGCGATATTTGGGAGATATCTCTTGGCTGGTGTTTGCATGGTTTGAGGAGAGGGACGGATATGTAGGAAGTGAAACGATGTTGCTTGGGGTTGGGCCGCGATGCAAGTGTTTTTGGGTTGATGTCGATCATTTGTGGGATAGCGGGGGTCTCTCGAGTCTCGCCTGCTCCTATCCGCTGACGCAAGCTCTGTCGTGTTGATGTCACAGTAGACACAGTATTTCTTCACCATTCGTGCCGCTGTGGGAATCATCTCTGTCGTGCTAATTGGCTTGGCCGGGCCGTTGGTCCATACCTATCGCAATTCGACACTACACGATTGATAGGTAAGACTGTCCCGGCCATTGCCGTCCAACGCTTCACCCAGAGACCAGCCACGAGACCTCTCTCCTTTCGCTGTACATATTCGAGCATCCTCGCCACCAGCGGTATGGAGGAGTTGATAGCTATGTACCCAACTTCTCCTGTTCTGTTCCACTGTCGTCCCGCCCCTGGGGCATAAGGCTTCCCCCACAGAGTTGCTTCACGCTACCTACTAACCTCTCGGGCTCGAACTTGCAAGCCTGTTTGAGTCGTTTCGCCCATTATATACAGCACGCAAGCCCTGCAGCCTCAAATGCAAACCATCACGAAATGCAGGTTACTGCTTAGCATTTATTTGATGGAAGCCCTAGTCGCTATGCAATACAGGTGCGCTCCCGAGGGAACGTCTACCATGGATAAGGCCGCCAGACCCGACACCGGATGATTGCTCTGCTGAAGTTGTTTGCTAACTTGATGCGTTTCGATTTGAAGCACTATTCTGACGGCCGCGAATGAGTAAACAGTCCTTGATCCTCGAGACTTGCCTTGGGTTACTGCTGCCAGGTGCTGATGTTCTCATTCGAAGCCTTGTGGGAGGCAGAGCACCGATGGGCCTGGTCCTCTTCGCATACAGCGTCCCTTCAATTCTCACCCGGGTTATAGTTCCCCTCGCAAACTTTCGAGATCTCGATAATCGCTGGATCATCCGCCACCCCACAGGCCGACAACGCTCCAGTTTAGCAACTCGAGAGCCTACAACAACCGCCACATCGGTTTCGAGGGAGGTCAGCTACCCTTTGAGACTCTCGGTATGCGCGGCCTCCTCTTTCCTAGGATTACAGTTGCTGGCGATGTTCTCGAACATTCCCATCAGAGTTTTAGGCATCATGTTGGCCGCAGTGAGTTCGAATCTCGGTGATATGTGGGTTGCTCCCACCCTACGTTTCCCCATTCAGTTAGGCAGTGTGGTAACGCAGACTTAGGTCTTTGCAGATGCTCTGTGCTCGGTATCCGACAGAATCCAAGTGGGCTTTCTTTGGCTATACGACCGGCAGTGGTACTGCAGCCGTGATCGGTGCGTCTTATTATACTTTCGTGACTTCAAGGTTACAATGGACCTGCGGTTGGGCACTGTCGATTGTTGGTGTCGCACCCATCGTCGGGGGGCTGTGCTATACTTTCTCTCTTCCGGATCCGGGGGAGGATGGCAGGGTTCCGACCACCAAGGAGCAGGAGAGAGGGGGGGGTTGTCATGCTCCCGTGGAGAGAGAAACTCAGGATCATCAGGCCGATGTTTGTCCCGTACATGCTTCCTCTCGCCACGATTTTCTTCCTGGAGCATTGCACCACCCAGGTTATTTCTTCCTCTCTGTGCTCCGATTGGCCCCGACCTTGAACTGACCAGGAAGGGTATTTTTCCGACATTACTCTACTACCTTCCGCTCGATTCCATTTCGCTCCGTTTCGCCGATTCCTTCAACCGTATCTTCAGCGAGAGCCGGGAATTTTACCCTTTCTATTTTGCCCCCTCGTTCGTACGAAGCCTATCTCTCCTGACTACTGAACCCACTCTAGTTGACAGTAAATCAAGCCGCGAACCTCATCGGCCGCTGTTCAATCTTCCTCTTCCCCTTACCAGGCGGAAAGACTCGCTCCACGACATGGTATTGGGCCCTGACGGTGATCGAAGGCGTCGTCTCATAGCCCAGGGTTCCAACAGCCTATCCATGACCTCGTCCCCAGCCACACTCCTCTACGGCCCCACAGGAGTTCTCCTCCTGACCTCCCTAGGCGGGGCCACCGCCGGCGCGACCTTCTGCAACACATACTGGAAAGTAATGAAACATCCCCTTCCACTAGTAGTGTATATAGCACTCGACGCGGCACGGTCCTGGGTGGGGGTGGGGGCACCGCAAGAGGAAGAAGCGATTGGACTCCTGGGTGCCGTTGCTTCGACACCGCAGGAGAGAAGTGTGAATGAGGATATGGCGCTCCGTGAGTTTCTGCTGAGCGCGGTGGCACCACCGGATGTGACTTCCGTCGCAATAGCCAGCTTGGTAGGGATGTGTTTGCAGTGGGGATTATGTGTCTGGTAGGTGAGGAATGGGAGAAAGCTTTGCCTTAGGCCTGTGCCTGTGAAGTAGTTGCTGCGTCGAAGCATGTTGGAGTATGATACTTGTACATACATATATACATGGAATACATCCAATGTACATATGCACTTACGCCTATACTTCGATACAATGGATGCGGGTCACCTCTTCTTGTCTGTGGCTTCTCCGAGAAAACACCCGTTGACAATGAACAGACACCATACCATACGGTTCGTACAAGACCTAACTATGTGTGTACCTAACATACGATCGAGTGCACACACAAAATGGATTGACTTGTCACCACAAACTGGTAGCTCAACACCAACCCAACTCAATTAACACTAATCAAACACTGGGATGGTTTGGACGTGAGACAAAAAAGGGCCCATTGTTGCCGGGAGGGATTGTTTGGGCTGGGGTGTCGTTAGTTGTCGATGTGCTTCCCTCCTTCTTTTTCACCTTCTCCAATACATCGTTCTCGGGGGGGGGAAGCAGTGTAGATGAAATGATCTACATAATTGAATTTTGGAAAGCGTTTCAGAAGACAAATTTTTGCGATTTGGAGTTCTGGGATTGCAATCGACAAATGTCTCTTTGTCGATGGCATAAAACCAGGTATCGGTAGTTATATAGCATTACCGCACGGTTTCTCTCACTATTCATTGTCCCGGCGAACTAAACCTGCGCTTTCATACATCTAGAGATCTCCAGGGCGTCCTATCCCTCGTCAGCAGTCACTTCTTTTCAACGCCCAGAAGAATGGAGAGCATACCCTCACAGCCTGCGGCTCCCAGCTTTCGATCCACTTGTTCTCGTAGATCAATCCCGGATCACCCCTATCGGCACCAATCTTGCCTTCGGCCAGCCTCTTCTTTTCTTCCGCTCGGAGATTGATATATTCATGGTACGGTGGGTTTCCAGGCTTGACCATGTTATCTGCCGCCAGGACAGTGCCCTCGCGGACCAGACCGAGCGACTCACACAGCTTCAGGTCGGGCATGTACAGCGGCTTCAAGTGGTCGAGGAACATGAAGTCTATGCCCTGGCTAAGAGTCCCGTCCGCACTGAGACGGGACAGGGAGGCAGTAGAAGGGCCGATGATAACCTACTCATCCCATCAGCCGATGTCGTGGCGGTTGGGGATGGTGGTGGGATGGAAGGAGGTACTTTGACGACATCCGCCAATCCCGCCAAGTCAACCAGGGCCATGATCACCGCCGCGAACGTGGGGTTGTACTCGAGGCAGTAGTACCTCGCGCCTTCGCCCGCAGCCTGTTTGACCGCGTTTCCAAACAGGATCGTCGAGTACCCGACGTACCCGCCCAGCTCGACGGAAATCTTCGGCGCCACCTCGGCGAGGAGGGCGGTGATGTGCGAGCCCTTCAGCTCGCCGACGTTCATCAGGTAGTTTTCCATGGCGAACTCATCAATCTCGTATAGGATGGCCGACGGATTGCCCCGAAGCTTATCCAGATGGGTGGGCGGGAGATTGAAGATGTGGTGAAGGAGCTGGAGCTCGCGGCCGTCGTTGAACTACATATGAGACTGTGAGTGTGTGGCCATCTGCTGATAAGGGTGGGAAGGAGTACGTAGACGTCGCCTTGCTCGCCGTAGCGGTGGGTGGAAGTGAAGCTTGAGCCGACCATTCCTCTTGTACCACTGGCGGTGATGGTGCGCTCTTATGACTGGTGAGGACGAGAGAACGGCAGTTGATGTTACCGTTGCAGAAGAAAGACCGCGAGAGAGTGTATGAAGCAGAGTGGATGCAATACTTGTGCGATGTCGCAGAACAGATACTCTGCTCCAGAACGTTGGATGGATGAAGGACACCCACCGGAAGCCCCAAGCCTTAGCTCGCACCAGAGTATGCCGTGGCTGTTGGACTCATCCCACGGATATAGAGCCAGTAAGTAAGGCCACCATAACTCTGCGACGTCACAACTCGATTCGCCTGGCTTACTTGGCCAGCGGAAAGGTTGGCCGATCCTGTTTCCATTGGCTGGGTTGAATATGCCCATTTGTCTCCTTATGTAGATCGGCTCACTGATCGCACGATCGGAACGGGTGCCTGCACGCTTGAGACCGTGAAGGAGGTCCTGCAATTCTGTTTGTTGGAATATCGCTCGGGGCAAGAATTGGCTGCGGTCGAGACTCTCACGAAACTTCGAAATACATACTACATACCCTTCAATGAGGCAAGGTTATCTCCTCCGGGAGACTGCAGCCTCTGGACCGAAGTGCAGCCCTACCTTTTCGTTCTGCGTCCGGCAAAGTGGCTCGTTTGCTCGCGAACGATTGCCTGACTCTCTAGGTTAAAATTAACTGGATCTCGCCATTCTCACGGCAGCTGAAGTTTAAACCACGGCATTCCTCTCTGGCATCGTCTACATGATTTCCTCCGGAGACCGTACGAACCTACGGAGCCGGCTAACGCGTGCATTCCCGTGTTCGAGCAGGTGTGTGCGGGATGTCAAGGCATCTAGCCAGCGACGCCGTGGGCACTATCTCGAAGTCAGGGGAGCCGACACCTCGGAGTTTGAATACGCGGTGTCGCCCTAAATATAGCTTTGCGGTCCGTTACCTGGACCGTGATCGAATCTCGATAGACCAACGTGGCTAGCATGCTCGGCAATCTGAGCACAAAATACCACCGCGCCGTGCGCCCAGGATCTCGACTCTTCACGGATGGCAGCTGCAACCTGCCTGCTGAGACAGATGTGACGGTGCCAGGGGACGCGCTTTCTCCTCCCTCGCTCCCTTCTTCTCCCCGGTTCTCAGTATTTGGTCGACGGGTGGTACGTGCTCTCCCAAAAGCATAAACCACGCGGAATCACTCGAGCCCCGATAGAGTTCTACATAGCCGCGGGTGCGGACTTCAAGCTCGCGTCCTCGAGACCGCCTACGTTTGCTTGTAGATTCAGACCCCCTGCCCAGATCTGGGTTGTGAGAAGTTCCGTTTCGTTCAGACAATCTTCCGTTTGGCGACAAGCAAATCGTGTACATATTCCATCTATCCATCCGAGCTCAAACGTGCTCCACTCAGTAAAGGGGAGCGGAGAGCATTGCTTGTCCGGTTCTCACGCCAGGCCAACCGAGCTAGAGTAGGTAGAATCGTCTGACGTTGGCCAATCTCTAGAGACCCGGCGAAATATATAGAGTGTGTCGTTCGCTGGTCCCCTTCTTCACTGCTAAAACCCCTTTCCCAAACGCACTGTCGTTCAACCGCTTTTCGAAACAAGGTTCCCCTTCTCCAGCTTCAACAGCTCTGGAAATTAGCTACTTTCTCCGTTCTTCGGCTTTCTCCCTCCCTTTCCCGTTTTACAGCAGTTAGATATCCCCCCTTCTCCGATTCCCGCAAGCAGAACCCTATCAACTCCTAGCAGTCCGCTTCCTTCGCCTTCCTGTTTCTCAGCAATAGGCCCTCCCTGTCCCTACGCCCGTTACAGCACCACCAAGCAATGTCTGATCTCAAGGCTACTGTGGAGGAGACCTCCGTTGGGTTTCAAGTCGAAGGTGTCGAACGCATCTCCTACGGCTTCACCTTCCTTGACGGAGTCTTCGATCCTGCCAATGCCCAGCTGGCCGACATTTACAAGAGGTGGGGCCGTTGCCTTGCCATCGCGGACTTCAACGTCTGTGCCTTGTATGGTGAGCAGATGTCTGGGTACTTCAAGCACCATGGTATCAAACTTGAGATCCACCGTACCAAGATTGGAGAGAAGGCCAAGACGATGGAGACTCTGCTTGCCATCTGCCAGACTATGACCGATTTTGGCATCATCCGCAAGGAGCCGGTCCTTGTGGTCGGAGGTGGACTCATTACCGATGTTGCCGGGTATGTCTGGTTTCTGTAAACATCCAACTGTGGATTTTGCTAACATGGCGGCTTCAGATTTGCCTGTGCTATGTACCGCCGCACGACCAATTACATCCGCATCCCCACCACCGTCATTGGGCTCATTGACGCTTCAGTTTCCATCAAGGTTGCGGTCAACCAGGGAAACCACAAGAACCGTCTCGGTGCTTACCATGCCCCGCTACACACCTTTCTGGACTTCACGTTCCTGCGCACCCTCCCCGAGGCCCAGGTTCGCAACGGCTTCGCCGAGCTCATCAAGATATCGACCTGTGCGGACTTGCGTACGTTCGAATTGCTCGACAAGTACTGCGAGAAGCTCATCTCGATGAAGTTTGGCCGTGCCGATGGCAGCACTGAGGAGCTCAAGGCCGCCGCTGACGAGATCAATCGTCGTGGCATCCACGTCATGCTCAAGCTCGAGACCCCCAACCTCCACGAGCTCGGCCTCGACCGTGTCATTGCCTACGGCCATACCTGGTCCCCCACCCTCGAGTTGGCCCCCAAGACTCCCCTCCGCCACGGACACGCCATCTCGGTCGACATGGCGTACTCGGCCACGCTCGCCCTCTCCTGTGGAATGATCGGCCGTGAGGAGCACCGCCAAATCCTCAACCTCTTCTCCCGTGCAGGACTGACGATGAACCACCCCTTGTTCACCGAGGCCCTGATCGCCGAGGGCACCAAGGCTATCCTGAAGACCAGGGACGGACTCCTTCGCGCTGCCATCCCGAGTCCCCTCGGCCAGTGCGTGTTCCTGAACGACTGCACCGCTGACGACATGAACAAGGCGCTGCACATGCACAGGGAATTCTGCAAGGAGTACCCCCGCGAGGGTGCCGGCATCGACGCATATGTCGATTCGAGCGACACCGGAGTCTTCATGGAATCCGAGGAGAAGGATGCCATCCACGGCCGTAATGTTGGAGGTTTCAACGCCAATGCCGAGATGGCCGCGCTGAAAAGCGAGCTCCAGAAGGAGATCAAATAGTCAAATAGGTTGTTCGTGTGTGACGGGCGTACGATGACGATTGATCGATTTGCTGGGGGAATCGACAAGTGGTTTTGATTTCATTGTATTCTGTTTGATCTATTCTATTTCTTGGCTTGCTGTCCGGATGAAGGTATCATGTGCTATCATGCGAGAAGTGAGATTGCTTTGTCTATATCTGGGTGATGATGTGCTGTAACCGGTGGGGCTTCGAGCCCAACCCAATCATGGCCACCAACTCGGGGTTTTCCGCCTGACCGTGTCGTATCCGATGGCCGCTTTTCCCTCGTTTAATCATTAATTGCATGCGGCCTATCTAGATCATGGCAATGTACACAGTTTTCCTGGTCCCTGTGTATCCGATGGCCGCGTTCTCATGTCCAAGCAGTTGATCGTACGGTACTTCTTCGCCCAGCCTCGAGACCCAGGACCATCTCACTAGCGTAAAGACCTTTCCCGCACGTCTTGAACATGGAGTACTCTAACCTGGTACCATGGGCCGCTTGAAACCAAGTTACCCACTTAGGCTCCTCCTACCAAAGCTCCAACCTCCGAGGTTATCGCATCCGCATCCGCACTCCCATAACCTAGCTGCTCTGCATCCGGCATCGAGCCCGTCTTCCCATAGTTATGTCGGTACTCTGTCTATCTCCCCACTTACCCAGCGCCGTGCGGTCACGGCCTCACGGCAACCTGCATCATCACGCAACTCACAGTTTGGAGGGGGGATGGTAACATACATGGTACCCAAACATACGAAGGGAGATAAGAAAAGGGACGGCAGATTTCTCCGGTTGGTTGCTTGATCGCGGGAGAAAGTCGTCGAGTGGAAAGCACTCCATTCACCAAGATCGATCGAAGCTCCGGGAGCTTGATAATCTGGTATGGTACAAGAGATAGAGTTTCCACCCTCCGTTCAATGCAGGTGCATTCCCGCGAAAAGAAACGCCCCACGTCGAGCAGAGCAGCAGCGAATGTACGAGCTCACTGTACTCTCGAATGTGCGCTCCGATTCTGTGACGGTCTTCGCGTCATAGACTCGCTGAAATACGGCATTTCACTCTTTTGCCCGCCCGCCCTTCCCCCTCCACTTAGACATCGATCACGCCCTGCAACGGCGACGACGGCGACGGCGACGACGAGACGGCTGCAGCGAGCGAAACAATGCCACACCCTGTCTCCCTCCGAGAGCACGTCTTCAAGAATGTGGGCCTGATCCTGCTCAGCCTGTTGTTCCTCCCGCTGGACACGCTCGTGCTGGCCGGATGTCTGCTGTGGCAGATGATCTGGCGCCCCTTTCGTGCGCCCGCTCTCGGTCTGCGGCGGACCGTTCTGGTCACGGCGGTGGCCATGGGGAAAGGGCTCGCGCTCGCGCGCGCATTCCGCCTCGCCGGCCACCGTGTCATCGGCGTCGACTTCGACACCACGCACTACGCGCACTCGTCCGCCCCCAGCTCGGGGAGATTCTCGCAGGCGCTGGACGAATACTACACCGTCACCACGCCGCTCGACCGCGTCTCGTGGGCAAAGTACGCGGAGGAGATGCTCAAGCTCGTCAAGTTGCAGGGTGTCGACCTGTGGGTCCCCGTCAGCGGCGTTGCGTCGACCATCGAGGATGCGCTGCTCAAGAGCGTGATCGAGGAGGAGACCGGCTGCAGAACCTTCCAGCCGGACCCGAAGACTTGCGAGTTGCTGCACGACAAGCACAAGTTCATCCAGGCTGTGCGGGAGGCGGGGCTGAAGGCGCCAGTCACGGTGCTCGTCGAGTCGCAGGAAGAGGTGTTCAACGTCCTCCGCGGCCGCCCCGATCTCACTTTCATCGTCAAATGCGTCGAGCTCGACGACGTCTCCCGCGCCGATATGACGAAGCTCCCGCAGCCCACCCCGCTCGAGACGGAGAGGTTCATCCACAGCCTCGACATATCGCCGCAAAAACGCTGGGTCGTCCAGCAATTCATCCGTGGCAACGAATTCTGCGCGCACGCCGTCGTCGTCCGCGGCAGTGTCTCAGCCTTCGTCGCCTGTCCCAGCAGTGAGATGCTGATGCATTACTCAGCGCTCCCAGCCACTTCGCCGCTGTCCCGCGCAATGCTCGCGTTCACTCGCCGCTTCGCAAAGACCCTCGAGGGGGGGAACATCACTGGCCAACTCTCGTTCGACTTCCTTGTCGATACCGGAAGCGCCCGCGGCAAGGCGCCGCAGGACATAGAGCTCTTCCCGATCGAGTGCAATCCGCGCGCGCACACGGCCCTGATTCTTCTCGCCGCGGAGCCGCTTTCAATGGCGGCCTCGTACCTGGGTCTGCTGCATGAACCGCGCCTGCCAAACAGCAAAGCCAACAGCCACCGCAAGGGCAAAGATCCCGAGGACGACACCAACATCTCGACAGTGACGCATGCGGACACCGCCACCTTCGACGGCCATCCGTCCTCCTCGCCGACGAGCTTCTACTGGCTCGGCCACGATCTGGTCACGGATCTCGTCGTGCCGATCGTAGACTTGCTCGCGGCCAGAGCCGGCCCCGTCCGCGTCGCAAAGACTATATTCCGGTTCGGCGTGCGAGCGCTGACATGGAACGACGCCACGTTCCGCGTCGACGACCCGCTCCCGTGGTGGTGGCTGTACCACGTCTACTATCCGTGGCTGTTTGTGACCAGTTTGGCGACGGGCAAGAGGTGGAGTAGGGTGAACACCAGCACCACGAGAGTCTTTGAGAGTTACTAAGAGATGTTTCTCCTTTGGATCTGCTTTTTTTTCTTTCTCTAGCAAAGGGACGGAAAAACACTTGTACTCTTACTACTTGACTACCTGTTGGTGGCTTCGACATCAATGTGCGATGATGTGAGGGGGGACGGTTGTGGTTCGAACTGCGTGTGGCCTCTTTGTGTTGTGGCAGTAGGAGAATATGTATGAATTCATCGTATCATGTCCTCGTCCAAGCGAACCATTTCCCATGATGTACTTCCAACAGCTACTACGAACCCTAACCGCAATCGCGTCTCCCAGAAGTATCACTACCACCACCGCCACCACCACCACCACCACCACCACCACCACCACCACCACTCCCACCACCACCAACTGGCACGCACCTCGAGCACGATGGAAGACAGCGCGTATTTGCAGTCGACGCAATACCGCCACTTCACGTTCACGCCGACGGCGCTGTCGCAGCTGCGGGCGACGACGAACGCGCTGGCGACGCAGCGGCTGCAAGACTCGCTCCACTCGGCGGTGCAAGCGGGCGACCCGGCGCTGTCATCACCGTCGCCGCCACCGCCACCGCTGACCGCGCACGAGGAGCTGAAGCTGGTCTCGTACTACCTGACGATGTGCGTGCAGCTGTGCGAGCACTTCCGCACGGGGTCGGCGGTCAAGGCGACGTGCGTGGCGTACCTGCAGCGCATCTACCTGCGCGTGTCGCCGCTGCAGACGCATCCGAAGACGCTGCTGCTGCCGATCCTGTTCCTGGCGTACAAGGCCGAGCAGGGCGTGCAGAGCGCGTCGTGGTTCATCCGGACGGCGGAGCAGGTCAGCCTGACGATCACGAAGGAGGAGCTGCTGCGTCCCGAGATCGACATCGCCATGAACCTGCGCTGGTCGTTCCACGTGCTGCATCCGTTCCGCGCCGTCGAGGGGATCAAGGCCGAGCTGCTCGCCATCGCCGCCGGCATCTACCAAGGCCCCAACGACAACGGCGCCGGCGCCGACGCCGAGGGCGAGCCGCTGCGCGCCCGCTTCGACGCCATGGGCGGCTCGCGCGACCGCGTCGACAGAGCCTGCGCCCGCGCCCGCGCCCTGCTGACCGGCTCCGCCCTGCTCACCGACGTCTACTTCCTGTACCCGCCGTCGCAGATCGCGCTCGCGGCCGTGTGGGCGCACGACGCCGAGCTGGTCGACTTCTTCCTGCGCGTCAAGTTCGGCGGCGACGGCGTGCGGACGCGGCTGGCCGCCGTGCTCAGGGAGTGCGCCGAGTGCCACCTGACGGCCTCCCGGGACGGCCCCGTCGCCTACCCGGGGCTGCTCCTGCGGCTGCCGCAGAACGGCGTGCCGCTCAGCCACGCCGAGATCTCGCCCGAACTCATGAAAGAGGTTCACCCCACCCCACCCCCCCCCCCCGCGTTATTGCTCGAACCGGACCTGACCGGACTGTGAATTGATTGCGATAGATGATCGCCATCGACAAGAAAGTCCACCTCCTCAAGAGACCGCTCGATGCCATCGCCGCCGCCGCCGCCGCCGCTAGGGGCAAGCATGCGGCGCCGCACGACGCCGCTGACGACGAGCGCCGCGCAAAGAAGCAGAAGCGCGAGCAGGAAAAGAGGGACAGGGACGACGTGTTTGGCGGGCCGGCGATAATAAAGCGGGATCAGTAAAGAAATATAAAAACTACATACAGTAATAAGTATGTAGCTAGGGACCTCTGGTTTGTTCTTTGCATATTTATTTATTTCCTGTATTGCATAGCTGGAGTGGCGGGGGTCAATGGCGTTTTTCTGGGATTGTGTTGGGTATTCTTGCGATTGCATTCAGATTACAATTCGGCAAAAAAAAAAAGTTACGGGACGGACGAGTGATATTCTGGTCATACATAGAATTACATACTACTTTTACTTGACTTGACTGAGGAAGAGAGAGAGAGAAAAAGGAAGTAGATAATGATGTCTACAGGATTCGAACCTGCACAGATTGTTCCACGGACACCTGGGACTCGTACCTCAGACCACTCAGCCATAACGGTCCTAGACTACCCGACGAGACAACTTTTGTGATAGCCAACAACGCACGCATACGACGCGCCGATCGCTGTGTCTGTATGTACTCTACGCAGCACGCGGCACGCAGTATCATATGTATGTACCGCGCCCCCATCTCTCACATGATCTGCGATTAATGATTAAACAAGAAAGATGAAACTCCACCATCTCCACACCGAGTAGGTGGATAAAGCACTGAACCGAGCGCAACAGACGCTTTGACACAATGGAACCCTTTTCCATTCCCCCCGACCACCCACCCCCACCCCCACCCACCCCACCAGAACAAAAACCCGCAAAGACAAAACACAAAGGAGACATCTCATTCGAGACCCAAGTGGCAAAGAAACCCAAAACCCTAGAATCATCCGAAAATAGAATGAGGTAGTAAAGTAGAGTGTAGAAGGCAGAAGCAACAAGTGGACGGAACGAAAACCGAGGAAAATGTAATAAAAAAAAAAGGGAAAGCGTAAAAGAACGATGAAGCCCGCAAACAAAACCAAGAGTACCAGACGTAAAACCACACCAAAAGCTCCTCCAGCTCGGATCCGACCAATAATGTTCCCCCCACAGAACAACTCGCGAGCGATTCCGTCTCACATATCCACGGTAAAAGACCGCCGGGCACGGCTGCCCTCCACCCCCCCCCCCCCAGGGTATATAATGCCTGCCTTGGCTTTTTTTTCTTCTTTGAACTCTTATCCACAGCCCACCGGAAAATACAATCAACACGGAACACCTTCCTAGGTAAACCTTGAAAAACGATACGGAAACAAGTGACGAGCGGATACGAAGAAACGAAGGGGAGGGGGGGAAAGACCCCTACCCCGAAACTCCCCCCAAGAATTAGAATGAAAACACCATCAAACACAAGGCTTTTTGGTTGGTTGGTTTGTTTCAAGAATGGAACAGCTCCCAAGCGCGAGCGCACAGAGACAAGAACTCTTCCTTCTTTTGTCGCTTCGTCTCTGGGCTATCACGGGACCCTGGCAGGAAGTGGTGCTCCTCGTCGCGGTCTCGCTCGTATTCGGCCCTGGTTCGTCTCCTACTCGCGGACTGGGGGGGTCGGTAGTCGCCGCTGGCGTGCGGTTTGGACGGCGTGGAGTGCTGCTGAGCGCCAGCCTGCGGCGGGCTTGGGGGTGTGGGTGGTTGGTGGCCTCCGTAGTGGATGATCCGTGGGAGCAGATCCTCGCGGCCGCCAGACATCATCTGTAGAGCTTCTTCCGCGGACCTGTGTTCACGAGGTCTCGGGAAGGTCATCGTGCTCGGTGATGGTTGGGACGGCCGCAGCGACGGGAAGTACTGTCGGCCGGACTGAGGGGTGTCCGCTGCTAATCTCGAGGACCGCGCGCCGCCATCCATGCGCTCCGAGGCGAACACATCCGCTATCGGCGGTAATCGGTTCACGTGGTGGGGGTTGTGAGCCGTGTGCTGTGGTGGGGGGTGATGCATCGCGGTGTGATGGCGACCAGTGAACGATTGGTTCAGAGGTGCCGATTGTACCACGCGCTCGTTCGCGAAGGCACGATGTGACGGGGGAACGATCGTCAGACTGTTCGGTGGCCGTCGCTTCAACGATCCGCGGGCCGATTGTGGAAGCTCGTTGCTATCCTTTCCTCCTCTGTCTCCGCCGCCGCCCCCTCCTCCTCCTGTCCCGGGTTTCACGTGTCTTTGCAAACGAGCCTCAATTATGCTCCTCTGTTGATCCCGAACGGAGATACTGCGCTGCAACTGCTCGCGCATCGTCGGATCCTGCGTCGCGAATCCCGGAGAGAGACAGGCCATGCCGACGTCACGCATCGTCGACAAGTTTCCGCCAGCAGTGTGCGGAACGGCGGGACTCGTGTCCCCAGTGTCCTTGCTCAGGTGTAGCTTCGGTGGTCGATGTCGCGACGGAGGCTCGGGGGATGTGGGCTCCTTCTTTACGACGATCTTTGGCAATTCCTTGCGCTTGTTACTGCGTCGCTTGTGAGCATCCAGCAAGGCAACAGACCGGGGGGGGGGGTTTCTACGTACGGACTGGTTTCCACCGGAGTGTCGAGCGTGATAGGCGCCGAGGCGGCGCCCGACACGGGAGCAGTGTTCAAGGTCGGCCTCATCCTCTTAGACGGCGGTGTGTCTGAGTCTCGTGCTTTCGGTGGAGACGGCCTCTCGGTCTCTACGATTTGAAGCGGAGCGGTTGCGGTTTCGGTGGCCATTGTCGCCCGGGGGGGAGGGGGGTTTGGAGAGGAGGGAGAGAATATACAATCGGGATAAGTTACGTTGCTCTACCAGGCGATCGAGGTGGTGGACGGGAGGAAGAGCAGTCGATCAGCGTCGTGGGCAATCGACGGAATAATGCTCGTTGCGATGTCGCGATGGGCGGTTCCCTTTCCACGGGGGTGGAGGGGGGTATCTAATTGTCGAGAGCGAACCGGTGGATTAAAGAGCGAGTCGAGGGGCGACAAGAAAGGGGAAGGACAAGAAAATCCTGAGGGTGTGCGACTGCTGCGGAACTGCGAAGAAATGAGTGGACCGCAGAAACGCAATTGCAAGGGCGTGAAACAATAGTCGGACGGGAAGCCGAGGCGTGTAGTGTAGCAGCGAAGTATGTAGTAGCCACGGACGGGCGCGGCGAGCGAGGGGAGAGGGGGAGGAGAGGAAGAGAAGAACAAGAAGAGGAGAGGAGAGAAGAAGAAGAAAGAAGAAGAGAAGCGAGGAACGAGAGGAGGGGTTTAGTTGTGCGGGAGGAGACCGCAAGTGAGACGAGCGGGCCGGGAGATGGAAGGAGAAGGAGACGGAGACGGAGACGGAGACGGAGACGGAGAAGCAGCGGAACAGAAGCGGAGTGAGCGCGCAGACCGGGGGTGGCTGTGGAGGATAGAGAGGCGGGGAGGGGAGCGATGCAGCCAGACGATGGCCCGCAACGAAACAGGACGGATACGGAGGGAAGCTCTGGCTCTGTGGGGGCGGAGAGCAGGATTGTATCGCAGTTCGGGGACGGGGCGGGTGTTTGCTGTGGTTGCAGGAGGAAGGACGGCAGTCCGGCGTCGCTGTAGGCGAGCAACGAAGCGGGCGGTGGCAAGAATGGCGAGGACGGGGGGGGAGATCGCATGCAAGTACTGTGCCGTGCGGAACAGCACAGTACCGTACAGCACGGCACAGTACGGCACAGCACAGCACAGCACAGCACAGCACAGTACCTGCGAGTACTAGTAGCATCCAGCGTGCAAGCGTGTGGCGGCAGCTCCGCCCCGGCGTTGCAGGTGACGAGGCACGTCTGCATTCGGCGCGGCTGCTGCTCGCCTTCGCTGCTGCGCGCGCATCTCGCCGGCCGTGGCGTTGTTTGCGTCGGCGGCGAGCACGGCATCCGCATCCGGGCGCCCGCGTCGAGCCCGCACAGCGTCGGGCAGCGCAGCGCCGCGCATGCTCGCTGTGGCCCGCCGCGACGCCCACGGTCCGGCGGCAAAGGCGAGAGACAGAAGGCTGAGCCTCCCATCTTCCGATGGCAGCTGGTTACGCGAAGCAGCAGCAGCACGGAAACCACGGAAACACCCTCCTCGCTCCCGAAAGAGGCAACGGGAGAGAGCTCGATCCCTTGTCCGCTTCGTCGCCGTGCATGCGTGCCGCAACCCGCAACGCTACGCTGCCCCCCCCCCCCCCCCCCAACACTCCTGCTGCCTCAGAGTTAGCGCTGCGACCGGTTTCAGAATGCCAGCCAGCCAAGCCGCCAAGCCGCCCTCCCCCCGTCTCCCGCCTCTCCCTCCCTGAAACCGTCCGCTGCACAAAAGCCATCGGCGTTTCACATGGCAAGGTCCGGCGTCAATGAAACGCGAAAAGGAAAGAGACCCCCCCCCCCGGCCATCTCGACTGCATACATACACACCACCGCGACTACAGACTGACACCGCAGACACTACAGACACACCGCCGCGACGCATCGAGGAGAACGGAGAGCGGTTGGAGATGTCCCCGTATCCACCACGGCCGAGCGAGCGGCTTCGTGTCGCGTGCGGATTGTCCTCTTGCGTTCCCTACACATCTCGAACGGAAAGACCGCGCGACGTGGGACGTGATTCCGCGCTCACCCGTGTACCGCAACGCTTGTTTCGGGCCCCGGGGCGCTTATGTAACTGCTCTACGTACGTATAGAGTATATGTCTTCCCCAGAGCCTAGAAAATGCCGCCACCGCTCCCGTTTCCGTTCGGCTGGAGTGCGTCGTACATACATAGCTGCTCTGCCAGCGGCGCAGTGCCCCCCCCCACAGCGGACGCTGGCTTTGTCGGACCTTCCACGGCGAACAGCACGATGCTAGCCGCCACCAAAGGCGCTTCCGCATCCACACCCAGCCCAGTCCTCGGCGCTTCTCCCCCCCTCACCCTCCCACGCGCCAGCCCCCCGGCGCTTCGATGCATCAACCGTCCTATGCATCGCATAGCCGCCGAGAGCAGCAGACGCTGTGGCGGAGCTAGCACGCAGTCACGCACCCGGGAAAGAGTACCGCAGAGGGTACACAGTTATATAGAGCACACTTCGCGACGTGGGGCGGCAACAGCAACAGCGACAGCAACAGCCACCAACACCAACACCAACACCAACACCAACACCAACACAACCCGTTTTCTTCCCCCCCCTCTCTCTTCGGCGTTTCCTCCAGTACACATACATATGGCGCGGACGGGAGGACTACTGGCTGGCGGACAAGGGGATGATGTCAGGCAGCAACAGCTGTGTACAAGTATGTACTAGTAGGGAGGTTCTGCAGATTCCGTGCTCTATCTACATAGAGTATCTACATACTCTGGATAGAGCTTGATTTATCCAGGGGTACAACAGGGGCTTAGCTCGCTCTCGAAAACTGAGAGGTTCTACACAACCGTGAGCGTGCGTGAGCCAGAACTATCACAAGGTGGGGTCGTGACCGTGCACGAACTAATAATTAGGAGGTACAGTATGTCGTTGCCAAAATAATAGAGTAGATATGTATGTATCTAGGCGCGATTATCCCTGTGCAATATGTAGATAGCGAGAATTTTTGCGCGCAACTCGGTGATCTCGGCCCGAGCAAAACGCAGATATAATTCAAAGGCAATATCTAATCGTCGGAGTTACTCTACCGCCGGTAGATAGTCATTTTATTGGTTGGATCGTAGGCGATACGGCGGTTCGGTGCATAGTCCTTGACTGCTCGAGTACGTAGGTCCGTGAAGAAGAGTTGCGATATGCCCTAGATACTCTTTGGTGTCGGTGGAACAACATCATCGGTAGATATATAGGCGTATCAATTGCTTCGATAATTGCAGCGAGCATAGCCGGAGAAACGTGCACTCTATCTACATATATGTAGAGTATCTAGAGACATCGTCTCTCCATGGTCTATACCCCTATCCTTGTGGCTCCCGTCCAATCATCGTCTTTGTTCAGCAAATCACGGTAGCGTATGATCTGCTTGCCTCTATGTAGGAACCCCCCGTCCGTTGCTGTGGTGATAAATCAAAGTCCAGAGCACGGAGGTTTGCAAAACCTCCCAGTAACTATGCAGAGTACAAGCATCTACTTTACACTGAGGTACCTTTCTACGTGCGGATAGCCGCCAACGGCAGATCTCACACACTTGCACACGCCGACGGAAAAAGGCTGCACCATACATATCTACACATACTTACTCTATCTACATATGTAGACGGATACACGATAGCAGGGATCAGCTCCATGGTGCACTTTGCTCTGCTCTGGGCCTCTGCCAGCTCCGCGATGGGTGCGCACATCCTACTCGGGATCATGTGAGCACCGCGGCGGAGGGCCGGTTCTTCTCGGCCAGCTGTGTAAGGCCCCGCTGGTGTGTAAAAGAATGGGATTTGCTAAAAGCTCGGAATCTCAACCACACTCGGCCGGTGGTTCGCGGCGGATCCCACACTCTAGCCGGTTCGGGAGGGAGGGGGGAGCCGGGACGAGGCGGCGATCCGTAATTTGTCGGTTGCGCGATCAGCGGCCACCCAGCATCTGATCTAGCCACTCGTCCCCGGTCCCCGCCTCAGCCGCAACAGCAGGCCGTATCGCCCGTGACCGCGCGGCCGCCGCCTTATCGCCAGCCCCTGTCCCTCCCCTCGCCGTCGCCAATTTCGGATCCAACTCGAGTGCCCCTAGGAACGCATCCAGGTCGTCGCCGCTCCCACCATCCCCAGAACCACCGGGATCGCCCGCCAGCACTCTCGGCGTCCTCTTCTTACCCTGACCACCACCACCATCGAACCGAGCACGGAACGCGTCGGCGTTGTTCCTCTTCGCGATGTTCTCCGTCACATCGACGAAGTCCCTCCTGTCCACCTTGACGATGTTCCCCCTTTTCGGCAGCGACGCCAGCAGCGGCTGTTTCGTGCGTCCGGGAGCCCAGCTCTCCCTCAGAAACGCCTCGTCGACGGCGCCGCTGCGGATCTTCTCCGCCTGCGCGTCAACCCACTGCCCGCCCTTCCTCGCCAACGTGAGCGCAACGTAGTCCTCGTGCTCCTCCTCCTCCTCCTCTTTCCCCTCCCCCTCCGCCGCCCGTGTCTGTGCGGCGGGGTCTGTACATGAAACCTGTTAGCGAGTTCTCGCATCATGTAGATAGCGAAGGCCGCAAACATACCGAGCAGACTGTCCCCCACTGCTGCAGCCTTCTCGTATCTCCAGGAATTGCTGGCCAGTTTCCGACGAGCGAATTGGCCCTTCTGTCCCTCCTCCTCCTCCTCCTCCTCCTCCCCCTCCTCCTCGTCATCGGGCCCGTCCGAGCTATCTGTGCCTTCCTCCTCCTCCTCCTCCTCCACTTTGTCCCCAGCTGGAGTCACACCCACAGCCTTACCGCTGCGCTTCTCTTTGACATCCTTGGCGGCAGCGGCCGGGTCCTCTTTGCCCTTCGCTTTGAGCTTGCGCACACGGTCGCGGTTCTGCTTGCGGTCCCACTCTGACCGTAGGGCATCAGAACTGCCTTATTTATTTTCTTGCGAACGAGCGGGGAGGAAGAGAGGGAAGGGGGGAGTGTTACTATTGTTGTGGAGTACCATCGTGGAGATGAGGACGGCAGTGTGATGGTGTGTATCTATGGCGTTGGGTGGTGAACTCTCTCTGGTGGGGAAGGGGAGGTTACTGTCTTAGGCTTGGCGCGTGGAACACCTATCCAGAGTACATACTCTAGATCTACTCCGTCTATTGTTACTGGCAGTTAGCGGCCCACACATGCTCCATGATCACTCGGACTTCTGTTGGTTCCTGGGCTGTTTTCGCTTCGGAGTGGACAGGAAAGGCAGCGTCTACTTACAGAGGTTGAACGGAAAGATGATGGGACAAAATGAAAATGTGTTACCAGCTTATACGACCATCGTCCGGATGGGCTTGACTGCGAACAGAACAAAGGACTGCAACCCCAGGGCTACACAAGACACGTGACCAAAGAAAGAGCGAGCGAGCGAGCGAGCGGAAGAACGGGAAAAACTGGCTGTACATAGCCTACTTCTTACCGGTGCTCCTTCTTTTCCTAGCCGGAGCCTCCACCACCACCTCCTCCTCCCCCTCCACTTCCCCTTGTCCGCCACTGCCGACCTTCTTCCTCTTTGGCGGGGTCTTCTGCGTATCGACGTTCCCCCTCTCGACAGCTTTGGTCTTTTTGGGAGTCTCCTCTCCGTCTTTGTTCGCTGTGCTTTTCCTTTTCTTCGAGGGCCCTTGTTCCTCTTTCTCACTCCCGATGGACTTCCTTTTCGTCGGCAGGGTTGTTGGCTCCGTCTCATTGTTCTCGCCGTTTCGCTTGGTAGTATCGGGTTTCTTTCCTCCCTTCTTTGGTGTCTCATCCTGCGTTCTTTCCTCCTCCGCGACGGCATTCTTCTTGCTTCCCGGCTTCTCGAAGCCCGTCTTTTCGGAGGCCTTCTCCGGCTTGTTCTCCTCGTACCATTCCTCCCGATCCACCACAGGTGAATCGGTGAAGACAACGTCCCACGTCTTTCGAGTGGTGCCACTGGCTTCGTCCTCTTCGTCGTAACCAATTACATAGATGTATTTGACGACATTATCATCAAGCACGGCCCCCAAATCCTCCGGATGCATGCGCATGTACGCTGTGTTTAACAGGCTGTACTTGAGCGGCCCGTGCAGGAAGAAGTGGTTGACGTCGCCCCTCGGGTGACCGATTGCCCTGTGGAATTTCTGGCAGCTGGTTAGTACCCGATGCGCTAGGGAGGATTGGTCGGGATACCAACCTGTGGCGTGCTGATGGATCTTGCGGTGATGGGCCGTAATCTCACGGTGGTGAAGCGGAAGGTCTCGCTGTACTGCCACTCACTGGTCGCTTCGGCAAGGACGATGAGTCCGCCTTCTTGGCAGCGCCGGCGGATGGACGAGCCCGCGGTGCCGCATGGCACGGGGTTATCCTCTGTCCCCATCATACGCGTATCACTGAGGACGATATCAATGATTCTCTCTGTGCCGCCTTTGCCACCGACCTTGACATGCTCCACGACATAAACGTACCGAACGACCTCGTCCTTCAGCACGGTTTTCAGGTCCTTCGGGTGCAAGCGCATGTAGGCCGAACTGATGAGATTGTATTTGAGCGGGTTGTACAGGTAAAAGTGGGAAACATCTTTCTTTTCGAGGCCGAGGGTTTTGTAGAACCGCTAACAGATGTTAACGTCCATAGACAACGGAGAAGGGGACGGGGTGTAATATTATAGACCTTGCGCTTCCTGATAGATTTCGCAGTCAGACGCCGCTCACTCCGCGGAGTGAAGCGGAAGGATTCAGAGTACTTGACTCTGCAGGACGCCCTTATGAGGAAAATGGGCTCATCTGCTGTGCGAACCCAGCTGGAGGATGGCCCGATGGGGGCCCCCTTGCCTTTTTCCAGGTGTCGCTCTTTTGGTTTTGCCTTCATCGGCGTTGATTTCTTCCTCGTGTCTTTCTTACTGAGTGTCGGTAGTTCCCTTTCTGGTGTTGCTTTCCTCGGCGTTGCTTTCTGGGCCATTTTTTTGGTGGCTCGACCTGTAGGTGTTGGTTGGTTGTGTTGTGTGCGGTTCGAAGGGCGGAAATAATGGACGATAAACAACTTTTTGTTTGTGGATGCGATTAAGCTTCAACGACGTTCATGTTGTCACTTAGATAATCATAGATAGCAGGTTGTCTCGCTTTGTTTCAGACGAGTGGGAAGCAAGAGGCGTGTTTGTCACACCGAACATAGGGGTGCCAGGCAAGTGAGGACACTCTTACTATGAAGTACTTGTATAGATAATGGGTGGTTACATATCTCGTTGACCGGTGACTGCCCTCAGCCTTAATCCGATCCGGGTGCATAATCCCATCCATCGAAGGGCCAACGTTCAGTCATATTAAGACGCGACAGACACCGAACTCAGGCCAGTCCCATCGCCTTCCTGACAAGTACCATCGTCCTCTCTGCGCCTTCCCGCGCCTTAACCGCACCCTCGTCCGCTATCTCATCAAGGTAGCCCTCGCCCTCCTTCATGATCCTTTCGTACTCCTCTCTGACGGGCCTTAATCCTTCGGCAATGCACTCGCTAACCCGCATCTTGAGCTCCTTCTTGTCGAGGGTTTCCCACTCTTTCGCAATAGTCTCGAAATCTTCGCGGCGCTGCATGTGTGCATATATCTCGACCAGATTCGCCACGCCTGGCCGGTTCTTTGGATCATAGCTGATGCCCAACTCTGAATCCGTCATCGACTTCTTTACCTTATCCCAGATCGTCTTGGGGTCGTCGGTCAGCAGGATTCGGGACTGCGTCTGTGGATCGGATTTTGACATCTTCTGAAGTGGATCGCGGAGCGACATCACTCTGCGCGCCGGTGCTGTGCGCTCGTTGTCAGAAGAGGGCCATCGGATGAGCGGGTGGGCTTCTTACAGAGGATCGTCTTTGGAAGCGGAAACACTTGACCGTAAAAGCTGTGGAACGTTCCAGCAGCTTCACGGGTGAACTCGAGGTGCTGCACTTGGTCTTCCCCCACTGGAACTTCTGTGGCCCTAATTCCATCAGCCAATCCGTCCCTTACCCCCAACCCTTTCCTCCTCCACACGGAAGGCCAACCTGTGCACCAAGATATCGGCCGCCTGCAAAACCGGATACGAAAACAGCCCCAACTTCAGTTTCGCTGTCGTCTTTCCCTCAAATGCATTCGCATCTTCTCTTACCCCAAGCTTACTCTGTACCAGCACCACTCAGCTCCGATCCCTCGACGACCGCGCTGAAATGGAAGTCGTATATATATACCTTCCACTGTGTCATCCGGCTAAGATACCCCGTACTCGCGCCACAGCTGAGAATCCACATTAACTCCACATGGTGCGGAACCCGGCTCTGCTCGAACAGCGTGCACCTCTTTGGGTCGATGCCGACGGCAAGAATGGCTGCGAGCATCTCTCTCCTTGCCTTCCGCAGGGTCTCGGCGTTCTGTGGTTGCGTGATCGCGTGTAGGTCGACAATGCTGAAGATCAGCTGCGTGTCCGGTGACGCGGATGACTGGATATCCGCCCATGTTCGGAGGGCACCGAGGTAGTTGCCGAGGTGCGGAACACCCGTGGGCTGGATTCCCGAAAAGACGACGCGCGGGGCGGAGGTGGCGAGTGTCCTCCGGAGGTGTGACATCTTGGCGGGGTGATTGGCGGTGACCGTGCGCGGATTGAGTATGTAGTTGAAGGAATTTGGCACGCGGACCTGCATATGCACGCCGGGCTTGATGTGGTCTGTGACTCTCCGTCCTGAGACACCCTGGCGATCACTCGTGTCACAGAGCTATCCTAATGAAACCATAAGAAGAGTCGTCGATTCTCTAACTACAGCTACAGAAGGCACTCTAGATAAATCATTCGACGCCCGAATTCCAAATTAGACGGTTTGCACCAGGGGCAGAGAACAAGTACCGGTGTTCATATTGATCCCGTGAGTCCCTAAAGCAGCCCGTGAATTCAGCAAGTTAGCCTTCAAAACTCTAGCCAGTGAGATAGATAATGTGACATTAAACAGACTCGCCTTGCCATTGTCAGATCTTTGGTCTTTGTCTAATTGTCACTACTCTGTGCTGTCTCCGTCTATTGAATGGTAGGGTTTTGAAGGGACTTCGTCTTTTCTCCATCTTCCTCTTGTGTATGTACGCCCGAGGCCAAGCCTCACGCTACCCGTTGTTTTAACCCTGCGCCACATCTCTACGTTACCGTTCACATATGTAGAACTAGTACAGCGCTGGATGAATCCTTGCATCCGAGACGTTTTGAGATTTACCAGATAGGAATTACTTCCACTAAGGTGGCTCAAACTATCCAATGCCAGAAAAACAGCAATGAAAAAGCAACCTGAAAAAGCCATTCACATCTCCTGATATGTAAATAACTGTGTGTGAAGTACATTCATAGCCCTGATTGCGTCGTTCTCGTTGATCACGCAACTGATGTTGATTTCACTCGCTCCTGTTGGTGGCGTGCGTAAGTACATCATCCCTACCACAGCGGAGGGGTTGGACAGATGCATGGATTGGATGCACACCTTGGGATATCATCTCGATGTTGACATTCGCCTTTGCCAGAGTGCTAAACATGCGGCCTGCGATACCGATCATATGCTTCATCTGCTTCCCGACCAAGCTGAGAATGGTCAGATTCCTGATGACATCAACGGACCCGTGGCGCTTCAACTCGTCGACGGCCTCCTTCAGTGCATGGTCTTTAACCTCCGACTGCAATGCCATTGACACGTGCACCTCCGATGTGGAGATGAGATCCACGCAGAGCTGGTGCTGATCTAATATGGAAAAGATTCCCGCAAGGAATCCGTGACTGAGACTCTTCCGGTTCGAATGAACGTTCAGCACGATGATATTACTCTTCGTCGTGACGGCAGTGGGGCGCTGATGGCGCGGCTGCAACAGTGCGTCATGGGAGCGATTCCGGAAGTGCCGTGGGATCTCGCTGGGCGTGTCTTCGCCCTTCCGTGCGAGCGTATCGGGAAAGATCATGGTGCCCTCACCGCTCGGGTTCTCGACGTTCTTTATCCGGATTGGGATCCGCGCGCGGATCACTTGCTCCATGGTGAATGGGTGGATGACCTCGGAGCCGTAGTACGTGAGTTCTGCTGCCTCCTCGGGAGTGATGACCGAGATCAAGCGGGCCGTGACGACTTTGCGGGGGTCGGCGGTGAAGATTCCGTCCACTTCCTTCCACACCTGAAGTTCGTGCGCATCAAGGCCTACGGCGAGAAGCGCCGCACAAAGATCAGTGTAGCCCCGGCCGATAGAGGTAAGCAAGCTTCCCGGCACCACTCCGAAGTATCCAGTGACAACCGGTAGCCTGTCCCCACACTGCTCTATCCTCTCCGCCAGGCTCGTCGACAGCGTGTCGTAAAAGTCCTGATTCAATCCTCCCTTGGAGTTGTATGTTGTGGTAACGATGTTTCCGAGGTCGACATATTCGGCATCGATACCCTATTCCCGAAAACTCACCATCAGCATTCATCTCCCATCCTCCCACCACCTGAAAACCGGAACATACCCGATCCTTCAATAGCGCCGCCATGAACATACAGCTAAGTTTCTCTCCCGTCCCGATGATTGCATCTTTCGTCTTCGGGGTAATCTCGTCGATAATTTGCGCCGCACCGAGGAAGTTGGCAAGACGGGTGCACTCTTCCTCAATCTCGGCCTCGAGGGATTCCAGCACCACCGCGTCGCCGATCACCTCCTTCGATGCGCGGATGTGGTCTTCCCGGATCGCGTCAACAATTCTGACGTACGCCCGCGAGGTGGGCTTTAGTGCCTCTTCCGCAGCCAGTATCAATCTACCGTACCGCAATCAGACCATAGGCGCTTACACCATCACAAGGAGGAGAATGGAGGACGAACCGGTTCGTCGTTCCCTCCGCTTTGGTGTCGGTACTGCGGGCGGAACACACGATGGCGATCTTGTTGTCCTTCATGGAGGGTCTGGTTACATACATCAGTCACACACCACTTCCTATCACCATCACCGCTACGACTTATCACCAACCCCAGTGACCCTCAATGCCCACCCGGTTACTTACCCAACGATATTTTCCGCGATCTGCGCCGGGAACTTCCCCACACTCGTCCCGCCGAACTTTTGGATAATCCATCCTCCAGTGGCAGTGTTGTTCTTCCTTCGCTCGTCAGTGGTCATGTTCGCGCGGCGGCGTTTGTAGGGAACGGCGGTGGGGGGTGGTGGTGGATGGTGGTGGATTTTTGTTCTGTTCATTAGCTAGCCAAATACTCGAGCACTCTAGCCTCGCTTGCGGATAGGTAGGCCTGTTGGGGGGG
>Ga0307508_10000741_pt1 | contig 38702 bp, 51 predicted proteins | sample 9_EM_MG_FD_203089 | JGI IMG/M metagenome (GOLD analysis project Ga0307508, IMG submission 203089) | Populus trichocarpa ectomycorrhiza microbial communities from riparian zone in the Pacific Northwest, United States - 9_EM | ecosystem: Host-associated > Plants > Roots > Unclassified | place... | reverse complement strand
CAAACACCCCACACCCTAACCCACCCCCCCCCCCCCCCCCCCCCACCATCACCACCACCACCACCACCACCACCACCAAACTCCGAGGCTCTCCGCACCGCGAAGAGGTATGATATCAGAGCAGTCCACGTCGTCCTTCTCACATCAAACAGCAACGATGGGTCGAGACTTCCGCCTCAAACAGGCCGTGGGTGGCTCACTGTTCACGAGAATCAAAGAGGTATGGCAAACATCGTGTTTGCAGACGCTTTATTGACACGACTACTACAACCTTACAGTCCCGCGTCCTCCTCATCGGCGCTGGCGGTGTCGGGTGCGAGCTCCTGAAGAACCTCGTCCTGTCAGGCTTCGGCGAGATCCATATTGTGGATCTGGACACGATCGACCTAAGCAACCTGAACCGCCAGTTTCTGTTTGGCATGCAGCATATCAAGAAGCCCAAGGCTATCGTGCGTCGTCCCGCTTCTACTTCGTTGCTCTCGGCGGAACTGACTGGGCTCTGCACGGTGCGACTAGGTCGCAAAGGAGACCGCGGGCAAGTTCAACCCCAACGTCAAGATCGAAGCTATCCACGCGAACATCAAGGACCCACGCTTCAACGTCAAGTGGTTCAAGAGCTTCAGTCTGGTCTTCAATGCGCTCGACAATGTGGATGCCAGGAGACATGTCAACCGCATGTGTTTGACTGTGAATGTCCCTCTGATCGAGAGTGGAACGACGGGATACCAGGGCCAGGTTCAGCCTATCATGCAGGTTAGCTACCACAAGCCTACAATCCAAAGGGGTGAGAGTTCAGCCCTAACTTAGGTAGGGAGTGACCGAGTGCTACGAATGCAACGAGAAACCGGTGGCTAAGAGCTTTCCGGTGTGCACCATCAGGAGCACGCCGAGCCAACCGATCCACTGCATTGTCTGGGCGAAGAGCTACCTCTTCGCGGAGGTTTTCGGAACATCGGAGGAGGCCACGGCTGAGCTGGACATGAATGAAGACTCGGAGAACGGTAAGCTTCCGCCAGTTCGATTCGCTGTCGTCGTTCGTGCAAAGGTGATTGACGCTGTGCAACCAGCGAAGGAAATCGCCAATCTCAAGCGCGAAGCAGAGGAGCTTAAAAACATCCGCGAGAAGATAGACTCACCGGAATTTGTTGTGCGCATCTTCGACAAGGTGTTCAAGCGCGACATCGAACGATTGCTCTCGATGGAGGAAATGTGGACCACCAGGACTCCGCCAAAGCCCCTCGATCATGCTAAGGTCGCAGAGGCGGCGAGTGGCCTGGGCCCCGAGGTCGCCGCGAAAGATCAGCAGAAGTGGACGTTGGCTGAGAACTATGCTGTGTTTGCCGACAGTGTCGAGCGTCTTGCAAAGAGGGTGGTGGAGCTCAAGGCTAGCGCGAGAGAGGGAGAGGCGCCACCGATACTGAGTTTCGACAAGGACGACGAGGACACTCTCGATTTCGTCGCTGCCGGCGCCAACTTGAGGTCATACATCTTCGGCATCGATTCGAGGACCAAGTTTGACATCAAACGTGGGTGCACTTCTTTCTCGCCTCTGCCTGGGTCGCTAACGGTGAGCAGAGATGGCTGGGAATATCATTCCTGCGATTGCTACCACGAATGCCATCACCGCTGGCATGTGTGTGCTCCAAGCATTCAAATTCCTCAAGAACGACATCAAGTCAGGCAGGATGGTAAGTGGTATCGACCTAAGCACTGCATGAGCTGCCATCCTGACGGTCTAGGTCTTCATCGCTAAAAACGACATCAAAGCTTTGAACAGCACCGCGCTGGAGCCTCCAACCCCGGATTGCCAGGTCTGTGGTGTTGCTCGGCTGGCTTTGGAAGCGAACATCGACTGTGCGACTCTCGGTGAATTTGTCGAGAACGTTGTCCGTAGCTGCTTTAAATACGGAGATCTCAGCGTTCTGACTTCGCAAATGCTCTACGACGCCGACTTTGAGGATAACTTGGAAATGCCGCTCAGGGAGTTGGGTTTCGAGGACGAGACGTTTGTCACCATCATCGACGACGATGACTCTGACGATGTCGAGCCCAGAGTCAACCTCGTCGTTGCTGTTACCCACAAGTAGGCTGTGCTCCCCCAGATGCATTCCGAACAAACACTAACCGTCTTTAGTGAGAACCTCGATGGGTCTATCCCTGTCCCGGACAAGATTGAAATCCCTCGGAAGATGAGGAAAGAAGAGGAGACCGAAGAGACAGACGACGATGACATTCTGGCGCCCGTTGAGAATGGTGTCAAGCATTCACTTGAAGATCCGGAAGACGGTGGAACGGCGAAAAAGCGCAAGTTGGACGGAGACCTTGCCGTTGGAGAGAGAAGGCCTAGCAAGAGGCAAGTCGTCGGTAGCAGCGCGGACGGACCGATCGCCGTGGATGACGATGGTTCCATCATGATCGGTTAGACGACCACTCATGAGGGTCAACATTCCATACTGCTACCATAGTTTTTTTTTGTGCTGTCGACGTCGCACTTGATCTCGCTGGCTTGTATTACCTAGTTTCCTTCTCTTTACATCTATATTTCCTTCTTTCCCTTTGGTATCCATAATCTGTGGGCTGGAGTGTGCAACTACTTTTGGGGGGAGGGGTTTTCATATTCTTACCATTTACACGGTGTGGTCCGTTTGTTTGTCTTTCCATCTCTCCTACTGGGCTCTCCATCTGCATGACTGTCCATCCAAGTTGCTGTCCGTCTTTCCGGCGTAGCTGACCCCAACCCCCTACGTGCATCCAAGCCCACCATCAACCACAATCTCGGCGCCATTGACGAAGCCATTCCCGACCAGAAACACGGCCGCATCGGCCACCTCGCTGGGCACACCGAACCTGCCGGCCGGCGTAGCGTCCCTCGCGGCGTCCCTCGCGGCGGGCATCATGCACGCGGTCATGTCGGTCTCGACGTAGCCGGGGGTGATGACGTTTACCCTGACGCCGGCGGGGCCCATCTCGACGGCGAGGGCCCTCGAGAAGCCGACGACGCCGGCCTTGGCTGCGGCGTAGACGCTGCTGCCGGCGACGTGGCGGTGCAGGCCGAGCACGCTACCGACGTTGACGATGCAGCCGGACCGGCGCGCGAGCATGTTGCGGCCGACCGCGCGGCTGGCGTACACGCACCCGTGCAGGTTCGTCTCGAGCGTCGCGGCGATCGCCGCCGCCGGCGTGCGCACCAGCAGCGCGTTGCACGACACCCCCGCCGCGTTCACGAGTACGTCGATGTCCGCGTGCGCTCGCCTGATGCTCTCCCACAGCTCCGCCGAGCCCACCGAGCCCGCGACCATCGTGTGCGGCTGCGTCGCGTGCGGCGGGAGCGTCGCCAGCGCCTCCGAGAGGTCCGCCGCCGTGCGCGAGAGCAGGATGATGGACGCGCCGAGGGATGCGAAGCGCTGTGCGATGCTGAGGCCGATGCCCCGCGAGGCGCCGGTTACGAGGATTTTCTTTGCGAGGTAAGGGCGTGCGGCGGACATGGCGATGGTGGTTGACATATCGAGGTGGGGCGAGAGAAGATAAATAAAAGGAAACGAAACTCCGTAGGCTTCAATGGGCTAAGGCACCACAACCATTATTGGAACCCCTAAGTACAGACAGATACGCCCCACCAACCCAGCTGCCTAGCCAACTCATCCAGTCGTCCATCTACTAGTATCCTCCGTCCATCCATAAACTAACAAACCATTACCGCAAATCCAAAACTCCACACGGAGGTAGCTATCCAGTCAGACAACCGTAGCAAAAGGGAAACAAACATCGATGAGAAAGACCAAAAGAAGAAAAAGAAGAAGCAGAACTGCCCATTTACTCCCACTCCTTAGATACAGCAAAGTTACTCCTCGGGCGTCCGATGGTCTCCACGTGGAAGCCAATCTGCTCCAGCTGCTTCTGGTCCAAAATCAACCTGCCGTCAAAGATGAATGCAGGCTTGTTCATGGTCTCGTAGACACGCTTGTAGTCGAGATTGGCACATCTGAACTCGTCCCACTCCGTACACACGACGGCTGCATCCGCGCCGGCACACGCATCGTATGCATCTTTGGCGATCGAGACCTGCTTCTGTAGGGCCTCGAGGTCGTCGGTGATGCCGGGCTCGGTGAGATCGAGCCACACTTGGGATTCCGCGACTTTGGGGTCGTAGATGGCGACGTTTGCACGCTCCGCGCGGAGATACTTGCAGAGGGTGATAGCGGGGGATTCCCGGGTGTCACCGGTGTCCTTCTTGAACGCGAAGCCAAGGATAGCCACCTTCTTCCCGGTGAGGGTGTTGAAGAGACACGAGATGATGCGGTTCAGGAAGCGCTTCTTCTGGTACTCGTTCATCTCGACGACCTGGCGCCAATAGGCGGCAACCTCGGGGAGGTGCAGGCTTTCGCTGAGGTAAACCAAGTTGAGGATGTCCTTCTGGAAGCAACTGCCGCCGAAGCCGACACTGGCCTTGAGGAACTTTGGACCGATCCGGGAATCGAGACCGCAGGCGTAGCCGACCTCGTCGACGTCGGCTCCGGTAGCCTCGCAGATGGCCGAGAGCGCATTGATGGACGAGATTCGCTGAGCCAACATGGCGTTCGCGGCAAGCTTGGACAGTTCGGACGACCACAGGTTCATGGTGATGATCTGCTCGCGGCGAACCCACCCGGCGTAGACATCTGCGAGTGAGGCGGCCGCGGACCTTCCGGCCTCCGTATCCAGCGAACCGATCAAGACACGGTCGGGATTCATCAGATCGGCAATGGCAGTGCCCTCGGCGAGGAACTCGGGGTTGGACAGGATATCGAATCGAATTCCGGAACGAGAATTGGCTTCGAGCTGCATGATATAATCAACCAACCATCCAGCAGGAATCCACCAATAGAGAGGGTGACTCACGATGAACCGCATACTCTGCGCAGTCCTACAAGGCACAGTGCTCTTCTCGACGACAATCTTGTCGCTGTTCGCGACCCGAGCAATATGCCTCGTCGCGCCCTCCACGTAGCCCAGATCGGCCGCATATCCAGCACCCATCCCCTGGGTTTTTGTCGGGGTGTTAACCGAGACAAAGATCAAATCGGCTTCGATGATGCCCTGATCCACATCGGTGGAGAAGAACAGGTTCTTTCCTCGGCAGGCTTTGACCACCTCGTCGAGCCCCGGTTCGTAGATAGGAAGTACATCCGAGTTCCAGGCTTCGATACGGGCAGCGTTGAGATCCACAATCGTCACCTGGATGTGGGGGTTCTTGGCTGCTATGACAGCACACGTAGGGCCACCTGGAGGGGTAAAATGGCAGGTTAGCAATCTATCCAGGCGCACGGTCCCGAGCCGAAAAGGCTTATATCCGTCTATTGCAAAGTGAAAAAGGCCATGCGAATGGAGGAAAGGAAGCTCATACCGACATAGCCAGCGCCAAGGCAGCAGATCTTGTCCACCTTTTTGTGAGGCACATCAATCGCCTCCAGCGGTCTGCTCAATCGGTGAGCAGCGGGTGTGACAGCTCCCGATCTATGGTCCTTCAGGGTGTTCTCGAGGGAAGGCATGGAGATTTTCGTGTCCGTGATTTCTGCGTACGATTCCATCTCGCCGGTTGTCGGTGGATATGGATGCACGGAATTGAATTCAGAGCTATTGAGATCCTGTTGTGACTAGTGTTGGAGCTTTGAAAGTTGTGTCAGCGTCGAATTCGATACTCGTCTTCGCTGGCGAACCTACACAACTGAACACCGTGCAAGAAGCAGGAGCAAAGGACAAAGCAGAAGGAGAAGAAGAGAGGTGGGTATCGAGTGAAGGTGAACGAAGAAAGTGATGAGGAGAATTGCGGATGGTATTCGGGGGGATGCGGGTATTTAACGGAAGAAAGAGGGATGTTAACGAACGAAGAAAGTGATGTTACAAGAAGTGCGGAGGGGGATTGGTCGCTGAGAGTTCGGTGGGGGAAGGAAGTGGGGGGGGGGCGGCTTCGGTGTCGGGACTGAACTAGCTACGCGTCTCTCTCGTTCGGGTACCTGGCGAGCTTGTGTCCACTCTGGATGACGTTCCATATTTACTCTGCAGCCACCAACCCACCGGAATTCGAGTTGACAGACTGTCACAGTACGAGATAGGTATGTATGTGATTGATCACTCCTGTCAGGAAATCGAGCCGCCCAGCAATCACGGATATACATATCCGGCTGCAAGGGCAGAACTTCCCCGAGTCGGCGGCTTAGCCTGCATGGCACGGCAGGAACCCACCAACCAGGACCGCAGAGAAGTTTCGGAGTCTTCGCACTCTTCGGACAAACCGGCAGCACGGGGTTTAGTACGGTGGTCGTAGACAGCACTCGATTGACCAGTGCTGGGATTCGACGGGCGGACCGGCCACGGAGAGACGAGACGTGTTGCACCCCATCGGAGACACTACTCAATGCGAGCAACAGGACACGAGAGATCGCCGGCCTTTAGGCGGGCTTTTGCTCTCAATCCCGCGTGCAACTTTCCCGTTCCATCCCGTCTACATGCTCCGTCCTGAAGAGTCGTTGGCATACCCTGCATCTATACTATACGTGCGCTCCGGCAGAAAATCACTTCCGATGCACAACGGCAACCCCCCCGCAGTGCCGCGAACATGCGAGACATGGTGATAAGAGGTATGTAGCTTTCCGATGGGTGCTCTAGAGAGGAACAGCTGAAATCTCGCTACTACGTTCCCCGTCCGCCCCCGAGCAGCTGCGTACTTTCTTTCCCGTCTTCCTCTTCCGAGCTTTCCCCGTCATCTTCGTCATCCTCGCCGTCCTCGCTCTCATCGTCATCGTCATCACCCTCTTCCTCGTCGCTTCCTTCCTCGTCGCTCTCTTCGTCTTCCTCCTCCGATTCGTCGCTTGCCAAAAAGTCCTCCAAGCTGGTCTCCACCTTGCCATTCGACTTTGGAGCCAGCACTCCGTGGTCCCTGTCCTCAAGCTGCGAGAATCTAGGGCTCCCTACTACGGGACTACCGAATGCCGGACTGCCAGATCGTCCGGATCCTTTGGACCCGATAGCCATGGCAGCACTAAGCGCACCCTTTGTCGTCGCGCCCTCGGTTGCCGGCGGCGGCTCTCTTAACGAAGGGCTTGGCGCCCTACTGGTGCTCACCCAATTAGGGAGTCCGTCGTAGCCCCGAATGCTTTCCTCTTTGCCTACCACCATCGCAGCCGATCCGATGGTGAGGGTTTCGCGCCCCGACGACGGACTGGGTGCCTGAGGCGTCGGCTTTGGTGCGAGCAGCAGTAGCGTTGCCAGTTGGGTGGATGACGATATTGCCAGTAGTGACTTGTAGAGTCGTGCTCGGTCTCGCAGATCGTAGGACATATCATATCGTGCCAACAGTAGGATGTATGAAAAGAGCAGTGCGATCGGATGCTTCTGTGCTTCATCCTCACCATCGTCACCGTCGTCACTGTCGCCAGACTGTTGGGGACGAGGAGTGGCAGCTTGCGTTCGATTGAGATGGTGTGCATAGACCTTGGCGGCCAGAAGGACAATCTGCTGTTTTGCTTGGTCGGATTCTGCCGGGAAGTTTTTGGCAAGTATCCGTAGCGTATCCGCCGCGACGTTGTTGCCGTTATCCATACCGGAAAACTCGCCCACGAGCCACATTATGCTCGCCCGGGCAGTCGGGTTTATTGCTGTATCGAGGGCCCTCGCCAATCGAACGACAGTCTTTGAGTGGGCGGCCGGACGCTGTTGGATGATGTGCCGGATCACTGTGAGCGACTCGGCGACCAAGGTCCCATCAGAGGATTCGACTTGTCTCAGAAGCACGCGCAGGCAGCGGGCAGCATTCCGCGTCTCGCTCTGTGCACATCTCCCGATAGCTCGCACTGCTTCTTTGACCAGCTCCTTGTCGTAGCCCTGTGCGAAATATTCTAACTCGGAGAGGATTAGATTCTTGGTATACGTGTTGACGAACGGAAATATGAGGGTCAACGCTTCCAGTTTGAGTCGCCAGATGTGCGGCGGATCCAGGTGTTGGACGAGGAAATGCGTCGCGAACGGCGAAAATGGTTGTGGGTTGTCGAGGGCGATGGAAACGATATTGATGAGTGCGATATGCTGGATGTCGACCTGGGCGCGCAACAAACTGACCAATGGGCCAGCAAGTTTCGCAAGATAGTCAGGAGGAGCGAGATGTCGGTATGCTCGTGCCACAGCGACGACGACCTATGACGTTTGTTATCAGCAAGACAAGCCGGGCTGGATCGCCACTGTTCCCTTACCGCGCTATTTCGGCTCTGTAATAAAGGCGGACATGCCCGCAGGAATAACTCCAGATCTGCATCCATTCGGGTTCTACCACCTTCTTCGCCCGAATAAAACTCCACAGCGCCACTGCCACTGCTGATATGTTCTTTTGCCTTCTCCTTCTCCACTGGCTTTTTCTCCATCGGAAAGCTCATCCTCGCATATCCCACCAACAGTCTCAGAACGGCCAGCTGACCCCACTCATCCATATCTATCATCATCCTGACCAAATTCCGGTACTGTGGGTGAATCAGATCGTATCTCTCCGGACACGTCTCGAGGAACGCCATCACCGCTGCGCCTACCACGTAGTAACTCCTGTCCCCGAGTAGTGTCCTCAGGTGGTCCGCCAGCTGCGGCATCGTCGTAGGGTCCAATTTGTAGCATTTCGGAATCGCCAGCGCAGCGCACTTCCGCACGTAAGCAGACATGTCTGTTACTCCCTTCTTGATGGCTAAAGCCACGATCTGTGAGATGACTGGTACGCGGATCCCCGACATCACGCGAATCGCCATCGCCCGGACGACTTGGTTCTGGTCGTTCAGCGCCTTCTGTATGGTGTTGATGGATAGCAGCGCAAGGTCGGGTTCGGATTCGGCGTACCGGAGGAGATATATGTAGACCAGCTTCTTGATCTCGAGGGTCGGCGAAGCCACGTTTTTTACTACGTCGGCGAAGAACTCGGAACAGTCGATACCGCGGGACATCATCTGCGCGTGTGTCATCAGCATTTCGGTAACTCACTCAAGCACCCGTGCAGAAGCTTTACAGTGATGACCCGTCGTAGGCCGTCCAAGACCTCGCGATCCATCCGACTATTCAACAGCTTCCTTGTCTCTCTCGACGACGACTGCTTACTGCCATCCCGCCGTCCCGTCCTCCCAGCGGCAGAGGCTGACTGGGCGGCTTCGAGTGTGAGATCCCTGGCTGTTTCGAGGAAGCCGGATATTCGAGAGAGTGATTCCATTTTCTGGCGATAGACGCTGAGGGTGGAAACTGTGGATTGCGGGGGCTGGGACGTTAGGTATGGTCTCGCATGGGCCTGATGAAATGATGCATGAGGAAATGCCTCGGAGTTGGGTTAGGGTTGGCGGAGCATTCGGTTCGGCGGAGTCTGGTCGACTGCTCGCGTGTCACGATTTACCCCTCTTGAGTTCTAAACTCAGGCCATACCATTTCAATAATAGTCCAACTACCATACGGATATCTCAAAAACATCACTCACGGTCCCGGTGAAATATTCCCTCATTCTCCCCTCCTTCCTCCACATCCCATTCCTCTTCCGGGTCCCCGTGAAGCCCATACATTTCCATGCCCTCCCACGCACCACCACTTGTGCCCGCTCCAGAATTGAAGTATGTTGTTCCGAACGACGGACGGGCGCTTCTCAGACCATTTCCGAGACACGATGAGAGTGCAAAGTAGACTGGCGTGTACGAACGTATGTGCTCGGTCAGTCACGCTGCAAGATTCCAGGGCAAGCCGTAGTTAAACCGACCCATGAGACAGATGCAGGGAATCGCGAAGAGCAAGACTGTGGCCCAAACCATGACGGCGGCGGCTGAAGAATCGGTGTCGTAAAAAGTTCTTGCGTAAAGCTAGTGAGGAGTTTGTGGTGTTGGGATGCGCGCAGTCGGTCTGTATTATTCTCGCAGCTTTACATCACCGCCAACGCTGGCGAGGAATGCTGGATTACCAATGAACGCAGGAGCCCTCAGCACCTCCTTCCCTCTCCTCGCTGAGCTCACCTCTCCTTTTTCGCACTACGGTGCGGGTGCGATGTTCGATCACTTGATGCGGCTCCGTGATCCACCGCTGAGAAGCAGGTACATGTATGCTTTCGCTTCTTCGCAGCTCACCGATTAAGCTCAAAAAGCTCAAAAAAAACATTCCTCCTGGCGTGCGATTTTCGTGCCTGTAATTCATGCAGACGATGTTGTGTTTCGTTTTTTACCTGCCGAGTTCCTGCTCCTCGTTGTTGCACACAGAAGTCGAGATGATCCATCCCGTCGCGTTTCGGTCCGTCGTCCAGCTCCAGCGCATTCCGACCCAAACCCAACGGTCACCGCCCCGCCTGCTGCGCATCCGCCTCCAAATGGTCCACTCCTCCGTCTGCTTCTGATCTTCCAGATGCCATATTCTCGCCCTTTCTTCCCGCCGTCGCCGCTTCGTAATCAGTCACGCGCCTTCTACCGCCGACCACCGCCCACCCCATTACCGAGACCATCCACCACACTCGCAGACCCGGATAGACTGATACATCGCCTGCCGTCTCCTCCGCCGCTCTCCCACGTGTATCCTCCGCCGCTGCTGCTGCCTCAGACACCATGCCCGGCCTGCCTAGTACTTGGCTCCCTCTTCCCCGACACCGGCGCGAGCTGACGTTCCTCCGCGCTATCAAGCATCCATCGACCTGGACGAGTGCATTGAGCGGCTCTACAAGAAGGAGCTACTCGCGGAATCGGTGATTGAGGCGGTATGCAACAAGCTGAAGGAACAACTCATGCACGAGTCGAACGTGGTGCACATCCTCGCGCCCGTCACCGTTGTCGGCGACATCCACGGCCAGTTCTTCGACATGCTCGAGATCTTCAAGATTGGAGGGTTCTGTCCGGACACGAATTACCTCTTCCTGGGTGACTACGTCGATAGAGGACTGTTTTCGGTCGAGACGATCTCCTTGCTGGTGTGCCTCAAGTTGAGGTATCCGTCGCGCGTGCATCTTATCCGAGGGAATCACGAGAGTAGAGGTGTCACGCAAAGCTATGGGTTCTACACGGAATGCAGTCGGAAATACGGGAACGCCAATGTCTGGCATCACTTCACGGATATGTTCGACTATCTCACGCTGAGCGTAGTGATCAATAATGACATTTTCTGCGTTCACGGAGGTAGGATCTTCATCCCCCCAACCCAATACACATGGCTCGATCAAGACAGATAGGATATCCGAGCGCAGAGCTGACCGCTGTCTCTGCCGCCAGGCCTCTCCCCCTCGATCCACTCAATAGACCAAATCAAAATCATCGACCGCTTTCGCGAGATCCCACACGAAGGCCCGATGGCAGACTTGGTCTGGTCCGACCCCGATCCCGAACGCGACGAATTCACGCTCTCCCCGCGAGGTGCAGGCTACACGTTCGGCGCCCAAGTCGTCAAAAAGTTTCTCGAAGTGAACAGGCAGTCACACATCCTTCGTGCGCACCAACTGTGCCAGGAGGGGTTCCAAGTGCTCTACGACGATAGGCTGTCAACCGTGTGGTCTGCGCCGAACTATTGCTACCGCTGCGGGAACATGGCCAGTGTCTTGGAGGTTAGTGATGCTGGAGAGCGCTATTTCAACGTGTTCGAGGCCGCGCCAGAGAATGCGGAGCATAGAGATGCGGCGACCGCACAGCAAGACAAGGGCGTAATTGTAGAGTACTTTTTGTAAAATAGCTACAGATGGATACGGGATACATGTGGATCGGAACAATGTGTTTGTTTTGTTTGCTTGCTGCCGGCCGGAGTTTGTTCAAGATGGGTGCTGTTGGATTGTTTACTTGATACCATTCCCCTTTGACTGTCGTTGGTTCGGTGGGTGGCGGGTTCGTGGGTATACTCTAGATAAGTACATGTTTACATTTACATGATAGATTTTTTTAAAAAAACTGGAGAATGGCAATAGATGTATCACAGTCGCAATCGGAGGTCATGACAAAAATGGCTGATTTGCTTTCAATATTCCTAGAGTCATAGCCTATCCAACTAAACTAAAAGTCGGTTCTGGGAATGAAGAAACAATCATCGGGTACGGCGGTAGACGTCCACTAACAGGAGCGAGGATCTTCATGGCGCGTTTCTGATCATCGACAGAAGCCCTGGACAATTGTCAGCCTGCACCGAGATGGTGGGTGATGAGGAGAAGTACACGTAAACGAAGCCCATCACCGTGCTCTCGGCCAGAACCTCTTCCGTATCGTCCAAGCCAGCATGCACTACAGCCATCACGGAGTGCTGGAGGAGTACTGACGCTTCAGCCCGCGTATATAGTGGCTGCTTCAACTCTTCGCCTGCTGGGAGGAGCTCAGCACCGACGGTACTCGCTATCAGGAGTTAACCAGGAATGTATGTGCTGCTGCTGATGGAGGAAACATACCGGTTCCTACGCGCCATACCTTGACATCGTCAAGTCCTACGGTCATAGTATATGGCGACAATGTCCTCTTCGGTTCGCCGAAGAAGTACTCTCTGATCGCTGTTTCTCTGGCCTGCCTCATAAACGATTCTTCACGGTCAACGCATCCGCCCGACTTCTGTAGCTTGACAACAGCGATGGGGTTTCTAGGGCGGTCCTGGAAACGCCTGCACATGTCGCTATACAAGCGCTCCGACCCAAGTACCAGCAACGTATCCACCTGGAATTCCGCCACGATATGCTGTACCAGCTCGTAACCTGAGGCCTGCGCTATGTACCCCGAGGTGTCGATGATGCAACCGGAGATGCGGTTAACATGGTTTTCCGAAAGTCTCGAGGATACGGCGAGGGCCAGCCGCGACGTGAGGGATTTATACAATCTCTCGTTGCCGTGGGGGCTCTCCAGGCCGTAGTAGTAGACCAGTGGCAGTTTCGCAGGGACCGGACTAGGACCGCTGGTAGGGCTCGTCCCGAACCCTTCCTCGACGTCCATGATAGTCGAGAAACTCGTAGCCGTGAGCGTTCCGGGGAGGGAGAGCATGCCTTCCCTAGGATCCAAATTGACCACCACAGGCGTCCGCTCCTGGCGCACCGCATACCCCGTTAACATCTTGAGTAGCGACGTCTTTCCTGCATCATGCGGTCCGATGATCATGACCCTCGGCCCCTGCATTACCGGCGATTCCGCAGCCGCCCCGCGGTGCTTCTCCAATGCAAAATGCGTGTTTGCGTAATCGTTCATGGGAGTTTCATCAGAAGTGTACTCGACACTCGGCGTGCCTGAGACCTCAATGGTACATCCAGTCCAGGTGTAGACCGCCGCCTTCATGCTAGTAAATATGAACTTGTGGCCGACAGGCATCTCGGTTCCATAGATCTCGGCAGTTCCATGGACGAGCTTAACGTCGATGGAGCTACCGGGAGATACTTCGAAACGCCATTCGCGATTCGCTGGTAGCTCGTGCTGCGTCTCCGTTGGTGGTTCCTGTCAAAGATGGGTTAAGCTCTGGAGGGGCAAAGACAACTGCAATACTTACGGCGACGTCGGGGTGTTGTTGAAGTCCTGGAAGCCCGGGAACCGACATGGTGGTTATGGAGTGAGATCGCAAAGTGATGAGAGCTTATGTAGGTGTCGTATGGGATGCTTGGGATACGCGAACCCTGGTATCATATGTAGTTGGTGTGATCGACCGCACGTGATAGGCTTTCGAATCGCCAATCAGAGAATCTGTCTTCGTGGTACATATGGATGTACTTAAACATGTGTTAGAGAAGTACTTTCGCCTATGTGTGTATAATTCAATATCCCACCACGCATAATATGCAAACAGGAATTACCGTATGATTCCAAGTAGTCATAGACTGTAAATCGATTTAACTTGTTCCTCGGATGACAATCATCGATGTATCTGAAAAAGAGGTCAAATAGATGAAACGTCGGGATGCCAAGACTAGCAACCTGAGTCATCACCATCGTGTCACCAGTTCTCTACTTGCCGTCGGATGACCTCGAAGTGATGCCAAACGAAAAACACCAAAGTAATATGGAATTTTGTGTTGTGAAAAGAATACTCCTTTAAATGTGTAACAGCATGTCTCCACTTCGTTTTCTCGTTCACCCTATTGGCTTGGCGACTTTGGGTGGCTTGTGTTACTTGAACTAGAGCTACTGCTGCGTTGCGTCGCTGCCCAACCAGCCCCCATCCTTCGGTCCATCTACCTCCAATCCGAAACACACCAGCACCACTATCACCACTACTACCACTACAGTCTACCACCCCTTCTGTAGCCCACATCTACCTGGAAACAATACTCGAGATATCTTCCGAACTACGAGTGATGCTTGATTGCTCCTGGGCCGAATCTAGCTGACCTCGTTTTTTTTTTTTGCTCTCCGCTCTCCGCTCTCCGCTGCTACACTTCTGCTCGTCTACTTCTTGTCTAGCAACCAGCAGAACATTCGATTTACTTAGTGCGACGAGCACAGAGTATATCTCTTGCCTCCAGAGGCTTCCGTTCCCTAAATCCTCTTAATTCTAGCTTCCTCCGACCGTCGCCATGGCTGCGAACTCGGGACCACCCCACTATGGACCCTACCAACCAGTCCCAATGCCACCGCAGCAGACTCCATACCCTGCGGCGATGGGCGCGCAGTCGTGTTACAATTGCGGCTCCAGCGCACACATGGCCCAGTTTTGCACCGAGCCACGTCGACAGAACCCAGCGTTGGTTATCCAGATGAATCTTCGGGATATAGCTTCACTGCTGACCTGGGGAACCCTAGTGGTGCAATGTCGCAGAAACCGCGACCACCCAAAAACAACAGCACCAACAGCAATAAGAAAGGAAGCAAGCCTGTGATAACGCGTTACGCTCCACCTCCGGGTTACATTCCGCCTCAACCGGGCTCCGCTCCTCCCCCTCCCCCTCCCCCTCCCCCTCCTCCGCCAGTCGTGGTAGCACCACAATACACGCAACAGCAAACAGCATATCCACCGCACACGGTGCACCAGTATCCGCATGCGACCACTCCTACCACTCCTCAATGGCAAGCGTCCCCTCAGACCTACGCCGCCCCACCACATCAATGGCAGCAACAGCAACAGCAGCAACAACCTTCAACTCCGACCTACGGCCCCCATCAGCCACCGCAGCCCGCATATAGCGGCTATGCGCCACCTCAGTCACCTTTTGCCGCGCAGCACTCTCCAGCGCAAGCGTACCCGTCCATATATCCACAGGCCCATTTGCAACAACCGCACCCTAGCTATCCGCAGTATGCTGCTCAGCAGGTGCCACAGCAGCAGCCTCAGATTCAGACACAGCCAACAGCCTACCACGGGCCTGCACCATTGCAGGTCCCAGCGTACGTCCAGGCAAATCAATACCAAGCTATACCATCACCATCCTTTCAACCACCCAAGCCGCAACAGCAGTCGCAGGGATGGCAGCCCTACCAACCACCGCCAACGCAGTCCTCCTACCATCAGTATCCGCCAAAGGGAGCTGGACCCCCCACTCCGTACTCGCGCCCGCAAGCCCGTGGTTTCTCGAGACAGAATGCGCACAATGCTGGTCAGCATCATGGACGGGTGGGCCGTGGCGGGAGTGGAGGAGGAGTGAAAAACGAGCGACAAAAACAATTTCAGCAGCAGCAACCGCCGCCTGCAGAAACTGCTGCTCCTCGGCCGCCATCGCCACCCCGCTTTTTCGCTAATCAAACCTCAATAACCGCGGCCAAGGCGAACTCTGAGGCCGTGGGTTCGGGCGCTCCGCAACGTGCTGACCACCCCGTTGGTGCCACTTACGATCCAGAGGAGTCATTGATTGATCCGGTACTGGACGAGCCAGTTGACAAAGGGAAAAACGTCGTTGGCTCGAAATATTTTGATTCTGAAGGAAAACCAATCAATAGGGAGGAGATCGAGGCAGATGAAGACATGAAGAAGGATCCTGTTTGGATTTCAGTTCGCACCGGGGGGACCACCAGAGTTGTCCTGCACGGCGAAAGGGAGCCTCTTACAGCAAAGGAGGAAGAGCTGATCCGTCAGATGAAAGTCAATGTGGGCGCTAGGGAGAAGGCCAATGCGAATGCGTATGAGCTTCTGCATTCTCGGAGTCAATAGTTGCTAATGGATCCCGCAGAAATGCTGGTATCAATGCTTCGGATCTGTCTGCTGGACGAAAGGCTGAAGGCAAGAAACGGAGCTGGGACGACTTCCAAGGCGGCGCAAACAAACCCGTACAGGACCAGGATCGACGGCCAAACAAACGACGCCATGGAAACGACGGGCGACATCGACGAAATAACCGCAACAGGCACGGAAACAGAGGAGGTGGAAACCGCAGGTGGGTCTCCATCAGCGTTGCAGTTCACCAATTTTTAACCTGACTCCGGATAGTACCCATCAGGACACGCCGATGACTGGTACATCGAATAGCGAGAGCAGCCAACCTGTGGTCCAGAGATCAATCCACCCGTTACCGCCCAAACCGATGGCCGTACCTCCGCCACCTCCTTCATCGTATGTAGACCGTACGCCGTCATTTTATAAGCAACGCCCGAACTCACACCGCGGCGGAGAAGTTGATAAATTCCAAGCATCTCATCCTCGTCCCAGCAACCGACGTTCGGCTTCTCCTTCTAGTCAGCATGAATCGAATTACCGCCAACGAGACCACGGCAGATCAAAGGCTGGTGGCCAAAAAGAGACTATTGTCAAATCGGAAGTCCCGGAGAATGCGGACGTGCGTCGTCGAGGCAGCGCAGCCATGGAGGTATATAGGTGAGTGTAATCGAGCACTTGTCTTCTTAGGCCCGTTTGACAATAGCTTGTTAGCCGCCGATGGTAGCTCGTCTGTCCTCGTTCTTGTGGTCATCCCTTTTTTGTTTTTTTCTTTTCTTTCTTTCCCACTGTTTTTTCCCGCGGGATTTCCGTTTTCTTGACATGGTTGATAATCTTACTCACCAACCTTGTACCATCACTTTTCAACTACCCTTCCCAATCCGACTGCCATCTATCTCTTACAGCTATGCTTGGGTTTGCGGCGTTGACATCTTTTTGTTCAATCCTTCTACTTTGCGCTGGCCTTGAACTTCCCTCCCTTTTGCGATGTTTGTTATAATTACCTGCTTGCGAGCAACGGAATTTGGGAGTAACAAGGAAACAAAGCTGTACCCTATCTTGTGGCTATGTGGTTTCTTTTATTCCTCATCCATGCCCAGGCATATCCAACCATCCGGCTTTGAGCAGTCATCATGGTTTGGATGTCCACCCTACCGCACCTCATTGATACCACCATTATCGTCAGAAGAGACATGATTCTCGAGGTACAAGCCTCAATTTAGCGCGGTGGGCAGTGTGCGCTTCTCGACAGATCACGTCGATAAACATTCTATTCTTCCTCTCTATTCCACTTATTTTATGAGGCGTGTGGTGTCCATTCCATTCACATCCGTCTGTTGCTTCTCTGCTGTGCTCGCCGCCGTCGCCGAAGCAAGCGGATTTTCACCGTCGCACATCCTGAATACACATACCCTGTTCGACCGCCCCCTTCCTCATCCTCCTCTTCTTCTCCTCATTTCCCACTCATTCCATCCAATAGAGCTGCAACCCGCGGATAGATACCAGTAGCGATTGGGCGCCGAGTGTATGACCTTCACTGATTACTAACATAGGCAGAAAGGATGTTTGGGTTATGTATCACTCGGAATTGGGGTGCTAATGGAGGATAGGTGTCATGTGGATGAGCTATATACTCCCACCTGGTGGCAAGAATTCATGTGTGAGTTCATCAGTCATCCGATTGCAGGCAGTAGAGTAGAAGTAGGATAGAGCGGTGGTATCGGTTCGCTCATTGAGGTAGTATAGTTAGCAGGCGTAATAATTACAAAAGCATCTAGGCTAGGCTAATCATCCTGCCCGCAACCATGGCACACATTCTCTCGTCCATTCAAACCCATCCCCGCCCACTTCCCCGCCGTAACTTAACTGTAGTACAACTCGAGTGAACTTCCGTTCCCAATCTCGTTGTCGGCGATGGTGATGTGGTCCCTAAGGGGCGAAGTCCCCTTCTTGAGGATGATCTTTCCGGGGTCGGTACCGATGTGTTTGGCAAGAAGCTTCTTGAAGTCGCCGATCGTGTCATCCGGTTCGCACTTAACTCGCACTTTTTTGCCGAGACGGTCGTTGCTGTCAAACTCGGTCAGTAGGGGGGAAAAGAAGGGGAGGGACGATGGCGAAGACGGACCAGATGATTTCGATCATGTCTTCGTTGTAATTATGGCTGGTGATTGTGCTTGATGAGGAGGTGGTGTTGGTCGTCTGGATAGAGAGTGACTGCTGACGATGGAGGGGTGGGGAATGTATCATTAGTTTTAGCAGTCTAAGCTATGCGGCTCAAGTCTGCTTGGCTGTAACTCATCGCCCCTCAACGCGTCTCACTCGCCCATCCACTCACACTACCGCGTCTCCTCCGACAATGGCCTTAAGCTGGCTCCACCTCGCCGTACTCTCCGGCTTATGCGCGGCCACAAACGGTCTATTCGCGAAGCTGACAACGACCAGCCTCACCAGCTCTCTAGCCGGCCACATCTCCACGCACCCTTTCGTCGAGCCTGCGGTTCGCGCCGTCTTCTTTGGGTTGAACCTGCTGTTCAATGTGGTGATGTGGACGTTTTTCACCGCCGCGTTGAAGCGCGGAGACAGCGCCACGAGGGTGAGCGTTGTCAACACCGCTGCTAACTTTATGGTCTGTCGTCCCCTGAGTTGTGTGGATCGGGCTGTGCAGCTGGAAGGCTAATGGGGGAGTCAAGGCGACGGCACTGTTCGGCGCTGCGGTGTTCGACGAGAAGTTGAACGCTACGTGGTGTGTGGGTGCTGCGTTGTTGGTGGGCGGCAGTGTGGTCATCTCCAGGAGAGATGACAAGGAGGAGGGTGGGTATGAAGCTGTTGCTTCCGAGGAGATGGAGCGTACCGTCGTGGACGAGGAGGCAGAAGGGAGAAGTAGTGGGAGCGGGTATGAGGACGATGTCGGCGGTGAGGCTAGACAGAGGAGTGGTGTTTAGATGTTGATGCAAACGGTATACCACGTAGTTAAGCTTAGTAGATTGTGTGTAAAAATTGCGTCAATTCATGTTCTCATAGTATCCTTCAGCTGAGGTATGTCCTCCATGTCCTTAAGGTATCAAACAAGTCGCAGTCAAATACAGGGAAACAAAACAAAAGCAGCGTCATCCTAACCCTTGGTAGAAATGAAATCCCACAACAGCTACATCCTCCGCGAGCGTGCTCGCGACGCATTTCTCCTACTCCCCGGCGCAGCGACTTGAGAGGAAATCATCCATGTAGGACTTCCTAGTATCCCTCCGACCGGCCAGCTCTTCGGCGCCTTTCGCAAGCGCTTCATCTTCCATCTGCAACACAACCGCCAATACCTCAACGGGCGGATTAAAGCCCATGCGGTGCGCACGCTTCCACCGATTCAACCTCGTGATTCCGATCGCAGGACCGTACTGCATGCTCAGGTCGAAGTGACGGAGGATCTTCTCTTCGAGGGTCAGAGAATCTTGATGATCTGTTTCGGTCCGTTAGCAAGTCGCGGAACGCGGGAAATGGTGGGAGGAGAGCGCACAGGGTGTGCACAGCCGGCTCGCGAGGATCTCGTGGTAGTACTCCTTCACGGCGGCCTTCGAGAGCTTAGCAGCAGCGGCGGCGGCTCGCTGCGACTCCTGGAGCAACGGTTTCTGCGAGAGAGAATCGACAGTTCTGGACTGCTGCGAGTCCTGCGAGGGAGGAGCGACAGCCTCGGACTGCTGTGAGTCTTGCGAGTTGTCCGAGACGTTGGCGACCGCAGCTGCCGCCTTGGAGGTCTTCTTGCCTTTGCCGTTCTTGTTGGCGGTCGGCTTCGTCACTCTGGACTTGAAGCTCAGCGTGGACTGGCGGGCGGAGGCGCGTTTGGGACCGGCCATTATTACTGTGTCTTGCGGTATTGAGGGGTTTTTCTGCGAGAGAATGGGAGGTTGTTGCGAGTTGTCGTTGATATGCGCCAGTGGGGCGATCGATCGGTGGGAGAGCAAGCTGCTGACCATGAGTTGCGGCGCGCACCTGACGGCCACTTTACACGCTGCCGGTCGATCACTCGTTTTTTTTGTGAATTCGGGGGAACCGCAGCAAGAAAAGAATAGAGCATAGGTATCGCTACCTCGTTGGACCCATTCGGGGCAGATGCAACGGATCATCGATGATCGACCTGCAAGTAGTATCTATCGAGCTTCGCTCTTGAAGGAAGCCCCGATCTGGCATCTCTCACATGCGTGCCAAGCACCGCCGAAGGAAAGCTCCGATAGTAGATAATCTCCCCACGACCCCACCCCACCGCCCGTCCCCGCCATTCAGATATCACAATGCCACGCGCATCCAACAAGCGCGTGCTCTCGAACCTCGACGGACTAACGAGCTCTCCTCCGGACGCGCCCCTCTCACCGCCACAGACAATCGCACGGATAAGCCAAGCGCAAGGCAAAAACCTCTTTACATGCTCGCTCCCCGATGGCTCGACCATGCTGGCGGAACTGGCGCCCCTCTTCCGCGGGAAGGCTTGGCTTCGCCGGGGAGGGTTTGTGCTGCTGGATACTGCGGCGTTTGAGGGGAGAGATAACAAGATCAATGCGCTCGTTGTCAATGTAGTCAGGAATGAGAAGGCGTGGAGGAAGATGGAATACTGGTGAGCGATTTGGAGGTAACCAAGGGAAGAAGTGCGCTGACGGGATGCACAGGCCCAAGGAGTTCCCGGCGAATCCACAGCCGGAGGATAATGGCAGTGAGGAGGAGTCAATGGTGGGGAAGATGCCGCCGACTTCGGACGATGAAGAGTGATTGGGTATGTCTATTATCTACGCAAAAAAAAAAACTGAAGTAATGCGGGCGAACAATATCCACGAGAAGCAGAAATTACGACCGCTTCTTCGTCACCTTGACACCCTCCCCTCGCTCTCGTCTGACTAGCTCCTCCGCCTCAGCACCACAGCCGCACATCAATCCCACCACACTGAGCCCCAACACTCCCACCACCACCGCCGAGCTAATGTTCGTGCTTGGAAACACATTCCACGCCCATTCCTGCGCTGCCCAGAGCGGAATGATCCACGCCGGCCCGAACCCGCTCTGCCAGAGCACATATGGGGCGCCCCAGGCTAGCCATGAGTAGAATTGGTAGTGCAGGCTTCGGGCGCACAGCATGCCGATGGTATTAGCTGACAGGACGCTGCCCAGAACGTAGCGGGGTGTGACGGCGGCAGCGGTTTGTCGCTGCTCAAAGCTTTCCTCGTCGGAGGGCGAGAAGATGAGGGAGAGGAAACCAAGGAAGCTACAACCGCTGGGGCTGGAATCGTAAACTATCAGCTAGAGAGAAGAGGTGGTTTGGGAGAGGCCGGTTACCGATTCCATTGAACAGCCAGGAAGAGAAGAAGCAATAGCGCATGGACAGTCAGCAGTCCAATCGCGAACTCTTTCGACAAGAACGTCTCCTCGCTGACGAACCGCCAATTTACCGTCCACTTGTGGAAGAACTGTCGCGTGAACTCGAATGCGCCGGCTGCATAACTTCGGGGATACTCCATAACGAACGGAGTTGCGAGCAAGAACTGACAATTAGGGTCGAGCTCGCGCGAGAAAGCAGGTATCTACTGACTTGAACTTGAGCCATGACCATAGCCTGCCGCAGCGCCTTATTCCTCCCAACCGCTTGTAGCAGTATCGCGCCGACGGCTGGCAGGGCGAGCAACGTATTCATCTTTACGCCGACGGCCATTGAGTAGGCCATTGACCCGAGAGTCCACATCTTTTTCTGCCATAGCAGCACCGCGGCGAACAGGAAGAAGATAGAGAACGGGTCGTTGAAGAGGCGGAGCATGTAGATGCTATGTAAGCGCTTGGAGAGCAGTAGCAATGGCAAGATATAGGGCGGAGCCTTTCACAGTCAGACATGTTCGTCCCCTACTTGAATTGGCAGATTTTGGGCACACCCTAGCTTCACGATAGCACAACAGGACGATGTAGAGGGTCGTTAGGTATAGACCGACGAATAGCCACTGCGCACGCAGGATGTTCGTGCCGTGGTCGGTGAGACGATACAAATATGAGTAAATGTAGACGTGGCCGGCCGGGTAGACCAGCGGTCCGGTGCTGCCCTTGATCAAGGCGTAGTTTCGCTCTCCTCCGAGGTATTGCGTTACTTGCTGCATGTACGCCGTCCAATCGATTTCGGTGTCTGTGGAAGGCTTCGTTCAGTTGCGGTGAGCTCGGAGTATGTCCATCACTACTCACATGGAACTTTGAGGACCACAGCGGAGGAGAGCACGGCGTCCAGGAGGAGAAATGGCGGGATCAACCATAGTGGGAATTTGGTTCGTGAGTTGAAGGCGAACGCCAAGGCAGAGCGGAGATACTCCATGATGGTTGTTCTGTAGAGGATATCGATATAAGACAGGTGGCAGGAGAGCCGTTATACATCGGGGCGGCAGGTGCCGCTGCACTGGTCTTGGCGTGTGGAGGGGAATATCAACACTTGATGTCTCGCACTCCACACCTTTCCTCACAACCTCGATCAATCACCTCCCCATTCACTTCGCGCCCACCCTCCATACACCGACAGGTCAATCACTTGAATTGACTTCTCTGCAACATAATTACTACCGTATAGCTTAGCGGCAAGTGCAGTACACCATGGAGCAGGAGTGCGTCACTGTCCCACAACCAAGTCCACGCTGATTGACACCCCGCACAGGCTTCTTGTACTCCTCCAGCAGACGCAACAGTCAGGGGAGGGCCCCCGACGTGCCGCCGAATCCCGACTCGAAGTGCTCTTATCCAGCAGCGGTCTGTAACCCAAAAACACACACATACATCGGTTTCTGCTCCCAGCTAACTACAATCCCGCCGTAGCTTATCCGGTCGCACTGGCAAACATCGCTTCGGCCCTTGAGCTACCACTGCCCTCGCGACAAGCCGCCCTGACAGCTCTGAAGAGATATGTTCTACGATGCTGGAGCGACTCGTACGAGGACTTCCAGGGCCCGCCGACTTCCCCAGAGATCAAGAATCACCTTCGGCCGCAGCTTCTCGTCCTCGCTACCGATGATCAGCGGAAGGTCCGCGCGATCTCGGCTGCCATGGTCGGAAAGATTGCCACATCTGGTGCGCCTGCCATTTGGCAGAACAGATTCACTCGCTAACACCTGCCATGTGACAGATTGCCCAGAAGAGTGGCCGGATCTCCTCACTAACCTGTTGAACTTCATCGCAACGGGAACGGATACGCAGACAAATGGAGCGCTGCATGTCTTGAGTGGTTAGTGCGAGCACTCCGGCTAGTTAGGGTGTCAGTATTCTGAATGCCTGTGACTTTAGACGTCCTGGAAGAGGGATTGGCTGAGGAGCAGTTCTTCGGGATGGCGAAGCAAATTGTCGAACTGCTATACAAAGTTTCCATGGACGAAGCGGTGGGCGCGATTACCCTTCGGAAACTGGGGCGTTGGCTGATTTTCTCGATCTAGAGGTCCTTGGCTGTACGGTCGCTTTCCGTTTGTACTTTCAAATCATGCATTGATACTCTTGGCACGATGAGGGGGAACCACGGAGGTGACGTCGACACGTTTGCCCAAGAGGCTATGAACCTGTGGATTCCATTCTTGACCAGTGTCATCGAGGCGCCGATTGCATGGGCGCAAGACGAAGACAGAAACAAAGGATTGGTGACGTTGAAAATCCAAGCTATCCGCGTATGTATTGCGAATTCCCAGGAGGTACGCGGGTACTGATGGCGCAGACAATAATGCAAACGAGACAACACTTCGCAGCCCTGTTCAGCCAGTACATCGAAAAGCTCTTCGGTGCCACATGGATGGACATGAATCATTGCAAGGACATGTATGTCAAGGATTTCGTCCAGGGTATGGCGGAAGGTCGTCTGGTCGATGCCGATAGTTTGCCATACAGCCTGGATCTTTATGTCCTCGAACAGCTCGATTTTATCACATCATGCCTCGGGAACCGTGCGGTCAAGGATCACATTGAGCAGGCCGGGTTTGCTGGAGCCAGTACTAGTCCGTTTTCGCAGATGGTCTTCACCTGCATCACTCTGAGTCAGATTGCCGGAGAAGATAGGGCCATGTGGGAAATCGACCTGAATGTCTTTCTGTCGGAGGAGACGTCGATTTCGGCAAATTACACTCCTCGGACCGCTTCCGGAGACTTGATCTTGAAGCTTGGCGAGGGTTTCCCAAATCATGCAATTGAATCACTGTTCGATCACACACAGCGCATTTTCGGGCCTGGGCACTCCTGGTCGATGAAAGAATCGGTCTTGCATCTCTGGGATCAGATTTTGAACGAATATGCTCAGATGGAAAGGCCGATCAGTATAGAGATAGCACAGAGCTTGCTGAGCTACATCGTCACTGCCATCCGCAGTTCTGACGAGGAGAACCAGTTCCTTCGGTCCCGAGGATATTCTGTTGCCGCGACATTGACAAAGGCGACATATAATACAATCGGGGACAGGGTTACGGAGTTGATGGAACAAAGCATTCATGCGTCCACAACCGATCCGTCCACTATCGTTCAGATTACCGCGTTGAGGAGTTTCCAGAAATACCGGGAAAAGGTTCCGGTGGAAGCATTGCAGCCATTCCAAGCCAGCATCATAGCGTCGATCCGAGTATTCATGAACGTCAAGAGCGACGATGATCCGGAAGACAGCCAGGATGTGCTCACCGAGCTGGTCGAAACCGTGCGGTCGGCGGTCACGATCAACTTTGCGGCTGTGCTCGACGACAACCTCCAGATACCGCAGTTGCTCTTCGCTATCGCAAGCAATGGTGCCACCAATCACCACCTTACCGGGACCGTCTTGTCAACCTTCTCCGATATCGCGGAAGGTGCCCCGGATATGTACGTGCCTCTGTGTTCGAAACTGCTGCCTCTTTTGATGCAAATGATGGACCCAGTTGTCTCCGGTAATGAGCATCCCCTTATGGATCTCGCGACGGAGGTCTTGGAGGCCCTCCTACGAAACGGGATATCACCGCTCCCACAGGGCATGGTTGCCACTGTCATGCCGAGACTTTCGCGGATCTTACTTAAGTCTGATGACAGCGAACTTGTGCAATCTGGGTGCAGCTCGATGAAAGAGATCGTCCGGTTGGATTGCGATCAGCTTCTCAAGTGGAACGATGCCTCTGGCAAGTCAGGACTAGAGATTTCATTGATGATCGTCGATCGGCTCCTGCGGCCCGAGTTCAGCGAGGGTGCCGCCATGGAAGTTGGTGGCCTCGCCGCAGAAATTGTGGACAAGGCGGGCGAACACATTGGCCAACTTCTGCCGGAGCTTCTCCGCGCCGTCGCAGCACGTCTGGCTACTGCCAATTTGCCCAACTTCGTCCAGAGCTTGATCCTGGTCTTTGCCCGGCTGGTGCTCAAGCAGCCGAAAGATGTGGTCGACTTCCTCGCCGGCCTCACGGTCGGCGACCACAATGGGTTGGAAATCGTCATGACCTCCTGGCTAGCCAACACCTGCTACTTTTCGGGTTACGACGAGATCCGGCAAAACATCATGGCGCTCTGCCGTCTGTACACCCTAGAGGACTCGCGGTTGGGGCGAATCATTGTTCCAGGTGATCTTGTCATCCCAACCAGCACGCGCATCATGACCAGATCGAGGGCAAAGCAGACACCGGATCAGTACACCATGATCCCGGCCCCGCTCAGGATCATCAAGCTTTTGATCCAGGAACTGGGACCCAATGTGGGTGATACGATGAGATCCTTCAACCAACCGAATGAGGAGTTTGACTCGGAAGGTGAGGGGGACGACTGGGAGGATCTGCACGACGGCCTCAATATCCCCGGGATGTCGAGAGATGGTGGGTTGTCCTTCCACATTGGTTCGGATCCACGCTGATGGTGCGCAGAACTGCTCGCTCTCGGTGCTTCCGGCCGGACATCAAGACAGGCGGACGATGAGACCTATGTATGTCCCCCGTTCCCCTCTCCGACTCGGTGCGCTTACTGATGATCCGTCAGACCATCCTAGCCTCCTTTTTCAGAGAGGTGCTGGCCAATAACGTCGGCGACTTCCAAAGCCTTTACACCATGTTGAAGCCCGAAGAGCAGCAGCAGCTCTCGCTGGTGCGGTGAACGGGTGGTGGTGACGTCGCTTGCGCTTCCAGGTATTACAAAAAAACCAAACATACATACCAACACGCTTTAATGGGGGGATTAGTTGGACTTATATCTGGTTCTTGTTTTGTTTTGCTTTCGATTTAGGTCCGACGGCCGTTGGGACGTTTTAAATGCCTTGTGAGGTTGAGATGAGAGAGTACTGCTGGCTAGATGGGAAACATCTTTAGTTGCCCTCTGAGGTTGAGGTGAGCGAGTATTGCTACCTTGTCTTGCCCGTGCCCGTACCCGCATGGCTTGTTGGGCGACTTACCGAAACAGTGTGTGTGTACGACTGACTGAGAATGCAAATGATAACCGAATTCGTACGCACCTACGTAGTTGAGCGAAACCAGTCTCACCAGGACGTATCTCCTCTGGATCGTAGGTTTCGTGTCACTGGGCTTTGCCGGGTCAATGTGCGGAGGCAGCGAGAAAAGGAAATCAACGTCGCTGCACCCCAGTGGAGCGAAAATAGGATCGATCGTAGCTATGTAGAGTTGCCTGTGCTGCAGGTGAGGGGGTTTTTGCCGAGCGGAAAAGTGATAATATGCCTGGGTGGGGCTGCCCAGCACTCGCTGCCGAAAATGAGAACCACCCAGAAGAGTCCACAGTACCTGCTGCAGAGAGGGACCTTGAGCCCAAACCTAGTCATTCTGCGGCAAAGAGAAGCTCCGTCGACCCAGGCCTAACGAAGAAAAAAAACCGCATCACGTGCGATCACTCGGCTACCTGAACGGCGCAAAGAGACTGCTTGTCGCTGCCCAAGTGGCTTTTTTTCTTGTGGGGGGGGACGGGGGCGAGGATATGAGATGGTAATGTGGGGTTTCCGCTGCGCATCGATGACTGGCTACAACAACATGGGGCGGTGTGGACATCGCCGAGCAACTACGATGGGGTACTACAGCATTACATCTCAGCTCCTTTCCGAGTCTGGTGGTCTTGGAAGGGGGGCCAATTCCTGCGCCATCCATCCATATCTCCCAAGGAACTTCTTGGGCATTGATTCTCGGCGCCCCCCCCCCCCCCCCCATTCTTGCAGGGGGACGGGGGGATTGAGATCGTTATAAAGTACACTTTTGCCCTCCGTGGGCTGCGGTCGCTTGAATATCTTGCCAGCCCAGAGCGCCGGGCGTGGTGGGGTGCCCTACGGGACCGGCTGGACACAACGGATCTCACATCCTGTCCCACGACCTGGTTGGGAAGTGGGAAGTCTCTTTGCCGCGCAGCGGAACGCGGTGGTGTTGTAGACTTCCAATCGTTCTCAAAACTTGTAGAGGGCTTTTGTTCAGCCGCCGCTGGTGAGTATCTACGGTAAAAACAGAAGAGCCTCCATTACCCCATCGGAAGCAAACTGTCTATGTATCTATCCTACCAGACTAATGCAGGTCTTTTGGTTCCGAGGGGCGGGGCGGGGCGGGGCGGGGTGGGGAGTTGCCTGAAGCGGTTGCAATTGTCTGCTTTCGATCTGGTGGATAAAGTATGTGCGTGCGTACCCATGGGTCGGAATACCTAGATATGCCCTCCCTTCTCCCGTCGCCACAATCCAGCCGGCCCAAGGCTAGATGGGCGCACCATTACGCAGTCGTAACTAATCCCGCTCTGCGCTCCGTCAATACCTAGCTTTAGCCATCCATCCAGCCAGCCAACTAAATAAATATCCCAAAAGAAACCCCCGGGTGACTAGCAACAGGTAGAGCAGCGGATCGCGAGTGTATGTAAATAACTACATGAGTGAGTGAGTGAGCGAGTGTGTATATATCGTGACCAAACAGAACAGAATAGCAATTGAAACAGCAGCGTCAAGCGTCGTCGTCCGCGTCGAAGGCCGCACTCAACCGACTCCTCGTCTCCCAACCCCTCCGCGCTGGCGCACCCATCCCCACCGTTGCCGTTGCCGTTGCCGTCGCCGCCGCCGCCGCCTTTGAGGTAGTGTCGCCGGCCGGCGGGACGATATTGAGCTCATTGAGGCGATAGAACTCGTGGCGCTCGAGTTCGTCCTCCCGCGCGGCGATGACGAGCAGCGCGACGGCGATGGCGTTCCAGAAGTCGAGCGTGATGTCCGAGAAGTCAAGGATGATCATCGTGCGCGGCGCGCGCTCGTCACCGCCGTCGACCAGGCGGGCGTCGAGCGTCAGCAGCGCTACGACCGCCCCTGCTACAGCTATCCCGTAGATCGTCGCCGATGCGTCCGCGTCCCGTGGCAGACCCGCCGCCGCCAGCCGGCGCTCTTCCGCGCGCACCTCCGCCGCTAGCTCGTTCATTTTCTGGGAGGCAGGACGAGGTGCATTAGTAGAGAGGTTGGGGTGGGCGCCGGGGGGGGGGGGGGGGGGGGGGGGGTGGGGGGGGCGCACACACGTACCCGGCCCCCACGTCGCCCCCCGCCCCCCCCCCCCCCCCCCCCCCCCCCCCCCCCCCCCCCCCCCCCCCCCCCCCAGATGGAGGGAAGCAGACACGTACCCGTCGCACACGTGCTTCGCAGTGCTCGGCGCCTTTGCCGTTTGAACGGACGAGGATTACGCGCGGGTAGATTTCGGAGAATTCCTTGTAGTCTGGCATTTCGGGGTCAGCTTCGCGGCGAGAGAGGATGTGCCGTACGGAGGGGGGACGGGCACGTACTGCTCGCCGTGACGTCGTCGACGGACCACTGGATGTACTTCTTGAGCGCGGCCATGACGCGGTCTTCGGGGTCGCGCTTGCTCTCGATGCGGCCGCGCACGGTGCCGCCGAGCATGACGAGCGCCTGCAGGGCGTTCGTGGCCTGGAATGTGCCCTCGAGCGAGACGCTGTCGATGTGACCAACCTGGTTGCCCTTGTCGCTGAAGAACAGTGCCTCAGGCATGGTCGGGAAGTCAACCTCCCAGTGCGCCGGCAGCAGCGGCTCCAGCCCGCGGTTGCGCATGCGGATGAACAGCTGGGCCTCCTGCAGCGCGAAGCCCTCGTCGCGCAGGTCGTCGAGCTGCTGCGACTCCGCCGCCTCGCGCACGAGCGAGTACTCCTCCGCCTCCTCGCGCTCCTCATGCCCCTCCTCCTCATGCTGTCGGCCGTCGAACCCGACCGACGTGCCCCGGCCGGTGTAGCTGTAGCTGGTAACAGTGCTCATGGCGGTGCTCTCGCGCGCGGCGCGGTGGAGGTCGGCTCCGGAGACGGTCTCGCGGCGCAGGCGCTTCGAGCGCGGGGTGGCCTCACGCGCGCTGCGGTCGCCGACGACGTCGTCGACGAACTCCTCGTTCTTGCCGAGCAAGCTCGGGATCCGTCGGATCAGTGGGCTGCGGTTGACGGTCTTTGGCGGCGACCGCGGGAGCGGCCGCTTCGCGCGTGCGGGCGTCGTGCGGTCGGGTGTCGTCGCCGCCGTCGAGTTCGGCGTGCCCGGCCGACTGCTGGGCTTGAGAACGGACTTGGGCTTCGCGAGTGCCGGCCGGACCTCCACCGACGGCTGGGCTCGCGCCGCCGCCGCCGCAGGCTGCCCGCGCACCGTCGTCGTGCTCGTAGCTACTACCGTCGGCACCGGAAATTCGAGCGTCACCGAGCGCGACTCGGAGACGGTCGACTTGGCGCCCTTCGCTGATGTCGCCGCCGCCGCCGTCGTCGTCGTCGTGGTCGTAGAATTCGAGCTCGTAGGGATGGGCGTGCCCGGTGTTTCGCTTCGTCGCAATGGCCGGAAGAGCCGGGTTGGGTACGAGAAGATGTTCATCATCTTTGGCGTGTGGCCGCTGTTGGTGGTAGTGGTGGTGGTTGGTTGCGGTTATCGTAGATCGTAGGATTTTCGATGAGGGGAATTATTACGGGATTTCGGGGGGGAGGGGGGGGTGGTGCTTCAACAACTTTACTTCTTCCTCCGCACACGAGCTTCGCTTTGCTGTCATGGGGGAGGGAGGCCGTATGTCGAGTAACTATGTATGTAACGTAGAGTACAGGGATGAGGCGTGACGTGGAATTTCGAGGATGTAGGATCCCGAATTCGAACTTGGACTCGAGGCGCGTATTAGCGCAACTATCTACCATGTAGGATAGGACACTGGGAGCCGGCGTTAGTTAGGCTGCATAGCCGAATCCGAGTCCCTCTCTCGCCATCTCCCGACTACGCTTGCCAGTGCCGAGTTCGGTTCCTACTTGTTGTCGCGTTGGCGGTTGGCGGGGGAGGGAAGCGCACGTGCCAGACCATGCGCACACAGGATGTCACTCGGATGGTCGGCTGACTGTCTGGCATGCGAATGTCGCCGGGCCAGTGCAGCGGGAGCCTGACGATTAAGCTTCGCTGGGGCACTAGGCATAAAGGGGTTCCCAGAGACAGAGAGGCCATCGAGTGGGACTAGCTGGCGGCGGGGGGAACTCGACGGAGTGGAGGTGTTTTCTTTGGTCTTTTTATTGTTATTTCCTTGGCGCGCTCTATATCTTTGGGACAGGCCAGGATGTAGGCTGCCCCTATGAGCCGCTTGTGGAGCGACCAAATTCGGAATTGAACGGTGGACGGGGACCGGACGAGTGTGTACTTGCCATGATCTTGATAGGTCGCTTGCAACTCATGACCGAACAAACGAAAAAAAAACCGCTCACCGGGCCAGAAACACCGAGGCGGAGGGACCTCTGCTGAGGATTGGTTGTAGGCGGCTCTGAATTGCTATTGCTAAACTCGGAACGATCATCACTGGCAACTGACATCACTCGTGACGGGTTAGCGATCAAGCGGCGGCTTTACTATATCTACCGAGCTCATCACGTCTCCGCACGTCATCTTGATTCTTGTATCATGCCTGTTAGGCCACTCCATCACTGGGTGGGTTTTTAGGCGAACGGAAAAACGTCGTACCCAGTATAGATAAGGGGGCATGTGGGGCGGGGCACCAAAAAGAAAGAAGCTCGAAACCGAGCAAGACTACGCCTTAGTAAAGAACAGACCTGAACACCCCCAAAGGAAGATGAAGGAAGGAAGCGAGAAGTGCACTGTGGTATAAGGGAGAAATATACTGTCGGAACCAGCGGTGCGCAGGAAAAAAGGAATTGGGGGAGAGGCGGGATGGGATCTAGTGCATGTAGTGGTGTCGATCGAGCGAGTGGTGATTGTCCGGATGGTGTTGGTGCTGGTATTGGTGTTGGTGATGATTTGGGTTATCGTGTTGCTGCTGTTGCTGTTGCTGTTGAGGGACGGAAAGGTAGTGTGGGTGGTACGGATGTGTGAGGTCTGTCGCTGCCATAAGTGGGTTGACGAGCACCGGAAGTCGTCGGCTGGGCTGTTGTCGGGACTGCAGTTGCAGTTGCTGGGAATGAATTTGTTGTTGTTGTCGTTGTCGTTGCTGCTGCTGAGGCGGATATCTGCTGTATTGCTGCTGCGGCGTCGGATTCTGCAGCGCCGCCAGCTGCACTGTCACCAGTTGGGGAGGCGGAGGTGCCTCCCATCCCCACTTTTCCTTCAGCTCCTTACCTAAGAAGCCGATCCTCCAGCCGGTTTCCTTCTGGATCTTGTCGAATATCTCGAGCACCTCCTCCTGTTCCCTTCGGTCCACGAGACACTCCGCCGCCGACGCGAGTGATCGCAGCGCCACGCTTGCTACCCCGCGGTCCTTGACGTGCGCCACGATGCCGCAGATCTGGTGCGCATGGACCAATGCGAGTTCCGGCATTCCGTCGGCACTGAAGGGGTTGGTCTGCGCGAGACACATCATCGCGGTGTGGTAGAAGAGTCTCGCGACGACGGCGCACCGCTTGATCAGCCAGACCTCCGGAAACGAGGACTTGTTCGCTGTCTGGTACGGGTGCAGATAAGCCATGGGGTGCATGTTTCTCGGAATCTGCTCGTTCCACGATACGCACAGGTCTCTGAGCCGCTGCCACTCATCGTAGCACTTCTGAGTGATTTCCGGCGTTGCGAACTCTGCTTCCCGCTTTGCTGCGGCGCGGAAGTTGGTGATCTTGGCGAGGACGTTGAGGATCCGATGTGCCCATAGTGCTTCGCCGCCGGACTCGTTCTGCCGATTGAAGTCCATGTCGACGCCCCACTCATCGGGGTCCCAGGCTACGGCCCAACCGAACCGCAAGCAGCTGAGGAGCTCCATCGTCACGTTAAGCCAGAAGCAGGCACCACCGACGCCTCCGGTTCGCCCATCCCACCCGCACTCCTTGAGCAGTGCCCGGGCTCCGGCAATGTGGTCCATCCGCTGCAAAGGGCGCTCGGACATGATCTCGTACACGTTCAGGATGGTGGCGGTGGTCGCGCACATCTCCGTGTCGCGGCTCTGGCATTGCAGCGACGCCAGGATGAGGCGTGTTGCCGTGTCGTAGTAGTACAGCGCTTTGTCTTCGTGGTAGGCCGGGTTGACAAGCGTCAGGTGCCGCGCCCCGCAGGCGAGGAACGCGTTCAGCAGCATGGGCTCGCCGAGTGATGTGAATGGAAGCAGACGGGAGAACTGTTCGCCCAACGTCAGTCTCGGACCCGATCCCTGTTCATGCGATGAACTGCAACCGACATGTTTCAACGGATCCAAACTGTCCATCCATATCCCAACTTCTTCGACGAAAACCTGCATGAACAGTGTTTCCTCGGGGTTGTCCAGGTACCGCCTCGTCTCGCGTGCCAACTGAGACGAGTGCTCGGAAGATCGCGACGGTGGCCGAGGATTCTGTTGCTGTTGCTGTTGCTGTTGCTGTGGTGCGACACTCGGAGCTTCGTAACCGATGAGCGTCGGCGGACGCACCGGGTTATGTGAATTCGCGCGCGGATCATGAGCGCTTGATGATGTCTCCGGGCGGGGAAGATCCGGCCGGATTCTGATGAGTGCCGGTAGTGTAGTGGGATGGGAGTCGGCAACCGAGGTGGCCGCGGACGCAGCACTAGATCTCGAGCCTGAGCACCCCCTCGCGCTCGTGGTGGGATTGCTGCGGGACATGGGCGGAGAGTTTCTCTTTCTCACTGGGGTGGCCGTGTTGACGAACGGAGCGTACCGATTGACGCCGCCCGCATATTCCGACGCGATGTCCCGCGATTCATCCTGGAAGTGTACTGATCGGGGTGTCAATTAGCCGATGCTGCGGGTGTTATCGCGTCGAAAGGCCACCAACCATTCCATTCGCGCGAGATTGGCATCACGGGAGGTTGCTCCATCTGTATGTCGATGAAGTTCAGCCGTACCCCGCGTTTACATATCCTGCACGACACGGTTATCCTCATGACATCCGGACGGCAGTCCCTGGGGTCCTGCGGATCGGGGTACGGGGACTTGCCTTCTCGATTTGCGGCAGTTCTGTGTCGGCTAGTCAGCACGATCCGTACACCCTCAAGTTTGGCGTCACTCACCAGACAATCGGGAGTGCCTTCGTCGCCTATTGTCGGACCGGAAGTCAGTTCATTCAGCGACGCGCAAGGGACAACTTCTCGGAGCGGAAAGGACAGTGGGCGGCAAGCGTACACTTCAGGTGACGTTCTCTGCCGTGGCGCATTACATAGTCAGTGGACGGCAAGGTACGAGACGCAGACAAGCATTAACGGGGGCAATTATTGTACCTGCAGGTGAGGCTAGCACAAAGCCGGAGGAGAGTTGCGTCAGTCAAGGGGAATTCCTGGGGACTCCGCCAGCAAGATATTGTTTGTCGGAGATCGCTTACCATCCTGCACGGGCAACAAGAAGGCACACTCCATTAGCCGCCGCCGCTGCCGCATACAAACGGGATGCAAACAAACGTAACTTGCCAGGGCGAGTGAACGTGGCGGGGATGGGGAAGTAGGGGGTGCATACCAGTTCGCACTCGCTTCGCTCTGTGCGTTGCATTGGCATCCGATGCCATGGAGTCGTCAGCAGTCCGCACCCTCTTAACGCCTGTCGCAGCTGGTTTAGCAGGAGACACGGTGAACATCCCTTGTCGTTTGAAGAGGAGAGGGAGGTTCTTGATTGGATGGGACCCCCTTTGTCCGGGAGCCCGGGGGCTGTGGGGAGGAGAGATGAGAATCGACGTGCGGGTTTAGCGGCGGGGGTGGCAATGGCAGACGGGTGACGTACGGAAATGTCTGTATCGCTTTTTTTTCTTTTTTTCTTTCTTTTTCGAACGGATCAATTCGCTTTGAATTCGCACTAGTTTGTTCTCGGGAGCAGTAGCCGTCGTGGTGACGGTGACCACGGACCCGGTTCGGTGCCCGCTTGTTGTGCTATGGTATGTTGGGTATAGCGTTCGTTCGTTTCTTCCTTCCCTCGCGTGTCGGTGCTCCACTCACTCCGTGCACCCGAGAATCGAGACAACAAGATGGGTACGGCGACAGTGAAGCGAGAAAGAGCGTCCGCCGACAGCGGGAGATGTCTCTCGTCCGAGTTTGCAATTGGACGACGGCGGAGGTGGCGTGTGGGTGGGACACCGGGGGTTGGTGCGGAGGGGAGCGTATATGGTGACGGCGCGCGGAGGAGGAGAAGAAGGAGGAGAAGAAGAAAAAGAAGAAGAGGAGGAGGAGGAGGACGAGGAGGAGGAGGAGGAGGAGGAGGAGGAGGAGGAGGAGGAGGAGGAGGAGGAGGAGGAGGAGAAGCAGGAGCAAGAGCAGGAGACGGAGACGGAGGACGAGGACGAGGACTAGAGGTCCACGAGCTCTGTTACCGCACACGAAGGATGGACTTGACCGGAATCAGAATGCGCCTGTGATCGGCTCCAATCGTCTTCACGGCTACCAATGCAGGATTGCGACGGAGGGAGGACGAGACGGAGCAAGTGAGAGAGAGAGAGTGAGAGAGAGAGAGAGCCAAAAGCGGTGCCTGCACTGTCGCGGAAGCGGTGTGCGATGGCAGGCGAGTGAGTGAGCAAGTGAGTGGGTGGGTGAGTGCGAGAGTATCGGTCGGGCCCTTCGAGCCGCACTCGGAAACAGAAGACGCTTCAGATGTCGTGGGCCACCCGCCTCTCGAACGCGGGCCCGAAAGCACACGGGGGCGCAAACCGAAGCGAAGGCTCCGGCGGGAGAAGGTGCACGGTGGAGAGCGACGGCGAGCGAGGAGCATGTTGGCGGCGGCGGAGGAGGAGGACGACGAGGAAGAGCCCGACAGAGCAGAGCAGGCGGTCGAGTCCTCTCCCGACCACTCTCGTGCTTGACGGGTGGACGCCGTCAGCCAGCCAGCCCGCCAGCCAGTCGGCCATGCGACCCGGAAATCGCACGTCAGCGTCGACGGGTGAGCATCGCGCAGTCATTGCCGGGGGAGCGGAGTCTCCAGCGCGGGCCAGCTGTGAGCGTCGGTGGCTGCGATCCCCCGGGCACGCTGTCGTGCGGTCGAGTCGAGTATGCGCCGACGTCGTGCTATGGTAAGCGCGCTGTCGCTGCATCCAACGTCATAGCGATGTTGTTTAACTATGTGCGTCCGCTCGGCTTTACGGTTCCGACGTGTCGGAAAGGCGTCGCGCGTGCCTTACAGCTGCCTTCCCCCCCCGCGATGCATCGCATCTCGTGCGTGCGGATTGATGCGTCCCTGCCGCCGAAAAGGAGAGCGATGGCCGAGTGGCCGAGTGGCGGTGCGACCGTTGTGGAGAGTCCGACGCGCGGCTGTACTTGCTGCCTGCGCGCAGCTAGTCGCCGCCTTCAGCTGAACGGGAAAGCATGGTGAGATCCAGAAATACATATCCAAGTAGGTATGTAGTTATGTATGTGCCTGCAGCCTCGGTCGCGCGCGCACGCCGCTTACTCACCCCACGCTGGTGCAAGCTTACGATTGCGAGAAAATGTTCCATATGTATACAGAAGCATAAAAACGGGGGTTTTATCGCTAAGGCAATAAGGCTGCCCTTCAGGGGTGACGGTAGCTGACCGTTGTGAAAGAGCCGTGTAGATAATCATCTGAAAATTTTAGTCGCTGGAGAACGTAGTCCGAAAATGTCCGGTGTGATACCACATTCGCTCCATCCCGTCTCAAGTTGCTAATGCTTATGCTATCCCCTGTATCATAGAAATTGGTGCCATTTGGTCCCCCGCAACGATCATAGTGAAAGAATTAGCCTGTTATACCCCCCAATACTGAAGGTTATTTTGTTCTTTGATGTCTGAACTCTCATGCTATCAATACTCAGAGCTACGGCCTTCCTAGTGGGAGATAAATAAGCCACCTTGTGGGGAGTTTTCCGGACTCAAGCAAGAACATCAGAAACCCCAATATGACTGAACCAGTCATTCGCCATCAACCCAGAAATAAGTCCAATACTCTCTTATCCTCAGTCAATGATCTCAAGTGATATCCTGATCAATCTGTTAGGAAGCAATTTTTGCAAGTCAAACAGGCAGTCAAGAAGATGCAATTCATAAAAAGTCACTTGAAAACAGTTGTGAATCCTACTCTATCAACTTTCACCAAGAAAAAAAATTCCTTAGAGATGTAAGCACCCCTACTGGAGGAACCAGATACTACGATCACACTTTGGCAATATATTAGCCTTCTGCACATAGTAGAGGCACCCTAGCCAGGGTGTTGTGTAGGCTGAAAGCTTACTGAATGGAGGTAAGTAATACATTGACTGTCTGGACAGTACATAGTACTGTAATGAATCTGGTACGACAGGGTTCTGGAGGACGCTGCCGGAGCCGTTATCACCCTTGCCACCATGTGGGTAGCTCATGTCTCCACAGCTATAGCAACGATCCTCCTATACACCTAGGCATATCACCCCAGTCCCCATAATATCGTTCCAGTAGCAATATATTACACCCTAAATACTAGAGGGTTAGAATTCAGATATGAACCAGACAGGAAGATATTGGAAACTCACCACATGGTCTTAGGTTATCATACCAAGACCAGGCAACTGACAATGTTGGAGCGCGACTCAGGTCGACCAACTCTGCAGCACTAGATGATCCTAGTGTTATATCCAGCGCGCTGGTGATACCCCAAGACATGCAATTAGTATGACTAGCCAGACCATCTGTTAGTTGTTTGAAGAAGATCGGACCTTAACTTGTCAAGTTACAGAGATGTATTCTTCAGTTAACTGCGATTGCTACGGCACTTGTATCGACGTCACCAGGCATTCCTGGAAGCATATAGCCAGTAAGGGCTACAGACAGGAGTACAAGGGTGACAATATCTACAAGAGGGGTGCAAACGAAGGTAGTTCGCAAGCATCTGAATCGAAGATCTTCAGGGTCCATATCTATCAAACCGTGCTATATCCCAATTAACCCCATCTCCCTCTGATGAGGAGAGATGCTGTTGCATAATACCGAGGTATTGCACTTCCCAAGCCTGCCTGAGGGCAGATGGCCAACGAGTCGGCACGATGTATATAGGGTATCAGTTTTCCTGTGTAGAGAGGCATGAGCAATGATCAGTTGGAAGTTGATACTTAACAATATTACATTGTTTCTGGGATCAACTCTCTAGTGATATTTCGAACACGAATCTCTTAGTGAATTTTCCCAACCGCTCCCGTGCGAATCCTTTGGAACTACATGGTCGCTCCGATGCCATCATACAAGTGTTGTCCGCTCAAGGGTGATAGACTGTTGGTGACCACCTGGGCGATTGTGCTGTTAGTGAAACACCTAAGTGTTACACTATATTGTTAGCAGATACACTGACACTACAATATATCTCTCTACAAGAAATACATAAGTAACCATGTCAGAATCTCAGGTATTGGTGAAGTTTGAGATACGAAAGAGCTCTAATGAGTTGGATACAGTAACGGATGTGGTCATCCGCAATGCCGACACTGGCAAGCCACTGGTGTGGTATCTGGTTGCAGTGAAGGCACCAGGGTGGTTCTGCAATATGGTAAAAACACTTGACAAGAGTCTGTCTCAGTTTGGCTAGCTAGTGCAGCTGTGCCGGAAGAATGAGCATGACATCAAGGAAATCTTCCCAAAATTAACGCAGCACTACAAGGGCCTTCTGCATGACCACAGACGTCTATATCAGCTGGTTCAGGCCGAAAAGGAACAAATGCACTATGCCTCAGAAGAGGCTTTCTGGCAGCTGTCAGTAGTGAGTACCCAGTTCTCTGACCAGATGTCCACCGCTATTCTAGCTGCCCAGACTAAGGATGAAGCGCAGTTCAAATACCTGGCAGCGGTACCTGAGGTACTTGATGCCAATGCTACCCATGTCATGGCTGTGATGAATGAATTTGCTGTAACAAAGGATGCCGAAATCAAGATACTCCAGAATTCCAGCACGGTCATGAAGGCAGATATTATGGCCCTTTGTAAGGAGGTAAAACGCAAGCCCAAAGCAGCTGATGTCAAAAAGCAAGAAAAGAAGCTGCAGGAGTTCTTCAATGTGGCAATCCAAAAGGCAAAAGAGTCGGCCAAACCCATCGCGCTTGTGGGTAAACTGGAAGGGCTGGCACGTTCGGTAAAGGAAGGGAGGTCTGTGAAAGAAGCGGCCTCACTAAGAGAAGAACCCTGAGTGAAAAAGGGGAAGGCTATTGAAAGTGACCCTGAGAGACCAGTCCCACCTATCGAGCCAGACTCAGGTGATGTTACACCCTAAATACTACAGGGTCGGAATTCGGATACGGACCAGGCAGGAAGGTATCGGAAACTCGTCACACGGTCTTAGGACGGCATCCCGAGACCGGGCAACCGACACTGTCGGGGCTCGGCT